>Ga0097691_1001471_pt1 | contig 17288 bp, 12 predicted proteins | sample NGESurdeep072012_8_FD_72858 | JGI IMG/M metagenome (GOLD analysis project Ga0097691, IMG submission 72858) | Arctic peat soil microbial communities from Barrow, Alaska - NGEE Surface sample 210-1 deep-072012 | ecosystem: Environmental > Terrestrial > Soil > Wetlands > Peat ... | reverse complement strand
CAGCGTATTTGAAGAACACGCCGCGCCGAATGTTGAACTGAAGCACAGCAAGATCATCCTGCGGGTTCGCCCTGCGACGCCGGACGAAATGAAGCAGGCCACCATTGAGCGGTGGTATCGAGAACAGATCAATGTTGCCGTGCCTGAGCTGATCGCGAAATGGGCGCCGATCATTGGCACGAATGTGGAGCGCGTCTTCGTGCAGAAGATGAAGACGAAATGGGGAAGCTGCAACCCCTCAACACGCAGCATTCGCTTGAACACCGACCTCGCGAAGAAGCCACGTCAATGCCTCGAATACATCGTGGTCCACGAGATGGTCCACGTGCTGGAGCCGACGCACAACCCCCGCTTCGTCGCGCTGATGGGCCGACTGATGCCACAATGGCGCGTGTACCGCGAGCAACTCAATCGGTTGCCCGTACGCCATGAGGAGTGGACTTACTGATAAGGGTGGGCAAGCGAGCTGTAGTGTTGGCGACTGTGATGCCCATTAAGGGACTCGGTCCCGAAAACAGTTGTTTTAGGAATACCACGCAAAAGCCCTTTAACCTCTTCAATTCTCGAACGAAGCGAAAGAACAGCAGAGTTTTGGAACGCACACAGATCGCAGGCGTACACAAGGCCGCGGCCCGCATGACGCCCCTCGCTGGATGATCAGTCCACAACTGAGCAACGCTGATGCATGGTTAGTCTTCATGCGACACTCGTCAGAGCAGGGGCAGAGGCAGTTCAGCAGCACCGGCACAATCCTCCACCCGCGATCCGATGCAAAGTGACGGAGAATCGCTGAGGCGATTAGCGCCAATTGCTTCCCGACTCTGAGTTCCCATAGCGATGGTTACTTGCCAAATGTTTGACCTTTGGGTTGCCAACCCAACGACAACTTCCTCTGGTCTCGTATACTTGCCGTCCAGCAGTGCTCGGCCCGCTCCCAAACACTCCCGGAGCCCACTTGTCCGAATCGCCGACTATACCCCAAGTGTCTTAGGCATGCCCCCTGCGCCCAAGGCAGATTTCAGGCCCTCTTCGTTTCTACTGAATTGTGGAGGCGCATAGTGCTTTCGTGTGAACCGTTTGCATTGCAACTGTTGAGCGTTGATGTTCTGTGGTGATGTCGGGTGCTTTGAACAGCTACAAAATCGCCTACATTCAAACAGCCACGAGGTTCCCTTCGGGCCCAACAAGGAGACGCTCTGGTCGACTCCCTGATCCCGAGCCTCTGTATCGGCGCACTTCTTCCTAGGGGAAGAGATTTTCGCGCGAGCAAGGCGATTTAAGTCGCAATCGCCTCTGTATCGGCGCACTTCTTCCTAGCCTTGATGCAGAGTCGGCCAGGTAGGTGGCAGAGGGTCGCAATCGCCTCTGTATCGGCGCACTTCTTCCTAGTTTGATTTTGATCGCTTTTGGGCCAATCCTATCCGCTGGTCGCAATCGCGTCTGTATCGGCGCACTTCTTCCTAGTGGGATTTCAATACTCCGAGAAGGGCTACACCGTCAAGTCGCAATCGCCTCTGTATCGGCGCACTTCTTCCTAGATTACGACGGTCCCTACTTTCGCGGCGGGGGTCAGGTGTCGCAATCGCCTCTGTATCGGCGCACTTCTTCCTAGGGGATTGATATGAATTTACGAATCGGAGTTGTCTCGTCGCAATCGCCTCTGTATCGGCGCACTTCTTCCTAGACTGGAGAATCCTACCCCTTTCTTTTCAAGAATCAAGAGGGCAGTTTTGGCAGACCCCCTCGGCAAGCCCTCGCAGACCCCGCTCAAGGCAATCGATGCGGAGCCTGCTCATCGCCGCGGTGCAATCGCCTGTGTTTGGCGCACTTCTTCCTAGCTGGTTTCACGTCAAGAGTGTTGCAAGCTGAGCACGTCGCAATCGCCTCAGTATCGGCGCACTTCCTCCTAGGCCCCCTCGGAGCCGGAGACGAAAGAGAGGAGGTCGTGTCGCAATCGCCTCTGTATCGGCGCACTTCTTCCTAGTTGGATAGGATTTTTCCCATCCGGAACTGCCACAAAGTCGCAATCGCCTCTGTATCGGCGCACTTCTTCCTAGACTGGCGAATCCTACCCCTTTCTTTTCAAGAATCAAGAGAGCAGTTTTAGCAGACCCCCTCGGCAAGCCCTCGCAGACGCCGATCAAGGCAGTCTTTATCTCCTCCAGACTTTCCGCTATCGTCTTCATTGTCAGTCACTTCCGGAATTTCAGCAGACACCCGTAATCCTTCCGTTGACGCAGCCGCGGCATGAACGACGAGCAGCGATGCTCGGAAAGTCGCAATCGCCTCTGTATCGGCGCACTTCTTCCTAGGTGGCGAACGGGCTCGGAAACTTAGCCGGAGCGTTGTCGCAATCGCCTCTGTATCGGCGCACTTCTTCCTACTCCGGAGAATCCTACCCCTTTCTCTTCAAGAATCAAACGGACAGTTTCAGCAGCCCCCCGATCATCCAGCTGTATCGGCGCACTTCTTCCTAGGCATCCGAAACCGCCGCTCTCCGCGAGGACGTAGCGTCGCAATCGCCTCTGTATCGGCGCACTTCTTCCTAGCAATTCTGAGCGTCGTACCGGGCACGAACGAAGGAAGTCGCAATCGCCTCTGTATCGGCGCACCTCTTCCTAGGAATGTACGCCAACTTCAGGCACATGCGCCAGCAGTCGCAATCGCCTCTGTATTGGCGCACTTCTTCCTAGGGGCCAACTGGAGCGGTTCGGCTTGGTCGTTCAGGTCGCAATCGCCTCTGTATCGGCGCACTTCTTCCTAGCTCGGAAAGCCTCTGCTTCTCCGTAACCAGACAAGTCGCAATCGCCTCTGTATCGGCGCACATCTTCCTAGATTGTCATCTCCCCTCCGTAAGGAGCGGGAACATCTCGTCGCAATCGCCTCTGTATCGGCGCACTTCTTCCTAGTGTGGCTCGATCCGAGCTATCACCTGTATGTGGTTAAGTCGCAATCGCCTCTGTATCGGCGCACTTCTTCCTAGGCGATGGGGCGCCTCCCGCATCCACGGAGCCAGCAAAGTCGCAATCGCCTCTCTATCGGCGCACTTCTTCCGAGGCCGCAGGCAACGGCACTGACTGGCATCGGCGCACTTCTTCCTAGTGGGACTGGCACTTGTGCTAGTTCTGTGCGGTTCCTTGTCGCAATCGCCTCTGTATCGACGCACTTCTTCCGAGTACATATTTCGCCAACTCTCCCGCCAGCCGAGCGCCAAGTCGCAATCGCCTCTGTATCGGCGCACTTCTTCCTAGAAACTAAGGAGAGAGGTAGCCTCAACTACGTCGAGGCGTCGCAATCGCCTCTGTATCGGCGAACTTCTTCCTAGGTGATTGCCGCGCCTCCCGCATCCACGGAGCCAGGTCGCAATCGCCTCTGTATCGGCGCACTTCTTCCTAGCTGGCTGACGCCTTCCATCAACCACGTACAAGTCATTCCGACTTTCGCTCCTCAGCCGAGGCGATACCAGCCGTGTCCCCAGACCGCGTGGCGTCCCACGTGCAGCTCCTGCCCGATCGCAAGCAATGGCCACAGTTCCGGCTCCACGTTCGCGTACTCCACTCTGCCTCGAAACCCGGCGAGCCGCATCTCCTGTCCGGTGCGGGTGGAATGCCTGCTCGATTGGATCCACGAGCCCTCCCAGTCGGTCGTAACTGCCTGGTCGGCAAGCCGGCCGAGTTCTCCAAAATCAGCCTGCCACTCCCGGCCCTCGTGAATCCGGCACAGCAGCGAGATGCGATCACGCACTCGCCGAACAAGGGCACCAACTGTCGGTACGCGCACATCGCGCCCGCCGTCCTTCAGCAACGTGGGAGACACAAACTCGACTGTCATCTCCGGCCCCCCTGTTTGTAAATCCGGGTACTCGTCGAATGAACAGACATGCAGACTCAAGTGCGTGGCGATTTCATCCGCGAACAGCTCGGCGACAGTCTGGCCGGCAAAGTCCAGCGACTTCACACTTTCGAGACGGACGGCGCAGTCGGCCAGCCCCGTCCGCGCGACCCGCTGAAATGCGCGGATGAAGTGGCTGAAGGTTGCGATCGCTGCTCCAAACAAGCGCAGTTCGAAGCGAAAAGGCCGTTGCGACGTGAACTCCGGATCGGCGCCGATGGGTGGACGAAAAAGGAACGGACGCGGCGCAGTTTCTGCCCCAAACGATGCCCCTTCACCGGAACGAGGTTCGAACAGCCGTGCATAGACACAATCAGGACGGTGGACCATCTGCCGCGCTCCGGGCATTCCGCACTTGCACATCTCATGTTGCAATAACGTCCCGAACGCACCACGCAGAACGTTCCCACGCTCGTCAACGGGCAGGCAAAGTGTTGTCTCAGGGCGCAGCTCGAACAGGAGCCGTGCGATGCGTAGAGGTGGGAGCGAGAAAAGCATCGTGAGCGAGGTCGCCTTTACGACCAAAAAGCGGAATACAGCTTCCGGCGTGTGTCGTCGCCAGGATTCGTCACGCCAAAATAACCCATGGGCGAGGTGCCTCCCGACCAGTGAGCCTCTGGAATACTCAACCGGTCGAAAGTCGCATCACGGGGACCGGAGTACGACCACGAGTCTGGCGCGGCGAGTAGCCACTCGTCGGCCGTCCCAAAGAGCAGGTCGCTGTGGAAGGCGTTGCTCCCTCTCAGGCACCGGACAAAGACTCTGCCGCCTCGGCGTTCCGCGCCTTGAAGGTCGACCTCAGCCTGTCGTCTGTGACTCTCGCCGATTCCCTGCGCCGTGCGGTCCTGTTGGCGGACGGCTTCAATCTCGCCCGGCGTCGCACCTTCGGCGAGCAACCCGGGAATCCAAGCCTTGTCGTTCGCCGCCACCAGATGACACCAGCGGTCTAAAGGAACGTCGAGTATGTTCGCGACTTGCTCCAGAGAAGACAACTGGTTCGATCGATCCTCATCTGCATAACGGTGATGGTCGAGGTTGATCGCGCTGTAAGAGTTAGGGCCAGCAAGCTCAACGCCGTAGACCAAGACGCCGGAAGGCAGTTCGCCCAGCCGCTTCCGAACCTCAGGTTCCAGACCCGCCCAACTTGCACCCCAAGGCTGGCGCGTCAGTAAGACCGTCTCGCCGTGCCCCTTAAGCAGGCGCTCGATCTCCACTGCCTCTCCGTCATTGAGCGGAATCACCCAAACCCGGTTCATTACCGCTCCGGCAGACCAGCGACAATAATTTTCCACTGCTCGTTCAAGCGATCGCGATTGGCTTCGTAGATTCGTTTCGGAATCATCGGTGCGGCTTCCACCGTAGAGTTGTAGTCGCCCAGCACCATTAGGAGATCAACTGGTGTGACAAACGCGCGACGGTACAGTTGATCCAGATGGATCTGAATCGGCGCCAGATCGGCAGCAGCGTGCGCATGCAGTTCCGACCGCAGGAACAGCTCTGCCAGCACCGCGAATGAGCCCCCCGTTAAGAGAATGGTCGCGACTGAATCCAGCATCGGGTTTGAATCGGATTGCGGCGTAAACCGCAGAGTAACCACCAAAGCAAACATGAAGACAATCAACACAAACCAGAACCAGCGCCGATATGACTCGGCCGCTTTCTTGTTCAGGGCCTCCGAAAAAAAGGCGCTCTCCCATGTTGCGAGACTGAGGCGCGCCGCTCCCACCGGGCCAGACGGCGGGTAATAATCATTTTGCAAGTAGCGCCTTAGAGCCGCCGCGTCCGCGTCGGCACGTTGCAGCAACTGTCCCAAATCCGTCGGGGACAACGCTACACCGAAGCTGTCAGCCAGTAGATGACACCGGCGCGCTTTCTCACCAGCACTGCGAAATACAAGGTGTCGGCGGTAGGTCGCTAGCCAGACAACTAAGAGGATCACGCTGATGATGCCTGCAGCAAGAGGCAGGACTGTCGGATACTTGAGGCCCAGAAGCAGCCCGAGGATGTTTATTCCTATCGCAGCACTTTGCAGCCAGAACGCCATACGGTCGAGCGCCTCCGCTCTGCCCAGCATCTTCCCGTGAATCGCGTTCAACACTTGTAGTTCAGTCAGCTTTTCTGCAACAGCCTGTCGGGGAACATCTGTCATCGTTTTTTCTCTTTCAGCTTTGGCAGCGAGGGCAGTTGCTCCCCAGCTTCCAGTGGAGGCAGAGCATTCAGGGATGAGAGTCTCTCATTGTTCACGAACCACTTATACAGTTCGCGCTCTGAATCTGGGGTCTGTTCGATTATTCCGTCCGCCAGGGGATAAGAGGAATGCCGACCGGCGCGGGTACCCGCCTTGATCAGTGCGCCCAGCATCGCTGGCGATACACGCTGTGCTGCCTCCTGCAACATCGTCGATATCTCCTTTTCCTCGAGAGGAAACGGATAGCGAACATCTTCCAAATGCTCAAGCTGCTTTGGGTCGTAGCGTAGACCCGGATCGAAATAGTCCACACGAAGAATATCCACACGCACCGCCCCCAGACCAAGCGGCTTTCCCATTCCGAGCCGATGGCGGAAACCCGCTGTGGGCCTTAGAGTGAGCAAGAGCATCGAGAGTTCCTGGCGCGACAGATTCTCGAAGTAAAGGAAAAAGCGGAAAGCGGTACCTGATCGCACCGGCCGAATCGTCGCTTGCTGGCGCCAAAGGTCCTGGACGACGCTTGGTTGTGATTTCCAGGGAGGATTGGGTCCACCATCCGGAGCCGACAGTTCGTGCAACATGTATACCTTTCTCCCCCGCGGCAGATGTCGGTTATGAGCCAGGCCCGCTCGCAGCATCGCCTTGGGGATAGTCTCATTCCCGTCCGCCGCCTCTCTGCGGAAGTACATCGAAGGCGAAGGAGGCTTTGGGGACGACAGAACTTTGAGCGTAACCTCATCCAGCAAAACGTCGTCTGGACTCGAAGGCACCTCTTTCAGCAAGCCACACGTTGCACTGACGCGCCCCTTCAGCGATACCGTCCTGTCTTGAGTTTTCTGACCGGCCTCATCCTCCCGGGATTCAACACAACCGAACAGCAGCTCTGCTGGCGTGAGCCGGGCTGCGGGATCCCTTAGCCGCTGAGGAGTCAGAGGGAGGATGTTGGCGTCAATCTGAGCGAAGAAATCATGAGCCGTGGCCCCGTGATCTGGAGTTTGAAACGGCACCTCGCCCCTCCAGATGGAAGAGAAGGAAATTTCTTCTACTTGGGGCTTGCCCGTACCGCGCGCGAGTGAGAAGTACACCAGGTCGCCGACTTCAATCCGCAAAGCATGGCCCGCAGTGGTCGTTGTGCGACCTGGCCGTGTATTTACTGGTTCGTATGGGCGTATCGCGTCTTCCGAATCCGGACCGCGCCATTGAGTCATCAATTCGTCCGACAACCGGTGGAATCGATCCACCACATGCTGAGGCAGCTGGACGAGGTGGTCGTCGAGTACCGGAGGACGGTCTGCTTCTACTTCAAATGTCTTTGCATCGGGAAACGGGATAAGCAGCTCATGCTTCTTTTGGGGGGGCATCTGTCGTCCACGACTGCAGCCAAGGGTACGCACAAGACAAGGCACCAGTGGGCCGTCGGTTTCATTACCGGGTTTCTGCGCCAGAACCGCCGCGCCAGCAGAATGCACGGAAGCATGGTTGAAATCAAATAAGGAGGATTGCGGATCCCATTTGAATTCATGCAGGTGCCTCATTTCCACCCTTGGAGTCTCCGGCGTCCACGTTGGGAAGGCCGCTTCGAAGGCCGGGGTGGCGATGTTCTTGGTTGAATTCGGATCCCCCTTTTGCCCATGGTAAACACGGAGAATCGGTCTTGGGAAAAAGGGCTTGTACGGCTTCAGCCTGTTCAAGGCTTCTGGGCCTTTGAAAATCGGGAGGCAAAGAGGGCGCAGATACAAAGATCCAGGTTGCCCAGCGGGGCCCCGCCGAACAACCATGCCCACCGCAGTCAGTGCATTGTCGGTCGACTTGCGATAGCTGTAGTGTGTCTTGGCAAGAACTCTGAGCGAGGAGGCTGTGAGTGCCTCATAGATTGAGGAGATCATCCCGCGTAATGAGGTGGCCGGGATCGCGGGATATTCTTGCCCATTTTCTTCCGGCAGACGGAACCAATCGATTCGAGCAGGCGTCTGATCCTTCGGGGCGTGTCGCTTTGCTCCGATGAAGATCGGAGAATCCGCCGTCAGTTGGCACTCAACACGGCCGCTGAAGGTCCCTGCGGTAAAGCTGTGGTGGGTTGCGTCGCCGAGTTCGCCATTCTGATATTTCTTTAACGAGACACAGTCTTCTGGCGGGGCGCAACTGGTGACTGGCAGAAAGTTGTAGTTGGGCTGGAAGCGCTGGCTAGTACATTTGTCCACCGTAAGCGGGACCTGAGGTGCCGTATTCGATTCTGTCACCACCACCGGGGACCTGGCACGGAACCCACGGTCAAACACCTCACGCCAACTCTCCGGTACAACTTCGATGCCACTTTCGCAGCGGATTTCTGCTGTTATCCTCCCGTAACCTTTCGACTCGCCGTATCCCAGCGGGATTAATCCGTCGGCCAGATCTTGAAGGGTGTAGGCCAAGAGTTCGAAAGCATCTTCCTGCATCTTCGGAGTGAGAGCAGTCATGGAGCCTAAGGGGATCTCGATCGTAGCTGCGAAACGCGGCTTGTAGTGAAAACGCGCTGCGAACTTCGCGCCCTCTGCTCCGCCGCCTGTGAAGCGGTCAATGGCGAGCAATTCCTGTCTCCTGCTCGCGCCCGGAGACGTGCAGCAGATCGAAGGGACTTCCAGGATGGTGCCCCATCCACTTGTCCCAAAGATGAGGCAGGGAACGTCCAGAGAGCTTATGTCATCAATTCGATGAACGGACGGAAGTTCCTCGTCCGATTCTGCTCTCGGGCTTACCGTTTTCAAGAACGCCTCAGGGTTTAACGTCTGCCAGATCTTCTCTGCGCGGGCGCGAAGCCTTCCGCGAAGGGATGAGACAGGCAGTACCGGATTACCAGCCGTGTCTTCTAATGGAACGAAATTTGCCTCCCGGTCGACGGCGCGATCCCAAGGGTCTTGCGCCGGTTCTCGTTGCGCCCGGGACGGGTCGTTAACGAGGAATGGACCTTCAAATTGGAGGTCGGCAGCGAGGCGCAAACATGGTGTCGCCCTTGGAAGTAAGGAATTGGCTGGTTGTGGAAGCGTCGCCGGATCCACCGTTTGCATTGCTTCGGTCGTAGGGCCGGGGTCCGCCAGCCAGCGGGTCAGTGCTTCCGCGCGCAAGCAGCGCACCTGGATTGATTCCGGCTCGACTTGGATTCGACCCCACCCGTCGCTATTGGCGGCCCCAAGGCGCGGGGCAAGATTTTCATCCTCGCACGCACGCAGCAAAGCGTAGACCACGGCTGCCTGCTCCTCGGTGAGATTTCGCGCATAGATGCGGACTTCAAACCGCGTCCCCGCCGGTACGTACTCGACGGAAAACAGTTTCTCGTGTGCCGGAGCACCAGTACGGCGGTCAATTGCAGCACAGGTTGTAACGCATGTCTTCCTTTGATCTGAGTAAGACGATCCCACAGCCGCAGGCGAATGGCGCCAATGGGCGTCGCCAAACTCCAGTAAACCGCCGACGGCGTCAACCTCGTTTTCGGCAATCTCCATCCGGCTGCCAAACAGTTGGTTGCAGTCCGGAATAGGTGCCATTCCGATTTCAACCCAGCTTCGGAAGCAGCCCTTTAGCGAGGTGCCTGGCAAGTAGGCCCGGCCATCGGCGTCGGTGAAAACCGTGGCCACATTTCTGGAGTCATTGTTTTGTGCAAGGCGATCGGCATCCCACCCTCCGTCACCTATGTGCAGAGGTGTTCGTGTGACCAACGTCGCAGTGAATATCCAGCGGCTAGTCATCGTGCTCCTCCATTTTCTTCCGGTATTTCCAGGTGCTCTTCCCAATGGCAGGAGAGGTTCACAGCTATCTCGCCAAAACCGTTCTCGCGGAGGTATGGGTGATTGGACCAATGATCCCCGGGCAATCCTCCGCGTCTATATCGTTCAGCACTCCACGGGGCTGCCGGCAGCCCGAAGCGGGCCCATTCTCGGATGCACTCTACAGCTTTGTCTTTTCGGTCTCCGGCGGGTTCCATAACGAACACGCTGCCCGGCTGTGTCAGTAGATAAGGCTGATATGGGTAATCGCCTCCGTCTAGAAAATGCTTGTAGAGGTACATACCCCCTTGGAGATATTGCTTCGCGAAGAACCGGACCAGCTTCAAAGCGCCGTTGGACATCGTAGCGAAATCGGCCGCGTAGGCTTTCAATAAGACATCACCTGAATGCGCTTCAGTCAGAGAATCCGGATTACCCAGGAGCGCTGGAGTCTGAAGGGTCAGCACATAGACATCGGCGCGATCAATCGATTGCGTGGGTTTGTACTCTAACAGTTCAACGTTAAGCGTGGCCTTAGTTTTTCCCACATATCGAATGGGGCGTGACAAAAGTGACAGCAGCTGCGACCGAACCGTCGCGCGGTCCTGCTCGGGAACGGCGCCGCAGTCGATACAAGAGGTCCAACCCTGCTCCTCTTTCGGCACAATTACCTGCCAAGCAAACAGTTGGGAGTCCGCAGCACGACGCTTTGTAGGATCAATCGCCGTTCGGACGCGAAGTTCGGTTGGCATATGCTCGCTGCCAAACCGCCGACCCATAGCTAGGCGGTCAGAGATCTTCCAGTCCGGCTCGAATGTGACTGCCTCCGTGCCATCGGCATGAATGTCGCTGCACAGGGCGAAGTCACGGTAGCTCGTTCCTGTGCGTCCGATCGACAACGGTGGCACAAGCGCCAGACTCGCTGTTCGGTCTTTGCGCGTAACACGGCCGTGCGAAAACCGAATCTTGTCGAAGTGCGCTGAAAGCTGCGGCTTCGTCGAATCGGAATCGGCGCGCACAAGCCCCTCTTTTCCGAGTGCGCGCAACCAGGTCGATGCCAACGCACCCTTGATGACCCCGCCCGGCAAGGTCTGACCCGAGACGTACAGATTGTCCATCGCACGGGACTCGGTGACGCATACTGAATCAGATGTGGTCAGCCACACCCAAAGACGGTCAGTACCGGAGTCAGTGAGTACGGTCGCTCTCGGCTTGCCGTCTACTTTGAGATTGACGGAAACGATACGACCAAAGCCCGAAGTCCTCATACCGCCACATGTGCCAGCCCAGTAAAGTCCGGCCGTAATCGCGCGCATGGCGAATTGGACATCTACCCCATCTTCGCACTCGATAACACCTCTGAAGACAAGGCGGTCTCCCGAATCAAACGGCGACTCGATCATCTGGAGCATATGTTCCTGCGCGGCGCGGCGCTCGGAATCAATCTGAATACGAATCCGCGGATCGGTTTCGCCGATGACTGGCCCCGTAAAATCCTTTACCTGGATGAGGCCCGTCCGTGGGCGGAAATCTCCCGAAGAGTTCTGTCGGTTGGCCCCGGCATACCCAAGCCAGTCGTCCACCGGAACTTTCAGGTCCGCAGCCAGTTCTCGCCATGCATCGCGCAGCTTCCCCTTGATGTGGCGATCATGCAAGACTGCCTCATTTTTTGCATTCCTGGCCATAATCGCATCCAGGCCTGCTTCGCCAGGGGCGCTAGACTTCGTTAGCAGCGGAGCCTCGATCTCGATAGTCGCAATTAGCGTCGTGGCCATCTTGTCCTTTCCTCCTGGCTACAGCGGCAAGTGAGCAGGATCCACTATGTAATCCCACAGCTCGCTTAAATGGACCCACGCTAGTGCCCGCTTCAGCAACGGATCTGTCACGTTTGGAACCAGCGCGTCACAAAACTCTTCAAAGCATTTCTCGGCGTGGTAGCGTGACAACGCATCCGAAATGGCGCTATTGTCCCCATCGCGACGCAGCGCCTTTAGCACTTCATAGATGGCCTTCCGTGGCAAGCGATCGCGAATCTCGACGATTACGGACAGAGCGTCCTGCATGTGATCGCCGTCGATCACGAGCAGTTCGGGATTGCTGCGTAAGAGGAGTGGTAGGCGACGCATACGGGCCTCTCGCTGGTTGGCTCCGAGGTGATCAAAGCTCTCCAGCACCTGATAGGTGAAAGTGTTTGCTTCGATCATCTTCGCATCTCTAGTTAGGGTCTCCGCTAGATGAATCAACGGTTGGATTGGCGCATTGTAATGAGCGAAGACTATGCAACCGCCATGCGTAATGTTCCGCCCCGCCCACTGTCGGCCCGTTGGCTTGCCGCCTGCAGGTGGCCAGGGCAACGCGCCGAAGCAGCTGTAGAACTCTGATAGCACCCACCATCCGCACCAGGCAGGAACCACGAGCAGCAGATCGTCTCCCGCCCAGCGAAGCACTTCCAACCGAAACGCGCTCTTCTTGTGACGTTCTTCTCCCGCGTTCGTCACGACCATCCCCGACCAGTGCCAGGACGTCATCAATCCGTCTTGGTCTTCGGAAAGCAGGCGATGCAGAAAGGCATCCTGGTTGTACTGCACGAATGAGGACCACGCACTCGACTCGCTCGCAGTCTGGCACTGCCTGGCGAACTCGCCAAATCTGTTGCCGTCCAAACTGATTATTGCCATCTTCCGGTGGAGAAGGCCGGCTTTGGGGTAGTCGGTTAACTGCTCCAGATCGTTCACCATCTCCTGCTCTGGGCAGTGCGCTCGACGCGCAAGGAGAGAATGTTTCTCCTCGATTCCGTACAGCCGCCGGTCCAGCGTGGCACGGCTCACTTTCATCTTCTGCTTAGATGCCTCGTTGGCCACGCCGCCTTGCCTACGAGTCTCGGTTACTGCTGGCCGTAAATCATCCACCTCGCAAATTCCGATCCATGGGTCAGCCGGTCGAGGCAAGACCACTGTCGGCGACTGTAGCTGCTGGACGCGGACGCGAGTAAGAACCTCGGCCGAAGTCAACTGATAGTCTTCGTCGCTCTCCAGGCGCGAAATGGCAACCTGAAAGGTCGCATACTGCGCATTACTCGCACGAATCTTCTGGTCGGTGCCTACAAGCGTCGACGCCACGGCTCTACGGAGCTGCTCCGCCGCGCCATCATTCTCGGCGTCGACTTCAAACACCCCCACGGAGGCGCCGCTGTAGACTTTTCGGAGATCAGGATGAAAGGCGGTGAGTTTGTCTACCGAATCCAGTAGGATCATGCTTCCACCCCGGATCGTTGAAAGATCCTGGGAATCTGAAGTGAACGCAGAAAGATTAACGGCCTCGACGCGCAATAGGAATTTCATCTTTTGTTTCTCCGTGGCTGTTATTTTCAGCGCTCTTCTACCGCGATTTGTCGTTGGTTTCTGGACTGTAGATGCACTCTGCGTGTCAAGCGCACGGCACAAGATTTGAATAGCGGATGCGCACGGGGCAATTGATCACATAGCAGGAGTTCTAGCAAGTAAAATACGGCGTCATCGGTTGTCTGGGCCAAAGTTGCCCGTGCCCTTTTGGAACACCGCTGAAGCGGAGATACTCTGCGAGTTGTTACGCCCTAGGTAGTACGTGGTCGCTCTTCCGACCCGATCGGCCGCTGTTGCCGACGTTTGATAAGTAGTTACGACGGGCAACCTACTGATTAAGAGTCAATGCACCCGGATCGACCACCTCGTACCATATATTCGGGATCAGCGACAGCACTTGGACGGAAAACGGGCTATCCGGTGAGTGGCGCGTTGTCTGAACCGTTGGGCACCCCACCCAACGAGCGCACGCCCCTCTTCCCCGCCCCGACGGGCTGGCAGCTTGCCTCTTCTGCGACACGCCGTGAAGGGACCCGCTCCCATTAGCTCCCACTCCGTTGGGTGGCGCCGCTTCTCTGCCGGCCGCAGGGAGACAAGTGCATTTGCGTTGCGCGCAGCGCACAGCAGCGTTAGATTCTGCTGTCCGGTAACTCTATGGTTGGCATCGCCTACCTAACGCGCCGCTCCCCTTCCCTTCTCGGAGACCAGCTGAGACTCGCCGGTTACACCGTCTGGGAGGCAGTAACCGCATCCGAGGTGCTCCACCTCTGCGAGCACCAGAGCATCGATGCAGTCGTGATTGATGACGAAGTGGAAGACCCGGATCTGCCCGAGGTGCAGAGGCGATATATCTCAATGCTCCTCAACGAGAACGCGACCGCAGCGGATGTGATTTGGGAGCTGGAGCAGCTGTTCCCCTCAGCAGTAGGACCAATCCAGTAATCTGCTTGCTCTCGCCAGATACGGTGCTCGGCCACCTTTCCGATAAGCCCGTTATACCGAACGAGCAATGACAACCTCGCAGGGGACCGGCTGGCGCTGACTGGCGAACAAAAAGCGCAAACTTACGATATGTGCTGTTATCACTCGTTGACTGCTACGATTCTCGACATGGGACAGACTTACCGTCTTAGGGTGAAGAACAAACCGGACTTGCTGTTTGCGATGATGCGTGCTCTTGCGGATGACACTGCGCGAATCGCGTTCGAAGGGCGATTGGCTGGCACGGAGTTGTTTTCGATGGCTGGCGCCTCTCACGATGAAACCGTAGTGTTGCGGAGAAACACGATTCAGCCACGTCTGGATTTCGTCGTCTTTCCATTAACTCCGGCCTCAGTTTCGCAACTAGAAACGGCCATTCGCTCCAAGGTCGCCTTTAATGGGCAAAACGGAATCGTCCACGTCCAAATTGAGAAGGACGGCGTAGTCGCGTTTGCAGCCTACGACCAGTTCGACGACGAATGTGTCGTCGTAGCGGCAGTTCGTGTCGAGCTGCTAGACGAACTTGTCAGCAACCGGGTGCTGCACTCCTACGTTGCAAGCTGATGACGAGTGATAAATCGCCTTCACGTAAGTTTGCGCCTTTTCTTCGCGGCAAAGGCGAACGAAAAGCGCACACTTACGATATGCGCTGTTCACAACAGTTACGCGGGGGCATAATGCGAGAGGTGGAAAGGGAACAGTATGCGCAACCTCCTTATTATTGTCATTCTGGCCGCAGCCGCGACGCTGTTTGGACAATCCACTGCGTCTTACCAGGTCACCCATATCTATACGTTGGGTGGGGAGGGCGGTTGGGACTACATCGTGCCCGACCCGCCAAATCACCGGCTCTTCATCGCACGGCAGAATCGCTTGATGGTCGTCGACGAAGAGAGCGGGACTCTGCTCGGCGAAGTCAAAGACATCAATGGCGCGCACGGCACGGCGGTCGCTGAGGGCACAGGGCACGGATTCGCCACCGAGGGCAACGGGAAGTCGGTGGCCATGTTCGACCTGAAGACCTTCCAGGTACTCGGCCGGATCCCGGCCGCCGAAGACGCCGACGCGATCCTGTACGACAGCACCTCGAAGCGGGTCTTCACTTTGAATGGCGACGCGCACTCTTCCACGGTGATCGAGCCCAAGGCGGGAACGCTGATCACCAACATCGAGCTCGGCGGCAAACCGGAGTACGGAGCGTCGGCGGGTGACGGCAAGGTCTACGCGAATCTCGTGGACACTGCCGAAGTGGTCGAGATTGACGCCAAGTCAGCGACGGTGACACGGCGTTGGTCCACGGCTCCGTGCAAACAGCCGGTCTCCATGGCCATCGACACCGCCCACCACAGGCTGTTCAGCGGATGCCGCAGCGGGGTGATGGCGGTGTCCGACTATCAGGCGGGCAAAGTGGTTGCGACCGTGCCGATCGGCGCTGGCGTCGACGGCGCCGGGTACGATGCTGCTTCAAGCAACGCGTTCGCTTCGAATGCGGATGGAACACTGACCGTGATTCATCAGGATTCTCCGGACCAATATAAAGTCGTCGACAGCGTGCCGACGCCACAGGGCTCGCGCAACATGGGGCTGGACCCCACGAACCACCGCGTGTTCGTCGTCTCCGCAAAGTTTGGCCCAGTTCCCCCGGGAGGCAGGAGAGGGCCAGTACTTCCGGGATCGTTCGCATTGATGGTGATTGAGCGCGATACGACTCCGCGCTGAACGTTGCCCAAAAGGCGAATAAACGGCGCACACTTACGATAAGCGCTGTGATCGCCAGTTACCGTAAGCGGAACGCCATTGGCTCTTGAGGCGAGCGTAGACCGTCGAGAGGGCGACACAACTGGCACCGACGGCTGCATGCGGTTGCTAGACCGCTCCCGGCCGTTCAGACAGGTGCCCGGTACCAGTAGTCCTTGATCACGTGGGTAAAGTGATTTCCGCCATTCGAAACAAAGACAGCAAGCGACGGGCCCTCGCCCCCCGACCAGTTGACGCCCAGCGCGTAGAAGGTGCCGCGCTGAAGTAGGAACACGACTTGAAATCCTTCAGCGGAGAGTACGCCGCCATCGTCGACGCGCCACAGATCTTCTCCTTCTCCCCGGAACACTGCCGGGTAATCAGCGAAGATAATCCGGTCGCGGTCGATCAAGACCACGCTCGCGAGGGCATCTTTGTCGTGACGGGCGAACTCGACCAAGACGAGTCGTCTGTCTGCCGGCAGACGCGCGATTGGCCAGCAGTTGACGACGTGCCGGCTGCGCGAAGAGGCAAGTCGGTGCCGAATGTCTGGGTCACATTCGCTGGACTCGACCGGCAGCTCTGCTGGGAGCGGGGTCGCCGATGACAGCAAGCGGTCGCTGGCTAGAAAGCAGCTCGCGCTGATCTCGATCTTGCCTTGAAGGACTGTAAAAACATTTCCAGCCAACTTGTCGAAGTTGTAAGGTGTCTGCCTTCCGTTGTGACCTTCGCGCTCGGCCTGCCGGCGCTCGAACTGCACGGGAAAGCGGCGGCCACCATTACAGAGCGCTGTATGGAGCATAGCGGGTTGCAACAGGGCGGAAACAGTGAGAAGGCGGGTGCCACTCGGATCGGGGAACCCGAAGGCTCCATGTTGGATCGTCGCTCGCGGCAGTTCCTGGCCTCGTATTCCGCCCGAAAGAAGAATGAGGAGCCACACGGCTCCGAATGATTTCGTTGCTCGCATCGTTGAAGCCTTATCGTACCGCCCAAGGGAATTGGATCACATAGCAACCGTCCAGACAACGCCACCGCTAACTGGCGCTAAATCCACTTATCACAAGTAACGTGCCTGCCGGTGGCACTCGATAGTACTTGCACAGGAATGAGTACAGGGAAGGCTGTTTTGGGCGGCTCCCTCTCCTATCCCCTTCGTGCTCCCGGCAACGTCTACCCTATAATTCCCGCGTGCCCGACTACGCTATCGCCGGACTCGATAAGGTCCTCACCCCTGCGCTCGCCATTTATTCCGATCTCGTGGACGCGAACATCGAATTCACGCTCGAGTTGCTCGGCGGCGACGCGAACCGCTGGCGTCCGCATGTGAAGACCGCCAAACTGGAATCGACGATGCGCCGCCTGGTCGCGCGCGGCGTCACCAACTTCAAATGTGCCACCACGCTGGAG
>Ga0097691_1001470_pt1 | contig 17292 bp, 16 predicted proteins | sample NGESurdeep072012_8_FD_72858 | JGI IMG/M metagenome (GOLD analysis project Ga0097691, IMG submission 72858) | Arctic peat soil microbial communities from Barrow, Alaska - NGEE Surface sample 210-1 deep-072012 | ecosystem: Environmental > Terrestrial > Soil > Wetlands > Peat ... | reverse complement strand
TGCGGGCGAGCCGAAGGAAGTCGGCCGCCTGGCAGAGGAGATGGGGATCAGCCAGCCGAACGTTTCCCAGCACCTCGCGGTCATGCGAGCGGCCGGGATCGTGGAGGCGGAGCGCGACGGACGGGAGGTCCGGTATCGGCTGACCGATCCGGACGTCATCGCCGCGTGCAGCCTCATGCGCGGGGTCCTGATGCGCCGTCTCGCCCGCCTAGGCGACCTTTCCGAGCGGCCCCAGCCGACGGACGATCGAGCGCTTGCCGCCGCCTCGCCCGCCGGTGGTCGCCTGAGGTGACGTTCGTGGACGAACCGATCAACCTGGTGCTCTTCTCGGGCACCGACGACAGGCTCCAGGCGGCCGCCGTCATGACCGCCGGCGCCGCCGCCCTCGGCCGCCGGGTCAACATCTTCCTGCAGTACTGGGCGCTCGACGCGTTCCGCAAGGATCGGATCACGGCTGGGCGCGGCCTCTCCGCCGAGGCCGGCGAGGCCGGCGCGGCCCTGGTCGCCGCGGCGGCGACCGCGGGTCAGGCGCCCTGGCACGAAACCATGCGCCAGGCCAAGGAGCTCGGCGACGTGGACATCCAGGCCTGCTCGCTCTCGATGGACGTTCTCAAGATCGAGGAGGACGACCTCGACCCGCTTGTCGACGGGGTGGAGGGCGTGACTGCCTTCTACATCAACGCGGGCGACGGTCACATCGTCTTCATCTAGTCGATTCACCGACGCTGCCGGGCATGAGCCCGGCCGCCGACGAACAGGAAGGGTCAGGCATGCCTCTCGAGATCGCACAACGGGTCGACGCAAAGGGCCTCGCGTGTCCGATGCCGATCGTCAAGACGGCCCAGGCCGTCAAGTCGATGGTCAGCGGCCAGCTCCTGGAGGTGCTCGCCACGGACGCGGGTTCGACCAAGGATTTCGCCGCCTGGAGCAAGAGCACCGGCAACGAGCTCGTCGAGAGCAGCGTCGAGGCCGGCGTCTATCGCTTCGTCCTCCGCCGGAAGTGAGGGAGATCCGATGACCGCAGTTGCAGAGCCGCCAGTGCTCGTCTTCGACGAGCCGACCACCGCGCCCGCGCCAGCTATCGAGGACGACGGCGCCACGAAGGCGAAGGACGTCCTGATCATCTGCTACAGCGGCGAGCTCGAGAAGACATGGGCGACCATGATCCTCGCCTCGACGAGCGCCGCGATGGGCGTCAAGACGCGCGTCTTCGTCACGTTCTGGGGCCTCCAGACCTTCGTGAAGGATTCGAAGCGGATCACCGGCCAGAACTGGATGCAGAAGATGATGTCCTTCATGCAGCGGCCGGGCGTCAGCCACCGGAAGCTCTCGAAGATGAACTTCATGGGCATGGGCCCCTGGATGATGGGCACCCTCGCGAAGCAGTACCGGGTCGCCAGCCCGAAGGAGCTCCTGGAGGTCGCCCTGGCGATGGGGGTCGAGTTCATCCCCTGCCAGATGACCATGGACATGTTCGGCCTGAAGCCAGAGGACCTGATCGAGGGCATGGCCGAGCCGGTCGGCGCCGCAACGGTGATCGGCCTCATGACCGAGGGCAGCGCCCCGCTGTTCATCTGACCCATCCGGCGCACGGAGCGGGGCGCATCGGCTGCGCCCCATCCGCTCCGGCGCGCCCGCACCGCTCACCTGGAAGGAACGGATCTCAGCATGACTGCGACCATCACCCGAACCGTCGATGCCCGCGGCAGCTTCTGCCCCGGCCCGCTGATGGAGCTCATCCGCGCGATCAAGGAGTCCGAGGTCGGCGACACGATTGCCGTCTGGTCTGCCGACAAGGGCAGCAAGATCGACATCCCCAAGTGGATCGAGAAGGCGGGCCACACGCTCGTGAGCCTCGAGTCGAAAGACGGCTACGACGAGATCGTCGTCACGAAGGCCCGGTAGCCGCGTGCAGCGCGTCGTCGTCCTGGGCGGCGGGGTGGGGGGGACCCTGACCGCGAACCTGCTTGCCCGCAAGCTCAAGCGCCTCATCGCCCGCGGCGACGCGAAGGTCACGGTCGTCGACGCAACCGGGGAGCACGCCTACCAGCCCGGCTACATGTACATCGCGATGGGCAGCGAGCGGGCCGAGAAGCTCCACCGGCCCGAGCGATCGCTCCTCGACGCGAACGTCGAGCTGGTCGTCGACACGGTCGTGCGGATCGATCCCGCCACCGCATTCGTGGACCTTGCCTCCGGCGAGCGGCTCCACTACGACCACCTGGTCATCGCCACGGGCTCGCGGATCCTTCCGGAGGCGATCGCGGACTTCGAGACCGAGGCCTACCATTTCTACACCGCCGAGGCATCGGCCCGCCTGCGGACGGCGCTCGATGCCTTCAGCGGCGGGAAGATCGTGATCGGCATTGCCGGCATCCCGTACAAGTGCCCGCCGGCGCCGCTCGAGGTCGCCTTCCTCATCGAGGCGGAGCTCCGTGAGCGCGGCCTGCGCGAGAAGACGCAGCTCACGTTCCTTTCCCCGATCAACCGGGCCTTCACGATCGAAAGCGTCAGCGCGATGGCCACCCCGATCTTCAAGGAGAAGGGGATCGACCTCCAGCTCCTGGCCGGCGTGGATTCCATCGATGCCGCGCGCAAGGTCGTGATCACCGACGCCATGGAGGAATACCCGTACGACCTCCTGATCTGCGTGCCGCCCCACAAGGGCGCCCAGGTCGTCATCGACTCCGGCCTCGCGCCGAAGTCGGGCTGGCTCCCGACAGATCGCAACACGCTCCAGGTGAAGCACGTTGCGCCGTCGAACACGCCCGACGCCGAGATCCCGCGGTACCCGAACATCTACGCGCTTGGCGACGCGACCGACCTGCCGCTCTCGAAGGCCGGGTCCACGGCCCACTTCGAGGCTCCCATCGTCGCGGAGCGCGTGAGCGCCAGCGTGATGGGCAAGGAGCCCGAGGGAAAGGACGCGAGCTACACCGGCAAGGTGATGTGCTTCTTCGAGGTCGGCGACGGGAAGGGCACGCTCCTCCAGTTCGACTACGAGCACCCGCCGAAGCCGCCCAAGCCGAACCAGTTCTGGCACCTGGGCAAGATCATCTTCAACAAGACGTACTGGCACACGGTCCCGAAGGGCCGCGTCTGACCAGCCGGGGGTCGTCTCGCGCCTGGGCGCCTCTACAATCACGGCCATGAGCGACCCCCGCGTCACCGGTCCCGGCCAGGCCGGCCGCGTCTTCCCGCGCGTGTTCGGGCGCACGCTCCCGATCGTCGAGCGCGGCGAGGGCGCGACGCTCCACGCGGCCGATGGGCGCTCCTACCTGGACGCGGCGGGCGGCGCGGTCGTCGTCAACGTTGGCCACGGAAGGCGGAGCGTCGCCGACGTGATGGCCGCCCAGGCCGCCCGGGTCGCCTACGCCCACGGGACCACGTTCACGAGCGCCGCCCTCGAGGCCTACGCCGCGGAGCTTGGCGAGATCCTGCCGCTCGACGCCCCGGCGATCTACCCGGTCTCCGGAGGCTCGGAGGCGATCGAGACGGCCCTCAAGATGGCCCGGGCCTACCACCTTGCGCGTGGCGAGAGTGGCCGCCAGATCGTGATCGCCCGCTGGGGGAGCTATCACGGCAACTCGCTCGGCGCGCTCGACCTGTCCGGCCGGCAGCCGCTCCGCCGCCCGTACGAGGCGTGGCTGGGTCGCTTCCGGCACGTCTCGGCGGCCTACCCGTACCGGGCCGGCGAGCCCCGCGCGAATGCGCTCGGCGACGTCGCGGAGCTGGCCGCGGAGCTGGAGCGGATGATCGTCGCCGCCGGCCCGGAGACGGTGGCCGCGTTCGTGGCCGAGCCGATCGTGGGCGCGACCCTCGGCGCGGTCGTCCCACCGGACGGCTACTGGCCGGCGATCGCCGACGTCTGCCGTCGCCACGGCGTGCTCCTCGTCGCGGACGAGGTGATGACCGGCTTCGGTCGCACCGGACGCTGGTTCGGGGTCGACCACTGGGGCGTCCGGCCGGACCTGCTGGTTGCCGCCAAGGGCGCCACGTCCGGCTACTGGCCGTTCGGGTTCGTGGCAGCGGCGGGCCCCGTCTACGAGGCGATCTCGGCGTCCGGCTTCGTCCACGGCTTCACGTTCAGCCACTCGATCACCGGCGCAGCCGTCGCCCGCGAGGTCCTGCGGATCCTGCGGGACGAGGACCTGGTGACGGCCTCCGCGGCAAAGGGCGAACGGCTGCTGGGGCTGCTCGCCGAGCGTCTCGCGGACCATCCGCACGTGGGCGAGATCCGGGGTCGCGGCCTCCTCGTGGGCCTCGAGATCGTGCAGGACCGCGGCAGCCGGGCGCCGTTCTCACGGGCAGAGCGGCGAACCGAGGCGCTGGTGACCGCCGCACGCGAGCGGGGCGTGCTCGTCTACTCCGGCACGGGCAACGCGAACGGCGTGGACGGCGACCTGGTGCTCCTCGGCCCGCCGTTCGTGGTCACCGACGACGAGCTGGTGCGCATCGCCGACGGCGTGGCCGGGGCGGTGGACGAGGCGACCGCCGCCGCTCCGCAGAGCTGAGCCGGGCTCGCGACTGTCCCGCCCGCGCGCCGCTCAGCGGCCCGGTGCGATCCCTCGCCGAAGAATGACGAGGCCGACCACCACGACGAACCCCGGCACCAGCAGGTCGCCGAGCGACGGGAAGCCCGGGATCACGCTGCCGAGCGCTCCCCATCCGCCCCAGACCACGAAGAACCCGCCGACCCAGGCCTGCCAGCCGACGCCGCCGCCGCGCCGCATCCGCAGCGCGGCGAGCCCGAGCAGGCCCAGCCCGGCGCCGAGCGTGCCCCAGCCCCCGGTTCCGAGCCCCAGGATCTCGGCGGCGAACCGGAAGGCACCGTAGCCCGCCAGGATCGCCCCGATGTTCAGCGCCCAGGCACCGGCACGCCCGGTGACCACCCACATCAGCAGGACGCCGCCCGCGATGGCGAACCCGAGCGAGCCGAGGACCCGGATCGCCGGGACGAACTGCTCGAGCACCAGGTATGCCCCGATCGCGACCAGCCCGACGCCGACCCAGAGACCCAGCCGGCCGGCTTCCGCCTGGCCGAGCGACCAGCCCACGGCGCGGACTCCGACGCCGCGAGGCCTCCCGCCCCGCGCCCGGCCGGCCGGTCCGCCAGCCGGGCCTGTTCGAGCGTCGTCCGCCGGCCCGGGCCCGTCGATCACCTCGCCCTTGAGGGCGCGGAGCCGACGCTCCAGGTCGTCGTCGGAGGGGGCTGATCCGGTCACCGCTGTGCCCCGGGATCGTCCGATTCGACGTGGGAGAAGCCGACTCGTTCCGCGATCCGGCCCAGCGGGCCCGGCGCCCACCAGTTCCAGGGTCCCAGCAGGCGCATGACCGCTGGCACCAGGGTCACCCGGACGATGCTGGCGTCGATCGCGACCGCGATCGCCATGCCGACGCCGATCGACTTGATCGTGACCTCGTCGGCGAGCACGAAGGCGGAGAAGACGCTGACCATGATCAGCGCCGCCCCGGTGATCACGCGGGCCGTGCGCACGACGCCCTCCACGACCGAGGCCGTGTTGTCGCCGGTCCGGCGCCACGCCTCCTGGATCCGCGAGAGGAGCAGCACCTCGTAGTCCATCGACAGGCCGAAGATCACGCAGAACATGATGATCGGGATCCCGGCCACGGTGAAGCCGGGCGAATGGAAGGCCAGCAGGTCCGACAGGTTGCCGTCCTGGAAGATCCAGACGAGGGCGCCGAAGCTCGCGGTCGCGGAGAGGAGCGTCATGAGGACGGCCTTGAACGGCAGCACCACCGACCCGAAGAGCAGGAAGAGGATCACCGCGGTGGCCAGCATCGTCCAGCCCACCGCGAACGGCAGGCGGTCGGACTGGCCGGTCAGGAAGTCCGAGCCCAGGGCCGCCGTGCCGCCGACCGACGTGCCCGTGATCGGCGCGTCCACGGGCAGGGCGCGCACCGCTGGCACGAGCGAGGTCGCCTCCGGGCGCGAGGCGACGTACGGGCTGATCGCGTCCAGGAGCACCGTGTTCCCCGACACGTAGCGTGCCAGCAGGGTCGCGATCCCCGCGGGCCGCTGGGCCGCCGGCAGCGCGAAGAGCTGCTGCACCTGGGCCGGCGGGACCACCAGGCCGGTCTTCGGGTCCGTGATCGTGAAGAAGCTCTCGACGCGCGAGATGCCGGTGACGGCCGCGAGCCGGCTCGCGTAGGCCTGGAGCGCGGCGATCCCGGCCGGGCTCGCGGGATCGGTCGAGAGGTCGGCGAGGATCACCATCGGCGTGGTCTCGCCCGGCGCGAAGTTGGCCTGCAGGGCGACGAAGGTGTCACGGCTCTCCAGGCCGACCGGCAGGACCTCCGCCCCCGGCACGCCCTGCTCCATGTGCAGGAACGGCGTGCCGAGCGCGAGCAGGAGCGCGAGAACGGGGAGCAGGACACGGAAGGGGTGGGCCATCACCCGGCGTGCCACGCGTCCCCAGCGGCTGGGGTGGTTCGGGTCCGTGACCTCCAGCACCACCTCGCTCTCGACGATCGGGCCCCGCTCGCCGCGCAGACGGTGGCGCAGGCCGGCCAGGCTCAGCCGGTTCACCCGGTGGCCCAGCATGCCCAGGATCGCCGGCAGGAACGTCAGCGCGAAGAAGACCGAGCTCCCCACGACGAGCGCGCTGCCGAGCCCGATGGAGCGAAGCGTCGCGAATGGGAAGACCATGAGGCCCGACAGCCCGATGGCGACGGCGATGCCGGAGAAGACGACTGCCTTCCCGCTCGTGGCGACCGCCCGGGCCACGGCGTCGCCGACCTCGTGCCCGTTGGCCAGCTCCTCGCGGAAGCGGCTGACGAGGAACAGCGAGTAGTCGATGGCGAGGGCGAGGCCGAGCATCGAGGCGATGTTCAGGACGAAGATGCTCATCGTCGTGACCTGGGCGACCCAGTAGACCAGCCCGAGCGAGGTCGGGATCGCGAGGCCGGCGACGAGGAGGGGCATCCCCGCAGCGACCGCGGAGGTGAAGACCAGGAGGAGCACGACCGCCACGATCGGCAGGCTGACGAGCTCGGCGCGCACGAGGTCCGCGTCGGCCTGCTTCGCGGTGTCGATCGTGAACGGGGCGTACCCGGAGACGGTCACGGCGTAGCCGGCCGGCGGGGCCAGCTTCGCGCGAAGGGCAGGGTAGAGCGGGACCGATTCCTCGTCGGTGACAGCGAGGTTGATCACCACGTAGGCGGCGTCGCCCTTGAGGCTGATGAAGCGGCGGTCCCCGGTCCCCGTGTAGCCCACGATGCCGGTCACGTTCGGGTCGGCGCGGAGGCTGGCCGTCGCGGTCGCGATCGCCGCCTGGAACCCGGCCGAGGTCGCGTCGGCGCCCGGCTGCGTGCTGGTGAAGAGCGCCAGGAGGCTGCTCTTGCCGCCCCCGAACTCGGCCGCCAGCCGCGAGTCGACCTGGGCGGACTGCGAGAGCGGGTCCAGCCAGCCGCCGGAGGTGAGCTTTGCCGAGGCGCGGGAGGCGAACGGCAGCGCCGCGACGGCCACGACGAGTGCGACGAGGGCCACGATCCGGCGATGCCGGTAGACGAACGCGCCCCAGCGCAGGAACATGGGCAGACCTCGGGGTGGATCGATCGCGTCGGCGCCCGGCGCCGTCGGTCAGGATAGCGCGACGGGCAGGTGGCCGAGCCTGGCGGCGGCAGGGCGGCGAGACGCGGGGCTACACCACCTTGAGAAGTCGGGAAAGGAACGTCCGGGTCCGGGGGTCCTGCGGGTCCTCGATGAGCTGGTCCGACGGGCCCGCCTCCACGAACGTGCCCTCCTCGATGAAGTAGACCCGGTCGGCCGCTTCCTTCGCGAACGCCATCTCGTGGGTGACGACGATCATCGTCGAACCCTCGTGGGCCAGCTCGGACATCACGTGCAGCACTTCGCCCACCAGGGTGGGATCGAGGGCCGACGTCGGCTCGTCGAAGAGCAGGACCTTGGGCTCCATGGTCAGGGCCCGCGCGATGGCGACCCGCTGCTTCTGGCCACCCGAGAGCCGGGCGGGATACTCGTCCCGCTTGTCCGAGAGCCCCACCTTGTCGAGGTACTTCTCGGCCGTCGCGATCGCCTGGTCGCGGGGGACATGCTTCACTCGGACGGGTGCCTCGATGAGGTTGTCGATCACCCGCATGTGCGGGAAGAGGTTGAACTCCTGGAAGACCATCTGAGCCTGGAGCCGGATCTGCCGGATCTGCTCGTTGTGGGCACGACTCCGCGAGTGGAGAGGATCTGCCTTGACCTGGATCCCGCCGATCTCGACGGTCCCGGCGGTCGGCTCCTCGAGGAAGTTGGCGCAACGCAGCAGCGTGCTCTTGCCGGAACCCGAGCGGCCTATCAGGCAGATCGTCTCGCGCGGATACACCTCCAGGGTGCAGCCGCGGAGGACGTAGTTCGATCCGAAGTACTTCTCGATCCCGAGCAGGCGGACGATCGGCGAGGCGCCCGGCGGCGTCAGGGCTCCCGGGATTGCGAACGGGTCGCGGAGGTCCGCGGAAGTGTTCGCGGTGGCGACGGGCGTGGTCATCGTGGCCTCCTCAGATCCGCACGTCGCTCTTGGCGAGGCGCTGCTCCAGGCGCTCCTGGAAGAACGAGAAGATGATCGTCATGACCCAGTAGATCAGGGCGGCCACCAGCAGCGTCTCGAACGAGCGGAAGAAGCGCGTGCCCGTCGTGGAGGCCCGGAAGAAGACCTCCTGGATCGTCACGTAGCTGACCAGGGCGGTGTCCTTGATCATGGCGATGAACTCGTTGCCGATCGCCGGGATCACGATCCGGACCGCCTGGGGCAGGACGACGCGCCGCATGATCAGGCTCTGGGGCATCGCCAGCGCCTGCGCCGCCTCCACCTGGCCCCGGGGGACGGCCTGGATGCCCGCCCGGAAGATCTCCGTCATGTAGGCTCCGTAGTTGAAGGCGAGCGCGAAGATGCCGCACAGCATCGGGTCCAGCACGATCCCGAACTGGGGCAGGGCGGAGTAGACGAAGACGATCTGGATGAGGAGCGGCGTCCCGCGGACCATCGAGACGTAGAGCGACGCGATGGCGTAGATCGGGGCGATCGTCGAGAGGCGGCCGAGCGCGCCGACCACCGCGAAGCCGACTGCCCAGATGATCGAGGTGACCGCGACGAAGATGGAGACGCCGACGCCACCCAGGATGAACGGTCCCCAGGTGGCGAGGAACTCCGGATCGACGCGCCCGGTGGAGCCGATCGCGACCGCCATGCCGCCCACGATCAGGACCCACGTCAGGGCGAAAATGAGCCGGAAGCGAAGGTGGGCCCGCGTCCGGGAGCGTGCGATTAGCCCGACGATCTCGTCCGGACGGTTGTCGCGGTCGAAACCGTGGCCGATCGAGGCCTGCTGTCGCTCGAACCCCATCTGCCTCTCCCTCCAGGAAACGGGCGGCGGGGGCGCTCGATGCGCCCCCGCCGGATCAGGGTCGGATGTCGGGCCGACGATCGGCTACTGGCCGGGCCCCGAGGTGAGATCCAGGCCGTACCACTTCTTGGACATCGTCGTGAGCGTCCCGTCTGCGTGCATGTCCTTGACGATCTGGGTCAGCTTGGCCAGGAAGTCCGCGTCGTTCGGTCCGCTCTTGTCGAGGGCGACAGCGAGCGGCTCGAAGTACACGGGAGCGCCGACCTTGACGACCGGCTGGTTCTGCTTGATCGCCTGCTCGACGGTGGGTCCGGCCGTGAGCCAGCCCTGCCAGTCGTTCCGGCCTGCGGCCCAGAGCTGGGCGCAGTCAGCGTCGGTCTTCTGGGTCACGGCCTTGACGCCGGCGGGCGGCGTCGTCGTCGGGGAAAGCGTTCCGAAGTCAAGCTTCTTGCCCGTCAGCCAGTCGTAGTACGTCGTCGACGCGCCGGCACAGACGGTCTTGCCGGCGAACCCGTCGATCGTCGTGATGCCGGAGACCTTGCTGGCCGCGAACTGGGCGGGCGTGTAGTAGTAGGGCGGGCTGAAGTCGACGACCTTCTGGCGGTCGGTGGTGATCGTCATCGATCCCACGCTCATGTCCCAGCGGCCGCCCCAACTGCCCGACGTGATGGTGTCCCAGCTCGGCGTGATGAACGCGACCTTGAGGCCCATCCGCTTGGCGATCTCGGTCGCGACGTCGATGTCGAAGCCGGAGTACGACCCATCAGGGTTCTGGACCGACTGCGGCGCGTAGTTCGGGTCGGTCGAGACCCGGATCGTTCCCGCCTTCGTGACCAGGTCCAGGAGCCCTCCCGCGATGGGCGTGGCGCTCGCCGCGACGCTCGGCGCCGCGCTGGCCGCCGCGCTGGCCGCGGTCGACGGTGCGGCCACCGAGGGCGCCACGCTGGCCGGGGCGGCAGGGGTTGGACTCGCGCCGCTGGAGCACGCGGCAAGCGCGAGCCCGAGCACGGTCACGAGCGCCGCGAATCGGCGCGTCGTCTGCATTGCGTCTTCCTCCTCCACGAGGCCGCCCGGAGCCGGGCGAGCCCTGCACGCTGTCTCGGCCGCGCGCCCCCACTCCGCGGTTGGGCGGGACTATAGGCCGAATCGGCGCCCCGGACAACGCTGGAGCGCGCCCCGCGCGCCTATCATCGGGGGATGACGCCGCACGTTCAGACGGTCCTGGGCCCGGTCCCGCCCGGTGCGCTCGGGTTCACCCTGCCGCACGAGCACACGCGCTGCGTGCTCTGGCAGATTCCCGGCCGCTGGGACTACTGGGAGCTGACCGGCGAGGACGACCTCATCCTGCCCGAGCTCGCGCGATTCCGGGAGCTGGGCGGAACCTGCCTGGTGGACGTCACGCTGGCCGCGATCGGCCGCGATCCGCTGCGACTGCGCCGGTTGGCGGAGGCCTCGGGGCTGCACGTCGTGATGGGCTGCGGGTGGTATCGCGGTGCGTACTACCCGGTTGACGCGCTGGTCGATCGCCGCTCCGTGGAGGCCCTCGCCGACATCCTGGTCGACGAGATCCGCGGCGGCGCCGACGGCACGAAGATCCGGCCGGGGATCATCGGCGAGATCGGGACGGACAAGCCCTGGCTCTCGGCACAGGAAGAGCGCGTCTTCCGGGCCGTCGGCCGCGCGTCGCGCGAGACGGGCCTGGCGGTGACGACGCACGCCGTGATGAGCGACGTGGGGCTGGCCCAGCTGCGCGTCCTCGAGGAAGCGGGCGCCGACCCGGGCCGGGTCGTGATCGGCCACGCCGATTCCTACCCGGAGCTGGACCACTGGCTCGCGATCATGGAGCGCGGTGCGAGCATCGAGCTCGATTTCCTGGGCATGTCGTTCACGCCGCAGGAGCGCATGGGAGAGGTGCGGCTGATCCCGCTCCTCCTCGAGCTGCTGGGACGCGGCCGGGCCGACCGCGTCCTTCTCTCCCAGGATGTCTGCCACAACCAGCAGCTCCGCCACTACGGCGGAAACGGTTTCACGTACCTCCAGGAGACGTTCCTGCCGCGGCTCGTCGAGGCCGGGGTGGGGGAGACCGAGATCCGGCAGATGACCGTCGAGAACCCGCGCCGGCTTCTCACGATCGGCTGATCAGCCCTCCAGCGTCGCCTCCACCGAGAGCGCCACGTTGCCCTTCATCATCCCCGAGATCGGGCAGCCATCCCGCGCCACCTCGGCGAGCGACGTGAAGGTCGCTGCGTCGATCCCGGGGACCACGCCGCGGACCGTCAGCGCGGACGAGACCACCTTCCAGCCGGCCTCGACCTTGTCGAAGGTCACGGTCGCGCCCACCGTCAGCGAGGTCGGCGGGGTCCCGTTGCGCGTGAGGTCGCCCGAGAAGGCCATCGCGTAGCAGGAGGCGTGGGCCGCGGCCACCAGCTCCTCGGGGCTCGTCCGCCCGTTCGCCGCCTCGGTGCGCGAGGCCCAGCTGACCGGCAGCCGGGTGATCGAGCCGCTGGTCACGTAGTTGATCATGCCGCTTCCCTCGGCGAGGGAGCCGGTCCAGCTGGCTTCGGCGTGTCGTACTGCGGCCATCGGATCCTCCTGGTTCGTGGGGCTTGGGCCACCTCCGGAGGTGATCCTCCCACAGCGGACGATAGGCCGCGCGCATCTCGACGCGGGGCAGAAGGCGTTGCGCGAAGACAACGGGCGGGCCAGCATCGTACCATTGCCGCTTGCACAAGAATCCCCTCACGCGGTCGACCAGTCACCGGACCGTTCGTGCGCCGCTCGCCTTTTCCATCGTCATCGCCCTGGTGGCGCTGGTCGCGCCGGCCGGTCCGGCTGTGCGCCCGAGCCTCGCGGCCGCGCGTCCATCCACGATGGTCGCCGGCGCGGCCGACCTGAGCGCCGCGTCGGCGGAGTCCAGCCTCGTCGCGCTGATCAATGCGGACCGCGCCGCGGTCGGCCTGCTGCCCCTTCGCCTCGATGCGCGGCTCTCCGCCATTGCCCACGAGCGCTCGGCTTCCATGGCCGGGTCGGGCCAGCTCAGCCACGTCCAATCGGACGGACAGACCATAGTCGACCTGGTCCGGGCAGCCGGGATCACGTGGTACAGCCTTGGCGAGACGATCGGCTGGAACAACTACCCCAGCCTGGGTGACTCGACCAGCGTGGTCAACCGGGGCTGGATGACCTCGCCCGAGCACGTCGCGATCATCCGCTCCACGGCGTTCAACTACTTCGGGGTTGGCCTGAGCACGACTGCCAGCGGTGACCGCTACTGGACCGCGATCTTCCTCCGCGGCCCCGACCGGACGGCACCCTCGGCAACGATAGGCGCCCCAATGTCCGGCTCGTACGTCACCCTCGCGTCGCGCAGCCAGGTCCGCCTCGTCACCTGGAGCTGGACCGGCACGGACCCCCAGCTCGCCGTCCTCACGTCCGGGCTGCGGTCGTTCGAGGTCCAGCGCAGGGTCGACGGCGGCGCGTGGGTCTCGGTCTGGACCTCCACGACTCGCCGCTCCTGGTCGACTTCGGTCTCGGTCGGTCAGCGGGTCCAGGTTCGCGTCCGGGCGCGGGACAACGCCGGGAACGTCGGCGCGTGGTCATCGCCGGTCGGCCTCTTCGGCTGACGCTCAGCCGACGCGGGCGACGGCGCCCGCGAGCCTCCGACCGGACCGGTCGCGCGGGAAGGTGACGCGCGTGGCGCGGCCGAAGGCCCGATAGGCGGCCAGCGCCGATGCGAACGCCGGCATGAACCCCGCCGCCTCCAGCGGATCGAAGCCCGGCTCCCACCACGTGCCCAGCACCCGGACCGCCCGCGCGGCGCGGTCGAATCGGGGCTCGATCCTGCCGACCAGCCGGTCGCCGAACAGGATCGGCAGGACGTAGTAGCCCCACCGACGCTTCGGCTCGGGGACGTAGACCTCCCACACGTAGTCGAAGTCGAAGAGGCTGCGCAGGAGGTCGCGATCCCAGCACAACGGGTCGAGCGGAGCGAGGAAGGTCACGGCGTCGGCGGCACCGCCCGGCGGCTCCCCGGCCGCGACCTCCGCCATGGCCCGTTCGAGGAATGGCCGGTCGGACGCCACGATCAGGCGCTGGCCGCGCAGCCCGTCCACGGCCACGGGGATGAGCGCTCCCTCCGCCAACAGCTCGGCGCGCAGCTCGGTCCGCGTCGGGTGGCCGGGCCGGCGCGGGTCGGGCGCGGCCGGGCCTGTCCCGATCCAGAGCTCGGCCTGGCCGCCGCTGCCCAGCAGCCCGTTGGCCCGGTACCGAGAGAGGAGCCGATGCCTGGCCTGCTCGCGGACGGTTCGCCGCTCGGCGAGGAGATCGACTGGGAACAGGCGCTCTGCCAGGTCGTAGATACGGCGGTTGCCATCCCGTCGGGCGATCCCCAGGATCCCGGCCTCGGCCAGCGCCTCGAGGATCGCCCGGACCGGGTTGGTCGGGCGCCAGTACCAGTCGATCGCGGCTCGCGGCTCGATGTCGGTCGAGGAGAGGTGGCCATCCCGCCGGATCCGGTCCAGCAGCTCCTCGACGAGCGGCGCGTGCTCGTCGAAGGCTCCGTCATCGTGCCCGACCCGGGCCCGGTCCCAGGTCAGCCGGTAGAGCGGCAGCTCCGCCGTCGGCAGGATGCTCAGGCCCTTGTTGTAGGCCTCGAACAGGAGCCGCCGTTCGTACAGGAGCGCGTCCGTCGTCTCGCGGCGGTAGCCCGCGATTCGCGCCTGGAGCACAAGGTCGTGGTTGCGTCCGGCGATCTCGAGCGGGTCGAACTGCAGCGACCCGAGGCGGTCGACGACCCGGAGCACGCTCTGCTCGCCAGGCGGCAACGACCGCGGCGGCGCCAGCAGGTGGCGCAGGACCAGGAATCGGCGGGCGACCGCTGCCGAGATCTCCCGGGGCCAGGGAGCGGACGACGAAGCCGGGGAGGCGGGTTCCGCCGAGATGGAGGCACGGATCGGCGTCACCGGCGGATGGTAGTGGGTTGCGCGCGAGTGCGGCGCGGCGCCCGGCCCGAGGTGGCGCCCCGCCCTGCGGCCAAACCATTTCCTTCGCACCTTCGATATAGTTGGTACCAGGCCAACGATCAAGGAGGTACCGCCGGACCATGCCGCCAGGTGGGACAGACCGCGAGGCGCGCATCGATCGCGTCGTCGCGGCCTACGAGCTGCTGATGCACCGGATCGCGTCCTCGCATGCCCCCGACCTGCTGGAGGTCGCGGTGACGATGTCCCAGGCCAAGGTCCTCTACCTGATCGCTGCCGCGCAGGGGATGCGGATGTCGGAGCTCGCCCTCCGCCTGGGCGTGTCGATCTCCACCACCAGCGGCCTCGTCGACCGCCTCGTGGACCACGGCCTCCTGGCCCGCCATGACGATCCCGCCGACCGCCGCCAGGTGGTCGTGACCATCACGACGACGGGCAGCGCCAATCTCGAGCGCTTCCGCGAGCTGAACGAAGCCCAGATGCGGCGGCTCCTGGCGCGCCTCGCCGATCCCGAGCTCGACGTCGTGGAGCGCGCAACGACCCTGCTCGCCGCGGCCGCGGCCGACGCATTCGCCCCCGCCACCGGGGACGGTGGCGACTCCATCGCTCCCGCCGACAAGGGAGGCCATTCGTGAGCCGCCTCACCGAGCTTGCCGTCAGCAAGCGGAGCGTCGTGCTCCTGCTGGCCATCGCGCTGTTCATCGCCGGCATCTCTGCCTGGGGGAGCCTCAAGCAGGAGCTGCTGCCGGACATCCAGCTGCCGATCATCACGGTGATCGCGGCGGACCCCGGCGCCGGAGCGTCGGACGTCGCCGACCAGGTCGCCAAGCCGATCGAGCGGGCGATCTCCGCCGTCCCGCAGCTCCAGCAGGTCCAGTCGACCTCGGCCAACTCGATCGCCCTCGTCGTCGCCCAGTTCTCGTACGGGACGAACGTCAAGGACACGAAGGCGGCCATCGCCGCGAGCGTCGCGGCGCTGAAGCTGCCGCAGGGCGTGACGCCGCAGGTCAGCTCCCTGGACATCAACGCCTCCCCGGTCATCATCGCCTCGATCTCCGGGACGGGCGCGAACGGCCAGACGGCCGCCGCGACGGTCGCCTCGGCCGAGGTCGTGCCCGACCTGCAGGGCCTCAGCGGCGTGGCGTCGGTCGACGTTGCCGGCGGCCTGACCTCCCGCCTGATGGTGACGCTGGACCCGGTGAAGATGGCGGCGGCCGGCGTCTCGATCGACCAGGTCCAGGGCGTCCTCGCGGCGAACAACCTGACGCTTCCCGGTGGGCAGCTGGCGACGGGCGACAGCCGGATCCCGGTCTCCACATCGGGCTCGTTCACCACGATCGACCAGGTCCGCGGCCTGGTCGTGAGCGTGAGGACCGTGAGCCCGGGCGGGTCTGCGGCCGGCGGGTTCACGACGATCCCCGGCATCCTCCGCCTGGTCCAGGCCGCGACGGCGGCAGGTGCCGCCACGCCCGCGGCGAAGGTGCGGATCCACATCTCCGACATCGGCAGCGTGGACGTCGCGCAGGTGGCCACGACCGGCTATGCCCGCACGGACGGGGAGCCGTCGCTCACGATCACCGTGAGCAAGAACGCGAACGCCAACACGGTCGACGTGGCGGATGCCGTGCAGGCGAAGCTTGCCGAGATCGGCGCCACTCACCCCGAGCTCAAGATCGTCACGGTCTCCGACCTCTCGACCTTCATCAAGGAGTCGCGCGACGGCCTGCTCCGCGAGGGTGGTCTCGGGGCGCTGTTCGCCGTGCTCACGATCTTCCTGTTCCTGTTCAGCCTGCGGTCCACGCTGGTCGCGGCGGTCAGCATCCCGCTGTCCGTCCTGACCGCGCTGGTGGTCATGCAGGTGACCGGGATCACGCTCAACATCATGACCCTGGGCGGTCTCGCGGTCGCCGTCGGGCGGGTGGTGGACGACGCGATCGTCGTCCTCGAGAACATCTACCGCCACCGGGCGATGGGCGAGGACCGGCTGACGGCGGTCCTGCGCGGTCCGCGCGAGGTTGCCAGTGCCATCACGAGCTCCACCCTCACCACCGTGGCGGTCTTCCTGCCGATCGGGTTCGTGGGCGGCATCGTCAGCGAGTTCTTCCTGCCCTTCGCGCTCACGGTGACGTTCGCCCTGCTCGCCTCGCTGGTATGCGCGCTCACGATCATCCCGATCCTGGCGTACCTCTTCATCGATCGCGTGAAGCTGGCGGTCGACGAGACGGGCGAGCCGAAGAACTCCCTCTGGGTTCGCGCCTACGCGCCGACGATCCGGTTCGTGCTGCGCGACCGTCGAACGAAGCTTGGCGTCCTTGCAGTCGCGACCGTCCTGTTCGTGGGATCCGTCTCGCTGGCCGGGAGCCTGCCCACCCAGTTCATCTCGACAGGCTCGGAGAAGGTGCTGCAGGTCAGCATCGTGCCGCCGGCCGGTGCATCGACGGAGGCCGTGCTCGCGACGGCGACCCGGGCGGAGACCATCCTGCGGGCCGACCCGAAGGTGCAGCTCGTCGAGACCACGGTTCCCGGCGAAGGCGACACGGGTGCGTCCACGCTCTCGGCGGCGTTCTCAGGCCAGCCCGCCAACAGCGCCAAGATGGTGGTGCGCCTGGCGAGCGACGTCGACCTCGACGCGTACACGACGACGGTCGGCTCCGAGCTGGCGCCGCTCAAGACGAACGGCTTCGACGTTGCCGTCGGCCAGGCGTTCGGCTTCACCTCGAACAGCCTCTCGATCATCGTCAGCGCACCCGACTCCGCGGCAGTCGCCACGGCGACCGATGCCGTCATCGGGGCGCTCCGGGCCAGCCCGGACCTGGCCAACGTCAAGTCGGACCTGGTCAAGGCCACGCCCCAGATCGACATCCAGGTCGATCCCAACAAGGCGCTCGACGCGGGTCTGTCGGCCGCGCAGGTCGCCGCCCAGGTGCGCTCGGCGCTCGTC
>Ga0097691_1001469_pt1 | contig 17305 bp, 12 predicted proteins | sample NGESurdeep072012_8_FD_72858 | JGI IMG/M metagenome (GOLD analysis project Ga0097691, IMG submission 72858) | Arctic peat soil microbial communities from Barrow, Alaska - NGEE Surface sample 210-1 deep-072012 | ecosystem: Environmental > Terrestrial > Soil > Wetlands > Peat ... | reverse complement strand
TCTCGAACTTCGGGTTGCCCTTCCACACCAGGCCGACGCGCACGCCTCCAGCCGGCAGCGCTCGCATCCAGCGCTCGACGGCCGAAGGCTCGGCGCGCAGGTAGGGCAAGACCGCGGGGATCGAATCGACGCGTGTCTTGCAGTGATAGGGGCCGCTCATCAGCGAGGTCCAGTAGTCCCAACCCGATCGCGGTATCGCTTCGTCCGACAAGAGCACTTCGTCGACGCCTTCGAGCGAAGCGAACAGCCGCTCCAGCGGCGGCGGGCAGAGCAGCGAGACGCGGCGAGCGCCGCGCCGCTTCAGCACGGCCACGTAGCGGCAGAACTGGATCATGTCGCCAAAGCCGCCTTCGTGGCCGATCAGCAGGGTCTTGCCTTCGAGCGGCTGCCCGGTCCAGCGCGGGCTATCGACGCGCAGTGCGAGCGCGCACTGCCAAGTACGCCACTCGAAGTGTTCCCAGCCTTCTTCGAATCGGCCCTGGCGCAGGCACAGGTAGGCGAGATTGATGCGTGCCTTGGCATAAGCCGGATCGAGCCGCATGCTCATCCGGCAGCTCCCTTCCGCGTCTTCGAATCGGCCCGTCTGGGCGAACAGCGCACCGAGGTTGGACCAGACCGGAGCCGAACCCGGGTCGAGGGCCAGCGCGCGCACATAGACGGCTTCGGCCTCGAGAAAGCGGTCATGGGCGGCGAGAAAGGCGCCGTAGTTGAGGTGGATCTGCACATCGGACGCGGCCAGCGCCAGGGCGCGCCGGTAGCAGGCGTCGGCTTCTTCGCTCGCGGCTTGCCGGGCGAGCAGCCAGCCGAGGTTGGCGTGTGCCGCGCCGAGCTGCGGCGCGATCGCCACCGCCTCGCGAAAGCAGGCCTCGGCACGCGAATACTCGTGCGCGAAAAGGTGACGATTGCCGTCGAAGAAGAGTTGCTCGGCCAGGGCTTGCATCGCCCGTCATTGCAACGCCTTGGCGGCGCGACGGCAGCTCGATAAGAGGGTGAAAGCGCGGCAATTCGAAGCGGCAGCGCCGCTGTCTTCACGAAACTTTTCGCTGCGTCGCGCTCGCGCAGCGCTGCGCTCAGGACAAGGCGCCGCCGCTCACGCGCAGGTCGCGCTCGGCCGCCAGGGCGGCGGCCAACGCGATGCGGACACCGTCGATCATCGTCTGCAAGGCCATGCTCGGCTGCCCGGGTCGATGCGCGGCCTGCTCGGGCAGCAGTGGCAGATGCAGGAAGCCGCTGCGAACGCCGCTGCCGGCCAGACGATGCTGCAATCCATAGAACAGGTGGTTGCAGACGTAGGTGCCCGCGCTCTGCGACACCGAGGCCGGTATCCCGGCCGCGCGCAAGGCCGCGACCATAGCCTTGATCGGCAGCGTCGAGAAGTAGGCCGCCGGGCCTGCGGAAACGACCGCAAGGTCGACGGGCGAAGCGCCGGCGTTGTCGGGAAGGCTCGCATCGTCGACGTTGATGGCGACGCGTTCGAGCGAAAGATCGGCGCGGCCGGCAGCCTGGCCGAGCGCCAGCACGAGGGCGGGCCGGCATTGCTCGATCGCTTGCCCGAGCACGGCCAGGCAGCTGCCGAACTCGCAAGGCAGCGCCTTCACGACGACGTTGCGGCCGGCGACGTTCGTGTCGCGCAAGGCGCGAACGACGCCTTGCGAGGAATTGATGCTTTCGCCGCCGAAAGGCTCGAAGCCGGTGAGCAGGATGCAATCGTTCATCGAGCGAAGGACGCTATCACGCCGGATCGTCGCGAAGGCGCCGCGAAGGTTCGCGCGACTGGCTTACAAGCACGCCATAGTTGCTGCGCCCGCAAACGAATATTGCAGCTACAAACCGTCGATGAAGGCTGCCATCCGTTTGCGCTGGTCCGGATCAGGGAGCCGACCGCGCATGGCGCCAAGATTGTCAGCCATATGCGCCGGGTTGGACGTACCTGGAATGACCGTGGTGACCCGCTCGTCGGCGAGCAGATACTTGAGAAAGAACTGGGCCCAGCTGCCGGCGTAGCCCCTCGCCCAATCGGGAATCTCCTTGCCACGCACCATGCGGAACAGCCGGCCGCGACCGAATGGCAGAGCCGTCAGCACGCCAGCCTTGACCTCGGCTGCGAGCGGCAGGACGCGCTCCTGCGCGGCGCGATCGTCGAGCGAATAATCGATCTGCACAAAGTCCGGCTTCTCGTGTTCGAGCACCGCTTCGATCGCGGCGAAATCGCGATGCGAGGTGGAAGTGATGCCGATGTAGCGACACAGACCCCGCTCCTTCCACGCCCTGAGTTGCGCCAATGATTGGCGAGGATCGCGCACGTTGTGAAGCTGCAGCAGGTCGATCTTCGCCGTCTTGAGGCGCGCCAGCGAGCGCTCGAGCTCGGCTGCGTCCAGCGCCTCGAGCTTGGTGGCGACGAAGACCTTGTCACGCAAACCGGCGGTGGCAATGACGCTGCCGAGCACGCTCTCGGCATCTCCATAGGACGACGCGGTATCGACAAGCCGGCCGCCGGCGTCCACCAGCGCCTTGACGACCTGCGCCGCGGCACGCCGGGTCTGCTCGTCGTCGCCGTCGAACACGTTGGCCGTGCCCAGGCCAACCACCGGCAGGCGCTCGCCCGTGCTCGGGATGGCGCGCGTGATGGGCGGTGCCTCGTTGGTTTGTGCGAGGGCGGGAGGCGCCAGCAATTCGGCGGCCGCGAGCGCGGCAACCAGTTCGCCGAGTTCGTCATTCACGAAAATACGTAAGCCTTGGAACGTTCGCGTCGCCGGATGGATATCGCCGGGGCGCGAACGCACCACCGAGGCGACGATATCGGCGAGACGCGCGGTGGTGAGGATCGGCGCAATGGCGCGCGCCTTGACGATGGCGCGTGCGACGCCGCGCGAATGGCGCTCCTCGCCGAGCAGGAAGATGATGTTGGCGAGATCGCGCTCGCTGGCCGCGGCGACGATGTCGGCCGCGCTGGCGCCGTCCGTGCCCATGCGCATGTCGAGCGGTCCGTCGTGGCGGAAGGAGAATCCGCGGCTCGCCGTATCGAGCTGCATGGATGAGACGCCGAGATCGAGCACCACGCCGTCGACCGCATCGACGCCGCAGTCGCGCGCCACCGCGTCGAGATTGGAGAAGCGATCCTCGATCAGCGTCAGCCGGCCGCTGGCGGCGGCCACCAGATCGGCGCCCAGCGCGATCGCGCTCTGGTCGCGATCGATGCCGATCACGCGTGCATCGGCCAGCCCAAGGATCGCGCTGCTATAGCCGCCGGCGCCGAAGGTCGCGTCGATATAGACGCCGCCGTCATGCACCTTGAGAAAGTCGAGCGCAGGCGCGCCGAGCACCGGAATATGGCGCGCTGGTCCGCCAGCGACAGCCCCAAAGCCGTCGCCGCCCGCCGTCATTCCCGTGCTCCGAGCGCGTTGCGCGCCGCCAGCTGGGAGCCGAGTTCGCGCGCGGGCTTGTGCAAATTTTGCATGGCCTGCCGGCGTCGCTGGTTCGGGCCGCCTTGGACGCGGCAGGCACTGCTCGATGAAAAACCGTTTGTTGTCATGGGATAAGGGCGTCATTGGAATAACCCAGCCCCGATGCCCCCTCCTCGGGGCCCCGGTGCATCACCGTGTGAACCGCATTAAACAGCCCTTAATCTTAAGGATTTGTTGCCGCGCCCGGCGCTTTACCGCCCTGCCCGAGCCGCGCGGCCCATCTGCTAGCGACCGTGCCGAAACGGTGGATGGCGATATGCAATTATTCAACCTGAACGGGATATCGTTGGCCTTAAGTTGTAAACCTGCCGCGTGCGGCCCTCCGCCGGGGCGTTCAAATGGCGCTCAAGTACGGTGCACGATTTTTTGTCGGCCCCACGCCCGCCGCGCGGGTTGATTTCCATCGCGGCAGGGCTGAATGATGCACCCCCGCGTCTCCAGTACTGGTTTTCTCCGGCCCCATGCCATTATTTCCGCCGGATTCCTTCATTGTCGCCGACGTCGTGCCCTCGCCCAATCAAGACGAGCGCAAGGACGGCCGGCCGCCCGACATGATCCTGCTGCACTACACCGGCATGGAGACCGGCGAGGCAGCGCTGCAACGGCTATGCACGGCGGCGAGTAAGGTCTCTGCCCATTACGTGGTGTTCGAGGACGGCCGCATCGTGCAATGCGTGCCGGAGAAACTGCGCGCCTGGCATGCCGGCGTGGCGTCCTGGGCCGGAGAAACCGATATCAATTCGCGCTCGATCGGCATCGAGATCGTCAATCCGGGGCACGAATTCGGCTATCGTAATTTTCCGCTGCGGCAGATCGCGGCGGTGATCTCGCTCTGCAAAACGATCATCACCCGCCGCGGCCCGATTGCCGCTGACCGGATCCTCGCTCATTCCGACGTGGCGCCGGCGCGCAAGCAGGATCCGGGCGAGAAGTTTCCCTGGGAGCTGTTGAGCGAATCCGGCATCGGCCATTGGGTGCGCGCGGCCCCGCTCAATCTCGATGGCGTCACGCTCAAGCCCGGCGATCGCGGTGACCAGGTGGCGCGGCTGCAGCGCACGCTGCGCACTTACGGCTACGGCATCGAGGAAACCGGCAGTTATGACGACGCCACGCGCGACGTCGTCACCGCCTTCCAGCGCCATTTCCGCCCCGCCCGCGTGGACGGGATCGCCGATCCGTCCACGCTGCTCACGCTACGCGCGCTGATCGAGACGCGGCCGGCGCCGCTTTCCTGACCAGCGGCCCGGCGATGGCTTGACGCCGCGCCCCCGCCCCTCCATGTCTTTCTCGTCAGTCGGCCGGACGGCCGTCCCGCGCCAATGCCGAAAGGCGGCCGGGGAGGAAAGTCCGGGCTCCATGGACGAACGGTGCCGGATAACGTCCGGCGGGGATCGCCTCACGCAAGTGGGAACGGGCCTCAGGGATAGTGCCACAGAGAACAGACCGCCGCGGCTGCGTAGTGTTTTGGCCGCGGTAAGGGTGAAACGGTGCGGTAAGAGCGCACCGCGCTGCCGGCAACGGCAGCGGCACGGCAAACCCCACCGGGAGCAAGACCGAATAGGAATGACGTTGGCGCGCAAGCTCCAGGTCCGTCCGGGCCAGTCATTCGGGTAGGTTGCTTGATGCGCCGGGTAACCGGCGTACCAGAGGAATGGCCGTCACGTATGCCTTCGACGGCATGCCATACAAAACCCGGCTTACAGGTCGGCTGATATGTTGAAGGGGCGTCCGGCGGAGAACCCGCCGGGCGCCCCGCCAATTTTGCAGACCGCGACGGCCGAGGCATGCGCTCCCAGCATTGCGTGCAGGGCATAGCGGCGGCGTTCATGCTCGTAGAAGCCGCCATGCTCGCCGATCCTCGGCGCCGAGCAGGACGATGCTCGGAGCCGCGGATATTGGCCATGCGCTAACTGACCGTCGCAGAGGCAAGTTGGCGGCCGGCAGCGGCCCCGGTCTCCAGCCGGCCGTCGCGCAGCCGGTAGATGTGATCGAAGCGATCCAGAATCATTTCGTCATGGGTGACGACGATGATCGCGGCGCTTTGGTCGACCGCGATCCGCCGCAACAAATCCATCACGATGCGGGCGCGCGCCGAATCGAGCGGCGCGGTCGGCTCGTCGGCGAGAATGATGCGCGGCTTGTTGGCGAGAGCGCGCGCGATCGCCACCCGTTGCGCTTCGCCGCCGGAGAGCTGCTTGGGCAAAGCATGCTTGCGGTGGCCGACCTCGAGATAGTCGAGCAGTTCGATGGCCCGCGTGCGCGCTGCCGCAGCGCTAAATCCGGCAAGATCGAGCACGATGGCGACGTTGTCGCTGCCGTCGAGAAACGGCAGCAGATTGGGGTATTGAAAGATGAAGCCGATCTTGTCGAGCCGCAGCCGGCGCAGGTCGGCCTTGAGCCAGCGCTCGTCATAGACGACCTCGCCGTCGAGCGTGATGCGACCGCTGCTCGGCTCCAGAATGCAGGCGATGCAGTGCAGCAGCGTGGTCTTGCCCGAGCCGCTCGGGCCCATCAGCCCGACGACCTGGCCGGGATAGACTTCCATATTAATGTCGAGCAGCGCGTCAACGCGCGCCGTACCCTGCCCGAAATGCTTGGACAGATGTTCGACGCGCACGACCGGTTGTTTGTCTGTCCCAGCCATCGCAATTACCCCGAACTCGCCAGCGCTTCGGCCGGATCGACCTTGAGCGCCAGCCGAATGCCGAGCGTGCTGGCGGCAAGGCAGACCACGATGGTGATGACGAACACGATGGCGACGCTCTCGGGATCGAGCACGAGCCGGCGCGGAAAGTAAGGCTTGAAGGTGAGGACCAGCATCAGCCCGGTGAAGTAACCGAAGATGCCCATCGATAGCGCCTGCTGGACGATAAGGCCGATGATGGTCCGATCCGGCGCGCCGACGAATTTGAGCGTGGCGATCGAGCGCACCTTGTCCATGGTCAGCGTATAGACGATCAGAGCGATGATGACCGCCGACACGATCACCAGCAGCACCATGATCAGGCCCTGCTGCTTGCGCGCCCGCTCGATGACGAACTTGCTCAGTAACGTCTCCTGCTGATCTTGCGTGAGCGCCGTGAGGTGTTTCCAGCGCGCGAGCGCCGCGGCGACCTCGTTGACCGGGACATAAGGCGACACCTTGGCGATGATTGATCTGGTCGTTGGTTGCCAGCCCGCCGCCGCGCGCGAGCTCGCGCCGCGCCGCTGGCGGAGCCGACTCGAATTGCAGGATTTGCGCGTCGCGCAGGGTGATGTAGGCCACGGGATCGCCCGACGACGTGACCTCATTGCGCATCAGGCCGACGACCGTGAACTTGTGCCCGCGCGTGCCCAGCGGCACTTCCTGGCCGAGCGCCAGGCCGGCGGAGCTATCAACGATCGCTTCATAATGGCCGCGCAGGATGTCGCGCCCGGCCGAAAGTTGATGGGGGCCGCCGGGCCGGCCCGGCTCGAAGCCGATGAGGAACAGGCGGAGCGGCTTGCCGTTGAGTTCGGTCTGCACCGATTGGTAGGTGACCGAGCCCGCGCGCTCCACGCCATAGACTCGGCTGACCAATTCTCGCGTGTCGCCGGCAATACGCGACGCTTCGGCAAACGGCCCGTTGGTGCCGGCTTCGACCACCCAGATATCGGCGTTGGCGGCGCGGGCCTGCCGCAGCGCGTCGTCGATCAGGCCGCCATAGACGCCGGTGATCATGATCACGATGCCGAGCAGCAGGCTCAATCCGAAATTGGTCAGGACGAAGCGCAGAAGATTGTGCTTGATATCCCGATACGCCAGATTCATCGGCTCGGCCCTTGCGTGATCTTCTCCGCAATTTTGGCCGCGCGGCCGGCGCGCAGCCCGTTGGGCAATTGCGCCACCACCACGGCCTTGTCCGGCACGCCGCCGGCGATTTCATAGCGTCCATCGAGCAGCCGGTGCCCGAGTGTCACGTCGCGTTGCTGGAGGTGGCCGTCCTCGACCGTCCAAACCGTCCCGCGATTCTTGCCGAGCCCGACGATCGCCGCTTCCGGGACCAGCAGCGCCTGCGCAAGCCGCACCGTCGTGATATAGGCCTCGGCCTGCTCGCCAAGATGGAAGTCGGCCGGCAACTTGTCGAACGCGATCGCAACCCGGCGCTCCTCGTTGACGCGATCGCTTTCGGGCTCGATGCGGGCCACCTGCCCGCTAAACTGCTGGTTCGGCCGGGATCGCAAGACGATTTCGGCCACCTCGCCGACCGCGATCTCGCCGGACTTGCTCTCGTCGATAAAGGCCAGCGCCCAGACCGATGTCGGATCGATCAGCGTAAACACCGGTTCTCCGGCGCCGAGCGCAGAACCTAGCTCCTTCGCGCGCGCGGTCACCATGGCATCGTAGGGCGCCGCAAGCGTGTGAAAATCCAAGGTCGCGCTTTCCTGCTGCAGTTGCGCCTTCGCGTCACCGATGGCGGCACGCGCCACCGCGACATCGCTCGCGGCCAAATTCACATCCGCAAGTGCGGCGTCTTGCGCGGTCTTTGTCGTCTCCGCCGACTCGACCGAGGCCGTCGCGCTTTGCACCAGTTTCTGCCGGCGCTCACTGATCGTCTTGGCATTGGCGTAGTTCGCCTGCGCCTTCTGGACGTTCGCCATCGCGCGCTGAAGGTTGGCGTCGGCCTGCTCGGTGGCGGCCGTGGCTCTGCCGACGCGGGCGGTCTGCTCGCGGTCATCGAGGCGGGCCAGGACCGCTCCCTTGGCGACGCGATCGCCAACATCCGCGCGAAGTTCAACAAGCACGCCGGACGCCTTGAAGCCAACCTTGGAGGTGACGCGCGCCTCGACCGTTCCGAGGCCGAACACTTGCACCATGACGTCGCGCTCAGGCTGCGAGACCTGCACATCGATCGGACGGAAAAACAGTGCCCATGCAATCGCACCGGCGGCAATGACCAGCGCGGGCGCAATGCTGAGCAAAAGCAGGCGTCGACGGTTCATGGAGTTTCCCCGCCTTCCCAAAATTGGGACGGATTTAACTACCGCTTTTTGATGCGCTCCAGGCCATCCGATTGCTCTGATTTAGATCAAGAGCGGCAGGACAGGGTGCAGCGCACCCAAAGAGGCGTTACTGCGCGTCCAGCATCGTGGACGGCACCCATAGCGCGATGCCCGGAAACGCCGCCATCCGCACCACGGCGACGCACATCAGGAAGAACAGAGGAGGAGCATGGACGCCGATGGTGAAGATATCGCGTCCGGTCATGCCCTTCAGAACGTAGAGATCGAAGCCGCGATGCTCGGCGCGCGCCAGTTAAGGACGTAGCCGTTGGCGCCATAGCGGTTTCAAGAGTTCGAGGACCACAAGCACAAGAACGCCGGCGCCAAGGGTCAAGGCGAGATCGTCCAAGTGCAGAGGCCCGAAGCGGAACAGACCGCTCGCGAACGGCCAAAGCAGCGTCAGGCCCAACATCGTTGTGACGGCAAGCAGGACCAAGGCAAGCGCCGGATTCGGCCGCCGCAGAGCTGTGATCAACGACGCGCTGAAAGAGCGGTTGACAAAGATCAGGCTGACAATCGTCAGGACCAATGAAAAGAAAGCCAGCGCCCGCACTTCCTCCTCAGCCATACCGCGGCTTAACGCGACGATGAAGATGACAGCGACGAGCGCAAACGCGAACGCTCCCTGCAACAGACTCCAGCCGATCAAGGGGCCGGAGAACAGCGGCTGATCGGGGGCACGCGGCGGTCGGCGCATCACATCGTCCTCCTCGGTCTCGGCCTCGAACAGAGCGAGCACACCGGATCGATCACCATCTCCAGAAACGCGATATGCATCGGCCCAAACAGGATCGGCAGGCCAAATACCAGCGGCAGCAACGCCAAGCCGGCGATCGGCACATGCACAGCGAAGATAAAGCCCATCGCTTTGCGAAGGTTGTCGTAGATTCGGCGGCCGAGCCGGACGGCCTTGACGATCGAGCCAAAATCGTCGTCGAGCAAGACGATTGACGATGCCTCGCGCGCCACGTCCGTGCCGCGGCCGCCCATGGCAATGCCGATGTGCGCCGCTTTGAGCGAGGGCGCATCGTTGACGCCGTCGCCGGTCATCGCCACGATTTCGCCGTTCGATTTAAGCGCATTGACGATACGGAGCTTCTGCTCCGGCATGATCCGCGCGAACACAGTCGCGGTACGCACGCGCAGAGCCAAACTTGCTTCGTTCAGTTGCTCGAGCTCTTCGCCTGCCACGAGGTCTTCGGCGTCGAGGCCGGCCTGGCGGGCGATTGCCCTGGCGGTCGCCGGGTAGTCGCCGGTGATCATAATTACTTTGATGCCAGCCGACCGGCATTCGCTCACGGCATCGGGCACACTTTGCCGCAGCGGATCGGCAAGGCCGACCAGACCCAAGAACTCAAACGTGAAATCGTGCTGCGAGTCCGGCCATGGCAGCCCCGCGAAGGCAGCGCGGGCCACTCCCAAAACACGCAAGCCTTCGTCGGCCATGGCGTCGACGGACTGCGTCAGCGCGGCGAGATCCGCGGCGCCGAGGTGGCAAAGATCGGCGATGGCTTCCGGTGCGCCCTTGGCGGCGATGACGAATTCTTGCCGGCCATCGGCTGCCTGCCAGACGTGCGACATGGCGAGGAGACCGGGGCGAAGTCCATAAGCGTGCACCAACTTCCATTCGGCGCCATGCAGATGCTCGGTCTCGGCCAACTGTTCGCGACCGAGGTCATGAAACGCCTTCTCCATCGGGTCGAACGGGTCCCGCGCACTGGCGAGAACGCCGAACTCGACCAAGTTATGGAAGTCCTCCGGCATTTTTGCACCGGCCATCGCGCGCGGCCGGAAAATTTCGCAGCGCTTGAGCCGCAACTCGGCAATCGACATGCGGTTCTCGGTCAGCGTGCCGGTTTTATCGGTACACAACACCGTGGCGGAGCCGAGGGTTTCGATGGCTGCGGCGCGCCGGGTCAGCACACGCGCCCGCGAGATTCGCCAAGCGCCCATCGCCATGAACACGGTGAGCACGACCGGGAGCTCTTCGGGCAGCATCGACATGCCGAGCGCGATGCCAGCGAGCACCGCATCGAGCCATCCACCTCGCAAGCTGCCGTAGAGCAGCACCGCCAGGACGCACACCGCCGCCCCGACCATGGCGAACACCCGCACCAGCCGGCGGGTTTGTGCCTGCAGCCGCGGCGGCTCCGTCTCCAGCGTGCTGAGCGACTGACCGATCTTGCCGATTTCGCTGCGTGCGCCGGTCGCGATCACCTCGCCTAGTCCCGTCCCGCGCACAACCAGCGAACCGGAAAATACAAACGGCAGGTCATCGCCACCCGGCCGGCGATCTTTGGACGAAGCGACATCACCACTGACGAGCTTGCGCACGGGCACGGACTCGCCCGTCAGCAGCGATTCATCGATTTGCAGGTCGTGACTTTGCACGAGCACCGCGTCGGCTGGCACCCGGTCCCCTTCCGCCAGCACGACAAAATCGCCCCGCACCACCTCGCGGCCGGCGATTCGTTTGCGCTCGCCTTCGCGAATGACCAGCGCACGCGGGCTGGTCAAATCGCGCAGCGCCTCCAGAACGCGCTCGGTACGGCTCTCTTGCACGACCGTGATCACGACTGACATTGTTGCGAAGGCGAGCAGAATGAGCGCTTCCTTCAAGTCCCCGAGCGCCAGATAGATCACGCCGCCGGCGAGCAGCAGCGCCAGCATGGGCTCCCGCACGACCTCGAGAATGATGCGCAGCGGCGTGCGCCGATCCGGCCAGGCTAGCTCGTTGTAGCCCTCGGTCTTCAGCCTGGCCTGAACATCCGCCTCGCTGAGGCCCTGGATCGCGGCAAACGATGAGGGATCGTTGGGCATATCAACCTACTGAGCGCAGGTCGCCGCAGCGACTCTGCCGTTGGATGCACCGATGAACTTTCTCGTCGGCCAGTGTGTGGACACTTGGGCAGCTGATACTGCCTCGTCCAGGAGCCGCAGTCCGTAGACACGATGTTTGACTGGGGGGTAGCCGCAATTCATGACCCAAATCAAAGACTTTTGGCCATGGTCCGGCAAAAATGCCTGCGATGGTCAGAGCCAACAGCCGGTGTGCCGCCATGCCGCAGCCGTCGAGTACCCCGCAGGCCGTGGTGTTCCGCGCGCGCGGTCTATGTCATGGGCGAGATCGCGGTGCATGCGCTGCGCGACATCGACTTCGACATCTATGAGGGCGAATTCGTCGTGCTGCTGGGGCCCTCGGGCTCCGGCAAGTCGACGCTGCTCAACATCCTCGGCGGACTCGATGCGCCCAGCTCCGGTCATGCGATGTGGCGCGACCACGATCTGGTCAATGCCGGCGACACGGAATTAACGCGCTACCGGCGCGAGCATGTCGGTTTCGTCTTCCAATTCTACAATCTGATCCCGAGCCTCACGGTGCTCGAAAACGTCGCGCTGGTGAACGAGATCGCCGACACGCCGTTCGATCCGCGCGAGGCGCTGGCACTGGTGGGCTTAACCGAGCGGCTCGACCATTTCCCCTCGCAGCTTTCCGGCGGCGAGCAGCAACGCGTCGCGGTCGCGCGCGCGATCGCAAAATCGCCCGACGTGCTGCTGTGCGATGAGCCGACCGGGGCGCTCGACTACGACACTGGCAAGCTGGTGCTGGCGGCGATTGCCCGCGTCAACGAAACGCTCGGCACCACGACAGTCATTATCACGCACAATGCCGCGATCGCCGGCATGGCCGACCGAGTGCTCAAGCTCAACTCTGCCGGGATCGGACCGACCACATCGACGCCGGGAACGTCGACAATGCGCGTGGCTACCACCACGACCATATCGGCGTCGCCGCGCGCCACCACCTCGACGGTGTCCTCCGCCGCCATCGGCTTGAGCTTGGATTGCATCGCGTCCTTGATGCCGATGCGATCGAGCAGGCTGACGAAATATATGCCGCTGGCGCCCTTGCCTGGATAGGCGACCGCTTTCGTGTGCAACAGCGCCTGCTTGATGGCCGCGACCGACGAGATATCGGGCTTGGCCGCGCCTGAGCGCACCGCCACGCCCAGACCGGCGCGGCCAATATCGACGCGCGGACCGACCACCATGCCGTCCTTGATCAAGGCGTCGATGATCGGCGGATTGCCGACGACGACATCGAATGTCTCGCCGGCTTCGATCTTCTGCTTGACCTCAGGGTTCACCCCGAAGCGCAGGTCGATCTTGTTGCCGGTTGAACGCTCGAACTGCGCGCACAGCTCGCGCACCGCGGCCCTGGGACCGTTGCCCCTCAGAACTTTCAGTTCGGCGGCCTGCGCGGCCGAAGACGCGGCCAGCAGCGCTGGCGACCAGCGCGAACAGGGTCTTCATGACATAGCCCTTCCCGGATCAGTCCGCCTTGGCGCCGCAGAATTTGACCACCTTGCCCCACTTCTCGGTTTCGTCGGCGTTGAGCTTTCCGAAATCGGCGGGCGAGCCCGGCAGCAGCGATGCTCCGAGGTCCGCAAACCGCGCCTTCGCCTTGGGATCGGCGAGGATCGCATTGACCGCCTTATTGAGCTTGTCGATGATCTCGGGCGGCGTGTCCTTGGGCGCGCCAAGGCCGTACCAGGCGCTTGCCTCGTATCCGGGCACGAAATCGCCCACAGTCGGGAGGTCCGGCAGCACGTCCGAGCGTATTGCGCTGGTCACTGCCAGCCCGCGCAGCTTGCCGGCCTTGATGTACTCAGCGGACGTCGGCAGGTTGTCAAACATCACCTGCACCTGCCCGCCGATCAAGTCGGTCAGCGCGAGCGCTCCGCCGCGATAAGGCACGTGAACCAAGTCGACGCCGGTCATCATCTTGAACAGCTCGCCGGACATATGGATCGTGGACCCATTGCCGGAAGACGCCATGTTGAGCTTGCCAGGATTGGCTTTGGCATAGGCAATAAATTCAGGAACCGTCTTTACCGGCACCGATGGATTGACCTCCATGACGTTGGGAAAACGGATGATGCCCGCGACCGGCGCGATATCGCGGATAAAATTATGATTGAGTTTGTCATAGAGCGTCGCGTTGATCGCGTTCGCCGGGGCGACCAGGAGGAGCGTGTAACCGTCAGGGGCCGCGCGCACGGCCGCATCGGTGGCGAGATTGGTGCCCGCGCCTGGCCGGTTTTCGAGGACGAATGGCTGGCCGAGCCGCTCCGAGAGCCATTGACCAATGAGACGCGCGGTGATGTCGGCCGAGCCGCCGGGCGGATAGCCGAGGATCAACCGCACCGGCCGCGCCGGATAGGTTTGCGCCCAAGCGAAGCGCGATACGGCGGGAAGCGCGGCAGCAGCCGCTGCCAGATGCAGAAATTGACGGCGCGGAAGTTTCATGGCGTCGGTTCTCCCGGAGCCAACCATAGCAGGCTTGTTTTACCCCCGACAGGGCGGACATAGTGCTGCCCTCGCTTCGCCAACCAGCGCCATGCCAGCAAAAAAATCACAGCAACTTTGGGATTTCTGGATCGACCGCGGCGGCACCTTCACCGACGTGGTGGGACGGCGGCCCGACGGCACGCTGGTCGCGCACAAGCTGTTGTCGGAAAACCCGGAAGCCTATACGGACGCCGCCGTGCAAGGCATCCGCGACCTGCTGGGCTTGAAAGCCGGCGAGCCGATCCCGGCCGGCCGTGTCGGCGCGGTGAAAATGGGCACCACGGTTGCGACCAACGCGCTGCTCGAGCGCAAGGGCGACTGCACGCTGCTGCTGATCACCAAGGGTTTCCGCGACGCGCTCAAGATCGGCTACCAGGCGCGGCCAAAAATCTTCGCCCGCCACATCATCAAACCCGACATGCTGTATGAGCGCGTGGCCGAGATCGACGAACGCGTGCGCGCCGACGGCACCGTCGAGCGCGCGCCCGATCTCAGCCTGGTGCGCGCCGATCTTGCCGCCGCCAAGGCGGACGGCATCGATGCCGTCGCCATTGTGTTCATGCATGCCTACCGGTTTCCCGAGCACGAGCGCCAAGTGGCGGCGCTGGCGCGCGATATGGGCTTTGCGCAAGTGTCGGTCAGCCACGAGGTGTCGCCGCTGATCAAGCTGGTCGGCCGCGGCGATACCACCGTGGTCGATGCCTATCTGTCGCCAATCCTGCGGCGCTATGTGGCGCAAGTTGACAAGGATCTCGACGCCAAGCGATCGGCCGCGCGCCTGATGTTCATGATGTCCTCGGGCGGGCTCACCGCCGCCGAATTGTTTCAGGGCAAAGACGCGATCCTCTCCGGCCCGGCCGGCGGCGTGGTCGGCATGGCGGAGACCGGGCGCTCGGCCGGCTTCGACCGGCTGATTGGCTTCGACATGGGCGGCACCTCGACCGACGTGTCGCATTTCGACGGCGAATACGAGCGCACCTTTGAGACCGAAGTGGCCGGCGTGCGCATGCGCGCGCCGATGATGCTGATCCACACGGTCGCCGCCGGCGGCGGCTCGATTCTGCATTTCGACGGCGCGCGCTTCCGCGTCGGTCCCGACTCGGCCGGCGCCAATCCGGGGCCAAAATGCTACCGGCGCGGCGGGCCGCTGGCGGTGACCGACGCCAATGTGATGGCCGGCAAGCTAATCGCGGATTTCTTCCCGAAGATTTTCGGGCCCGGGCAGAACCTGCCGCTCGACGGTCACGCGGTGCGCAACGCCTTTACCGACTTGGCGCAGCAGGTCGGCGGCGGCCGCAAACCCGAAGAGGTGGCGGACGGCTTCATCAAGATCGCGGTCGAGAACATGGCGAACGCGATCAAGAAGATTTCCGTGCAGCGCGGCTATGACGTGACCCGCTACGCGCTCAACTGCTTCGGCGGCGCCGGCGGCCAGCATGCCTGCATGGTCGCCGACAGCCTCGGCATGACGCGCGTGCTGATTCATCCGTTTTCGTCGCTGCTGTCCGCCTACGGTATGGGGCTCGCCGACATTCGGGCCACCCGCGAGCAGGCGATCGAATTGCCGTTCGGCGACAAGGCGCTCGCCGCCATCAAGCGCATCGGGGCGCGCATCGGCAGACAAGTCAAAGACGAGGTGGCCGGCCAGGGCGTCCCGCTGCCCAAGATCAAGGTGATCGTGCGCGCGCATATCCGCTACGCCGGCACCGACACCGCGCTGGTGGTGACAGCGGGCAGCCTTGCGGCGATGAAGCACGCCTTCGAAAAGGCGCACAAGGCGCGCTTCGGCTTCATCGACCGAGCCAAGCAAATCGTGGTCGAAGCGGTGTCGGTGGAAGCGGTCGGCGGCGGCGCCAAGTTCAGCGAAAAGGCGGCCCGGCGCGCGGCCGGCCGGCTGCCGCCGCCGGCGCGGCGCACGCAGTTCTTTTCCGGTGGCGCGTGGCACAAGGCCAATGTCTATAGCCGCGACCAGCTCAAGATCGGCGCAAAAGTGAAAGGCGCCGCCATCATCATCGAGCCGCACCAGACCATCGTGGTCGAGCCCGGCTGGCAGGCCGAGCTGACGGCGAAAAACCATCTGCTGCTCACCCGCGCGGTCAAGCTCAAGCGCACGCACGCCATCGGCACCCATGCCGATCCGGTGATGCTGGAAGTGTTCAATAATCTTTTTATGTCGATCGCCGAGCAGATGGGCGTGTCGCTGCAGAACACCGCCTATTCAGTCAACATCAAGGAGCGGCTCGATTTCTCCTGCGCGGTGTTTGCGCATGACGGCACGCTGGTGGCCAATGCGCCGCATATGCCGGTGCATCTCGGCTCCATGGACCGCGCGGTGGAGACCATCATCCGCGAGAACAAAGGGCGCATCGCGCCCGGCGACGTCTATGCCATCAACGCGCCCTATAACGGCGGCACGCATTTGCCCGACATCACGGTTTGCACACCGGTATTCGACGACAGGAAGAAGTCGATTTTGTTCTGGGTCGCCGCGCGCGGCCACCATGCCGATGTCGGCGGCATCTCGCCCGGCTCGATGTCGCCGAATGCGACGACCATCGAGCAGGAAGGCGTCTACCTGGACAACTTCAAGCTCGTGAATCGCGGCCGTTTCCGCGAGGCGGCGCTGATGGCGGCGCTCTGCGGCGCCAAATATCCCGCGCGCAATCCGGTGCAGAACATCAATGACATCAAGGCGCAGATCGCCGCCAACGAGAAGGGCGTCGCCGAGCTGCGCAAGATGGTGACGCACTTCACCATGCCGGTGGTGCAGGCCTATATGCAGCACGTGCAGGACAACGCGGCGGAAAGCGTGCGCCGCGTGATCGACCGGCTGCACGATGCAGAATTTTCCTACGAGATGGACCAGGGCACCGTGATCAAGGTGAAGATCACGGTCGACAAAAAAAAGCGCGAGGCCACCGTCGATTTCACCGGCACCAGCCCACAGCAGCCGACCAATTTCAACGCGCCGGAGCCGGTGACGCGCGCGGCCGTGCTTTATGTGTTCCGCGTGATGGTCGACGACGATATTCCGATGAATGCCGGCTGCCTGCGGCCGATCAACATCGTCATTCCGCCGAAGTCGATGCTGACGCCGGAATATCCCGCGGCCGTGGTCGCCGGCAATGTGGAGACCTCGCAAGCCGTGACCAATTGTCTGTTCGGCGCACTCGGTGCGCTGGCCGCCGCGCAAGGCACCATGAACAATCTCAATTTTGGCAACGCCAAGTATCAGTATTACGAAACCATCTGTTCCGGCTCGCCGGCCGGCCCCGGCTTTCCCGGCACCGACGCTGTGCATACGCATATGACCAACACGCGGCTCACCGATCCGGAAGTGCTAGAGTTCCGCTATCCGGTGGCGCTGGAGGATTTCCACATCCGCACAGGCTCGGGCGGCAAGGGCCAATGGAACGCCGGCGACGGCATCCGCCGCACCATCCGCTTCCTGGAAAAGATGGAATGCA
>Ga0097691_1001467_pt1 | contig 17314 bp, 17 predicted proteins | sample NGESurdeep072012_8_FD_72858 | JGI IMG/M metagenome (GOLD analysis project Ga0097691, IMG submission 72858) | Arctic peat soil microbial communities from Barrow, Alaska - NGEE Surface sample 210-1 deep-072012 | ecosystem: Environmental > Terrestrial > Soil > Wetlands > Peat ... | reverse complement strand
GAGACCGTGGCCGTCGTCGGACGCAACGGGATGGGGAAGACGACGCTCTGCACGGCGATCATGGGCTTGATGCCGTCTCTGCGGGGGTCGGTGCGCGGATCCATCCGCTTCCTCGGCAAGGAGCTCGTCGGTCGCCCGCCCGAGGCGATCGCCGCCGCGGGGATCGGCTACGTCCCCCAGGGCCGGCGGCTCTTTCCCTCGCTCTCCGTCGACGAGCACCTGCGCATGCTCAACGGCCGCGGCCGCGGGGTCTGGGGTGCGAAGCAGGTGTACGAGCTCTTTCCGCAGCTTGCCGAGCGGCGCCGCCACGGCGGCGCCGAGCTGTCGGGCGGCGAGCAGCAGATGCTTGCGATCGGGCGCGCGCTGCTCACGAACCCGAAGCTGCTGATCATGGACGAGCCCTCCGAGGGCCTCGCGCCCGCGATTGTCGATCATCTCGTCGACGTGTTCCAAAATCTCGCCGAAGGCGGGCTGCACATCCTCCTCATCGAGCAGAAGCTCGGCGTGGCGACCGCGCTCGCCGGGCGGCAGCTCGTGATGGTCGGCGGTGAGATCGTGATCGAGACGACTGCCGAGCAGCTCTCGACGGATCGCGAGCTGCAGCAGCGGTACCTCGGCATCGAGACGCTCGCGGCGCACGATGCGGGCTGAGCGGCTACTCGCGGTCGCAGCCCTCGCCGGCGCGCTCGGGTTTGCCCTCGGTGCGCCGCCGGCCCGCGCCTCCAGCCCTCCGGGCGCGACGCAGCTGGCGGTGCTCCTGCACGGCGTCCCGCAGCACGGTGTCGCACTCGGCGCAGCCTCTGCACCCGTCACGCTCGTCGAGTTCGCTGACCTGCAATGCCCCTACTGCGCCCGCTGGGCGCGCAGCACGCTGCCGGAGATCATCCGAAAGTACGTGCGGCCCGGCAAGGTCAGCATCGTCTTCGTCGGTATGACCTCCCTCGGGACAGACTCGGCGAAGGCCTTCCGCGCCGCGCTCGCAGCAGGGCAGCAGAACCACTTCTGGGATGTCGCGGAGCTCCTCTATCTCAATCAGGGCAAGGAGAACTCTGGGTGGGTCAAGGACCCGCTCCTGCGTTCGATCGGAAGCAAGGTGAAGGGGCTGAACGTCAAGAAGATGCTCGCTGCAAGGAGCTCCGCCGGTGTCAAGGCGCAGCTGGCGGCGGCCTCGAGCATCGTCGCGTCCGCTGGGATCCAGCAGACGCCGTCGTTCGCCGTCGGCCTCACGAACGGGTCGTTCAAGCGCGTCGAGGTCAGCTCGCTCGACGCGGCCGGAATCGAACCGGCGCTCGACGCGTTGCTCTCGCGTTGAATCCGCAAATCCCACGATCGAGGCTGCGCGAAAACACCGACGCGCCGGCTCGACCGATGATGGACTCTTCTGCCAGTGCTCGGAGTCGTTCACACACCGAGATCGGTTGACGACGCCCTGAGCGCGCTTCGCAGCGGCGGCCGGGTGATCGCGGGCGGCACGACGGTGATGGGCGTCGTGAACACGCAGGCGCTCGACTTCACCGAGCTGGTGAGCCTGCGCCGCGCCGGGCTCGGCGGCATCCAGGTCACCGACGGGACAGCCGTCGTCGGCGCGACGACCACGATTGCCGAGCTCGGAGCCGACGAAAAACTGGCGTTCCTCCGGCCGGTGGTCGAGACGTTCGCGTCACCGACGCTACGGAACCTCGCGACCGTCGGCGGCAACCTGTTCGTGCCGCAGCCCGGCGGCGATCTCGCCGTGTGTCTGCTCGCGCTCGGCGCGACTGCCGAGATCGCAGGCCCGGCGGGCACGCGCACCGCCGACGTCTCCGACGTGTTCGCCGCAGGCGTTCGTGAGGGCGAGATCGTCACCGCCGTGCACTTCGCGATTCCGGCGCCGGGCACGTGGTTCTACACGAAGGCGATGCGGCTCCGGCTCGCCTCCGCTGCGGTCGTCACGGTGGCCGCGGTCGTCACGGTGCAGGACGGCGTCGTCAGCTCGGCGCGGATCGCGCTCGGCGGCGCGGGGGAGCGCCCCGTGCGGGCGCGGAGCGCCGAGGATGCGCTCCTCGCCAAGCCCCTCGACCGCGCGACCGTCGACGTGGCCGCGGCCGCGGCGCTGAAGGATGCGGCGCCCCTCGACGACGCCTTCTCGAGCGCGTGGTATCGCGCCCGCGTTCTGCCCGTGCATTTCCGCCGCGCGCTGCTCGGAGAATGATGAGCGGCTCGGCATCCACTCCTCCAGAGAGGCCTGAGATGGCACCGCGCGTCGTCGAGCTCGTCGTCAACGGCAGGCAGCGGACGTTTCTGGTACGTCCCGGCACGTCGCTCCTGATGGCGCTGCGCGACACGCTCGGGCTGACCGCCGCGAAGCGCGGCTGCGACGTCGGCAGCTGCGGTTCCTGCACGGTCCTGCTCGACGGCAAGCCCGTGATGTCGTGCCTCGTGCCGGTCGAGACCGTCGACGGCTCGGCCGTCCGCACGCTCGAGGGCATGACTCTCGAGGGAGGCTCCCTGAGCGACGTGCAGGCGGCGTTCCTCGAGGGATTCGCGACGCAGTGCGGCTTCTGCACGCCGGGGATGATCGTCGCGGCGGAGGGGCTGCTCGCAGAAAACCCGAATCCGACGCGGGACGACGTCGTCCGCGCGATCTCCGGCAACGTCTGCCGCTGCACCGGGTACACGTCGATCATCGACGCAGTGCTCGACGCGGCCGCCAGGCGGCGGGAGTCGGCGGCGGCGGCGCCGGTTGCGAGCTGAGAGGAACGGAGCCCATGGCAGCGGATCTCGACCCGATTGACACCACGTACTTCGCAGAGGAGCGCGCCGCCGACCTCCACGTCGTCGGCACCTCTGTCCAGCGCGCCGACGCGCTCGGGCACGTCACCGGTCGCACGCAGTTCTTCGAGGATCTGCGGTTGCCGGACATGCTGCATCTGAAGATGCACCGCTCCGAGCGCGACCACGCGCTCCTGAAGAGCGTCGACGTCTCCGCCGCGTTGGCCGTGCCCGGTGTCGTGCGCGTGCTCACGCACGAAGACGTGCCGAGCAACTGGTACACGGTCCTGCGGCTCATCGGCGTCGAGCCCAACGACCAGCCCGTGCTCCCCGAGGACCGCGTGCTCTGGAAGGGCGAGGCGATCTGCGCGGTCGTTGCGGAGACGGAGGCGGCCGCGGTCGAGGGCGCATCGCGTGTGCGCGTCGACTACGATGACCTGCCCGCCGTGCTCGACGTCGAGGAGGCGCTCGCCGACGGCGCGCCGATCATCAAGCCGCACGGCACGAACTACTTCGTCTACGAGGGCCATCACTGCCGGCGCATCCGCTTCGGCGATGTCGAGGCGGCATTCGCGGCGGCCGACCACATCTTCGAGTGGCGCTACCAGTCGTCGCCGATCGAGCACGCCACCGTCGAGACCACCGGGTGCATCGTCGTGCCCCAGCCCAACGGCCGGCTGCGCATCCACACCGACACCCAGGCGTGCTTCTTCACGCTCGACAACACCGCGCTGATCCTCGAGACGCCTTTCAACAAGCTCCAGGTCGTCGGCGGCACCGTCGGCGGCGGCTTCGGCGGCAAGGTCGACGTCATCGTCGAGCCGATCGCGTGTATCGCGGCGATGGCGACCAACCGCCCGGTCAAGTACGTCTACAACCGGTTGGAGGAGATGCAGGTTTCGTCCCCCCGTGCGGCGGAGCGCCTCGTCGTCAAAGACGGCGTCATGGACGACGGCCACATCATCGCCCGCAAGGTCACCCACTTCTTCGAGGCCGGCGCCTACTCCGGCCACAGCCCGTACGGGGTGACGAAGGCCGCCGCGCACATGCCGGGGCCTTACTCGATCCCGAACGTCTGGGCCGACGTTCACTGCGTCTACACGAACCGCACGCCCACCGGACCGATGCGCGGCTTCGGCGTCACGATCGCCGACTTCGCCCTCGAGACGCAGATGGACAGGATCGCCCGTGCGCTCGACCTGGATCCGCTCGAGCTGCGGCTCATGAACGCGTACCGGGACGGCGACCTCAAGGCGCACCGCAAGGTGACCGAGGGCGCCGCGCTCGTCGAGGTGATCCAGCGCGCGGCCGAGCTCGTCGGCCACGAGCTGCCGGAGAGATACCGAGAGATGTCCTCGCTGACGCACGAAGGGGTTGGGGTCTGATGGCCAGACTGCGCGGTCGCGGTTACGCCGCGGTCAACTACCCGACCGGCATGAACCTCGGCGGAGACCCGTCGCAGGCGCTGATCCACTCGACGACGACCGGCACGTTCGTGATCTCGCTCTCGGCCACCGATCTCGGCGAGGGGCTGAAGACGGTGATCGCGCAGATCGCAGCGGAGACGCTCGGGCTGCCGATGGACTACGTGCTCGTCGACACCGCGGACACCGACACCGGGCCGCACGACATGGGCACCTTCGCCAGCCGTGCCACGCATCGCGTCGGCAATGCGGTCATGATGGCCGCCCGCGAGGCGCGCGAGGCGATGTTCGAGATCGCGGCCGAGGAGCTCGAGGTCGACGCGCACGATCTCGAAACCGACGGCACAGGCTTCGTCAAGGTCCGCGGTGCCGAGGAGAGGAAGATCCACATCGTCGACCTTGCGCTCGCAGCGCACTTCAAGCACGGCCGTACGCTCTCCGGACGCGGCATCTTCCTCAAGCAGAAGAGCAATCCGGTGCCGGAGACGGGCGAGATGGACCCCGACTCCTGCGAGGCGCACGCGTGCACGGTCGCCGACGTCGAGGTGGACGACGAGACCGGCGTCGTGCAGGTGCTCTCCCTCTTCAACGTCTACGAGGTCGGCCGGGCGATCAACCCGGCGCTCGTGAAGCAGCAGATCGAGGGCGGAGCGTGGATGGGCATGTCGCACGCCCTGTTCGAGACCACCGAGCCCTACTACCCGTCCCGCGAGCACGCTCCGACGAACTTCGGCGAGTATCTGATGCCAGGCCCCGCCGACATCGCGGAGATACAGAGCGTCGTCATCGAGCGACCCGCCTCGACCGGCCCGTACGGCGCGAAGGGGCTCGGCGAGATGACGGCCAACTCGCCCATCGCCGCGATCGGCAACGCGATCTTCGACGCCTGCGGCGTGCGGCTCGATACCATGCCGTTCACGCCGGAGCGCGTGCTCCACGGGCTCGACGCGCTGAGCGCCGGCACGCACGCGTAAGGGCCTACGCAAGGAGGTTCACCGATGCTCAAGCTGATCTCGCTGCTCCGCCGTCCGGAGGGTATGTCGAAGGAGGAGTTCCGGTCGTGGGTGCTCGACGAGCACGTCGTGCTCGCGCGCCAGTTGCCGGGCCTGCGCTCCTACACCGTGAGCCTTCCCGGCGACGGCGACAGCGCGTATGACTGCGTCAACGAGCTGTACTTCGACGACGAAGAGGCGCGGGCGGCCGCGTTCGCGTCGGAGCTGGGCAAGGCGGTCGCGGCCGACGCGGCGGCGCACGCGTCCGAGCGCGTCCACCTCGTCACGACCGAGTATCGCCAGCTTTGACGTGAGCCCGGAGCCGGGCACCGTCGGCGTTCCGGACTCTGTGACCGAGCTCGAGCACCGGCTCGAGGGCGAGCGCTACTTCGCCGACGCAGGGCTGCTGACCGCGATCCGGCTCGCACTTGCGCTCGGCCGGCCGCTCCTCCTCGAGGGCGAGCCCGGCGTCGGTAAGACCGAGGTCGGCAACGTGCTCGCGCGCGTGCTCGGACGAGAGCTGATCCGCCTCCAGTGCTACGAAGGCCTCGATCCCACGCAGGCCCTCTACGAGTGGAACTACCCGAAGCAGCTGCTTTCCATGCGCGCCGCCGAGGCACGAGGTGCCGACATCGGCGACATTTACGACGAACGATTCCTGCTCGAGCGACCGCTGCTGCGCGCGGTGCGCTCGCCGGCGGGAGTTCTGCTGCTCGTCGACGAAATCGATCGCTCCGACAGCGAGTTCGAGGCGTTTCTGCTCGAGTTCCTCAGCGAGTACCAGATCACCATCCCGGAGCTCGGGACGCTGCGTGCCGCACAGCCCCCGGTCGTCGTCATCACCTCGAACCGCACGCGCGAGCTCCACGACGCGCTCAGGCGGCGTTGCCTCTATCACTGGATTCCCTTGCCCGAGCCGGCGCGCGAGCTAGCGATCATCCGCGCACGCGCGCCGGGCGTCGAGGAGGCTGCGGCGGGTGCGCTCGTCGACGCCGTCAACGCTATCCGCTCGTTACCGCTCCTGAAGCGACCGGGGATCGCCGAGGCGATCGACTGGGCGCACGGCGCCACGGTCCTCGCCACCGACGGCGACCCGTGGCCGGTGGCGCTGCGGCGCGCGCTTGGGCTGCTCGTCAAGGACGAGGACGACCTCGCGCTCGTCGAGAGACACGCGGAGGAGGTGCTCGGTGTCCGCGATTGACGCGACGTCTACGCGACGCGCTGCCGATCACCTGGACGGCTTCCTGCGCAGCCTCGGCGACGCGGGGGTCCGCGTGCCGGTCCCGAAGCGCGCCGACTTCCTGCGAGCGTTGGCCCTGTTCCCGCCGGCGAGCGTCGACGATCTCTACTGGATCGCGAGGGTGACGCTGCTCGCGCGGCTCGAGGACGCCCAGCCCTTCGACGGGGTGTTCGACGCCTGGTTTCGGAAGGAGCCCGCGCCGCGCGTCCAGGTCCGGCTCCCCGCCCTGGACGAGAGTGGGGAGACGCCTGCGCCCCGCGCACAGCGCGAGGGCGAGCTCCCGGCGGAGAGCCTCGGGGAAGGATCGGGGCTCGAGGCGAGCGGGGTCGAGGTGGTCTCCCGCAAGACATTCCCGGCAACCGGAGCGCAGGCGCGGGACCTGCTGGGACAGCTCCGCAGGACCCTGCCGGACGCGCTGCCCACGGTCGAGGCACGGCGCCTGCGCCGCTCCCGGCGCGGACGGCAGCTCGACCTGCAGCGCGTCTGCCGCGAGGCGAACCGGACTTCAGGCGAGGTCGTTCGGCTCTACTGGCGGCGCCGGCCGCGCCGGCCCCGCAAGGTGGTCCTCATCGTCGACGTCTCCGGTTCGGTCAAGCAGCACAGCCCCGATCTGCTCCGTTTCGCACACGCGGCGGTCGCGGCGGCGCCGCGCGTCGAGGTCTTCACGTTCGGAACGCGGCTCACCCGCGTCACCGAGCAGCTCCGCACGGCGGACGTCGACCGCGCTCTCGACGCGCTCGCAGGCATCGTGCTCGACGCCGACGCCGGAACGAGCATCGGCACAGCGCTCGATGGACTCCTCGGCAACGCCCGTTACCGCCCGCTCGTCCGCGGCGCACTCGTCGTCGTGCTCTCGGACGGCCTCGAGCGCGGTGACTGCGAGGCGATGATTCGTGGTGCACATCGCCTCGGGTTGCTTGGCCACCGCCTCGTCTGGTGGTCGCCGCTCGCGTGCAGGCCGGGCTACCGGCCGGTCACGCGCGGCATGCAGGGCGTGCTCGCGAGCCTCGACGAGCTCTCCGGTGTACGCGACCTCGACTCGGCGCTCCAGGCAGTGCGCCGCCTGCCGGTGACGGCCTCCGGGCCGCGGCAGGGCGCCGCGCGGGCGTGGAGAGCCGCCCGCGAAGCGGAAGGAGCGACATGACCACGAGCGGGAAGGACGGCGCCGGCGGGCTCGTCGACGCCCACCACCACATCTGGCGGCGCGCCGACCTGGCGTGGCTGCAGGGCCCCATGGTGCCGCGGATCTTCGGCGCGTACGAGCCGATCCGCCGCGACTATCCGATCGAGGAGTACCTCGCCGACGCGGTTCCCGCCGGCGTCGCCGCCTCGGTCTACGTTCAGACGAACTGGCCGCTCGAGCGCTCGCTCGACGAGGTGCGCTGGGTGCAGGAGGTGCACGAGCAGACCGGCTGGCCGAGCGCGATCGTCGGGTGTGCCGACCTCTTCGCCGTCGAGGCCGCGGGCGTGATCGCCGCGGAGCTGGCTGCCTCACCGCTGCTGCGCGGGATCAGGCTCCAGCTGCACTGGCACGAGGACGAGCGCTTCCGCTTCGCCTCCGCGCCGGATCGGATGAACGACCCGGTGCTGCGCCGCAACGTCGCCCGCCTCGCCGACCTCGGCCTGGTCTTCGAGCTGCAGGTGTTCTCCTCGCAGATGGCCGACGCCGCGCGCTTCGTCGCGGCGCTGCCGCGGGTCACGTTCGTCCTCCTCCATGCCGGCATGCTCGAGAGCGCCGCCGAGGAGCACGTGGCTCCGTGGCTGGCGGGGCTCGACCTGCTCGCCGAACAGCCGAACCTCACCGTCAAGCTGAGCGGACAGGGCACGTTCGTGCATCGCGTCGACGAGGAGCTGATCGGGCTCGTCGCAAGCGCGAGCCTCGAGCGCTTCGGCCCGGAGCGGTGCATGTTCGGCAGCAACTTCCCGATCGAGAAGCTCTGGACCGACTACGGCACGCTGCTCGGCGCCTGGAAGAACGCGCTCGGGTCGCAGCCGGAGGCGGTGCGCCGCGAGGTCTTCTCGGACACGGCCCGCCGCGTGTACGCGCTCTGAACGGGGTGCGGGTCGACAAACCTGCGGGGCGAGGTCCCGGACACCTCGCCCCGCAGGCCGCCGTCGCTACGCTCCCTGCGTGACCGGTGCGCGCTCGATGAGCGGAGTGAGGAACTCGGCGCACTCGCGCACCATCTTCGTGTAGTACGCGTCGCTGAGGGCTCCGCTGCCGTGGTCGCGGATGAACTTGTCCATCCCGATCGTCATCTCGGCGCCTTCCTCCTCGACGTCGTGAGCTGTCGCGACGGGCGAGCGGTCGATCGGCATGACGAACTCCGCGGTGAGCGCGCCGTCGTAGCCGACCTCCTTCAGCGTGTCGATGAGTGCGGGCCAGTCCCAGTTGCCCTGGCCGGGCGGGAAGCGGTTGTTGTCCGCGACGTGGAAGTCGACCAGGTGGTCGCCGGCGGCCCTGATCGCCGCGAGCGGGTCGGCCTCCTCGATGTTGATGTGGAACGCGTCGAGGACGATGCCGCAGTTGCCGCCGACGTCCGACGCGAGCCGGAGAGCCTGGTCGTGGCGGTTGATGAAGTACGTCTCGAAGCGGTTGAGCGGCTCGATGCCGAGGCGGACGCCGAGCGGCTCCGCGACGGCCACGACCTCCTTCAACCCGTCGACTGCCCACTGCCACTCCTCCTCGGGAGAGGCCATCGGCGAGACCTTGCCGACCGTCGACGGGACGACGCAGAAGATCTCGCCGCCCAGCTCGTTGATCATCCGGACGCAGTCCTTGAGGTACTGGACGGAGCCGAGCCGGACATACGGATCCTCGTGGACGAGGTCGCGGCCGACCGTCATCAGCGTTACCGAGCCCCAGCAGCGGAGACCAAGGCGGTCGAGATGGCCCTTGACCTCTTTCGTGTCGAAGCGGGTCGGCTCGCCGCTGATCTCGATGCTCTGGTACCCGCAGCTCGCGAGTCGCTCGAGGGTGACGTCGATCGGCTCCTGCCTCATCCAGTTGTGCATTGACAGGTGCATCAATCACTCCTTCGGGGATTAGCAGCCGAGGCTCGACGGCTGAAATATTGTTGATAGAACAGACGCAGATACTAACATCTTCTTTCTCAAAGTTGTAGTATCGAACGGACAAAAACCTCATCTCTTTGCAGGGAACTGCGCCGAAGGGAAGACCCGCATGAGAACGATCGAAGAGCAGGCGGTGGAGCGGGAGCGGAAGCTCGAGCAGCTGGGGGCACGGCTGGACGGGATCGCCGTCGAGCGCGGCGCCGACCTCGTGCACGAGCTGTCGCTCGACACGTACTGGAAGGCGCACGCGCTGAGCGCCGCCGGGCGGCCTCTGCTCGCCGACGCGGTTGTGCAGCCGCGCACGGCCCTCGAGGTGGCGCAGGTGCTTGCCGCCGCATCCGAGCTCGGGATCCCCGTCGTCCCCCGGGGCGGCGGCTCCGGCAGCCAGGGCGGCGCCGTTCCCGACCGGGGCGGGATCCTCGTCGACCTCAGCCTGCTGAACGAGATCCTCGAGCTCGACGAGCGCTCGGGCACGGTTCGCGTCCAGCCCGGCGTCGGCGGCCTCCAGCTCGAGGAGTGGCTGAACGAGCGCGGCTTCATGTTCCCGCACTACCCGGCGAGCGTGCATCTCGCCCACGTGGGGGGCTACCTGGCCGCGAAGGGCTCGGGCGTGATGTCGACGAAGTACGGAAAGATCGAAGACCTGGTCGCGTCGGTCGAGGTCGCTCTCCCGAACGGCCGGCTGATCCGTACCGTCGACGTTCCACGCCACGCCGTCGGCCCGGACCTCGTCGGCCTCTTCATCGGCAGCGAGGGGACGCTCGGGATCATCACCGAGACCACGTTGATCGTTCGCCGCCTGCCCGAGCATCGCGCCTTCCGGACCGTGGCGTTCCCCGACGTCGGCACCGGCGTCGAGGCGATGCGCGGGGTGCTCCAGGCCGGCTGGCGGCCGGCGGTCGCGCGGCTCCACGACGCGGAGGCGACGACGCGGAACCTCGTGCAGATCTTCGACGTCGACGCCTCCGGCGTGAAGCTGCTCCTCGTGTTCGACGGGCCCGCCGCTCTCGTCGCGGTCGAGGAGCGCGAGGCCGTCGCCCTGCTCGTCGCAGCCGGCGGCGTCGACGAAGGGCCGGCGCTCACCGAGACCTGGTGGAACGGCCGCTACAAGACGTACTACCCGCCGTACAAGCCCGAGCTGCCGCAGATCTGGGGGACTGCGGACATCGTCGCGACGTACGACCGGATCCTCCCCGCCTACGAGGCGCTCCGGAGCATCATGCGCGACGAGTACAGCGCGTACGGCCTCAGCTTCAGCGGGCACTTCTCGCACTGGTACCAGTGGGGCGTGATGGTCTACGGGCGGTTCGTCGTCGAGCGGCCGCCGGATGACGTCGACGACGCGATCGCCCTCTACGACGAGATCTGGCGCCGTTCATCCGCGGCCGTCATGGCGGCGGGCGCAGTGATCAACGACCACCACGGCATCGGCCTGAAGCTCGCCGCCGACGTCGCGAAGCAGTGGGGCAGCTCCTGGGAGGTGCTCGAGACGATCAAGCACGCGCTCGACCCCGCCGGCATTGCGAACCCCGGCAAGCTCGGCCTGTGACGACGCAACCGAAAGGAACGACGGACATGGATCTGCCCTCGTACAACATCGCCGACCTCGCACCGCCGGACATCCGCGCGTATCTCGAGGAGAAGGACATCATCATGATCCCGATCGGCGCCGTGGAGCAGCACGGGCCGCACCTGCCGCTGTCGACAGACGCGGTCCAGGCCGAGGAGATCACGGCACGTGCCGGGAAGCTCGCGAAGGTCCTCTACACGCCGTGCGTCTGGATGGGCTACTCGCCGCAGCACATGTACGGGCCAGGCGAGGGCACCGGGACGATCACGATCCGCTCGCAGGTCCTGCTCGAGGTCTACCGCGACATCGCGCGGTCGCTGATCTACCACGGCTTCAACAAGCTCGTCTTCGTCAACAACCAGGGCAGCACGGTGAAGATCATCGACCCGCTGCTGCGCCGGATCCGCTACGAGACCGGCGCGTTCGTCGTCATGTCGAAGCTCTACGGCGAGCGGTACATGGGCGTCATCGAGGGGATCATGGAGAATCCGCCCGAGGAGACGCCGGGCTGGCACTCGAGCGAGCTCGAGACGTCGCAGATGCTCGCGCACGACCCGGCGCTCGTGCGCATGGACCGCGCCGTCGACCAGCGCGCGAAGCATCCGGACTGGTTCCCCGAGGCGTTCGTCAAGCGCGACGGCAATCCCGATGTCGAGTTCCAGGGCTACCAGTACTTCGTCTTCGCGACCGACCACGAGGACTTCACGCCGAGCGGAGTGATCGGCAATCCGTTCCGCGCGACCGCCGAGAAGGGCGAGGCGACCTACACGCGCTTCGCGGAGCATCTCGCGGCCGCCCTCGCCGAGTTCGAGAAGGTCGACGTGAAGGTGCACACGCGCGAATGGCCGGATCACGCCTGAGGTTCGAACGATGACGGCGCCTCAGATCGTCATCATCGGCACCCTCGACACGAAGGGGCCCGAGATCGAATACACGGCGCGCGTCGTCGAGCGGCTCGGCGCGCGGTCGATCGTCGTCGACTCCGGCATCCTCGGCGAGCCGGACGGCTGTGTGCCCGACGTCACGCGGGCGGAGGTCGCCGCCGCCGCCGGCTACCGGATCGACGACCTGCGCAATGCGGGCAGCCGCGGCGCGGCGGTCGAGCGGATGCTCGAAGGAGTGCGTGCCGTCTGCCTGCGCCTGCTCGACGAGGGGCGCCTCGACGGTGTGCTCTGTCTCGGCGGCGCCGAGGGCGCGATCCTCGGTGCCGCGGCGATGCACGTGCTCCCGGTCGGGATCCCCAAGGTGCTCGTCTCGCCGAGCGCCTCCGGGCGGCGTCCGTTCGCGGACTTCGTCGGACTCAACGACATGCTCGTCATGCACTCGGTCGTCGACATCCTCGGTCTCAACCCGATCGCACGCTCGGTGTTCGAGAACGCGGCCGCTGCGGTCGTGGGTATGGCGCGCGATGGGAGCGGCCGGCTGGGCTCGCTCGGCGAGAACACCGTCGGCCTGACGATGCTCGGCCAGACGACGCCGGCTGTGATGCGGATCCGGACGCTGCTCGAGGAGACGGGTCACGACCCTGTCGTCTTCCACGCCAACGGTGTCGGCGGGCCGGCGATGGAGAGCCTCGCGCGGGCGGGGTCGATCGCGGGCGTGATCGACTACACGCTCTCCGAGCTGGCGAACACGGTCATGGACGGGATCCACACGACCGGCCCCGAGCGTCTCACGGTCGCCGGCGAGCTCGGGCTCCCACAGGTCGTGGTGCCCGGCTGCGCGGACTTCTTCAACCAGGGGGCGCCGGGCACGCTGCCGGAGCGGTATCGCAGCCGCAAGTGCTACTACCACAATCCCGTGGCGACGCTCGTCCGGCTCGCGCCGGAGGAGATGGTCGAGCTCGGCCGCATGATCGCGGCGCGGCTGAACCCGGCGAAGGGGCCGATCGCGGTCGTGGCGCCGACGCGCGGCTTCTCGCTGGCGGACGTCCCGGGCGGCGCTCTCTGGGACCCGGAGGCCGACGCGGCGCTCCTCGACACGCTCGCCGCCGAGCTTCGCCCGGACATCCCGTTCGAGCGGGTGGAGACGCACATCAACGATCCAGAGTTCGCCGACCTCGTCGCCGAGCGCTACCTCGCGCTCGCAGTGCGAGCGGAGGAAGCGTGATGGCGCGCGCGCTGCGCCAGAGCGACATCCTCGAGCACATCGAGCGCCAGGGCGGCGCGTCCGTCTCCGAGCTCGCCGGTGCCTACGGCGTCTCTCCGATCACGATCCACCGTGACCTCGAACAGCTCGCCGTCGACGGGCTCGTCGTGCGCGTCCGCGGCGGCGCGCAAGCTGTCTCACGCGCAAGGCCGGACCGCGAGAGCGCCTTCGTGAAGCGGCAGCGCGAGGCGCAGGTAAGCAAGGCCGCGATCGCCGCGCGAGCCGCGGAGCTGGTGGAAGACGGGTCGACGATCTTCGTCGACGCCTCGACGACCGCGCTCGAGCTCGCGCGCCACCTCGCCGCGTACCCGCCGAACGCGCTAACGCTTCTGACCACGTCGCCTGCGATCGCGTACGAGCTGAGCTGCAGCGCGATTCACGTGATCGTTGCGCCGGGCGAGGTCGACCAGAACCTGCGCGTGATCGGCGGCCGCTGGACGGTCGAGTTTCTGCAAGACCTGAACTTCGCCGTCGCCTTCGTCTCTGGCTTCGGACTGACCCTCGAGCTCGGGTTGACGACGGGGCAGCGGGACATCGCCGACACGCTGCACGCCGCACGGAGCGGTGCGGAGAGGACGGTCGCGCTCGTCGACGCGACGAAGTTTGGGCGCAGCGCGCTCCTGACAATCGCGGACGCACGCGAGCTGACCGTCGTCGTCGTGGACGAGCTCTTGCCGCAGGCAGTGCGCGACGAGTATGCCGCCGCCGGCGTGAATCTCGTCGTCGCACCGCTCGAGCCGGGCGGGTGAGCGCGCCGGTGCCGGCGGTCCAGCTGTTCGCGACCTGCCTCGGCGACCTGCTGTTCGCGGAGGCGGTCGCCGACACCGAGTCGCTGCTGCGCGAGGCCGGCTTCGACGTCGTCTTCCCGCGCGGGCAGGTCTGCTGCGGTCAGCCCGCCTTCAACTCGGGCCACCGCGCCGCCGCGAGGCGCGTTGCGAGGACGTTCGTCTCCGCCTTCTCGCGGGAGCTGCCGATCGTGACACCGTCCGGCTCGTGCGCGGCGATGGTCGCGCGTCAGTTGCCGGCCCTCGTGGGCTGCGAGCCGTACGAGGTCTGGGAGCTGTCGGTGTTCCTCCAGGCGCACGACGTCGAGCCGCCGCGCTGTAACGAGGGACGCCGCGTTGCCTATCACGACTCGTGTCACATGAGCCGCGAGCTCGGGATCGTCGACGCCCCACGGCGGCTGCTGGAGCGCTCCGGAGCCTCGCTCGTGCCGCTGCCGCGCCCCGACCTCTGCTGCGGCTTCGGTGGCACCTTTCTCCTGCGGCAGCCGGAGATCGCGCTCGCCATGGCCGACGACAAGCTCGCCGGCGCCTCCGGGCTCGACGCCCTCGTCACCTCCGACCCCGGCTGCCTGCTGAACCTCGGCGCGCGCGCCGAGCGGGCAGGTGCCGGCATCCGGGTCGTCCACCTCGCAACTGCTCTCGCCCGGGGTGTCGGGTGAGCGGCCTCGCGCAGCCGCCGGGGCGGTTCCGGGCCGTGGCCGGCGCGACGCTGTCGGACGCACACGTGCAGGGTGCGCTCGAGCAGGCGACCGACCGCCTCCGCGGCGGACGGCTCGAGCAGTGGGCTGCGCTCACCGGCATCGAAGAGCTGCGAACGCGCGCGCACGAGGCGCGAATGCGTGTCATCGACGATCTCGACGCGCACGTCGCGCGTTTCCGAGAGGCGGCGGAAGCACGCGGCGCCCGCACGTTCGTGGCCGCCACCGCGGCGGACGCGAACGCGTACGTCGTCGACGTCTGCCGCCGGCGCGGCGCGCAGCTCGCCGCGAAGTCGAAGTCGATGCTGAGCGAGGAGATCGGGCTCAACGGAGCGCTCGAGGCGGCGGGCGTGCGGACGGTCGAGACGGATCTCGGCGAGTACATCCTCCAGCTCGCCGGCGAGCATCCGGTGCACATCATCGTGCCCTCGATCGAGAAGACCGCGGCGGACGTCGCCGAGCTGCTCACCCGTGCGGGCGGCGAGCCGGTGCCGCCCGAGCTCGAGGCGCTGGCGCGGGCCGCACGTGCGCAGCTGCGCGAGACGTTCCTGCACGCGGACGTCGGCATCACCGGCGCGAACTTCGGCGTCTCCGAGACCGGCTCGATCTGCCTCGTCACGAACGAGGGCAACGGCCGCTTTGTCTCGTCGCTGCCGCCCGTGCACGTCGTGCTCATCGGCATGGAGCGCCTCGTCGCAGACCTCGCCGATCTCGCCCTCCTGCTGCGCCTGCTCGCCCGCAGCGCAACGGGGCAAGCGCTGAGCACGTACACGACGCTGCTCACGGGCCCGTGCCGGCCGGGCGAGCTCGACGGCCCCGAGGAGCTCCACATCGTGATCGTCGACAACGGCCGCTCGCGGCTCGTCGGCGGCCGCTACCGGGAGATGCTCGCGTGCATCCGCTGCGGCGCCTGCCTGAACGTCTGCCCCGTCTACCGGAAGGCCGGAGGCCGCGCCTACTCCGACGTCTACTCCGGCCCGATGGGTGCGGTGCTCGTGCCGCTGCTCGCCGGGATCGGGAACGCGCCGGCGCTGCCTCACGCCTCCTCGCTCTGCGGCGCGTGCACCGAGGCGTGCCCGGTGAAGATCCCGCTGCACGAGCTGCTGCTCGAGCTCCGGCGCGACCTCGTCGAGCAGAAGGTCGCGCCTGCACGCGAGCGCGCCGCCTTCGCCCTGTGGTCGCTCGCCTGGTCGTCGCCGCTCGGCTACCGGCTCTCGACGGCGCTCGCCCGGCGCGCGCTGCCCCTTGCCGCGCGGACCGGGCCCGGCCGCGCGTGGGGCGCGGGACGCGCGCTGCCGCGGCTTCGTCGCCGCTACCGGGACGGGCGATGATCGAGGAGTTCGTCCGCAACGCGGAGGCTGCAGGCTTCCAGGTCCACCGCGGCGAGGCGCCGGAGATCGCCGACGCCGGTGTCTCGCGGGCGCTCTACGGTCTCGCCGACACGGGTAGCGTCGTGCTCGCCGCGTCGCCGCACGAGCCGAGGGCGCGTTCCCTGCTGCCCGCGGTGCACGTCTCGCTCCTGCCCGAGGACAGGATCCTGGCCGGGCTCGACGAGCTGTTCGAGGCGGTGGGAGACGACCTGCCGAGCGCGCTGGCAATCGTGACGGGCCCCAGCCGAAGCGCCGACATCGAACAGCGGCTCGTGGTCGGCGTTCACGGCCCCGGCGAGGTGCATGTCGTGCTGATCCCACCCTCGAACAGGGGCTAGTCCACGGGCACCGCTCGCCGAGCAGCGGTCGCCCGGCGCAGACGGCAACCCGTTGTCGGAGGGAGCCGCGTGCGGGAGATGCTCGCGCCGTTCGCGCTGGCGTTCGCCGCAGGCTGGCTCGTCAGCAACGTGGGCGCCGTCGCTGCGCCGATGGCTGACGCGTACGGCGTCTCCCTCGCCTTCGTCGGCGCGCTGGCCGCCGCCGCGGTCGCCACGCATGCGCTGATGCAGCTTCCCGGTGGCCGGCTCGTCGACCGCTACGGAGCCCGCACCGCCGCGATCGGGGGCCTGTCGATCCTTGTGGCGGCGGACGGTATCGGGGCGCTTGCCGCTGAACCGGCGCTCGCCGTCGTCGCCCGCCTGGTCGTCGGGGTGGGGACGGCGCTCTGCTTTATCGCCGGCAGCGACCTCCTCCGCGCGCGACGCGCGCCCGCGCTCGCGCAGGGGCTCTACGGGGGCACGGCGATGGCGGGCGCCGGTCTCGCGTTGGCGCTGCTCCCGCAGGTCGGGCACGACGCCAGCTGGCGCGTCAGCTGGCTGAGCGCCGCCGCGCTGGCCGCCGTCGCCCTCGTCGTCGTCGCGCTCTCGGTGGCCCGAGACGGTGTCGAGCCGCGCCTGGTCGCCTCCGGTGCGCAGCCGGCTTCCGTCGTCCGCGACCGGCGCCTGTATCGCCTCGCCGTCCTCTACACCGCCTCGTACGGATCGAGCGTGCTGGTGGGGAACTGGGTCGTGACGTTTCTCGAGCGGGCCGCCCGCTACTCGGCCCGGGAAGCGGGGGCGGTGGGCGCGCTCACGTTGTTCGGCGGGATCCTCTCGCGCCCGCTCGGCGGCTGGATCGTCGAACGAAGGCGGCTGCTCGCACGGCCGGTGCTCGCCGCCGGGCTCCTGGCGGGCGCAGCGGGGACGGCGGCCCTCGCGCTTGC
>Ga0097691_1001466_pt1 | contig 17323 bp, 18 predicted proteins | sample NGESurdeep072012_8_FD_72858 | JGI IMG/M metagenome (GOLD analysis project Ga0097691, IMG submission 72858) | Arctic peat soil microbial communities from Barrow, Alaska - NGEE Surface sample 210-1 deep-072012 | ecosystem: Environmental > Terrestrial > Soil > Wetlands > Peat ... | reverse complement strand
TCTAGTTCTCCGAAGTTACGCCCAAGCCGCACGACACAGATTGACCCGCCTGTCCCTGGGCGCTCAGGCGCTCCTCGTCCTAGATTCACGCCCAAGGACACGTACTGGAGCAATTGCTCTTGTTCCGGCGACCCCATAGGCTCCGCCCATTCAATGTGGGTGAAGGAGGTAGGACAGCACGAGCAGTGGCTTCTCGCCGTCACAACCTACATCGGTGAGGAAGCAACGCCGGCGCGGGGGCATATTAGCTCGGCGGATGCTACCCGGCTATAGTGCGGCCCGCTAACTACGAGCGTGGTCAAACGGCAACCAGTCGGGGCATCTCGCGGGCATCTCGGCGTGGGCGTCCATGTGCCAGGCGCGTTCAAACGGATAGTGCGGTCAGTGCTGCCCCTGCACCGGTTACCTCGATCGGCGCCACCGGGCAGCAATGTAGCCTGCTGGACAAGGCTTCCTGGCCGTCTATCGCAGACGGGGGGGTTTGGATGTCGCAGAGCCCATCCACCTGGGGCCCCGGCCCCGCGGTGGCACCTAGTCCGCGTAGTCGGCGTCTTGCCATCGGATGCCTTCCCGTCATCCTGGTCCTGGTCGGGTCCGTCTTGCTGACCATGGTCGGTAACGCGGTGATTGACGAGGTGGTACCGGGCGGCCGGCACGGTACCGCTTGGGGCGCTCTGCAACTTCTCGGCGCTGTAGCGGCCGGAGTTGTGAGCTTCCGCCGGTACCGGCGAGGCTCACCGGTCCCGTGGTGGTCTTACGTACTTGTGCTGCTGATTCTTCCCTTGGCCGCGATCGGCATGTTGTCCGGGTATCTCGTTTACCGGGGTCGGTCTTGGGCGAAGCCTCAGAGCAGACCCTTTCTTCAGTCACCGTTCGGAAGTTGGAGTCACCTGCCCGACCCCGTACAGAGCGTGCGCGACCAGGCTTGGTCAATAGCGAGGGGCGGTGCCTTCCTCGGGGTCGGTGGGCAAGGAAACTGGCTCGGGGTCAAGCCTGAAGACGCGCTCTTGGTCATTGGTCCCCCACGTCAAGGTAAGACGACCGGCGTAATCATCCCGTCGGTCTTGGTCGCACCAGGGCCTTGTGTGTCGAGTAGCGTCAAAGACGACGTCTTCTGTACCACCTACAAGGCCCGCGCAAGGTTCGGCCGGATCTGGCGTTGCGACCCTACTGGAGAGGAGGCGGTGCCAGCCGACGTGACACGGCTGCGTTGGTCTCCCGTTTCGGCGGCCTCAACCTGGGACCGGGCTCAGTTGATCGCAGAGTCGATGTCCAACGCCATCAAGCAAGGCGACTCAGAGAACGCGCACTTTATTGATAAGGCCAAGGAGCTTTTAGCGCCTTTGCTCTACGCCGCCTATCTGGGAAACCGAAGCATAGTAGACGTCAGTCGGTGGGTGCACCGACTGCACGAACATGAGGTAGTCAATGAGGTCGGACTGCTAGTTGAGGACGCAGCATCCGCCGGAGACGAGGGCGCCGAGATAGCCTACGATGTGCTTCTCGCTATTATAACCACAGAAGACCGCGAGAAGTCCGGCATAATCTCGACCGCCAACCGAATCTTGCGGGCCTACACCACGCTCGGTGGTCGACGGATGGGCGAGAATCCGAACTTTGATCCTGACGACTTCGTGCGTTCTACCGATACCATCTATATCACTTCGCCGGCAGACCGACAGGCGCTCTACGCACCCATGATAGTCGGCTTGCTCGAGCAGATCCGCTATGCCGCTTATCGACGACACGCGGGGCAGATGCGCGGCGAGGAGCCCAAGGCGCCACACGTTTCACTCATTCTGGATGAAATCGCCAACACGGCGCCCATACCCGTACCGGCTATCGTCAGCGAAGCGGGCGGGCAGGGAGTTCAAGTCATAGCCGCAACACAGGACTTTTCCCAGATGTCGGCACGTTGGGGGCAAAGCGCGGATGGGCTCTGGACGCTCTTCAAAGTCAAGCTGATCCTCTCGGGGGTTGGTCATGCTCCAACCCTGGAAGCAATCAGTCAGCAGTTGGGTGAGTACGACAGATTGTCTGTAAGCGAGACCGTGGGTGCCACCTCGGCTGGGCCGTGGCCATGGAGCTGGTCGGCGAGTGGCTCGCAGAGGACGCGATCAACCACTCAAAGTTATGTTCGGCAGCGTCAATTGTCGCCCGGGGAGATAGCAAACTTACCCGATGGACGTGCGCTCGCTGTCTTCGGGGCTCAGTGGCAATTGATACGACTGGTCAATTGTTTCAGGGACATGCCTTGGACCGCCGTCATCTCCAGCGCGCAGACAGCGGCGGGACCCGCCTTTTCCGACGCTAGTGCCAGGCCCCAGGGCGTACTCAAGGGTGCCTACGGCATTCGCTCTCGAGTCGGCGCCCTATTATCACGGTCGGTTTCTCAGATGGCCAGTTCTCCGGCACGGATAGTTGCCGTGCTTGCGGCCGTGGTGGCCATCGGGGCGTTGGCGTTGATAGTTCCGCTGCGTGGTGGCACCACTCGCGGGCAGACGGTTGCGCCTAATACAAGTCAACAGTCGGGGGCTGCGATGACGGCACCTCGGCTGGCGCCCACTGCGGGCCAGGCGCGCGCCGCGGCGGCCGACTACCTGAGGCGCTTGAACGAGCGGGCATACGACTCAACCTGGTCCTCGCTAACGGATCACTTCAAGCAGACGGTCAACCAAAACAACGTCGCGGACTACCGCGCTTTTTGGGAGAGTGTCTCGGCAACGAGCCTGTGGGGTCGGATGTCGACCTACCATGGTGTGGACGGCCGAACCGAATGGGTGTCGCTTCCCCTCCAACTCAACTACCTGTCTGGTAAGACGACGTACGTATGGAGCTGGTGGGGCTTCGTATCGAATGGTGGCTCGTTGTTCATAGACAGCCAGGCGAAAGGTACCGGCTGCGATTCGGCCTCGCTCAGCTCCTGTAAGCCAGACTCGCTGGCTGAGGCGGGAGCTCCCGAGTGATCTGTCTCGCCGAAGGAGCTTGCTGGTTCGCCGCGGGCTGAGCCGATAGGGGGACGGCTGATCAAAAGCCCGATCGGCGGCCGCCCACGTCTTAGACTCCGCTCCCACACACAGCGCCCGGTCGACGCCAGGGCCGGCGGGGTCGCTGCAGGCGAAGGGTCGCGTCGATGAAGGTCGGCATTCCCCGCGAGATCAAGGACAACGAGTACCGGGTCGCGATAACCCCCGCCGGGGTCAAGGAGCTGACCCGGTGCGGCCACACGGTGCTGGTGGAGAAGGACGCCGGGGCTGGCTCTTCCATGCCCGACGGCGACTTCGTCCTGGCCGGCGCGACGATCATCGGCTCCGCGGACGACGTCTGGGCCGAGGCCGACCTGGTGCTCAAGGTCAAGGAGCCGGTCGCCGCGGAGTACCCCCGGATGCGGGCCGGCCAGACGCTGTTCACCTACCTGCACCTGGCCGCCTCCCGGGACTGCACCGAGGCGTTGCTGGCCGCCGGCATCACCGCGATCGCGTATGAGACCGTTCAGCTCCCGGACCGCTCGCTGCCACTGCTCGCGCCGATGAGCGAGGTCGCCGGCCGGATGGCGCCGCAAGCTGGCGCGCACTTCCTGGAGCGCGCTGCGGGCGGGCGCGGCGTACTGATGGGCGGCGCTCCCGGCGTACACCCGGCCAACGTCGTCGTCCTCGGCGCCGGCATCTCCGGCTCCAACGCCGCCTGGATCGCCCAGGGGATGGAGGCCGAGGTGACGCTGCTGGACAAGAACATCGCCAAGCTGCGCGAGGTGGACCGGATCCACAAGGGTCGGATTCAGACCATCGCCTCGAACGCCTACCAGGTGGAAAAGGCGGTGCTGGAAGCCGACCTGGTGATCGGCGCGGTACTGGTGCCGGGAGCCAAGGCACCCACGCTGGTGACCGACGACCTGGTGGCCCGGATGAAGCCCGGCGCGGTGCTGGTGGACATCAGCGTCGACCAGGGTGGCTGCTTCGAGTCAACCCGGCCAACCACGCACTCCGACCCGGTGTTCCGGGTGCACGACTGCCTGTTCTACTGCGTGGCCAACATGCCGGGGGCGGTGCCGCACACCTCGACATTCGCCCTCACCAACGTCACGATTCCGTACGCCGTGGAGATCGCGAACAACGGCTGGCAGGCCGCGGTGCGCGCCGACCCCTCGCTGGCGCTGGGCGTCAACGTGGTCGCCGGCGCCGTCACCTACTCGCCGGTGGCCGAGGCCCACGGGATGAGCGCCGTGGAGCTGGCCGAGGTGGTGCGCTGAGAGAGCCGCCGAGCCGGTCGCCGGCGGCGGCGGTCCTGCGCGGGTACCTCGACCACCTGGCCGTCGAGCGCGGACTGGCGGCGAACAGCCTGGCGGCGTACCGAAGGGACCTGTGGCGCTATCTCGCCGTGCTGGCCGACCTCGGCATCGACGCGCTGGCCGACGTCGGGGAGTCCGACGTCGCGGAGTTCCTGGCCCGGCTGCGGGAAGGCGAGTCGGGACACCCGCCGCTGTCGGCGTCGTCGGCTGCTCGGGCCGTCAGCGCGGTACGCGGGCTGCACCGCTTCGCCGTCCGGGAGGGCGCGGCCGCCCTCGATCCGGCCCGCGCCATCCGACCCCCGGTGCCGGCGCGGCGGCTGCCGAAGGCGCTGACGGTGGACGACGTAGAGCGCCTGCTGGCGACCGCCGACGCCGACCCGCCGCCGCTGGGCCTGCGAAACCGAGCGCTGCTGGAGTTCCTCTACAGCACCGGCGCGCGGATCTCGGAGGCCGTCGGGCTCGCCGTGGACAACCTCGACCTGGAGTCGGGCTCGGTGCGGCTGACCGGCAAGGGCGCCAAGCAGCGGGTGGTACCGGTCGGCAGCTACGCCCGAGCCGCCGTTGAGGCCTACCTGGTCCGCAGTCGGCCGGCGCTGGCGGCGGTCGGCCGGGGCAGCAGCGCGCTGTTCCTCAACGCCCGCGGCGGCCCGCTGACCCGCCAGGGCGCGTGGGGGCTCTTGCGGGACACCGGGGCGCGGGCTGGCCTGCGCGGACCGCTGTCCCCGCACACCCTGCGGCACTCCTTCGCCACCCATCTGCTCGATGGCGGGGCGGACGTCCGGGTGGTGCAGGAGCTGCTCGGGCACGCGTCGGTGACGACCACGCAGATCTACACCCTCGTCACCGTCGACCGGCTGCGCGAGGTGTATGCCGCCGCGCACCCCCGCGCGCTGGGTTGACGAGCCGGCAGCGCCGGTGGGCCGGAACCGATTACGGCTCGCGGTCATTCTGGCGCCCGCCGTACTGCCGTGACGGGTGGGCACGGGGGGCTCCGGCCGCGGCTAGCCCCAGCGGCGCCCCGACTGCCTGCCCTGCTTCGGCTTGTGATCTCAGCTAGGGGTGCGCCCCGACCACGGCGTGACTGGCCGCTCCCGCCGTACGCCGTCCAGCACCAGGTCGACTCGTTCGTCGAAGAAGGCGACCAGCCCCGCGACCACCGCGGCCTCCGGCAGCGGTTGCTGGTAGGTCCAGGCGAGGTCCGCCACCTCCCGACCGTTGACCAGAGGCGAGAGGTACGACGCGTGGCCCTTGTAGGCGCAGGTCGTTCGGGTCGCGCTCGGGATCAGCTCCACCCTGACGTCCTCGCGGCGCAGGTAGAAGCGGGTCGGAAGGATCGTCTCGAACAGCAGCAGAGGCCGGCCCGACTCCGCCAGCACCTCGCCTTCGAGCTCGAGCCGGACCCGGCGCGAGCTCGGCAGGACATCGATGCGGTGGAACGGATCCCGCGGGTGCCCGACATTCGGCTCGTCCTCCTCCCACCAGCTGTCGAAGACGTCGAAGTCGAGCACGACGTAGCCGTCGAGGTCCGGATCGGCGAGGCGCAGGCCAGCCCCGGCACGCACCTCCCGCCCGAGGTGGATGTCCACGACCTCCCCCTCGGCGGTGTGCACCGCAAACGGGATCGACGGGTCGAGAACGGGCCGCCAAGGCACGTCGGGCAGCAGGTAGCCGACGTCGTCGGCCCCACGGGTGGCCGGCTTCCCCGCCACCAGCGCCGCGGCCATGTCCTCGGCCGGCACGGCCCAGGAGGGCACGACCCGGCGCGGCTCCCACAGCAGCACCGCGCGGGTCGAGTCCACAGCCGTCCGGTCGCTCAGCGATCGCCCGGATCCGCTTCGCCGTCGGCTCGTGACGCAGGCCCGCCAGGCCGCTCATCAGCGAATGGCGTACCAACGTGCTCATAGCCCCAGCCTTCGCGGATGGACGGGTCACCGGTGTGCACGGAGCATGCCCTCGACGGATCCGGTGTCATGGGGGCACGGCCGGCTGCCAGCGGGCCCCACGTGGCCAGGGCGGCTCCGGCCATGGTCGCGGATCGGAGCCGTTGGGTACGCGCCCCGCTACCTAACGTACGAGGGCCGATGACAGGGACTTTTGACCCTACCTGGTGGTCCAAAAGGCATGAAACGTTGGCTCCATGTTGGGCACAGCGGAATGGCCCGGGGTCCGTGACGTGGGCCTGCGTCCGTCCACGATGGCGGACGTCGACGCGCTGCTCGTCCGCTTCGGCTGCCCATTGGCGAGGGTGCCGGCAGGTCCCCTGTCCCTCAACGAGTGGCAGCCGATGGCCCGCAGCCCACCCTCACCGCGGCCGGAGTGAACGCACCGGGTGTGCCGGTGCGAGAAGCGATGGGAGGCGCGTGATGACCACCATGGTTGTTGACTCGGCGGAGTACTCCGTCGCCGCGGCGATGACGGTTGGCCAACTTCGGGACCTAATCGGCGACTTGGCCGACGACACCCCGCTGCACATCGGCGTGTACGGGCACCACCACTTCAACAGCGTGCTCGGCACCATGCCGGTCACCTCGGCGCGGGTGGAGCCGATCCCCGGTGGTGTCATCGTGCTCCTGCACGTGCCCGGCATCTCGTGAGCCGCCGCGGGCCGTGACCCGGTCCTCGGCAGCACCTGGTCGGCTGTGGATCCCTCGTCGTTCGGATCCAGTGGGTCGTGGCGGGCGCCGGTCGGCCTCGGCCTCCAAGACGACGACACTTTCGTGGGACGTCCGAAGGGCTTTCGTGGAGGGCAGAATGAACGGTCGATTTCACGGCGAGTGTGCCGTTGCGGGCGTACAGTCGGCTTCACCGAGGGCATTTCGAACGCTGGTTTCCCCGACGGCCTCGCCCCTGGCGATTGGCAGCTGGCCCGAAGCGGGCCTGGATCGGTCGCACCATTACCACCCTCGAAGACACCCCAATCCCTCCCGCAGCCGATCCGCCCGGGACGACGACCCCCGGCCCGGTGGATGGCGACGAACCGCCGGAACACTGGCCGATGGCCCGGTTCAGCAGTAAGCAGGCGCGGCGTACTGCGGCGAGGGATCTGCTCGCCGCCAGTCAGGCCGCCCGTCGGGCCCTCGAGGTGATGACCGTCTACGAACGCGAACACGGCGACGAACTACTCAGCCGGTAACCGGCCTGCCAGCCTCAGCCTTCAGATTGCCAGCGGGGCACGCACCGTCCCGGCAGACGCCCCGACCGGGTTCGCGCCCACCCGCTGGCGCGGCTACCTCGATGACGCGCTCGCCGTCGGCAACAGTGCCACCTACCGGCACTACTGGGAGCTGTGCGTGCTGCTGTGCCTGCGTGACGCGCTGCGCAGCGGGGATGTGCACGTGCCGGGATCTCGCCGCTACGCCGACCCAACCGCCTACCTGATCACCCCGGAGGCGTGGCCGGCGCAGCGCGCCGAGTTCTGCGCTCGGCGAGGACCTGTCCCAGGTCCGCACCGGCAACGGCCCCCGCGTCATGGCCAGCCTGCGCAACCTCGCGATCACCATCTTGCGCCTGACCCAGACCGCTAACATCGCCGCAGCCCTCCGACACCATGCCCGACGATCGGACCGGCCCCTACAGACGATCATGACCTGCTGATGGACTTTGCCGGGGCCCTGGGAAGTGCTATGGATGTGTGGCGGACCGACTGTGCCAGACGGTGACTGAGCACTCCATGCGTCATGATCGACCTTAGGTTGTCGAGGGGTGCAATGAAGTGAAGCTCCGTGACTCGCTCCCGCTGCACCCGCCCCTCCCGACCTGACAGCCTGCACCGCCCCTCCGACAGTTTGCTCTCCTCCAGGCACTCAGGCGTTCGGTCTCGCGCCGGGAGGCCCCGAAATGACGCGACCTGGCCCGGTTCCAGCGTGTGACGGGGCACTGGCATCTCCGTGGTGGCGGCATTGCCGGCGTGACGTAGGGAATAGGGAGTGTCGGGAGCCGATCTTCGGCCACCGCTGAGCGCCCGATTGTCCGGTGGAGCGTCGCCTCGCCGGAGCATGGTTGGTAATCGTGGTGCGGGGGGTGCGCGCCGATCAACGGGATGCTGCACCTCCAAGGTGCAGGCCGGACCGACATCCAGCAGCCACACGGCTCCCACGGACAACCGGCATCGTTCCACACTGTTCCAGGCCGGCGCCCGCGACCCAACGTACCGATGGCGACCGTGGTGCCGTAAGCGCGCGCCCCTAACTAAGGCGTCGGCCTCGGCGTCGGGGGCGGGGGTGCTGCGCACCAGACGATCGGTCCCGACCGAGCAGGTGGTTTCGTGGCTGTCTTCCACCCGACAGAAGGCGACTACGGGCTTCTGGAGCGTGATCACCGCCGGAGCTGCGACAATGTCGGAACGTAACTGGTGCGTAACTGGTGGCGACGGAGCTGATCAACATGGGGCACGAGGAGGTCGCAGTGGAAATCCTGGCCCATAGCGAGGACTCCGGGGAGTGGGAGGAGAAGCCCGTTCGGATCTGACCTTGTTCGGGAAGCTGTCGAGGGGCATCGGGAGGGCATCGGGGAACACGATTCATGGATTATGGTCGTGGAGGAGCCGCTCTCTTCGTAGCGCTCGGTATCGAAGTCGCCGGCTAGCACGATCAACCGGCAAGCAGAGTGAGGCGAGGCAGCGCGATGGCGTTTCCACCCGAGGTGGCGGCCGCGCTCAGCGGTGCCAGCGTGCGCCAGCTTTCCTACTGTCGGTTGGCGAAGAGTGATGAGCCTTTGCTTGCCCCCGAGTTTCACGAGCCGCGCTCCCGGGTCTCATACTCGTTCCGCGACGTGGTGGCCCTGCGCGCATTTGTTTTTCTGCGCTCTCGCAGGGTGTCCCTGCAGCGCGTGGGCCAACCGCGAAGCCATCCTGGCCGACCTGATGGGCCGCATCGGCCTGGTGCAGCGCCGGCAGCGTGCGGTCGGCTCGTGGATGATCGACGACGAGCCCCTCGACGAGGGTGTGGGCTGGCAGGACTGGCCGGCGTCGCTCCGGCTCGCCGCGAGCAGACGGGTCCGCATCCGTGTCCGGGTCACTGCGCCGGGTGCGCCGACCCAAGAGATAGCCCGGGTGCGCAAGGTCGTCGAGCACGAGTACCGGATCATGTCCCGGCTCGCCCACGACGGGCTCCTGCAACCCCTGGACTTCGTCGACGACGAGCTGGGCGTCGGATTGGTCTATCCGTACGACGAGAGCTTCCAGCGGTTGGACCTCTGGCAGGCCGACCGGCCTCAGGGTGTCCCGTTGCCCGACCAGCTGGCCCTTCTCCGCCAGGTCGCCGAGGCGGCCGGGTACGCCCACCGCCACGGCGTGGTGCACCGCGGGCTCAACCCGTTCACCGTCTCGGTCAAGGAGCCGCCGGGCAGCGGCTTACGGGTCCTCGTCGGCGACTGGCAGAGCGCCGGTTCGGCGACCGGCGAGGCGCTGACCGGGGTGACCGCCACCGGGGTGACGGCTCTGGCCGCGGCCGCGGCGCATGACCGGCTCGGCGCCATCCTGGCCCCCGCCGCCGTGAATGTCGACCGAGCTCAGGCGGAGGCGTTCCAGGCGCCGGAGGGGGTCTGGAACAGCGGCGCGGACCGGGTGCGGCTCGATGTCTTCGCCCTGGGTGCGCTGGCCTACTTCGTGCTCGCCGGGCGTCCGCCGGCGCCGGACCGGGCCAGCCTCGGCCGGCACGACACCGAGCATGCTGGTCCTGGCCACCGACGACGACGAGCTGCTGCGGGCCGCCGGCCTGGAGCAGCTGGATGCCGAGGGCTACGTCGAACCTGTCGTCGCACCATCACGTCCCCTGCACCTGCTGGCTCAGCAGCTGCTTGCTCTGTGCCTGCAGCACGGCCGGGTCGGCCGACAGACCCGTACCGGCGCTCCACCCTGCTCGAACTCCGCACCAGCGGCGGCGGTCTCGAATGCCTCCACATGGGGGCCGGCCTGCATGAATGGTGGGCGTTAGCCCGCTCCGCGGCTTGATCGTTCGATGAGTGCTGGGCGCGACCGAGCAACTGGTATAGATAGCGAGGCTCCATCGTATATACTCACGTTTATGACGAAGAGGCTCGTGGAGATCGACGACGCGGTGCTCGCGGCTGCCCGGGACGCCCTGGAGACCGGCACCATCAAGGAAACCGTCAATGCGGCGCTTCGCGCCGCCTCGGCCCTCGCCGCCCGCCGCCGCCATCTTGATCGGTTCCGAAGTGATGGGCTGCCTGATCTCCGCGATGACGACGTCATGGGTTCGGCGTGGCGGTAGCGGCGTTCGTCGCTGACAAGAGCGCGTACGCGCGTCTGCACCAACCGATCGTCTTCGCGCAGCTGGCCCCACTGATCGAGCGTGGTCTGGTGGCGACCTGCTCGATGGTCGACCTGGAGATTCTCTACAGCTGCCGGTCGCCGAGCGAGTACGACGCGGTGTGGTCCGAGCGGGCAGGACTTGAGCGCCTCGACATCCGCCAACCCGACTGGGACCGAGCGTTGCAGGTGCAACACGAGCTGGCCGTTGCATCCCGGCACCGCGCCGCCGCTATCCCCGACCTGCTCATCGCCGCTGTCGCGGAGCGGCACGACGTCACCGTGCTGCACTACGACCGCGACTTCGACCGGATCGCAGCGGTAACCGGGCAACCCGCGCAATGGATTGTCCCGGCCGGTGCGGTTCCATGACCGACCACCCGATGGGCGGCATGCGGACTCGGAGACGGGTGGGCGGCGCATCGACATACGACCGGTGGGGCGGCCCTACGGTGGTATCGAAGCGGAGCGCGTTGGGGCTGACGGTGGGGATACCGGCAGTCACGAGTGGCGCACACTCGCGCCGTTCGCTACGAGACTTGAGTCGCCATACCCGCCCTTGGAGTAGATCTGGCCCGTGCAGAACCGGTCTTCTGCGCGCCGGCACCTCGGTGGGTAGCAATTTCAGGGGGTCGTAGCAGGGCAGGTGCAGTCCCGTCTCGGCGAAGACGGGGTCCAGTGGCTGACGCAGCGGAGAGCTCGACCGACAGCAGCGGCGGGGCGTGACCTCCGCGCCGGGCGAGGACGCGCTGCCTGAGCTCGGAGCCGTCCCAGGCGGCTTGCTGGAGGGGCCGGCGGACGGATCGAGGTCGTCAGCACCCACGAAGCGTCCCTGGCCTGCGTCGCGAACCGAGAGGGGCTTCCGTCCGGCCGGTTTGTCGGAGGCGCGGCCTAGGGTCGCGAGAGGAGGAACGATGACTGGCGACAAGATCGACCCGCGCGGCCCGGTGTTCGTGTCGCACCGGCATCTCGACGGGGCGAAGACCGCTGCGGGGATGGCGTGGCTGCTGCGTGCAGCGGGCGTGCCCGTCTGGCACGACCAGGGCGACCTGCCGCCGGGTGATACGAACGAGCGGCTCGCGGAGGCCCTCGCGAGCGGGCTGTCCGGCGGGGTCCTGCTGGTCACGCCCGACCTCGCGCGCAGCAACGTGGTCCGCACGGTCGAGGCGCCGAAGCTCCTCGAACTGGAGAAGGACCCGGCGTTCGTCCTCGCTGTCGGCAACACGGTGCGGCTCCCGAACGGCGACCTTGACTACAACGCACCGGACGATCTTCTGGGCATGCCGCGCGGAACGCTCGGGCGGCTCAAGCAGCACGGAGCTGACACCCCCGACGGGCTCGTCAAGATCGCTAGAGAGATCGTGCTGCACCGTGTCGCGCGGCTCGCCTCACTAGCCGGCAGCGCCGGGGAGGGCGTGCTGCAGGTCAGCGTGCAGACGCGAGCCGTCCGCACGCGAACGACAGCGACGCCGCAGACCTCAGCATCCGGCACCGTCCTGCGACCACCGGGCGGCTCCCCTCGCGCGACGGCCTCACGGACCTCAGGGAGGCCCTGCCGCTGCTGCCAGAAGCCATCTCGATGCGGGCGCCGCAGACCGTCCGGGTGACAGGGGGAGCGCACCTGACGGTCGCGTTCGCTCTCGGCAGCGCGCTCCCCGCGACGCTCGTCGGGAACGTCACCGCGGAAGGCACCGACGACAGCGTCTGGCAGACCGGCACGGTCAGCGCACCGCCCAGCGCCGTCGCCCTGACCCGCATCGAGGGGCACGGTGCCCGGCCCGTGACCGCGACGGGCACCGCGAAGAACGTCCTGGCGTGCGTCGACCACATACGGGGTCGATTAGGGGGTGCTGGCCGCCATGACCTGCCCGAACGTCCGCACCGGGACGGCTTTGGTGGCGATGTAGTCGATGGTGTCGTTGAAGCCCGAGGTGTCTACGAGCAATTGTCAATTCCTGTGGATCGGGCGTTTCATGCAGCGACGCCGACTGATGTCGCGACCGCTGGCTGATCTTCTTGTCGTTCGACGAGTCGCGCTCCCTCGACGCTCGTGGTCTCTGATCTGATCTGACCACCCGAGCCGTCGAAGGAGCCCGTAGGGATGCTCACATGGGAGACGACTGTGGAAGCGCAGGCGCTGTATGCACGAGGTTGGACGAAGTCCGCGATCGCCCGGCATCTGGGGATCAACCGCCGGACGGTGCGGGAGTACCTGAAGGGACAGCAGGTGCCGGGCCAGCGGGTGCGGTCCGAGCCGGAGGTGTTCGCCCCGTTCGCCGAGTACGCCCGGCGGCGGCTGGACCCTGCACCAGCTCCGCCACTCCCGGCTCACCCACGTCCGCAAGGCGGTCAAGAGCCTGCGGTCGTTGGGCGAGACCGAGCACCTGTCGAGGTACCGGCTCGTTGCGGTCGGGAAAGACGTCGTCTGGCGCGTCTCCGACGAGGAGGCCGTCGCCTTGACCGGTGCGCCAGGGCAGCTCGTGATCGCCGAGATGGTCGACATCCTGGCCGCATTCACGAACATGTGGGGTCGCAATGTCGTACCCCTCTGCGAGCCGACGCCCGGCGTCCGCGTGGATCCGGACATTCGGGGCGGGTACCCCGTGGTCGCCGGCACGCGCGTCCCCTACGACCTTGTCGCCAGCCTGCTCGACGACGGCGTGGCGCCGGACGACGTGTCGGCGTTCTATCCCTCCGTCGGCTCCGACGGCGCCCGAGGCGCTGTCGCCTTCGCCCGGTACGTCGACGAGTACCGCGAGCATCCCAAAGCCGCCTGAAAGTGCAGACGGTGAGGCTGCTGCTGGACGAGGACGTCCCTGTGCAGCTACTGGAGCCCCTTCGGCGGCTGCTTCCCGGTCACAAGGTCGATCACGTCCAGGGCCTCGGCTGGAAGGGCAAGCCCGACCATTTCCTGTTGGCCGACGCAGCGGCGCGCGGTTACGACGTGCTCGTGACCAACGACAGCGGCCAGATGGACAGCCCCAAGGAGTGCCGCGACATCCGCGACTCCGGCATCCACCACACCCGCTACCGAATGCTGGACGGCCTTGATGGACTCGCGCTCGCCATGGGCGCCGTCCTAGCCGCCATCCGGCCGATCGTCAGGGAGCTGGCGAGCGTGGGCGCACAGCGGCTCGTAGTCGTGCAGGGAATCGCCCCCGGGAAGCGCCACACCACGGTTGATCCCGCTGTCGACCCGCCGCGGTACTGGCCAACGCGAGCTGGGCAGCCCGTCCGACCGCGCGCTCAGCGCTCAAGGCACCCTTGAATGTTTGTTCTAGCGCAAGCCCGAACTGGTGGGCACGCACTCGCGGCTGGGCGTGTCGCCAGGCGGCGAGGTCTCCTCCGGGCTCGGTGCCAGATCGGGCAACTTCAACCCGGGCGGGCATTGCCCGATCCGGCACATCGTTTTCAGACGCATTCGCCGGGCGAAGGGGCGAAGGGGCGAAGGGGCGAAGGCACTTAAGGCAGCAGACAACCCCCGGGCTTGTCCTCCAGCCGTACGAGCGAGCGCTGGCGGCACCACGATCGCCGCGGAAGTGCCCTTCAGGTGATCGTGGTGCCGGGGCGGCGCGCGACACGCGGTACCGGCGGCCCGTCGCGGCATCTCGATCGTTGGCCCTGGCTCCGCTCGTGATCGTGGTGCGGGGAGGGTGCGCGACACGCCGCACAGGCGAGCAGTGGCGACAGCACGATCGCCGCGGAGAGGTAGGGGAGGTAGGGGGCCGGTCGCGAGGGTTCCGGGGCAGGCGACGGGCAGCGAGCGGCCAAGACTGACCCCAGACAGCAGACAACCCCCGGGCTGCTCCTTCCTGCGACGCCGTACGGCGAGCGAAGAAGGGCCGGCTGGACGAGGGCCGGCACCCGAGGGCGCGGTGTCTGCCGAAATTCCGCCGTACGCCGCGCTAGCGACGCCCGGGCAGGAAAACCGGGGTCCGAAAGACGGCGGCTAGCGGACAGCCACCTCACGAGTCCAAGGACTACTCAAAGTCTGGACCACCTCCTTTCCCGTGTACCGGGAAAGGTACGTCGCTTCGGCGCGCGCCGCAAACGCTTCCCTGGCTACCGTCGATGATCGTGAGCGGAGACGGCGGCGGGACTGGCGGCGACGTGGGGGACAGCGGAGACGGCGGCGCGCGCAGGCCTCGGCGCAGCCGCCGGACCCGCGGTCCACGACGACCGATGCCCTGGCGGTGGCTGGCGGCGGCGACCGTGGTCGTCCTGCTCGCCGTCGCATGGGTCGGCGTCCGCGGCCTGCTCGCCCGCCGCCACCTCGAGCGCGCCCGCGCCGGCGTCGAGCAGCTGCGCGCCGACATCCTCGCAGGCCAGAACGTCGACCCGTTGCAGCTGCCGACCATCCAGGACGACACCCGGCGAGCGAAAGCCCTGACCGACGACGTCATCTGGCAGGCGGTGGCGCGCACGCCGTACGTCGGGAGAACGCTGCGTACCTCCAGCGGCCTCGCCACCGCCGTCGACGACCTCACCCAACACGTGTTGCCCGACGTCGTCGGCGCCGCAGACGCCCTCGCCCCGACACGGCTGCGCACCGGCGGCGCCGCGGTTAACCTGGCCCCGCTCCAAGCCGCTCAACCGCGACTCGCCGCCGCTGCCACCCGGCTGACCGGCATCGCCACCGAGGTCAAAGCGCTCCCCGCCCACGGCCTGCTCCCACCGGTGCACAAGGCGACCAACCAGCTCACCCGCCAGCTCAACGACCTCACCGGCCAGCTCGACGCCGCCGCCCTGGCCGCCCAGGTGCTGCCACCGATGCTCGGCGCGACCGGCCCCCGCCATTACCTGGTCGTGATCCAGGACAACGCCGAGGTCCGCGGCACCGGCGGCCTGCTCGGCGCCTTCGCCACGCTGGAGGCTGCCAACGGCCAGCTCCATCTGACCCGCCTGGAGAGCAACGACCAGCTAGAGCCGCTGTCGGTGCCGCCCACGGACGCCAACCTGCCCCCGGAGTACGTCGACCGGTACGCCGACTGGGGTGCGACCGAGCTCTGGCAGCAGGTCAACGTGAGCCCGCACTTCCCGTACGCCGCGCAGATCTGGACCGCGATGTGGCGCGCCCGGACCGGCGAGCAGCTCGACGGCGTCATCGCCATCGACCCGTTCACCCTCGGCTACCTGCTTGACGCCACCGGGCCGGTACGCCTGGACGACGGCACCGCGCTGACCGGTGCCAACGCCGCCGACTTCATCCTCAAGGACGAGTACGCCGTGCTCGCCGGCGCCCAACGCAAGCAGTACCTGGTCACGCTCGGGCGGGCGGTCTTCGACCACCTCGTCACCGGCGCCGGATCCACCCGAGCCCTGATCACAGCGCTAGGCCGGGCCGCCGGCGAAGGTCGACTGCTCATCGCCACCCCGGCGCACCCGGCCGAGCAGGCGCTGCTGGAGACCCGCCGGCTCGGCGGCGCCTTACCGGAGACGACCTCGCCGTTTGCCGCAGTGGTGATCAACGACGCCGGCTCCGGGAAGCTGGACTACTACCTCGGCCGCCGGCTGTCCTACAACGCCGAGTCGTGCGCCAACGGCCAGCGCACGGCCACGGTCGATATCGCCCTGACGAACAACGCGCCGGCCACTGGCCTGCCGGACTACGTCGTGACCCGCGCCGACAAACCGGCGCAGCCTTATCCGCGGGGCCAAACCCGGCTGTGGCTGTCCTACTTCGGCACCGCGGGGGCTGGCTTCCAGGAGGCGACGCTGGACGGCGCCCCCGCCAACTTGCAGTCGGAAACCGAACGCGGGCACCCGGTCTTCTCGACGTACCTCACGCTGGACCCGGGGCAGACGCGGACCCTGACGCTGACGCTGATCGAACCGGCCGCCGCCGGGACGATGACCACTCTCGAGCAGCCGATCGTCGAACCGCAGCAGAGTGCCGTCCGGCTCACTCCCTGTACGACGGGATGAGTTTGCGACTCGCCTTCATTCCGTCCCGGCGGGTGCCGATGACTGGCGGACAACGCCTCTAAAGGTGATGGAGACCCGAGCATTGTGTGGACTAATCGTTGGCTCGCTGCCGCCGTGCTCATCGGCGGCACCATCACGACCGCCGGTCCGGCATTCGCCGACTATCCAGGTCCCACGGTGCCGCCGCCGTCGGTGGGCGCATCCCGCGTCGCGCGCGGCGCGACCGACACGTTTACGGCCGGTGGCTTCGCGACTGGCACCACGGTCACCGTCATGGACAACGGCAGGGTGGTCGGTACGGCGGTCGCTGGGCCGAACGGGGTGTTTGTCCTGACGCTGAGGATCGCCGACTGTGGCGCGAACAAACTGACCGCGGCGGGCACCGGTCTGAACGGGACGCCGTTCAGCGTGGCCGCCAAGGTCACCGGGCTGTGCGGAAACGGGGACGGAGACCGGAACTGTGACGCGCGGGGCCACGGGCACAATCCGTCCAGAGACTGTGACAACCGCGGTCGCGGGCACCACCCGCCGCATCACTGGCGCTGGTGGTGGCAATGATCGGACGCACCTGGCAGCGGTGGCCCGCTCCGAGCTGCCCGGTGACGGTTAGTTAGCGCGTAGCCCGCCGGCTACGGCCCTGTCGGGCGCTCGGCGGGACATCACCCACGACGGGTTGCGCCACCTGGTCTGGCGTCGTCCCAGCTGCCTGCTCCGGGACCTTGCCGGCGACCACCGAGCGGGGCCGGTAGTCGTATCCGTATCCGTATCCGTAGCGGTAGGCATCCGGCCCTTTCGTGGGCGCCATGTTCAGGATGACGCCAAACAGGTGGGCGTCGACGCGG
>Ga0097691_1001463_pt1 | contig 17342 bp, 13 predicted proteins | sample NGESurdeep072012_8_FD_72858 | JGI IMG/M metagenome (GOLD analysis project Ga0097691, IMG submission 72858) | Arctic peat soil microbial communities from Barrow, Alaska - NGEE Surface sample 210-1 deep-072012 | ecosystem: Environmental > Terrestrial > Soil > Wetlands > Peat ... | reverse complement strand
ACCCGACACGATCGACGCTCCCGGCGCGGAGTCCTCCGGCACTCGGTCCGGGGTGATCCGCTCACCGGGCGACCCGAGCTCCCGAGCTGCCAGCTCGTCCTCCAGGATCACGCGGGCTGCTTCGCGGTCGATCCGGGCGCGGTTCGCCGCCCGCCGGGCCGGTCCGGGCGGCCCCCCCGAGGGGCCGCGCTTCGCGGGTCCCACTCGGCCCTCTGCCACGTGGCTGGAGAGGCGTTCGTCACGCAACGTGACGGGCAGGCCGGTGGCATCCGCGATCGCGATGGCCCATTCCCGCGCGGCGAGCGCCGCGGGGCCTTCGCCGCCGGCCATGTCCAGGGGCAGGCCCACGACCAGCTCTCCGATCCCATTGGCGCCCGCCACCCGCCCCAGCGCCTCCACGTCCGCGGCCAGCGAGCGGCCGCGGCTCAGCGTGGCGAGGGGGCGCGCCCGGAGCGCATTGGGCTCGGCGATCGCCAGGCCGATCCGCTTCGTTCCGAGGTCGACGCCGAGGAGTCGACTCACGGCGCCGTCGACGCTGACGGGGTCTGGGTCGGCGAGACGCCGGCCACGCCCTCGACGCGCAGGTCCACCCGGGCGTCGAAGGTCGGGATGGTCGTCGCCCAGCTGGGCCACAGTGTCACGGTCGCGTCTCCGTAGGGAGCGAGGATCGCTCGCGCCTCTGCCGGCGAGCGGCCCTTCAGCTGCGCCCGGAGTGCCGATTCGTCGACGCGGGGCGCGCTCTCGGCGCGAGCCGTGACGCCGAAGCGGACCCGCTGCGCGTCGACGGTGCCGGGCCCAACCGTGACGAGCGCGGAGCCGGCGACCATGTCGCGATCGGCCGGCACGGCAGCCGCCAGGCGTGCCTCGCCGAGCGCGAGGATCGGCGCCTGGTTGACCGTAACGATGGTCCCGGTAGCCGTCACGCCGAGGTCGAACTGGGCCACCTCCTGGTCGACGAGCGTGGTCGGATCGAGGGTGGGGGTGGCCGCGCCGCGCGTCGCGGTCTCCGGGAACGCGGTGCTGCCGGCCGGGAGCCCGGCCGGTGCCGCCGCACCCGCCACGAGCTGGGCGTCGAGCTGCTTCCCAAGGGCGGCCAGGGCCGCCGTGACGTCCTTCTGGATGACCTTCGGGAACTCGTTCCGGATCCCACCGGCGGTCGCAGCAGGATTCGTCACCTTGATGACGACGCTGTTGTACTGCCCCGGGATAACCGTGATGGTCCCGGCCGCGACGTTGCCGCCCGGGCCCGTCTTCGCGGCGGTCACACTCACGGCCCGGTCCTGGCAGGTGATCTTGGGCGGGTTGAGGATTGCGACGGGAAGGAAGACGGCCTCGTCCGTGGCAAACACGATCCCGGCCGCAGTGCGGACGAGCGTCCCCCGCGGAATCGAGTAGGCCCGCGTCGGATCGCAGTTGGTCCAGCGCGCGCTGCCGACGGCGGCCGCCTCGTCCACTCGCTTGCCCGTGGACTTGAAGGTGCCGCTCGCCGTGAGCGGGATCTCCAGGCGTGTCGCCGGCACCACGGCGGCCGCGGGATCCGGGGCTGTCGCCGCCGGGTCCGCAGTGACGACGAACTCGACCGGGGCCAGCGGCGCCGAGCGGATGGTCAGGACGATGGACGCGCTGGGCAAGAGGAGGTATGCGGCCGCGCCACCCGCAACGCCCAGGAACACGAGGACGAGCAGCCCCACGAGCAGCGCGGTGCGGCGGCGGTGCGACCGGGGCGTCGCGGCCTGCTCGCGCTCCGGGCCGAGCCCCGTCGACGGGCCCAGCCGGGCGGCAGTTGCGTGGGGCTCCAGCATCCCCAGGCGCCCGGCGTCGCGATCGACGTCGCGGACGGACGAAGCCGAGCCCGGAGTCGAGCCGGAGGCACCGCCTGCGACCCCGCCCGCGAGCGCGACGTCGCGCGCCGCCAGCTCGTCCGGCGTGAGGCGGCGCGCCTGCGCGACAGCCGGCCCGGCATCCGGCCCGGCATCCGGCGCCGGCGCGCGTGGCTGGACCGCAACCCCAACGGCCGGGACCGTCGCCGGGGCGGCGGCCTTCTCGCCGACGCTGGCCGGTTGCGCCACCGACGACTCGTACTCCATCGTGGACGCGAAAGCGGCCAGGCCGGCCGTCGCCGCGAGCGCCCGTGCGGACGCATCCGGCGCCACGATCGACAGGCGACGGCTCCGCTGCTGCGCTTCCCGCGCGAGGAGCCGAAAGTTGATGCGGCTCGTCGCGATGCGCGACCCGGCAGGCAGGACCAGGACCACCACCAGGTCCTCGGTCCCGCGGATCCGGGCGGCCGCCGAGGTGATCTCATCGTCGATGTCGAGGTAGAAGATGGCCATCGGGGCGACGCTACAGCTTCATGGCGCGAAGGACCCGCCGCAGAGCGGCGTCGAGCGCATCCTGCTCCGCCTGGAGCTCGATTGCCTGGTATGCGAGCGCCAGTGGCGTCACGTCCTGCTGGTCCACCAGGAGCTTCGTCGCGTCCGTGATGGACTCCACCATCGCCGGCTGCATGACCACGACCTCCGGCGGCCGGCTGAACGGCAGGCGCTTCCAGAAGCGCGGATCCCGCAGGGCCGTCGCCGTCTCCGGCAGTCGCGCGCCGCCGCCGCAGAGGTAGATCCGTCCGGGAAGCAGGTCACCTCCGGCGAGCTCGTCGAGTACGAGCTCCACGCCGGCGGCCCAGACCGCGACGTCGTCGCCGACGATCTCCGCGATCGCGTCGCGCTCAGCGATCGCCAGCCCGCGGGCATAGTCCACCTTCAGCGACTCGGCGCGCGGGAACGGCAGGTCCAGCCGGTCGGCGATCGACTTCGTGAACGCCCGGCCGGCGAGCGCGAACATCCGGGTCCCTTCGATCCCCCCGGAGCGAACCAGCGCGACGTCCGTCGTCCCGCCCCCGATGTCGACGAACAGGGCGCCCGCCTGCTGGACCTGCTCGGACGCGAGCACGCGGGCGACGGCGTACGGCTCGGCCACGATCTCCAGCACCTCGAGGTCCAGCTGGGCAGCCACGCTCTCCAGCGCGCCGAGGTGGACGAGCGGGGCGAACGCGTTGAAGATCCCGATCTTCACGTGGCGGCCCTGGAACCCGACCGGGTTCGTCACGGGATACCCGTCGATGCTCGCAGAGGTCACCGCCGCGTGGACCAGCCGCACGTCGACGTTGGGCAGGCCCGTCTCCCAGGTGATTGCCCGCTCCGCCTCGATGAGCGCGGCGCGCTGGACCCCATCGATCAGCTTCTGGAGCTCGGCCTCCGTGATCGGGACGTCCGGCTTCCTGCGCTCCTGGCTGTGCGACGTGGTGAACCCTTTGACCAGCTCACCGGCGATCCCGATCACCACCTGCGTGGGGCGGAAGCCGGCCATCTCCTCGGCTTCCTGGAGCGCGACCGCGCAGTTGTCGACGACGGCGCCGATGTCCGCGACGGTCCCCGACTGCATGTGGGCGAGACCCTGGCGTTTCCGGCCGACGCCTCGGACGGTCCCGCGACCCTCGGCGTCGATCTCGAAGACGAGCGCCTTCGCGAACTCGGTCCCGACGTCGAGCGCGGTGCAGGCAGCCAGCTGCGCGCCCCCGTCGCGCTGCCAGAACCGTCGCAGGAAGGCCATGGGCGCGGCCTAGCCGCCGCCACCCGCGGCGAGAGCCGCGCTGATCGCCCCCAGCGCAGCCGGCAGACCGTCGCGCCGCGAGCCCCGGCCCTGGGCCATCTCCGGCCGCCCGCCGCCCTTCCCGTCCAGGTACACCATGGCGGCACGCATGAGCTCGCCGGCCGCGACCCCGCGCGCGACGAGATCGTCCGAAACGCCCACGAAAAGCTGCGGCTCGTCCGCGTCGAGTCCCAGGGCAATCACCCCGGACGACAGGAGCGCGCGCGTCTCCTTCGCGGCCGCCTTGAGCTCGTCGATCGATGCCCACGGGCCGGCGTGCGCGACGAGCCGTATCCCGGGCGCCACTTCCCGCGCCGCGGCGGCCAGCTCCGCCGGCCTCGGGACACCGGCGCCCGCGCCGGCACGCAGGCGGCGTTTCGCTTCGCGGAGCTCCGCTTCGAGCGCGGTGATTCGGTCCGGCACGGCCTCCACGCCCTGCGCGCCGAGGCGATCCGCGACGCTCGCCAGCAGGTCTGCGCGCAGACGCAGGTAGTCGTCCGCCGCGTCGCCCGTGAGCGCCTCGATCCGGCGCATCCCCGAGCCGATGCTCCGATCCGCGGTGATCACGAAGCTGCCCACCTGGCCGGAGGCTCGGCAATGGGTCCCGCCGCACAGCTCGAAGCTGTACTCCGCGACGCGCACCGTCCGGACCGTCTCACCGTACTTCTCGTCGAAGAACGCGTCCGCGCCGGCATCGATCGCCTCGGCCGTCGCGAGGTTCGCAACCGTCACCGGGCGGTCCTCGCGAACGATGCGGCGGACCTCATCCTCGATCCGGCGCCGCTCCTCGTCGGTGAGGGCACGATCGAAGGGGTAGTCGAAGCGGAGATAGTCGGGCGCGACGAGCGAGCCCGCCTGTCGCGCCGAGGGCCCGGCAACGTTGCGCAGTGCCCGGTGGAGCAGGTGCGTGCCGGTATGGTTGCGCATCGTCCGGGCACGGCGCTCCGCGTCGACGACGGCGCTCACGGTCTCGCCAACCCGGAGGCGCCCGTGGAGATTCCCGCGATGGACGACGAGGGCGCCGGCCGGCCGCTGGGTCTGCTCGACGCTGAAGAGCGGCGAGCCACCGCCCGCCTCGCGCAGCTCGCCGCGATCGCCAACCTGCCCGCCGCCCTCGGCGTAGAACGGCGTGCGATCCAGGATCACCTCTGCCTCGCCGGCGCCAGTCAGCTCGTCGTAGGCGGTCCCGTCGCGGAGGATGGCGAGGACCCGGCCCTCGGCCGAGGTCGTCTCGTACCCCACGAACGTGGTCTGGCCGGCGCGGCGCAGGATCCCCTCGTACAGCGCGGTCAGCTGCGCATGACGTGCCAGCTCCACCTTCCGGCCACCGCGGCTCCGATCGCGCTGCCCGGCCAGCGCCACGTCGAATCCGGCGCGGTCCACCTGGACGCCGTACTCGGCGGCCAGCTCGATCGTGAGGTCGATCGGGAAGCCGTAGGTATCGTGGAGCCGGAAGGCGAACTCGCCGGCGAGCATCGGCGCGTCTGGTGGGACATCCTCCGGGCGCCGCCCGACGACCCGCTCCGCGTCGGTCAACGGGATGAGCGCCTCCTCCAGCTGGGCCGTCCCCGCGTCGAGCGTTCGGGCGAACTGGACCTCCTCGCGCGCGATCGCGGCAAGGATCCGCTCGCGCTCGTCACGCAGCAGGGGGTACGCCTCGCCCATCACCTCGATCACCGTCGCGGCCGTCTCGACGAGGAACGGATCCCGCTGCCCGAGCAGCCGACCGTGCCGGACCGCCCGGCGGATGATCCGGCGCAGGACGTAGCCGCGGCCCTCGTTGGAGGGAAGGATCCCATCGGCGATCAGAAAGGTCATCGCCCGGCTGTGGTCGGCGATCACCTGGTAGCTGAAACGACCCGCCTCGAAGGCGTCCGGATCGTGGCCCAGCAGCCGGCGGAGCGTCTCGTGGACCGGCGTGAACAGATCCGTGTCGTAATTGGAGAGGACGCCCTGGAGGACGGTGGCGAGGCGTTCCAGCCCGAGGCCGGTGTCGACGCTCGGGAACGGCAGCGGCACCCGCGGGCCGTTGGGCAGCTGGTTGAACTCCATGAACACGAGATTCCAGAGTTCCATCCAGCGCGGGCACGTCTCGGAGTGGTCCGGCACGCACTCCGGTCCCTCGGAGAGGTGGGCGCCGCGGTCGTAGTGGAGCTCGCTGCAGGGGCCGCAGGGCCCGGTCTCGGCCATGCGCCAGAAATTCTTGTCGTCGCCGATGTCGACGTTCCCCCAGCGGGCCATTCGCTCCGCCGGGAGGCCGATCTCGTCGCGCCAGATTGCCCAGGCGACCTCGTCGTCCGAGTAGGTCGTCGCCGCCAGGCGCTCGCCCGGAATTCCCATCTCGCCGGTGAGGAACTCCCACGCCCAGTGGATCGCCTCGCGCTTGAAGTAGTCGCCGAAGCTCCAGTTCCCCATCATCTCGAAGAGGGTGTGATGGCGCGGCGACCGTCCCACCTCCTCGAAGTCGTTGTGCTTCCCGGCCACCCGGAGGCAGCGCTGCACGTCCACGGCGCGCGTGTAGCTGCGCTTCTCGGCGCCGGTGAAGACCTCCTTGAACTGGACCATCCCCGAGTTCGTGAACAGGAGCGTCTGGTCGCCGGCCGGCACGAGGCTCGCGCTGGGGACCACCGTGTGGCCGCGCGCGGCGAAGAAGTCGAGGAAACGTCGGCGGATCTCGGCGGCGGGAAGCGGCACGATCCGGAGATCGGGGTCGGGCGCGGCGGGCGGCTTCGGCATCCGGCTAATGGTAGCGAACGCCGCGCGGCATCCGCGGTCCGTGCCGCGACGATGCGAGCGCAGCGGCCGACGGCGCCGACGAAGCCGCCGCCGCCGCCCGATCCGGCGGCCAGCCGGCCGGGCGCCGCTACGACCCGTGCGGACCGGCGTCCTCCGCCGGCGGCACGGCGCGTGGGGGTCGCGGCAGTCCCGGGGTGGGGGCGCTCGGGGCATGCCGCCGGACGCGCCGCCAGATCGTCGAACCGGCGATCACCGCACCGACGAACGCCCCGACGGTCGCGCCGCGCACGAAGACCGCCAGCGGGTCGTCGTCCCGCGTCCCAAATGAGACCGGCAAGCGGCGGTTCATCGGTCCGGTCCCGGGCCGGGCTCCGCGCGGGTCGGCCCGAGCACGGAGACGACGACCACGAGCACGATGCCGCCGAGCGCGCCGAGCGAGGCGGGCAGGAGCCGGAAGTCCCCGATTCGCAGGAGGTCGAACGGCCCGCCGACGCGCCCGCCGATCGCGTCGCCGGCCCAGGCACCCGTGATGGCGAGGAGCAGCAGGAACGGGAGGCGAGCACCGGCCACCCCGCGCACAAGCACCGCGGCGGCCGTCCAGAAGATCCCCAGCAGGATCGCGAGGACGAGCGACGGCCCGATCTCCGGCATGTCCGCTCCCCTACCCGTCGTCCCGGACGATGCGGCCGCCGCCCAGCACCACGTCCGGGTCATCCGCGTCGTAGAGGACGCAGGCCTGGCCGGGCGCCGCGGCCCACACGGGGACCTCGGTCTCCACGACCCAGCGGGCGTCGCGACCGGACAATGGTGGTGCGGGGGCAGCCGTCGCCGGCCGGACCTCCGCCGGCACTGCCTCGGCGCGATGCCGGACCTGCGCCCGGGCCGCGAACGCGCGACCATCGGCGGCGGGCGGCCGACCCGCGACGAACGTCACGTCGGCGATCGCGAAGCGGCGCGTCTCGAGGTCGGCGCGACGAGCCAGCACGATGGTGTTCGCCCCCGTGTCGACGCGGCTCACGTAGCGCGGCTCGCCGAGGGCGAGTCCCAGCCCACGGCGCTGCCCGACGGTGTAGCCCGCCGCGCCCGCGTGGGACCCGACCACCCGGCCATCCCGGGCGTCGAGTGCCGGCCCCGGGACCGGCGACCAGCCAGCCCGCTCCTTCAGCGCGTCGCGGGGATCGCCGGTCGGCACGAAACAGATCTCCATGCTCTCGGGCTTGTCCGCGGTCGCAAGGCCGCGCTCACGGGCAAGACCCCGAACTTCCAGCTTCGTCAGCGCACCCAGCGGGAACCAGGCGTGCGCGAGCTGATCCTGGCGGAGGCCGTAGAGGAAGTAGGCTTGGTCTTTCGTCCGGTCGACGCCGCGCCGAAGCCGATGGGCCGGGCGTCCGTCGGGGCCGGCCACCGTCTCGCGGCGGGCATAGTGGCCGGTTGCCACCGCGTCGCACCCGTAGAGCCGCCGCGCGCGACCCAGCAGCGCCCCGAACTTCACGTAGCTGTTGCAGTCCACGCACGGGCTGGGCGTCTCGCCGCCGAGGTATGCGGCGAGGAACGGCCGAATGACGCCCGCCTCGAACTCGCGCTCCAGGTTCAGGACGTAGAACGGGACGTCGAGCTGGGCTGCCACGCGTCGCGCGTCCTCCGCCGCGTCCGCGGAGCAGCAGCTCTTCTTCAGCTCCGAATACGCGTCCGCGCCCTCGTGGATCCGCATCCAGACGCCGACCACGTCGTGGCCGGCCTCCGCCATGAGGGCGGCGGCGACCGAGCTGTCGACTCCGCCCGACATCGCGACGAGGACGCGCGCCATCGGCCCTCAGGCCCCCAGCCGCACGCCGAGCGGATCCGCCGCCTGGGCTACGGAGCCGTCGCGAATCGCCGCAATCACGCGCGGCACGACGAGGCACGCCTCGCTCACCTCCGCGTCCGTGGTCGCGCGGCCCAGCGACAGGCGGAGCGCGCCGAGGGCCTCCGCGTCCGTGTAGCCCATCGCGGTCAGGACGTGGGACGGTTCCGGTGAGCCGGTGGCGCACGCGGACCCGGTGGAGGCGGCGATCCCGTCGAGGTCGAGCGCCACGCTGATCGCGACCCCGTCGGCGCCGCGGACCAGGAGCGAGAGCAGCCCGGGCAGGCGCAGGGTCGGGTGGCCGGTCAGCTCGACGCCCTCGACCGCCAGGCAGGCGGCCGCGAGCCGCGAGCGGAGCGCGGCCAGGCGCATCGCGGTCATCGGCCGGTCCGCACAGGCGCATTCGTAGGCGACCGCCATCCCGACCGCGCCGGCCACGTTCTCCGTGCCGGCCCGCCGGTGGCGTTCCTGGCTCCCGCCGTGGACCTGGGCGAGAAGCTGCGTTCCCCGACGCACCCAGAGCGCCCCGACGCCCTTGGGTCCCTCGAACTTGTGGGCCGAGATCGTGACCAGGTCCGCGCCGAGCTCGCCCACGTCGAGATCCAGCGTCGGCGCGGCCTGGACCGCGTCGACGTGGAAGAGGATGCCCCGCCGGGCGCGAAGCCGGTCGGCGATCTCGCGGATCGGCTGGAGCGTGCCGACCTCGTTGTTGGCAAGCATCACCGAGACGAGGGTAGTCCGGTCGTCGACGGCGGCGTCGAGCTCGTCGGGGTCCACCCGGCCATTGCGGTCCACCGGGACCTCCACCACCTCGAAGCCAAACTTCTCGAGATGGCGCATCGTGTGGCGGACGGCGGGATGCTCGACCGTGCTCGCGACGAGGCGATGGCCGCGCGCCTTGCCGGCCCAGGCCGCGCCCTTGATCGCCAGGTTGTTCGACTCCGTGCCCCCGGAGGTGACGACGATCTCGCGGGCCGTCCCGCCGAGCACGGTCGCCAGCCGTTCATGCGCCTCGTCGAGCGCGTTGCGGGCTGCCCGGCCGAACGAGTGCGCGGACGAGGGATTCCCGAAGGTGCCACCGAGATACGGAAGCATCGCCTCGAGCGCCTCGGGGCGGAGCGGCGTGGTCGCCGCGTGGTCCAGGTAGATCGCCATCAGAGCGGGATTGTACGGCGGGACGTCCCCGAGGCCCGCCTGGCTATCCTTTCGAGGTGACCGACCGACCAGACGCTCCCGCCCCGATCGCGAACACTGCCCCGCTCCCGCCCGATCGCCCGACGCGACCGGCGGGCTGGCTGCTGGGGTACCCGACCGATCACCTGATGGGGATCCTCCCCTCCCCCGCTGCCGCCGACGCAGCCGTGGCAGAGCTGATCGGCCGCGACGTGGCGCCCGATGCGATCCGCGTCCTCGTCGGCGAGGATGCCGCGCTCCGGATCGACGGCCGCGGGAAGCACCACGGGCTGGTCGCGCGCATCTACCGGCTCATCCAGTTCACCCAGATGGACCAGGCCCCGGACTTCCGACGGTACGAGCTGGAGGCGCGACGGGGCCACCCGGTGATCGCCGTCCGGGAGACCGACCCCGTGCGCCGCCGGACGATCCGGGCGGTCCTTCGAAGCCACGACGCGCACTTCACCAACTTCTACGGCCGCTACTTCACCGAGACGCTGGATCCGTTCACGGGTCCCGACGAGGGCGACCTCCCGATCTAGCTGATCTCACGCATCCGGGCGTGCGTCGCGCCGGGGCTCGCGCGAGCGGAACGGGACGTCGGCAACGAGGATGTCCGAACGACCGGTCAAGGCCTCGCGGATCCGATGGACGTTCTGGTTGAACAGGATCCGCTCCCACCAGTGGCGCGACACGCGCTCCGGCAGGAGGACCACGGTGACGCTGCCGGCCTCGTGCTCGGCAGTGACCTCCAGGTACCGGATGAGCGGGTCCACGAGGTTCCGGTACGGCGACTCCACGATGACGAAGTGGAGACCGGGCAGCTGGCGCTCGAATCGTTCCCGAAGACGCTCGCCGGCGGCGACGTCGTCGGTCACGTGGACCGCGGTGATGTCGTCCGTCATCGACCGCCCGAAGCGAACGGCCTGGATGACGTCCCACTGGACGTCAAAGACCGGGATGACGACGCGCCGGCGGTGAATGGGCAGCCCCCACACGAGGTCCGGGGCCACGGTCAGTTCCACCGTGCCACGGGCGTACTGGCGGTGCACGAATAGCATGAGCACGACCAGGGTCGGGACCACCACGATGATGATCCACGCTCCCTCCGTGAACTTGACGATCGCAAAGACGATCACGACAATCCCGGTCGCCACGGCCCCGAGCCCGTTGAGGACCGCGCTGCGCCGCCACCCGGTGCCCCGCTCGACGTACCAGTGGTGGACCATGCCGGTCTGCGAGAGGGTGAAGGCGGTGTACACGCCGAGGGCATACAGCGGGATCAGCGCCTCAACGTGGCCCCCGAAGATGACGACGAGCGCCGCCGAGATGACCGCGAGCACGACGATCCCGGAATTGAACGCCAGTCGCTCGCCACGGAAGGCCAGGGACCGAGGGAAGTAGCCGTCCTTGGCCAGGATCGCGGCGACCCGCGGAAAGTCGGCGAAGCTCGTCTGCGCGGCGATGACGAGGATGCCCATCGTGGAGATCTGAAGGAGGTAGTAGAGAGGCGAGCGGCCGATGGTCGCGCGGCCGACCTGCGAGAGTACCGACTCCAGCTGGGCGCTCGGCACGGCACCACTGACGATCGCCAGATAGGCGATGCCCACGAGCATCGTCCCCAGCAGGACGGACATCATGGCCATCGTCGTGGCGGCGTTCCGGGATTCGGGCGGTTTGAACGCAGGCACGCCGTTGGCGACCGCCTCGGTCCCCGTCAGCGCCGAGCAGCCGTTCGCGAAGGCGCGCATGACGAGGAGGATGCCCAGGCTTTCGAGCGGCACGGGGTACGGGGTGACGCCGGTGACGTGCGGCGTGTCGCCAAGCAGGACGCGGGCGAGGCCGACGACGATGGTCAGCAGCGTGCAGCCCAGGAACACGTACGTCGGCCAGGCGAGGATCGAGCCGCTCTCGCGAATGCCCCGCAGGTTCACGAGCATGACGCCGAGGATCGAGGCAACGATGAGCTCGACGTAGATCGGCTGGAGCGCCGGGAACGCCGAGGCGAGGTTGAACACGCCCGCCGAGACGCTGACCGATACCGTCAGCACGTAGTCGGTGAGGAGGGCAGCCGCGGCGACCAGCCCGGGCAGCTGGCCCAGGTTGGCATGGGCAACGATGTAGCTGCCGCCGCCGTTGGGATATGCACGGATCGTCTGTCGGTAGGAGAGCGTGATCAGCAGGAGCAGGACCAGGAGCACGCCCATGATCGGCATGAGCCAGGCGAACGCGATCGTCCCGGCCGCGAGGAGCGTGTACATCGCGGCTTCCGGGCCGTATGCCACCGACGACATCGCGTCGGAGGAGAAGACGGGGAGTGCCTTCCATTTCGGCAGACGCTCGGTGATCTCCGCCTCGGACGCGAGCGCATGCCCGAACAGGGCGCGGCGGACGACGAACGTCGCGTGCCCGAGACGCGTCCGCGGCTCGATCGCGGCCGGCCGGGCGACCACCACCCCTGGTCCGGCATAGCGGAAGTAGCGCGACTCGGGGCGCTTGATGCGAACCCGTCGGTCGCCGGGCTTCTGGCCGCGGAGGAGGTTCGGGTCGTTGCTCACTGCGTGACTGTACTCACGCAGCGCGAACCTGACGTCCCAGACTCACGCAGCGCGGACCTCGACGTCCCAGCCGCCGCCGCGTCGGATCTGCCGCTCGAGGACGACGCCGGCGCCGGCGGCAGTCTTGTCGAGCTCCGCCAGGGCGCCACCGGTCCAGGCGCCGCCGCACAGCACGACGCGATAGCGCGGATCGCGGGCTACCATCGCGATCGCGGCTGCGATTTCGAGCTCCCAGTTCCAGGCCGATCCGAAGCCGACCGTGGCCCCGCCGACGCCAGGCGCGGGACGCGGCCGGTTGCGGCGTCCCTCGAGTTCCATGTCACCAGCATGGCGGCGGGCTCCAAGATACCGCCTTCCTGCGGGGTCACCCCGGCGCTCAAGGATCGCTCAGGATCGATCCGTGTCGGGCAGGCGCACGCGATATCCGACACCCGGCTCCGCCACGATGAGCCCGGCAAGGTCGCCGGTCGGATCCGCGGCCGCGATCTTGCGCCGGATCTGGCTGACGTAGACGTGGAGGTAGTGAGCCTCATCGGAGTAGGCCGTTCCCCACACCGCTCGAAGCAGCCGGCCGTGGGTCACGAGGCGACCGGCGGACACGAGGAGGACCTTGAAGACCTCGAATTCCCGGGGCGTCAGCAAGATGGGCCGGCCGGCCACCGTCACCTCGTGACGTGCGACGTCCATCCGGAGATCGCCCACGAGGACCTCGCCCGTTGGCTCCGCCGCCGGCCCAGCCGCCCGACGCAGGACGGCGCGAACCCGGGCCAGCAGCTCAGCGGCCCCGAATGGCTTCGTCACATAGTCGTCGGCGCCCGACTCCAGCGCGGCCACCTTTTCGGCCTCCCGGTCGCGGGCCGACAGGACCAGGATCGGAGTGGCCGCATCGCGCCGTATGCGGCGGATCAGGACGGTCCCGTCGACGTCGGGCAGGCCCAGGTCGAGCATGACGAGGTCGGGGCGTTGGGCGGTCCAGCGATCCCAGGCGGCTGCCGCGTCGCCAGCCTCGTCGACCCTGAAGCCATGGCCACGCAGGAATGCGGCGACTTCCCGGCGCGTCGCCAGATCGTCCTCCACGAGCAGCACGGCGGCGCCGGGTGGCAATCCGGGTGTCACGGCGCGTCCTCCCGTCTGGGCGCGTCGTGCCCCGCCGGGGGCGTCGGAGTCGAGACGACCTGGAGCTCGACGTCCACGGCGAGCCCTCCGAGGTCGCTCGCGCGGGCCGTGACTCGGCCGCCCATCGCCTCGACGAACCCGCGGACCACCGCGAGGCCAAGCCCGCTCCCACGTCGCGAGCGCTCGCGCGTCTCCGGGACACGGTAGAACTTGTCGAACACGCGATCGAGCGCGGCCGCGGGCACGCCCGGTCCGCCGTCCTCCACGCGCAGGCGAACCGTCCCGGTCGACGTCACCGCTCCCAGGACGCGGATCGACACGTCGGGCGGCGTGTGGCGTATCGCGTTCTCCAGCAGGTTGGTCACCACCTGGTCCATGAAGATCGCGTCCACGGCGACCGGCGGAAGCTCCGGCGACATCGAGATCGACACGGCTCGGCCGCCCAGCTGACCTGCCATTCGCTCCACGGTGGCCCGAACAAGATCCTCCAGGGGGAAGACCTCGAGGCGGGCATGCAGGTCGCCCGCCTCGATGCGACTCATGTCGAGGAGATTCGTCACCAGCCGGTTGAGGCGCTCCGCCTCGCCGTCGATCGACGCCGCGCGTTCCCGGCGGGCGACTTCATCGAGGGAAACGTACGGATCCATGAGGCTGCCGGCCGCGGCGCGGATCGAAGCCAGCGGTGTGCGCAGGTCGTGCGAGACCGAGTCGAGCAGCGCGGTCTTCGCCGCCTCGCTCCTCCGGGCGATCTCGGCGCCGGTGGCTTCCTCCGCCAGGCGGTCGCGTTCCAGCGCCTGCCCGATCTGGTCGGCCGCCGCCGCGAGGACCCGGGTATGGCCGCGGCCAGGCGGCCCAATGCTGCGACGCCGGACGAGCCAGACCGAGCCAAGGGGGACTCCGGCGGCAGTGATCGGGATCCGGAAGCAGACGCCCACGGGATCGTGCGGTTCCGAAGAGGACAGACGCTTGTCGTGCACCCGGACCCACGCGGTCGTCTCGTCGCCGGCGCGTCGCTGCAGGAGCTCGTATGACGCTGGGGCGGCCGGGCGGCCGGGCGGGCCGCTGTCGGCCACCACGTGCTCCTGCGCGACCCCGGGCCCGAGCCCAACCCAGGCGCGCGTGGCGTCGACCTCCGACCGCAGGATCTCCACCAGCGCAGGCAGGGCCGCGCGGGCGGTCATTGTCGTCGCGAGCTCACGGCCGACCTGGTACTGGGTTCGAGCCTGTCGCTCGCGGAGCACGGCCATCTCGGCCCGGTCCCGCTGCATTCCGGCGAGCTGCCCGACCACCACGCCGAGCGCGAGGAGCAGCAACAGGTTCAGCAGCTCCTCCGCATTCGCGACGATGAACGCGCCCGTCGGCGACACGAACAGGAAGTCGTACAGGAGGAACGACCCGATGGCCGTCGCCACGGCGGCCGGAGTGCCGAATGCCACAGCGATGGCGACCACGGCCAGCAGGTACGTGGCGGACGCATCCGGGATGCGCAGGCGATCTTCGAGGACCCCGACGGCAAGCGTCGTCAGGGCAAGCGCCACGACCATCGCCGCGACCGCCCCTGCCACGCGGCGCACAGACGTCGGCCTGAACCGCTCCATGACCTGATGGTAGTCGCGCGCCGCCGTCGCGCGGTGCCGTCGCGCGGTCCCCCGGCCGCTGCGACGCTACGTCGCTGAGCTAGAGCTTCTCCGCCTCGTACGCGTCCTCGCGGCGCCCTGCCTGGCGGTGACGGTCGTGCTGCGAGAGGCGCCGCTTGCGGAGGCGGATCGAGCCCGGTGTGACCTCCACGAGCTCGTCGTCGCCGATGAACTCGATTGCAGTCTCCAGCGTCATCGGCCGCGGCGGGACGAGCCGAAGCGACTCGTCGTGGGCGTGGGTCCGGATGTTCGTGAGCTTCTTCTCTTTCGTCACGTTGACGTCCATGTCGCCGGAGCGCGAGTTCTCGCCGACGACCATCCCCTCGTAGACGTCCGCTCCGGCGCCGATGAGCATCTCCGCGCGCTCCTGGAGGTTGAAGAGTCCGTACGCGTTCGAGGTGCCCATGCGGTCCGCCACGAGGACGCCGTTCGTCCGATGCGTGACGTCGCCGGCGTACGGGCCGTAGCCCTCCCCGATCTGGTGGAGGAGCGCCGTCCCCCGCGTCTCGGTCATCAGCTGGCCGCGGTAGCCGATCAGGCCGCGGATCGGCAGCACGAAGTCCATCCGGACGCGGCCGTCGGCGTCGGTCGACATCTGCTCCAGCCGACCCTTCCGGCCCGCCAGAGCGGTCTGGATCGTCCCGATGTACTCGGGCGGGATGTCAATCGTGATGCGCTCGTAGGGCTCCTGCACCGCCCCGCCAACCGTCCGCAGGATCACCTCCGGGCGGCTCACCTGGAGCTCGAAGCCCTCGCGTCGCATCTGCTCGACGAGGACGGCGAGCTGGAGCTCCCCGCGACCGCGCACCTCGAACGTGTCGGCCGATTCGGTCGGGAAGAACTGGATCGCGACGTTGCCCAGGATCTCCTTCTCCAGGCGCGCCCGGAGCTGGCGGCTGGTGAGGAACTTTCCGTCGCGCCCGGAGAGCGGCGACGTGTTGACACCGAACGTCATCCGCAGCGTCGGTTCGTCCACCTCGAGGCGCGGGAGCGGGCGCGGGTCGGCGGGATCGGTCAGGGTGTCACCGATCGTGACCTGCGGCAGCCCGGCCACCGAGACGATGTCGCCCGGGCCGGCCTCCTCGATATCGGCGCGCTCGATCCCGTGGGCGGTCTGGAGCGCGGTCACGGTGCCCGAGAGCGTCACGGTCCGCCCGGGCTCGACGACGCCGCTGGAGTCGTCCGCCTGCTCGCGGACCACGACGATCCGCTGACCGACCCGGATCGTGCCATTCATCAGCCGGCCGACTGCCATCCGGCCCACGTACTCGTTTGCCGACAGGTTCGTCACCAGCAGTTGGAGCGGGTGGCCCGGCTGGTACGTCGGCGGCGGCGTGACGGAGACCAGCAGCTCCAGGAGCGGCCGGAGGCTGGTCCCGGGCACCGCCAGCGCCCGCGTTGCGGTGCCGGACTTCGCGTTCGTGTAGACGACCGGGAACTCGATCTGGTGGGCATCCGCGCCGAGGTCCATGAAGAGCTCGTAGATATCGTCGAGCACCTCCGCGGGGCGTGCGTCGCCGCGGTCGATCTTGTTGACCGCGACCACCACCGGCAGGCGGCGCGCCATCGCCTTCTGGAGGACGTAGCGCGTCTGCGGCAGCGGCCCCTCCGCCGCGTCCACGAGCAGCAGCACCGAGTCCACGAGGTTGAGCGAGCGCTCCACCTCGCCCCCGAAATCGGCGTGGCCGGGGGTGTCCACGATGTTGATGTGGATCCCGTCGAAGTCGACGTTGGTCTGCTTCGCGAGGATCGTGATCCCCTTCTCGCGCTCGAGATCCATCGAGTCCATCACGCGCTCGGCGACGACCTGGTTGGCCCGGAACGAGCCGGTCTGGCGAAGCAGCGCGTCGACGAGCGTGGTCTTGCCGTGGTCGACGTGCGCCACGATCGCGACGTTGCGGACGTCCGCCCGGACGGCGAGCCGAGCAGGCTCGGTGCTGGGCGCCTCCGGTGGCGCCTCGGTCGCGATGGGCATGCGGGGTCGCTCGCTCGCTTCGGTCATGGGCCGCTCGATTGTCGCACAGGTTCCGTGTGCGGCCCGGCGAGCCTGCTAGCATCCCGGGCGTGACCGTCGCCGCCTGCATCCTGGCCGCTTCCCCGCACACCGCCCTGCGTGACGTGGAAGGGACGCCGAACGTGCGCCGCCTCGTGGACCTCGCGTGGGCCGGCGGCGCCTTCCCGGTCGTGGTCGTCGCCGCGGACCCGGACGGCGCGATCGCCACGGCCCTCGCCGGCGCCGAGGTCATCCTCGGCGCCCCCGCGCCGGTCGAGGCGGGGCCGGCGGGGCAGATGGCGCGTGCGATCGACCTCGCGCGGGAGGAGGTCCGCGCGACGGCGGCGGCGCTCCTCTGGCCGGCCCGGATGGGATGGCTGGACGCCGAGACGGTCACCTCGCTCATCGAGGCGCACGGCACGGACCGTGGAACGCTGCTCCGCCCGGCATTCCGGGGCACGCCCGGCTGGCCGATCCTCGTCCCGGTCGGCATGCTCGACACGCTCCGCGCGCTCTCCCCGGACCTGGTGCCGTCGTCGATCGCTGACGCCCTGGCCGGCGCCGGGCCATCGCGGACGATCGAGCTGGGCGATCCCGGCGTCGTGCTCGGCCTCGACACGCCGCGAGACGAGATGCCGCCG
>Ga0097691_1001462_pt1 | contig 17383 bp, 13 predicted proteins | sample NGESurdeep072012_8_FD_72858 | JGI IMG/M metagenome (GOLD analysis project Ga0097691, IMG submission 72858) | Arctic peat soil microbial communities from Barrow, Alaska - NGEE Surface sample 210-1 deep-072012 | ecosystem: Environmental > Terrestrial > Soil > Wetlands > Peat ... | reverse complement strand
CGAGCCTATGCTGGCTATTACAACGACATTAGAACGCACCGGTCATTGGACAAAGATGCGCCGGTTTCTCGCCCAGTTCAGCGGACCGGAAGCATCAAATCGCACTCCATACTTGGCGGACTTCATCACCACTACGTCCGGGTTTAGGTTTTTGGTACACACAAGCACGCGCTTCTCGTCGGTCTCGATATTCCCGGTTGAGAGCGGCGCTTTTGTACTAAATGAATTTTGTTCAATCTTGCCAATCTTGCCAAACTTGCATAAGGCAGGTTACGGAACGTTGACCGGCCCTCAAGTTAGACGAGATCAATCGCTTCAGACGGCCAGTTTACGATCGGCTTGTTTCTTTTTTTTGGCTTGCGCCCCATTTTCAATTTAGGACGGTTGCTTAACAAGTGCGGCAGTCACGTTTCGCGCCGCCGTAAGAACGTGTTGCTCTCTTGCCTTGCGCGCCTCTTCACCATCTCGTTGCTTCAGAGCGTCTAACAGGATGCGTTTTTCCTCGATTGTTTGTCGTGCGCGTCCTGGCTGCCTGAGCGAGATACCTCTCAATCGGCGCAAACGGCTTCTCAGCGACTGGAGGTAGCTGGCCAGCATCTGGTTGCCCGCGGCTTGAAGGAGCTTTTCGTGGAAAGCATCCAGAACGTCCAACATCTGCTTTAGGTCGCCGCGCTGCTCCGCTGCGGCGAGTTGCTCGACCAGTCCGCTCAATTCGGCAAGGTCCTTGTCCGTTGCGTTTTCGGCGCAACGTTTGGCCGCCCAACCTTCGAGCACGGCGCGGATTTCATAAAGCTGGCGCGCTTCGTCCGCCGACGTCGCGGCCACAATCGGCCCGCGATAGGGGACATTCTCGACCCAGCCCTCCGCCTCGAGCTGGCGTAGGGCTTCGCGCACCAGCGTCCGGCTCACGCCCAGCAAATCGCACAGCTCGCGCTCAATGAGACGAGCCCCGGGCGCGAAATGGCCATCGATAATCCCCTGGCGCAGCTTTTCGACAACCTGCGTGCGAAGATTCCCAACCGGGCGCGACACCGACATCGCGCGCTTGAGCTGATCTGACGTGGTCACGCTTAAGCTATCTCCCTTTGTAAACGCCGAGCCAAGCAACCTTGGCGGTTAGCCGGTTTCCCATGCCTGGCCGCATAAATCTTGCCCCGGCTTGCCATGATCGGCGCGGCCATTTATAACTTGTATTATGGCATACCATAATATTTTAGGCACGGCGACCGTGCTCTTGTCCGCTACGCGGCGTTCCGCCGGCAGGTCATTGGGGAGGCGCGTCCTGGAACGCCGAAACCGTCGACCCCTTCGGGTCAACCCGAATGCGGGCTGCTGCTCGATTGGCGGGACATGGTTCCCGCACGAGCCGCCGGCCACAGCAAAACCGCGGCTGCAGAGAACGTGAAAGGCTTGCGGCCATCGACACCAAACATCCTGCTCAAATTTGGACGCTTAAAAATGGGAGTTCGTCATGTACGCAGCGCCGCCGCTCATTCAGACTGAGGTTTTCACCCGCATGCCTGCGGCATTGTACAAGACCGACGCGCATTCAGATTGGGTCGCCCATCGCGGAGCCGGACCGCTGCACTCGTTTCTCGAAGGACCATCCTTCGATCGGGACGGGAACCTCTTCTGCGTCGACCTTGCTCACTCGAGGATTTTCAAGATTTCGCCGGCTGGCGAATGGGGTGTATTCGCTGAATATGATGGGGAGCCCAATGGCCTGAAGATTCATCGCGACGGCAGAATATTCGTTGCGGACTTTCGAAGAGGCCTGCTCTCGTTCGATCCGAAAACTGCGGCGATGACGGTGGTGCTAGACCATCCGCATCGCGAAGGCTTCAAAGGCTTGAATGATCTAACCTTCGCGTCGAACGGCGATCTGTATTTCACGGATCAAGGGCAGAGCGCGCTGGAGGACCCGACGGGCCGCATCTTTCGCTTGCGCGCGAGCGGTGAGTTAGACTTGCTATTCAAAGGGCTCGAGGGTCCTAATGGGCTCGTGCTCAATCGCAACGAGAACATTCTTTACGTCGCCGTCACGCGCACGAACCGGATCGTCAGCATCCCACTGCGACCGAATTACAAGGGCATTAGTAAAGCCGGAATTTTCATCCAGCTCTCGGGCAGTCCGACCGGGCCGGACGGCATGGCGCTCGACGAGGCTGGCAATCTCGCCATCGTTCACGCCGGCTTCGGCACCGTATGGGTCTTTAGCGCTCTCGGCGAGCCGGTCTACCGCATCAAGTCGTGCGCCGGCATGCGTACGACGAACGTTGCTTACGGCGGGCCGGATCGCAAGACACTGTTCATCACCGAGGCGGAGCAGGGGGTTATCTTGAAGGCGACACTCCCGACGCCTGGCGTCAAAATGTACGGGCTCTCGTAGCGATGAAGTCACCGCTCGACGTCCTGAATTTGTATCCGCCGCACGATTATGCACTGAGCAACGCGTATGCGAGCCGTCGGGCTATTTGCGGGCATAAGCCGTTCCTGCTGTTTGGCGAAATTTCGCTCACGTGGGATAGGTTTGATTCCGAGACTTCCAAGCTGGCGGAAGCTTTTCACGCGCGTGGCATCCGCAAAGGCGACCGTGTGGCGATCATGGCGCGCAACCACGTCGGCCACGTGCTGACGCTGTTTGCCGTTTCGCGGCTGGGCGCGATCATGGTTCCGATTAATCCAGATTTCAAAGAGACAGAGACCCGTTACGCCCTGAGCCACGCCGAGGTCAGCGGCGTCATCGCATCGCTGGAGACGCTGGCCACGGTCCGCTGCGCCACCGCGGACTTTGGCACGGCGCCCTGGACGGTCCTGCTTGACGGCAGCGACAAGGACGTTGAGTCGCTCGAAAGCATTATGGCTGGTGCGGGGGCCACCGAGCCGCCAAATGCCGGCGCGCCTGACGATACCTGCGTGATCATTTACACGTCAGGCACGACCGGAGTCCCGAAAGGAGTGATGCATAGCCAGCGAAGCTTCGTCACCGCCGGCGAGGCATTCGTGCAGCGCGTGCATCTGCAGGAGAGCGATCGCGTCATGATCGTGCTGCCGCTCTTTCACATGAATGCATTGTTCTATTCGGTCGCGGGCGCGCTTGCTGCCGGTGCAAGCGCGATCATCGTGTCGAAATTTTCCGCCTCGGCCTTCTGGCAAATCGCGGCCGATAACGGCGCGAGCGAGGTTAATATCATCGATGCGATGGGTGCGATCCTGCAATCGCGGCCTGATAGTGAGTACCGGCCCGACCATAGGATCCGCGCGGCCTACGGGGTGCGTGAAAACGCCGCTAAGACGTTCCGCGAAAAATTCAAGATTCCCGACTTGTTCAGCGGTTTCGGGATGACCGAGATTCCCGGCGTGACTTGCAATCCGTTTCGCGCGCCGAACAAACCGGGCAGCATGGGCATGATTGGCCGTCATCCCGACGCTGCGCGGCAGTGGGCCACCTGTCGCGTGCTCGATGACAATCGACACGATGTTCCGGACGGAGAGGTCGGCGAACTCGCAGCCAAAACCCCGATCGTCATGCAGGGATATTTTCGCGATCCCGAGCAGACCGCGGCCGCGTTTCACGATGGCTGGTTTCTGACGGGAGACTTAGTGCGCCGGGACGCTGACGGCTTCTATTTCTATGTGTCCCGCAAGAAGGACATTATTCGCCGTCGGGGCGAGAACATCGCTGGCGCCGAGCTTGATCGCGTGATCGGACAGCATCCAGGTGTGCTTGAGGTTGCCGCGATCGCCGTGCCGTCGGAACTCGGTGAGGACGAGATCTTGGTGGTCGCCGTGCGTCGCCCAGGCGTCGACATTAAAGAGGCCGACATCGCGATATGGTGCCGGGAGCGGCTGGCACCTCAGAAGGTGCCTCGGTTCGTATGTTTCGTCGAGCAATTGCCGCATACGCCCACGCACAAGATCGCCAAGGAAACTCTGAGAAAAGACCACTCATTGGTAGCAAATGCGGTGGACGTAATGCGAGCTGCCACGGTCTCTTAGAAGGGATGAACTACATGTCGCACCGGATTTTTGCATTGGCTGCCGTTATCGCCGCGCTGTTTGTCGGCGCGCCGCATGCGCGGGGCGCGGATTATCCCAATCGAGCGATACGCCTCATTGTGCCATATTCGCCCGGCGGCGGAACGGATGTTATGGCGCGGCGGCTCGCTGGCGAGATGGGCAACGGTCTTGGCCAACGCATCTTAGTCGAAAATGTCGGTGGTGCCGGTGGCAATATCGGTATGATGCAAGTCGCGAAAGCCGCGCCCGATGGCTACACGCTTGTGCTGGCTCTCACGGCTCAGTTCGCGGTGAACAAGAGCCTCTATCAAAATCTGCCCTATGACCCTCTTAAAGATTATGAGCCGATCGCGCTTCTGGCTGTTGCGCCATACGTGCTTGTTGTTCATCCAGACCTGCCGGTCCACACTGTGAATGAACTTATCGATCTCGCGAAAAAAGAGCCGGGAAAACTATCATATGCCTCGGCTGGCAATGGCAGTGGCGCGCATTTGTCCGCCGAGCTTCTGAAAAGCATGGCTGGCATCGACATGATTCACGTGCCCTACAAGGGTGCTGGCTCGGCCTATGCCGATCTGTTGGCAGGCCGCGTCCAAGTCATGTTTTCGACCTATGCGCCGATTACCGGTTATCTCGAATCGGGAATGCTTCGCGCGATCGCGGTCTCCACGGAAAAGCGGTCGGCTGGGCTCCCCGACGTGCCCGCGATCTCCGAGGCGCTGCCAAACTATCGCTCCGACGTCTGGTACGTTCTGGCGGCACCGGCGGGAACTCCTCAGAGTATCGTTGCTCGTTTGAATAAAGAAGCGTTGACTGCGCTCAAAAGCCCCGTCATCGAGAAACACCTTTCGGGAGACCTCATTCACGTGGTCGGCAGCCCGCCTGAGGAGGTAAAGCCGTTCATTGCAAGCGAAATCGTCAAATGGGGCGATGTCGTGAAGACGTCAGGAGCGCACATCGAGTAACACTCGTGCGCGGTCGCAATCTGCAATCATAGCCGTGGAGTTTTCGAATGGCCCAGCGAAAGACTCTTCGATCAGACCTCGCTTGGGCAACGCCTGACCGAATATTCGTCAAAGGCTACGACCTGTGCGAAGACTTGCTTGGCAGCCTCTCGCTTGGCGATATGGCCTTTCTGGAGATGATGGATCGGCGCCCGACGGCTGAAGAATCCAACGTCTTTAACGCCATGGCTCTGACATTGGTCGAGCATGGCCTGACGCCAAGCGCGATCGCGACGCGCATGACATTGGCGGGTGCGCCGGAGGCTATGCAGGCGGCTGTTGCCGCGGGTCTTTGCGGCCTCGGTAGCGTATTCGTCGGCAGCATGGAGGCGGCGGCACGCGTCCTTCAGCAAGCGCTACCGTCATCGCAGGCGAGCTGTGACATCGACATGCAAGCTCGTGAAATCGTCACAACCCATATCGCTGAAAAGAAAACGATTTCGGGAATCGGACACCACTTCCATAAACCGGCAGATCCGCGGGCGCAGAAGCTTTTCGACATCGCGCGAGCCAATGGCCTAAGCGGTCGCTACGTTGCGCTTATGCAAAGTATTGCACGCGAAGCCGAAAAACAGCTCGGGAAATCGCTGCCCGTTAACGCGACCGGCGCAATTGCCGCACTGGCGAGCGAGCTCGGAATGCCATGGAATATTGTTCGTGGCGTCGGGGTAATCTCGCGCGCCATCGGCCTGGTTGGTCACATCCGGGAAGAGCTCAAGAATCCGCTTGCACGAGAAATAAAGACGCGAGCGGAAGAAGAAGCCAGTTCACACCGGCGTTGAAGCTTCCTGTACTGTACCCGGCACCCGCGGCGACAGCTTCGTCGCCGACGAAATCGTCACAGCGGGCTACGTTTGAGCGTGCTGCGCTCGCAGCGTTACCCTGTCCCTGCTCAAAAACCTATTCGGTCTGAGAATCGGTTTGCCGATGAAGATCGCGACTGACAATTGTTGATTAGTTGAATAGGACATTGGCCGCTGCTACGATCTGGGCACCATGCATGGATTCTGGCGCCATTGCATCCGAGCGATACGATTGTAAAACGGAACGGCCCCCCACGCCGAAACGGGTCCGCCTGTTCGGTCGCCACAATAGCTCACGCGGCGCGACGTTCGTAGCGATGATGCAGACCACCGACCTCCGGGAACGCAATAATCTTGCTTGCAGAGGGAGGTTGTATGCGGCAAGGCTGCGGACAATCCTTGTTTAGCGAGAGAGGCGTTCTGGTCTTGTGATGGTATTGAAAATACCTCGACAGGATGCTGCGCAAGTGATGCTCGTTAAAGATGATGATGTGATCCAAACATTCGCGGCGGATCGAACCGATGAGGCGCGCGACATAGGCGTTCTGCCACGGTGACCGCGGCGTGGTAACAACCTCTTTGATGCTGTCCCTACTCAAAACTCCGAAAGCCAAAGAAATCCAGGAGTTTCTCCGACATTCAGAGTTTTGAGTAGGGACAGGTAGCATTCGGCTCTTAGAATATGCGCGACCGCGCGAATGGTTTCGACGGGCAATGACAAGAATATGGGAGCCATGGATCTGTTGGGCTTATGGCGCGAGTTTCGATCGCCGCACAGAATCGCATATTCCGGAAGCCGGCTTACAGCTCCTCGAGACGCGTTTCGTGGTAGACTACCTTATTAAAATGATATCCGCCCGTGTCGCCAGTTGAATTGCTCGACCTGGCTGTGTGTACCGAAAATCTCATCCGGCGATGATTTCGGTTTTGGCAGGAAAAATTCCCTGTTCCTGCGCCAGAATGGACTGCACCCTTTGAGGTGGACAGATTTATGCTGAGAGATTGATACTTTGGCGGCTCTTTTCGACGAGAGGGCCATGCCCCGTTACCGTTCATTTGACGTTGCGTTCAAGCGCCAGGTTGCCCAGGAGTTGTCCTTTCCCGGCCTGGATTCGCTCGTGAGGCAGAATCATCATTGCATTATCCGGGCCGGTGCTTGCAATCCTGCCGCTTAAGACGAAGCCGTCATGGCGCTATGCGCCGGCGCTTCCGCTCTCGGCAGCATCGCCGGACCAGGCCCGTCGCGGACGATCGTTTGCTTCAGCTTCACGATATCCGGCTCGTTCAGCGTCTCGGTCTCGAGCAACGCTATCGCGGTGCGGTCAAGCAACGCGCGGTTGCGCTGAAGTATAGCCGCCGCATGCTCCAACGCGTGATCAACGAGGGTACGCACCGCGGCGTCCACGGCATGCGCCGTATCTTCGCTGTAGGTGCGCTCCTGCGGCACCGGTAGGTTCGGCTGCAAGAACGGCGAACGATCGCGGTCATAGGCGACGCTGCCCAAAGCATCGCTCATGCCATAGCGCAGGACCATGGCGACGCCCTCTGAGCCGCGAATTGGCCCGAAATTGAAATATTCCCTGTTAATTTCCCTGTTAGCAGGGAATTTGGCTGTGGAGACAGGTTCGACTAGGACTGCGTCCGCCACCAATAAAATTACGGATTGGTGCAGTTATCGCCGATGAGTGAATGCTCTGATAGCTACATTGTAGCTACATCGCCATTGAGGGACGGAAAGGGTTATTGAGTGCTGTAGCGGGGCGGCCGTTTGATCCGTGACCTTGCATGTAGTCGTTATTACATCGGCGGAATACCGGCTGTTTTTATGATCTCGCGCCATTTGACAGTTTCCGATGCGATGAACTTTGCAAGTTCCTCGGGTCCGGGCGAGACCGGCTCGGCGCCCAGTTCGATAAAGCGCGTTTTCACCGTCGGATCTTTCGCCGCTTCTGCGAGCGCCTTATAGATCTTGTCGATGATCGGCTTCGGCGTACCGGCGGGCGCCAGCAAAGCAAGCCAGCCGAAGGTTTCGTAGTTTTTCACACCCGCTTCAGCTGCCGTCGGCACGTTGGGCAGGGCTGTCATGCGCGTGTTGCTAGTGACGGCGAGCGCGCGCGCGTCCCCGCTATTCAGCATGCCTATCACGTTCGGCAGAAACTGAAAACCAAGCGGGACTTGGCCAGCGATGAAGTCGGGCGTGTATTGCGCGATGTTACGATAGGGCACATGCGTGAGCTCGACCCCCGCGATCTGTTCGAAATAGGCGCCGGCAAGATGTTGTGAGCTTCCGACGCCAACTGAGCCGTAATTGAGTTCTTTCGGGTGAGCCTTTGCGTAGACGATGAACTCGGTCAACGTTTTCGGTGGCAGTTTGGAGTTGATTACGATGACGTTCGGGAGAACGGCAAACAGCGAGATCGGAGCAAAATCCTTTTCCGGTTCATAGCCAAGTGTCTTGAAGAGAGTCTTGTTGGCCGCGAGCGGACCGGAGGTGCTCATCACCAGTGTGTACCCGTCCGGCGCAGCCCTGGTTGCCGCTGCACTCCCGGAATTACCGCCTGCGCCAGGTCGATTGTCGACGATGATGTTCTTGCCGAGAGACTTCGACATCTCGTTCAGCATGACGCGCGTTACGACGTCGCTCGCGCTCCCGCCGGCGAAGGGCACGATAACCTCAATGGGTCTGGTCGGGTATCCCTGGGCCTGCGCACGCATGCTGGCGAAGGCGACAACGCACATTGCGAGTGCAATTTGCAAGAGTGTCAATGTTCGAGTCTTGATCATGGTGCTTCCTCCAGTCTTGAGTTTTCCTAAAGTCTTTGATCTCGATTTTACACGGCGATTGTCGTCAGTAGCTTTTCGCAGTTCGACTTGTCGTTGGCGCGACCACTCAGCACGACGTGGCCGCGGCCGATAACTGCAAACCGGTCGCAGACCGTTAGCGCCTGATGCACGTTCTGCTCGACCAGCAATATCGAGCATCCGGCGGCCGCCCTCGTTTCAGCTTTAAACTCCTTTGAATTTCGCCGGTCGCTTGCCGTGGAAAGCCTCCACGCCTTCGCGGAAATCATCGGATTGCCGGAGCCGGCTGTAGCAATGCCCCTCCAACTCGATCGCGATCGACAGCGTCGAGTCCTCCGTGTCATTTAGCAACTTCTTCGCTGTGCGCTGTGCGAGCGGCGAGAATGTCAATAGTTCGTCGACTAAGGCGTCGGTCGCCGTTTCGAGTTTCGCATCGGGCACACATTCGGTTGCGATCCCCCAATCGAGTGCCTGCTTGGCGGGGATGCGCTTCGAGCGCATGACGATATCCTTGGTGCGCGTGATGCCGACGATTTTTTGGAGGCGTGCGGAGCCGCCGGAGCCTGGAATTTGGCCGAGCTTTTGTTCCGGCAATGCGTAGAAGCAGGTTTCCGAAACGATTCGGAAATCGCAGGCCAGTGAGATTTCAAAACCGACGCCGAAGCAGTAGCCGCGATTGGCGACGATCACCGGCTTCGAGCAGCGCGCCGGAGCCGCGATGTTCCAGGCGAGCTTGGACACATGCTCGGGAGAGGCCTCCATGAAGCCTTTGATGTTGCCGCCGCTAGAAAAATGTTCGCCAACGGCGCGCAAAACGATCACGCGCACACGCTCGTCTTCATCGAGCGCCTCGAACACAAGCCGCAGCTGGTCGCGTTGCGCCATCTCGATCACGTTGAGCGGCGGGCGATGAATAATGATATCCGCGCGCTGCTTCGCGGCGTTCAACTCAACCGTGAAGCCATTGAGGGTCGCGAGGTGCGGATCGTCAAAAGTCATCGGGGTCATGCGGCAGTTCCTTGTGAGCATGCTTTGTTTTCCGCCTCGAATTCACCCGCGACCAGCTTGCGGCGCAAGAGTTTTCCGACCGGCGATTTCGGAATGGCGGCGACGAACACATAGCGGCGCGGGCGTTTGAAATTGGCCAGACCGGAGCTCTGGCAGAATTGCTCGAGTTCTTCGTCGTTCACCGGACTGCGTCGCTTGATGAAGGCGGCGACTATCTTACCCCAGCGCTCGTCCGGTAGGCCAACCACGGCGACTTCCGACACCGCCGGATGCAGCGAGAGGCAGCTTTCGATCTCGACCGGGGAGATGTTTTCACCGCCGGTGATGATCATGTCGTCGACGCGGCCCGTTACGAACAGGTCGCGGTCCTGGTCGAGGTATCCGGTGTCGCCGGTGAAATACCAGCCCTGGCGCAGCGCCTTGGCGTTGGCCTCCGGCCGCCGCCAGTAGCCTTCGAAGGATTCGTCGCCCGCAAGCAGCGCGATGATCTCGCCTTCCTCGCCGATGGCCGCGATCTCTTCAGGCGACGTGGCGCCGAGTTTTACGACACGGATGCACTGATTAATGCCCGCCCGGCCCGCCGAGCCGGGTTTTGCCGGCGCATTTTGGTCGATGGTGAAGGTATAGATTTCCGATGAGCCGTAGTGATTGACGAACAGGCCGGGCTTGAAGGCGGCATTGAGCTCCTTGAGAAGTCCGTCGGTCATCGATGCGCCGGCAAAGCCGAGTTTGCGCACCGAACTGACGTCGGTCTTGGCGAAACGCTCATTGTGAACGAGATCGTGATAAAGCGTCGGCACCAGATAGAAATTGGTGATTTTCTCGGAAGCGATCAGTTCCAGCGCTTTCGCGGATTCGAAACGCGGCAGGCAGACAAAGACCCCACCGATCAGGGACATCGCCAGCAGCGAGCGCACACCCATCGTGTGATAGAGCGGCATCACGCCGAGCGTGCGTTCGCCGTGCCGGTAGAGGTTCTGCGCAACATGCGCAACGGCGGCGGCGCGTTCGGCGCGCTGGCGTCGGGGCACGCCTTTCGGCTTCGCCGTCGTGCCGGAGGTGTAGAGCATCACCGACCAAGCGTCGGCGCCGACGCGGGGCTCGGCATCGCGGGCATCGTGCTTGAGCAGCGTGTCGAACCTGATTTCGTCGTCTTGCGCAGTGCCGAGCGCGATGCGCTTGCGCGTCTTGGCTTCGTGTGACTCGCGCAAAGCTTCCGCCGACACCTCGTCGAAAACCACGACCTTGGCCTCGGAATTCTCGAGGCAGTAGTCGATTTCGTCGGTCTTGGCGCGCCAGTTAACCGGTGTGATGACGATGCCGGCAAATTGGCAGGCCCAATGGACGGTTGCGGCTTCCCAACGGTTCTCCAGCAGGGTTACCAGATGATCGTCAGGCATCAGGCCGAGCTCGTCGAAGCCCGCCATCAGCGCCGAAATGCGGCGATACCATTGTGCGTAGGTCAGTCGCACGGAACCGTCGACGATCGCCAGTGCGTCGGGATCGCGCTCTACGCTGGCGCGAAAGCTGTTGCCGAGATCAAGCACGGGCAGGGGCCTCGCGCGGTGTTTTTGCGGCGTCGAACGCCGCAGCCAGAATCGGTACGTAGGCGCTGCAGCGGCAAAGATGATCGCCAAGAAATTCGCGCAACTCCGCCTCCGTGGACTCTGCACGAGTGCGCACGACACGATTGCACACCGAAATATGCCGGTATCGTAGACGCCGGTGAGGTTGCCCGCAACGTCCGGTGGCCGCATAAACCACTAGAGAAAAAATTCAAAAAGAGTTATCGCATTCGAGCACCGCAGCGCTCTTTTCTCTGCACGCGTTGCGTGCGCGCTTCGCTGCTAGATTTATCATCCGCCGCTCTTGCTGCGATAGGATCACGCCATGACCGACACCGACCTGCGCCAGAAAGCCGGTGCCACCTCGACACCGCCGATCGCTAGCGGCAACAAGCCGCAGCCGATCACGACGCTGCGCGACTGGCTGGATCATCTGGCGGCGCGTGACAGACTGGCTGTGATCCGGCCGGAGATATCGTTGCAATTCGAGCTTGCTGCCATCGCCAAGCGGTTTGATGGTCACAAGGCGACGCTGTTTCCACGCCCCGGCGGGCATGCGATGCCGGTGATCTCCGGCCTCGTGTCCGACAGGCAATGGATCGCCGACGCGATGGGCGTGGATTCGAGCGAAGTGCTAGCGCGATTTCAGGACGCCATGCTCAATCCGCTGCCTTGGAAAGAAGTCAAGTCGGCGCCGGTGCAGGAGATCGTGCATCGCGAGGTCGATCTCGGCAAGCAGTTGCCGTTGCCGACGCATAATGAGTACGACAGCGGCGCCTATATCACGGCCGGGCTCGTTATCACGCGCAATCCGGTCACCGGCGTGCAAAATGTGGCGATCCTCCGTATGCAACTGAGCGGCCCCAATCGGCTGGGCGTTCTGCTGCTGCCGCGCCACACTCACATGTTCTATGAAATGGCGGAGCGCAGCGGACAGCCGCTCGACGTGGCCATCGTCATCGGCGTCGATCCGCTCACGCTGCTGTCGTCGCAGGCGATCGCGCCCATCGACTTCGACAAACTGACGATTGCCGGCGCGCTGCACGGCGCGCCGTTGCCGGTGGTGAAATGCCTGACCAGCGAATTGCGCGTGCCGGCGGAAGCGGAAATCGTCGTCGAGGGGCTGCTGCTGCCGAATGTGCGCGAGCTGGAAGGGCCGTTCGGCGAATTCCCGCAGTATTACGGCGAGCGTGCCAAGCGCCACGTCATTGAAGTTACTGCCGTCATGCAGCGCAAGGATGCGATATTCCATACCATTGTCGGGGGCGGACTCGAAGCCCTGATGCTCGGCGCTATTCCGCGCGAGGCGACTTTGCTGGCGCATCTGCGCCGCAGCTTTCCGAACGTGCGGGACGTGCATCTCGCTCGCGGTGGCGTCTGCCGCTATCACCTCTATGTCCAGATCGTCAAGCGACAGGAGGGCGAGGCCAAGAACGTGATGATGGGGGCGTTCGCCGGCCACTATGACGTGAAGCAAGTGATCGTGGTCGACGAGGATGTCGACATCCACAATCCGGCTGAGGTGGAATGGGCGGTGGCAACGCGCTTCCAGGCCGACCGCGATCTCCTGATTGTAACGGAGAGTCAGGGGTCTAAGCTCGATCCTTCGACCCGCAACGGCGTCGGTGCAAAGATGGGCATCGACGCGACTAAGCCGCTTGACGCTGACGAGATGAAGTTTACGCGCATCCGCGTGCCGGGCGAAGAGAATATTGATCTCAACAAAGTCATTGGTTCGGTACCGAGCCAGTCCTGGCGCAGGGCGCTCAGCCAGTAAGTAATTATTTCAGCGGTGCGGCGTGTAAAGGCCGTGCGACTATCTCAACTGGGCGATCGCTATTAAAGGACTTTCAGCCGAATCCTCTGCGACCATTACGAGGGCCGGCCGATAATATTAAAAACCATTTTGGGGCTCGAACGGGCAACACTGATTCAGAATAGGAGCCGCGCAAGAAATTTCGATTTAAACAGTTCGCTGTTTGGATTCGATTGTTGTGCTCTAGCGGCTAGCTGAGGATTGTCTCTACTGCATCGACCCGATCCGGTGCCGAGCGAGCGCGTGCTTTGCCTGCGCACACCTAGCGTGGTGCTCGCGCCCACAAGCGCCGCCAACGAACTGGGGCAAACAGGAATGCAAACGCCAGCAAGCCCAAGCTCACGCCCCATCGGATCCGCTCACGCGCCCGCGCGCGCACTTCGCCCATGACGAATTGCTCGCCTTTGCGCATTTCGCCGTAAGATTTTAGGAATGAGGAAATTCGCGCTATGCTGAAGTCGTCGAGCGCCTCGCCTTCGGTGCGGTTGCGTTTTTCCAAATCGTTCAGCTGCTCTGCCTCTCTGCGATAACGCTCCGCGTATTCGCTTGCATCCATGAAGGTCGTCTCTTCGGTGCGCGTGAAATACAGCATTCGCAGCGAAGGTACCGCGTGTTCGATGATGTCGATGAGCGGCTGGTCCGCGCGTGGCGCAGCCACTAGTTGGAATGCTGATCCCGCTAAGATCGCGGCGGCACTCCAGCGGGCGGTTGCGATCGCGACGCGCAGAGCCCTTTGGCGGTCGCCCCGCAAAAACGGGTAGAGCAACCCCGCCACGGCCAATGCCCCGCCGAAGGCGCAAACCATGGCCGCGCCAGTCGGCAAGTCGAAAGCAAAAGAGGCGGCAACGCCGGCGGCACTGGTGAACGTGCCGACAATCCAGCCGATTGCGAGCTGTCTTGCCAGCGACGACGCGAATATGACGCCGATGGCGGCGGGAATGATGAGAAACGAAAAGACCAGCAGTACGCCAGCAATCGCAACCGAGCTGGTCACGACCACGCCGAAGGTCGCATAGAAGACGAATTCCCAAACGAGCGCCCCCGCGCCAGTGAGCCGGCGATGCAGCAGCCAGTGCAGCAGCCCCACCGCGGCGTAAAGCGGAACAATGAAGGCAACCTCGTTGAGTCCGCTGGTAAGAATATTTCCGGTCAAGATTTGCTTCAGATGCTCGGCGCCTTGCGGTGCCCGATCAATGAGCAGAATGGCAGCCGCCGCCGCAACGACGTAGATGACGCCGATCAGCGCCTCCTGCGGCACGCGTGTGCCCCAGGCTCGCGTGAAGGCCAAGAACACGGCCGCAAGCAAAGTGAACGCGAGCGAATAGCCATAGGTCGCAGGGCTCTGAGCGGGATGACCGAGCATGAATGCCACCGTCGCGCCGAGCGCCGCGATCTGGGCGAGCGCTAAATCGACAAAGATCACTTTGCGAGCGAGAACCTGGATGCCAAAATAGGCGTGGATGCCGACAAGACATACCGCCACTAGGAATGACGGCCAGAGAAATACGAGTGGCTCGATCATCGCACGCCAGCCGCTGATCTCAGCGCGTCGACGTCTGCGTCGAACAGCGAGATGTAATCATCTGCCTGCGGCAGTGCGCCGACCGACGCGGCCAGCGTCACAATCGACGCTCCAGCCTTGCTTGCCACGAAGGCAACGTCACGTTCCGGCTCGTGCGGCTCGCGCACGACAACCCGTACACCGCGTGTATGCATGGTTTGAACAATCCCGGCCAAGTGCGAGGGGCTCGGCGGTACACCCGGCTTGGTCTCGATAAAAGCAACAAAATCTAACCGGAATCGGCGCGCAAAATAAGGCCAGCTATTATGGTAGGCGACGATGGGCATGCCTTTGAGCGGCGCCAGTATTGCCTCCCATTCCGCCAGCTTAGCCCGCAGGCGAGTGAGGAAAGCCACCCGATTGGCCTCGTAATTTGCCGCATTGGCCGGGTCGATCCGTGCCAGCGTTTCGAGGATCGTGCCGGTGATGATCTCGGCGTTCTTGGGATCGAGCCAATAATGCGGGTTGCCGCTGCCATGGGCATGGCCGTCGCCGGGGCCGACGCTCATCCCGCGAAGCTCCAGCACGGCGATGGCGAAAGAGGCATCGACATAGCCAGGGCCGCCGCGGCTGATCTCCGGCTTGCCGCTCTGCGCAAGCAGGCGATCGATCCACAGGTCGTAGTCGAGCCCCACGCGCACGAGCATGCGCGCATTCTTCAGGCGCAGGACGTCCTGCGGCTTGGGCTGATAGTCCTCGGCGTCCATGTTCGGCGGAACGAGACTCACTGCCGCCACCCGGTCGCCGCCCACGGCCTCGGTGAGACTGCGCAGGTCGGTCGTGGTGGTCACAACCTGGATGCGGTCCTGGGCGGATCCGGGCGATGCCAAGGCCAAGCAGGCGGCGATGAGAGCGAAGCGCAACGCCATGGGGTTTGAAATGAGGAAGGGCCGCGCGGTGCGGCCCTTCCAATTTTTCGTTAACGCTTGCCGGCGTTCGCGACCCCGATGCTCTTCGGCATTAGGCAATGGACATTCTTCTCGGTATCGGAGATCGCCCCGACCCGGCAATCCATCGCCACGCTGGCGAGCCCATAGGCATCGAGACGCGCAATCTTTTTCTCCGTTTCGAGCCACTTGATCATGCCCATCGAGGCGTCGTTCATTGCCTTGTTCAGGTCGGCATCCTTGACGTGCGAGACGTAATATTTCGACGTCTCTTTGGTCGGGCGCTCCATGTCTTCCTTGTCGCGCGTATTTTTGGGATTGAGGCAGTGGATGCCCTTCTTGATGTTGACAACCTGCGAGACGCGGCAATCGGAAACGCTCGTCATTAGTTTCTCTGCTTGTTCAGCAGAAACGCCGCGCTGTTCGGTGAGGAATTTGATGGTTTGCGCCTTGGCTTGTGCCCAAGCCTTGTTCAGGTCTTGATCAAATCCCATCGTGATCCAGGATTTTGGCGTCTCGATGCGTGGGAAGTCGAGCGGCTTGCCCTTGACGACCTCCACCGTGATGTTGAGCTCTTTGTAAGCGGTCTCAATGGCAGTCAGGTTGACCTCGCCGTTTCCTTGACCTGCATGCGAGTCACCACTCCACAGCAATGCGCCCGGCACATGAATGGGCACATAAAGCGTTGTGCCGGCGACGAAGTCGCGAATATCCATATTGCCGGCGTATTCGCCGGGCGGCACGCTTGAGTAGCGGCCAGGTTCCTTGCGCGCATCACCGAGTGTTCCCGGGAACGGGCGCACCGGCAAAACGATACCGGGCAGGAACTCGGTCGTCATATTGTCGAGATCGAGATACAGATATTTGACTTGGCCGTCCTGATAGATGCTCGGAAACTGGCCGAACATGCCCGGCACGTTGAAGTTCGTTGCGTAAGCCCGCGGGACGATTTTGTTCATCCTGACCTTAAGCACGTCGCCCGGCTGCGCTTCCTCGATATAAATGGGACCCGTCAAAGTGTGCGGCCCGCGACCGGGGAAATCGGTGCGCATTTTCTTAATTTGTTCGATGGTGGTGCCTGGAACCACCTGATTGTGACTGTGCATCATCGTTTCCATCACGATGGTGTCACCAGAATGAACTCGCAGCACCGGCGGCTGGGAATTGTCGAACCAGCCCCATTGAGTGGTTTCGAGCGTCGCCGGCAGCAGGTGCACCTTCTTGCCGTTCGGCAAACCCACAACACGGAGCTTGGGATCGGCAGGCCCGGCGGCGGGATAGCCGGGAGTGGTAATCGTCGCGGTTGGCGGTAATTGCGACGCGGCTGGAGCGGCTGGAGCCGGCGCCGGTGGTGACGTTTGCGCGAGCGCTGCCGTGCCGATGATCAACGCTCCGCAGGCACCGACTGCGATGCGAGACAATAATGTCGCCTGAGCCATGCTTTATCTCCTCAATAGGCTAATATTCCCCAACCGGCATGAGGTCAGGGTAGGCCATTTTGGCTCGCGGCGGCAATCCACGTCCGTGGCCGCACCTTATGAGCCATCGTCGCAGTTGATCACGCAAAGGTTCTTTGTAAGCTTGCCCTGCAGGTTTAGCTGCGCGACGATGCGCCGGTAGTCGCCCCGTTGCGGCCGCACCGCAGTCGAATATCAAAAAGGGGAGGGATTAATGATCAGGACCGGCAAGATAATCACCGCTGGGCTCATGGCTGCAGTGCTGGTGCTTACGGCGGGAGCCGCGAATGCCAAGGACAAGGTGAAAGTCGGTTTCATCGGTCCGCTGACGGGCGGCGTCGCGGTCAACGGCATTGGCGGACGCAACTCGGCCGACCTCGCCGTGAAGCTGCGCAACGCGGATTCGAAGGCGAAATACGAATACGAACTGATGGTGCTCGACGACGAGTGCAAGCCCAAC
>Ga0097691_1001461_pt1 | contig 17388 bp, 17 predicted proteins | sample NGESurdeep072012_8_FD_72858 | JGI IMG/M metagenome (GOLD analysis project Ga0097691, IMG submission 72858) | Arctic peat soil microbial communities from Barrow, Alaska - NGEE Surface sample 210-1 deep-072012 | ecosystem: Environmental > Terrestrial > Soil > Wetlands > Peat ... | reverse complement strand
GCCGCCGGACTTCCGAAAGTTGCAGGGCAGTAACTGGCGCTCTTCTGCACCCGAGGCGGCGGCCGTCCACTTTTCCCAAATGCGGACTAGGGTTCGCTTCTGCAATCACTTGCGTGGTCGCGCGAACGCGGTTAGACGTTACCATTACGTTCAGCGAGGCGATATGGCGGCTCCAGCAGCAGTTCTGGTAGGACAGAAGCTTGGGCGCTACCGGCTGATTGAGGCGGTCGGCGCAGGCGGCATGGGCGAAGTGTACCGCGCCGAGGATGAGCACCTGCAGCGGCAAGTCGCGATCAAGGTGCTGGCTGCGGGGACTCTGTCCGACGACGCGGCCCGCAAACGCTTCCGCAATGAAGCGCTGGCGCTTTCCAAGCTGAATCACGGCAACGTCGCCGCCGTCTATGACTTCGATACGCAGGACGGCGTCGACTATCTCGTCACTGAACTGGTTTCCGGCGCGCGCATCTCGGAACTGATCGCTGCAGGCCCGCCTCCGCTTGGGGAAGTGCTGAAGATCGGCGAGCAACTGGCGGAGGGTTTGGCCGCGGCGCACGAGCGCGGCGTCCTGCACCGCGATATCAAGCCGTCAAACCTGAGGCTCACCAGTGACGGAAGGCTGAAGATCCTCGATTTTGGCCTCGCGCAGCCGCTGCCGGTGTTGCCGGACGACGACACGGCCAGCAGCACGGAGCGGGCGCAGATCGCCGGGACGCTCCACTACATGTCGCCCGAACAGTTGCGCGGCGGCCCACTGGACGAGCGCACCGATATCTACTCCGCGGGAGTCGTGCTATATGAGTTAGTGACCGGCCGGCGTCCATTCGAGCACGCGACTCTGCCCGGCCTCACCAACGCAATCTTCCACGAAGTGCCGGCGCCTCCGGGCAGACTCCGTCCCGGAGTTTCGACGCGCGTGGACGAAGTCATCCTGCGCTGCCTCGCCAAGGACCCGGCGCATCGTTATCGCACCGCCGAGGATCTGGCCGGCGACCTCCGGCGGGCCAGCACGGCCGACGAGCATCCGGCAAATTCGGTGGCTGTGCTTTATTTCGACAACCTCGGCGGCGACAAGGAAAACGAGTACTTCCGCGACGGCATTACCGAAGACATCACCACCGAACTGTCGCGGATCGCCGGCTTGAGTGTCTTCTCGCGCTCCGCCGTGTTGCCTTACCGTGATCGTCCGGTCACGCCGGCGGAAGTTGGGCGCCAGTTGAACGCCACGCACGTGCTCGAGGGCAGCATCCGCCGCGAAGGCGTGCGTTTGCGCGTCACTGCCAAGCTCGCCGAAACCGCCGCCGGTCGCTGCCTCTGGGCGGAGCGCTACGACCGGCGCATGGAAGACGTGTTCGCCATCCAGGACGAGATCGCGAAGTCCATCGCACGCGCCCTGCGCGTCATGCTCACGGAACGCGAGCGGCGCGTCATTGAGCGCGTTCCCACCGCAAATATCGAAGCTTATGACCTCTACCTCCGGGGACGGCACTTTTTCCACCAGTTCCGCCGCAAGGGGCTGACGTACGCCAAGGACATGTTCAGCCGCGCCATCGAACTCGATCCCCACTATGCACGTGCGTACGCAGGCATCGCCGACTGCTGCTCGTGGCTGTACATGTATTGGGATTCAACGGAAGAAAACCTGAAGCAGGCGGACGAGGCCAGCCGGCGCGCGCTCGAACTGGAGCCCGATTCGGCGGAGGCGCACGCGTCGCGCGGCCTGGTCGCGTCCCACCGCAAGAACTATGACGAGGCGAAACGCGAATTCAAAACCGCCATGCGCCTGGAACCGTGTCTCTTCGAACCCTACTACTTCTGCGCCCGCACTAGCTATGCACAGGGCCACCTGGACGAGGCGGTGGAGTGGTTCGAGAAAGCGGCCCGCGTCAATCCCGAGGACTACCAGGCGCCCATGCTGATGGCCAGCGCGCTGCACGGGCTGGGCCGCCGCGAGTCGGCCCAGGCAGCCTACGAGTGCGGCCTGGCGGCGGCGCAGAGGCACCTGCTGCTTCATCCCGAAGACGCGCGTGCTCTCTATTTCGGCGCTAATGCGCTGTCGCAGATTGGCGACAAGGAACGCAGCCTGGAGTGGGCCGCGCGCGCCCAGGCCCTGGAACCCGACGAGCCGCAGGTGCTCTACAACGTCGCCTGCGTTTACGCGCTGCTGGGGGAAGCGCCGCGCGCCATCGAGTGCCTGGAGAAATCAATGACCCACGGTTGGGCGCAAAAAGAGTGGGTCGCCCACGATCCCGACCTGGCCAGCCTGCACTCCGATCCGCGCTTCCAAAAACTCGTCGGAAGCTAAGTAGCGGCAAGCTCCAAATGCAATGAAGGCGCCAGCCTGGCGCCTTCAACTGACAACTGACAACTGACAACTGCTATTTGATGCCCAGCTTTTTCACTTCCTCGTTGTAGTACTTGCGGTAGAGGATGTCCCACTCCTGGCTGAATTCCACGATGGTGCGTTTTTGGGACTCGATTTTGCGGCGGGCTTCGCCGTCAATCCGCTTTTCCTGCGCCATCAGCTCTTCGAGAATGCGCCGGACCTCCACCCGGATGGCGTTCTTGTCCTCGACAAACTCCACGCCGTCCATGGTCGCCAGCGCCTCGGCGACGGCGCGCGCCAGCACGTTCATCTTGTCGCGGGAGACGCGATACGGCTCTTCCGTCTTGAAATCGGGGCGCATTACAGCACCGCCTTGTACTTGCGCACCAGTTCGTTCTTCACCTTCTTGAACATCTCCTGGTAGTTGGCGCCGCTCTTGAGCATCTCGTCGGAATAGGCTTCCAGGATGGCGCGGACTTCGTCGTTGATGCGGTCTTCCAGCGCGATTTCCTCGAGCAGCGCCGCGTGGACCCGCTCGGTAACGGGGCCGTCGTGGCTGGTCTCGATGAACTCGCCAGCCTTCAGTTTCTTGACTATTTGGCGGGCCAGGTAGGCCACATATTCCTTGGAAAGCTGCATAGCGGAGCGCGAAAACTGAATTCGGAACTAAAAAGTGTAACACACGGCTGCCGCTCGTCCAGACGGTCCGTATCGCCGGAGCGCGTGTAGAATGGCGGCGACGTGGGATCGGCCTCCGGAGGTCCACTGATGATCAGCATCCACTTGCGCAGCGATATCAAGCCCTATTGCGATCGCCACCCTTCGCGCCAGATGGCGCTCGTGTTCATGCAACTGGAACCTGGACCCGACAAGCCCTGGCTGCCGACGTACGTTTGCGGCGAGCTCCACTGTCCGCGCCACTACAACCCGGTGTTCGGGTACTTCAATATCTTCAAGCAGCGCGTGGACCACGACACTCTACAGCGTATGCCTTGCCCGAACGATGCGCTGCCCATGTTCGTGGAGACAATCGACACCGAGCACCAGCTCTGGACCTGGCGTTGCTCGCAGTTCGGTTGCGACGGGACGGCACTCCAGGCAGCCAGTCAGTCGAAGAGCACGAGAGCCTGAGCTGCTCAAAAGGCGCTACGTCTTACTGCGATTTCCCACCACAGTTCCGTAAATCTCTCTGGCCGCCTGCACGGTGTTGCAGTGGATGGTGATCGTGTCTTCTATCTTTTGGGCGTAGCCGCCGGCGAGGGTCACGAACACCGGAATGCGGCGCTCGCGCGCAAGACGGAGTACTAGCTCGTCGCGCCGGCGCAGGCCATCGATCGAAAGACTCAACCCGCCGAGCTGATCTTCGCGATAGGGATCGGCGCCGGCCACGTAGGCGATGAGTTCGGGCTGAAACTTCGACAACGCCACGTCGAGCGCCTTCTGCAGCCAGTCGAGATAAGGCTGGTCTTCCACTCCGTCGGCGAAATTCACGTCGATGCACGACGGAGGCTTCCACGGCGGGTAGTTGTTCTCCTGGTGGAGCGAGATAGTGAAGACGTTGGTCGCTTCGTCGATCGGCGCCTCGCGCATCCAGGCGTATTCGTTGCGCGTCACGATGGGCTGGGCAAGGGACGGGACACCCCCACCCTCCGCCAAACCCGTGCGGAAGGGTGGGGCACCCGCGTCGGACTTGAGACGCCGCCCGAAAATCACCGCCGTTCCGTTGCCCTGGTGGACGTCGCAATCCACGACCATCGCGCGGCCGATCCGTTTCTCGCGTTGCACGACGCGGATGGCGATGGCGATGTCGTTGATCATGCAGAAGCCTTCGCCATGGTCGGGAAAGGCATGGTGGAATCCGCCGCCGAGGCTGAAGCTGACGCGGTCCTCCAGCGCGCGGCGAGCGGCCAGGATGGAGCCGCCGGCGTTGAGCCAGAAAGCGTCCACCAGTTCGTCGGAGAAGGGGACCTCCATCGCCAGCTCTTCGCGCGCGGTCAGGGTACCGGTGCGGAGCTTGTGGACGTAGTAGTCGCCGTGGGCGAGCAGCACTTCGTGGTCTTCCGCAGGTTGTGGAGTAACGAAGTCAGCAGCGGTGGCGATCCCCTTATCCAGCACGCAGCGGGCGACGAGGCGGTATTTTTCGGCCGGGAACACATGCTGCCCGATCGGCAAACGGTAAGCGTCGCTGTAGACGAGCTTGAACGGAAGCATGGAGAAGTTTCAGTTTCAGTTTCGAGTTTCAGTTTCAAGCAAAGCAGGATACTGCCGCAACCTGAAACTGAAACTTGAAACTGAAACTGTTTTACTGAAACTGAAACTCGAAACTGAAACTGGGCTACTCCCAGCGCAGGGCGACGACGGGATCGAGGCGGGCGGCTTTCACCGCGGGATACATGCCGAAGAACAATCCAGTGCTGGTGGCGACGGACACTCCAACCACCACCGCCCAGAGCGGAACGTAAGTCGGCAGCGTGGGCACGAGGGCGTGGACGGTGGTGCTGATCGCGTATCCGACGCCGACGCCGGCCAGTCCTCCGGTGGCGGCGAGCACCATGGCTTCGACGAGGAACTGCCAGATGATGTCCTGGCGGCGGGCGCCGATGGCTTTGCGGATACCGATCTCGCGGGTGCGCTCGGTGACGCTGACCAGCATGATGTTCATCACGCCGATGCCGCCGATCATCAGCCCGACGGAAGCGATCACGATGACGGCAAGCGCGACCATGCCCACGATACTGTGGAAGCTTTCAATGAGCGAAGCCGAGGTTTGGAAGTCGAAGTCGTCGGGCTTGTCGTAGGCCACCTTGCGGGTGCGGCGCAGCGCCACGCGCGACTGGTCGATGGCCACGTCCAATTGTCCGGCAAAGGCCTCGATGCGGATGCCGTGTTCCTTGGCCTGGGGATACATCTTGCGGAAGGTCCAGTAGGGAACGACGGCGCGCGTATCGCTGTTGTCGGGGCCGCCAAGACCGCCCTTCGGTTTCTGGAAGACGCCCAGTACCTCGAAGTGCTGTCCGCTGATCAGGATGTCCTTGCCGATGGGATTGATGTTGGGAAAGAGGCCCTTGGCGAGGTCTTCGCCAATCACCACGATGGGCACGCGGTGCTCGTTCTCCGACTCGGTAAAGCCTCGGCCCTGCGTGACCACGGCGTTGGCATACACGGAGAAGAAGTCGGCGGTGGTGCCGCGGAAGTCGAGGCCGGAGACCTCTTCGCCTTTGTTGCGCGCCCAGTTCAACTGGCCGTTGAAGAGCGAGACGGTCACGTTGGCGCACGACTTGCAGAATTCGCGCACGGCGAGGAAGTCGTCGTAGTCGAGCGGCTTGCGCTGGCGCTCTTCCTTGCTGAGGCGTCCGAAACGCGGCCCGCTGGGCAGATGCGAGAAGAACGCGGTGTTGGTGCCGTAACTTTGGATGGATTCTTGAATGCTCTGGTCCAGGCCCATGAGCATGGCGACGACGGCGATCAGGGTCGTCACCGCAACTGAGATCGAGAGCAGAGTCAGCGCGGAGCGGAGCTTGTTGGTGCGCAGCGTATCCAGCGCCATGCGGACGTTTTCCGTCATGCTCTGATGGACGACTTGGCGCAGCAATGGCATCTCGCACTTACTCCGTATGTAACGCTGTGACCGGGTCCAGCTTCGAGGCTTTCATGGCCGGCCAGAGCCCGAAGAACAATCCCACGATGGTCGAAACCGCAACCGCAAAACCGACGACACTGAGCGGGGTGCGCATGGGCATGGGCGTCAGGCCGGCAATGACACGTGTGACGACGATCGCCAGCAGCACGCCGATGATCCCGCCGACCGCCGACATCACCGAAGACTCGACGACGAATTGCATGAGAATATCGCGGCGGCGCGCGCCTACGGACTTGCGCAGGCCGATCTCCTGCGTGCGCTCGGTCACCGAGGCCAGCATGATGTTCATGATCACCACGCCGCCGATGACGAGAAATACGGACACGATCCCAATCGAGGCGTTGGCGATGCCGCCGAAGATCTGGTTCCACAGGCCGGTGACGGATTCGCTGGAGATGATCCCGAAAAAGTCTTTGTCATTGAAATCCTGGTGGCGCCGGGCGCGCATGAACGCACGCGCCTGCTCCTTGGCTTGTTCCATAACGTCCGGAGAACTGCATTTGACGGCCACCCAAATCCCCTGCGCATCGGGGCCTTCGTTGCCCCACACCTTGTACATGGTGGTGAGCGGCACATAAACGAAGTTGTCCTGGCTCTGGCCGAAAACGGTGCCGTTCCGGTCGGCCACTCCGATGACCTCGAACGGGGAGCCGTCCACCAAAATGGTTTTCCCGAGCGGATCCACGCCGGCGAAGAAGCGGTCGGCGATGTCGGCTCCGATTACAGCGACCGCGCTGCGGTGGCTGTATTCCGATTCGCTGAAGAAGCGTCCGGTCGCGATCTTGTCGGTCGAAATGTCGATGATGTTCGGCGTGGCGCCGCGCAGTCCGACGTCGTCGATGCTCTGGTTGCCGCCGCGGACGTCCTTGGTGCGCCAGTCCTGCGCCCCGACCTGCTCCGCGAGGGTCATATGCTCGGCCAGGTATTCCATGTCGTCGAAGGTCAGCTTCTTGTTGTGCCGGCGAGCTTCCAGGAAATCCTTGGCGTTGGTGATGATGGGGTAGCGCGTGACGTAGAACGCGTTGGCGCCGAAGTTCGCCAGTCGTTCGGCAACATAAGTGTTAAGCCCATTCACCGCCGAAACCACCCCGATCAGCGCGGTGACGGCGATGATCACCCCCAGCAGGGTCAAGAACGAGCGCAGCTTGTGGGACCACAGGCTCTCCAGGGCAATGACGGCGGACTCGCGAATGGGGGCAGTAAGTCTCATCGGACAGAATACGGCGTGCTCTAGACAGGTACGCTCTTAAGGTCGCAAAAGATTCAGGAAAATTGGCTGATCGACGATATCCCGGCTGCCTTGCGGGGAATAGTGCATTTTTCCGGGCCGGGGAATGTCCGGTTGCGCGGCTTGGGCAGGAGCGGCGACAATCCTGCACTGATCGTACCTACGGAAACTCGCGCCGCGAATACCGGAGAGAGTGTGCGTCAGATGTAGCGCGGCGGGCGGGCCGCCCACCTGCAATTACGGCTGGCTGCTGGCGCCGGCGTTACTGGTATATCCGTGCCTCTACTACATCGCGTCAGCGGACCCGCGTTATCGTCATCCCATCGAGCCCATCATGCTGATTCTCGCGGTGTACGCAGTGGCCTCAGCTATGAAACATGGCCCCTATACAGTCACGGCACGCAAGCGTCCAGCGGCGTTATAGTGAAGGAGAAGCCGTGCCGAGGCCCCTTACAGACCGAATCCGAAGCGCTGCCTGCCTGGCCGCGCTGCTCCTCTTTTTGTTCGCGCCGTCGTGCCGGCGTGGGCAGAACAAAGTTCAGGACGTGGCTTACGTCTCTGCGCCGCAGGTCAACATGCGCGACCGCGTCTCCGTGCTCTACAACAAAACGGGGATGCTCAAGAACGGCGAACGCGTCGAGGTGCTGGAGAGGAACAAGCGGTTCGTCCGGGTGAAAAACGCGAGCGGCGAAACTGGCTGGATAGAGCAACGATATCTGGTAAGTGAAGACGTGTACCGCGGCTTCGAAAAACTGGCCGTCGAGAACCGCAACGCGCCTGTCCAGGCGCACGGCGTTGCGCGCGCCACATTGAAAATGCACGTCACGCCCGGACGCGATACGGATTCGCTGATCCAGCTCAAGGAAGGCGACAAACTGGAAATCCTGAAGCGCGCGACCATCGAAAAAGCGCAAACGGCCTCGGCCCAGGCCAAGCCGGCGCCGAAGGCGGCCGCGGCCAAGGAAAAGCGCGGCAAGCGCGGCGCGAGCGAGGAGCCCGCCATCCCCATGGAAGACTGGTCGCTCGCCCGCGACGAGCAAGGACACACCGGCTGGGTGCTGGCGCGCCTGGTGGACGTCGATGTACCGCTCGACGTCGCACAGTACGCGGAAGGGCAGCGCATCGTCGCGTTTTTCATCCTGAACCGAGTTCACGACGAAGAAGCGCCGGCCGGCAGCGACGAAAAAGCGGGCCGCGCACCCCGCGATGTCGCGCAATACCTGGTGTTGCTCACGGAACCGAAAGACGGAATGCCCTGGGACTACGACCAGGCGCGCATCTTTACCTGGAACTTGAAGCGGCATCGCTACGAGACCGCCTACCGCGAGCGCAAACTGTTCGGCGTCTTCCCGGTGACGAACGGTACGCAGGCCTTTGGCAACGAAGGCGTGCTGCCGGTGTTCACGCTGAGGGTGAAAGAAGAAGACGGCAGCATACGCGAGAAAAAGTACCGATTGATCGGGCCCATCGTCCGTCGGGTCATGACGCCGGGAGAAGAAGCGGCGGAAAAGGCAGTGCGGATGGCGCGGAAAAAAGCTCGCTGACAGCCGACCAAGTCCCGATTTCCATCGTTGCTATGCACTCAAAACTATCCAAGAAAAGGATAGTGGCTGGCGGCAGCCATGAAGAACAGCATGGGGAAGCTGAGGACGAAGTTAACCTTCGACGCCAGCGCGGCTGCGTTGGCCATTTGCGCCAGCTTGTCGGGCAAGGGGCCGCCGTTCGGGTTGTCGGTGTGCCAGCGGATGAGTTTCTTCTGCACGCGCCAGATCAGTCCCCAGACGTTGAACATCATGAACCAGCCCAGTCCGCCGCCAATGCCGATGCAGAGAACGCGATTGCTCTCCCAGCCCTGGTTGTTAGTGGTCAGATAGCACCAGGCGGCGATGATCACCGCGGCGAAAGCGACCGGAGCGACGATCTCAATGCGATGTAAAGCCGGCGCAGGGGCCATCAGGACGGCCATCTCAACCAGGAAGGCGAGCGTCCAGAATAGGAAGAAGGTCCAGAAGACGCGCCCGGGCGAGGCGTGGGCATTGTGCGCGTCCAGGGTAGCAAGGTGCATCCAGTAGGTGATGCCGACGAGCACGGTCGCCACCGACGCCCAGCGGAACCACCACAGCGCGCGCGACATGAGCAGCGGATAAATACGCGAGCGAGTGGGCGCGTCCAGTTGCGGCAGGAAACGCGAATTCACCAGGACGAAGAAATAGAGCATTCCGACCCAGAGAATGCCGGCCGTGATGTGCAGCCAGTGCAGCAGGATCATGACGTTGGTGGAAGTGTCCTGGGGAAAGGCAATGAGCGCGGCGATCATCACAGCGGTTCTCCTTGAGTGCTCAGTGCCAAGTGCTCAGTGCGCAGCAGAACCGTTTTATCTGAGCACTGAGCACTCTGCACCGAGCACTCGGTTCCTAAACGGGAGCGGCGCGATTGTAGCAGAGAGAGAATGATGGCTGGCGAGGTTGAAAAGCGCGCGCCGACGCACTATCTTTAGGTGCCCTGCCGGATGTACGCGGAGCTGGCGGACGCGGCCCCGGCATAGTCGATGGGTGTTTCAACCAAGGAGAGATCGGCAGATGGATAAGCCGGCGCAGAACATCCAGGACTCATTCCTCAACACCGCGCGCAAGGACAAGTCCAACATCACCATTTACCTGCTCAGCGGGGTGAAGCTGACGGGCAGGATCCGTTCCTTCGACAAATATTCGGTCGTGATGGAGACCAACAACCAGGAACAGTTGATCTTCAAACACGCGATCTCGACCGTCGTGATGGCCAAAGGAATGCACATGGCGCACGAGCGGCCGCTGGGCGAAGCGCGGCCGGCGTCGGACGAGGCGAAGCCGCCCGCACCGGCGGCGCCAGAGAGCAGCGAGCCGGCGCCCGTGCCTTCGGGCACACAGGCGTAGCAGCCTCCGTTGGCTCGCCCGCATTCCAAGCGCAGTGTCCCAACGCAATCGGGGAGAGGTGTGTCCGGCGGACCGGAGAAGGTCTTCCTGGTCGGATTGGATTACCGCGTCCGCAGCAGCAAGAAGGATGACGCAGGCACGGTAACACCTGGGGCGCGCGCGGCGCGGCAGGCGGCGCAGGTGTCGGGCGAGGCGCGACGGCCGCAGCAGCCGAAGTTTTCCGCCGAAGAGTCGCTCGCCGAACTGCACGAGCTGGCGGTGAGCGCGGGCGGCGAGGTGGTCGGCGAGTTCCTCCAGCATCGTGACAAGCCCGATCCGGCGACGCTCATCGGACGCGGCAAGCTGCAGGAGATCGCGGGCGCGGCGGCAATGTCGAACGCCGACCTCATCATCTTCGACCACGAACTCTCGCCCTCGCAGCAGCGCAACATCGAAAACGAAGTGAATCCGCGCGTGCTTGACCGCACCCAGCTCATCCTCGATATCTTTGCCCGCCACGCGCGCACCCGAGAGGGCCAGTTGCAGGTCGAGCTGGCGCAATTGCAATACCTTCTGCCGCGATTGGCCGGGCGCGGCGTGGAGATGTCGCAATTGGGCGGCGGTATCGGAACGCGCGGGCCGGGAGAAACGCAGTTGGAAACCGATCGCCGCAAGATTTACCGGCGCGTCCGTCACGTCGAGGAGCAACTGGAAAATGTCCGGCGGATTCGCGCCCAGCAGCGGCAGAGGCGAGAGTCGGTGCCGGTGGCGACGGTCGCGCTGGTCGGTTACACCAACGCCGGGAAAAGCACGCTGTTCAACGCGCTGACGCAGGCGGGAGTGCTGGCATCGAACAAGATGTTCGCCACGCTCGACCCGACCATCCGCGCGGTTACGCTGCCCTCGAAGCGCAAAGTGCTGCTGAGCGATACCGTGGGGTTCATCCGCAACCTGCCGCACACGCTGGTGAAGGCATTTCGCGCGACCTTGGAAGAAGTGCAGCGGGCGGCGCTGGTGATCCATGTGACCGACGCGACCAGCCCGATTCGCGCCGAGCAGGATGCGCAGGTCGAAGAAGTGCTGCGCGAATTACAGGCCGACGGCAAGCCGCGCATTACCGTGATGAACAAGATTGACCTGATGGGCCACGCTGAGCGCGATGCGCTGCGAAATGCGATGAACACGGTGCACGTTTCCGCCATGCGCGGCATCGGGCTGGACGGATTGCTGGAACGCGTCGACGAATTGCTGGAAGGAGACCCGGTTCGGACCGTGCATCTCCGGATTCCGCAAAGCGAGGGCAAGGCGCTGGCGACGATCGAGGGCTCGGCGCGGGTGTACTCGCGCAAGTACAAGGATGGCATGGTGGAGTTGGAGGCGCAGGTGCCGGAGAGCGTGGTGCGGAAGGTGGGGAAGTTCGTGGTGGAGTGATGCCGGCAAGATGCCGGCGGAACTGCCGGCTAGAAGCCAGCGCTACATCGCAAGAGATAGCGCAAAATCAAAATGGGCGGTTGGATAAGGAGCGGTGACGTTTCCTTACCCAATCGCCCACTCGACCCTGAATTGGATCGGAGGTGATACTTATATGGTACCCCCCTCAGGCGCGGTGTCAAGGGCCGATTAGGGGAAATCGTCAGCCGGACGCCGCCTCGGAAAGGGAGATTCTGAGCTGGGCGGAGCCTCTCGGCCATCCCTTCATCAGAGCGGGAAGTCGGTCAAAATCAACGAAATAGACCGTTGACGCGGAATTCCACCCGATGGTAGTTTGGTGTGTTCCAACATCACCTGTGGGCCGGGCTGTGCGCCCGGTTTTTAGCCTTTCGTAAACCATGGAAGAGACACTCCGGCAACTAGGCGAAATTGCGCTCGGAAGTATCCCCACGATCCTCCTGTTCCTGATCGTGTACGCCGCCTATCGTTTCCTCGTGCATAAGCCGATGGCGAAGGTGTTGGGCGAGCGCTACGAGCGCACCGAAGGTGCGGTGCAGAAGGCGCGCGCCGATATCTCCGCCGCCGAAGCCAAGACCTCCGAATACGAGCAGCGGATGCGCGAAGCGCGGGTGGCGATCTTCAAGTCCCAGGAAGCGCGGCGCCAGGCGGCGCTGGCCACGCGGGCGGAAGCGGCGCGAATTGCGCGCGAGATGGCGTCGGCACAGCTTGCCGAAGCCCGGAAACGGATCGCGGCGGAAGCGGAAGCAGCCAAGGTGCAACTGCTGCCGGAAACCGAGCGCCTCGCCAATGAAGTGATCCGGACCATTCTCAAGCCGGTCAGTATGCCGGCGGGCGGTCGCCTATGAAGAAACTCAACCTCCTGGTTCTGGCGATCGTCATGGCCTTGGCACTCGTCGCCGTGTCGCAGGAGCCCGCAGCGCCACCGCCGGACGGAACGAAGGCCGAACCGGCCCCGCCCGAGAAGTCGCAAGAGAGTCAGAAGGCCCAAACCCCCAGCCAGCAGTTGGCGCACGAATCGAAGCAAGCCGCGGAGGGCGAAGAGAGCCAGCAGTTCAAGCACTCGCCGATGGTGCGTCGGTTCGCAAAGAGGCTCGGCATCAGCGTGCAGGCCGAATACTGGGTGATGTACACCATTGATTTCCTGATCATCGCGGTTCTAATCGGCTGGGCATGGAAGGCGAAACTTCCCGCCGCGTTCCGCTCGCGCACCGCCTCCATTCGCAAGACGATGGACGAGGCACAGGCGGCCAGTGCCGACGCGAACCGCCGGCTGAGCGAGATCGAAGGGCGTCTATCGAAGCTGGACCAGGAGATCGCGCAGATGTGCGCGGCGGCGGAATCGGAAGCGGCAGCCGAAGAACAACGTATTCGCGCGGCGGCCGGCGAGGACTCGCGCAAGATCGTTGCGTCGGCGCAGGCGGAGATCGAGAGCGCGGCCCGCGTGGCACAGCGCGAGTTGAAAGCGTACGCGGCGGGACTGGCGATCACCCTGGCCGAAAAGAAAATGCAGGTGGACGCGGACACCGATCGCCAACTGGTACAGCGATTTTCGCGCGATCTGGCTGCAAGCGAAGGAACGCCACCCCAGCACGCGCAAAATCGGCGCGCGCCGGGGACCCCGGAGGAGACGCAATAAATGGCGGAAGTTCACAGCCGTTACGCGCGTGCTCTCGTCGATGTCGTGGCCGACTTGAAGCTGGACGGAGCCGCCGTGCTGGCGCAGTTGCGGTTGCTGGTGGATCTGCTGAAGAGCAGCGTCGAACTGCGCCGGGTATGGGAGAATCCTGCGATTCCGGCGGGTCAAAAGCGAAAGCTGCTGGATGCAATTGTGGCGCGGGAAAATGTTGCCAAGCCGGTACGAAACTTTGTCGCGGTGCTGATCGACAATCGTCGCATCGCGGCCCTGCCGGAGATCGCGAAACAGGTCGAACTCGAGATGGACCGCCGGTTGGGACTGGCGGAAGCGGAAGTGACCAGCGCGCGCGAGCTTTCGCCGGAAGAACGGCGTGACCTGGAAGCGCAGATGGTGCGCCTGACGGGCAAGAATGTCCGGGCACATTACGTGACCGACGGCAAGCTGCTGGGCGGCGCGGTAGTCCGGCTGGGCAGCACGATTTACGACGGCAGCGTGCGCGGGCAGTTGCATCGCATGAAGGAAAGACTTTCGGCGGAGTGAAAAAGCAGTTGCTAGTTGCTGGTTGTCAGTTGCCAGTTGCACCGGCGCTGACCAGCAACTGACAACTAGCAACTGGAAACTGGTTCTTATGGCGCAGATTAAAGCAGACGAAATCACAAAGCTCATTCGCGAGCAGATCGAGAACTACGAGACGCGCATCGCGGTGGATGAAGTCGGCACGGTCATCAGCCTGGGCGACGGTATCGCCCGTGTGTACGGCCTCGACAAGGTAATGGCCGGCGAATTGTTGTCGCTGCCGCATGGCGTTTCCGGCATCGCGATGAACCTGGAAGAGGACCAGGTCGGCGTGGTGCTGCTCGGCGAGTACACCGAGATCAAGGAAGGCGATGAGGTGAAGCGCACCGGGCGCATCGCCAGCGTTCCGGTGGGCGAGGCGCTCATCGGCCGCGTGGTGAACGCTTTGGGCGAGCCGATCGACGACAAGGGTCCGATCAACACCACGGCCTTTCTCGCGGTGGAGCGCATCGCTCCCGGCGTGATCGACCGCCAGCCGGTGCGTGAGCCCATGGCGACGGGCCTGAAGGCGATCGACGCCATGATTCCGATCGGCCGCGGACAGCGCGAACTGATCATCGGCGACCGCCAAACCGGCAAAACCGCCATCGTTCTCGACACCATCGTCAACAGCAAGGGCAAGGACCTGATTTGCATCTACTGCGCTATCGGGCAAAAGCGCTCCTCGATCGCGCAGGTGGTGAAGATGCTGGAAGACAACGGCGCGATGGAGTACACGATCGTGGTGGCGGCGTCGGCTTCGGAACCCGCCCCGATGCAGTACCTGGCGCCCTATGCGGCGTGCGCGATGGGCGAATATTTCCGCGACTCAAAGCGGCACGCGCTGACCATCTACGACGATCTGTCGAAGCACGCGGCGTCGTACCGCGAGATTTCGCTGCTGCTGCGGCGTCCGCCGGGACGCGAGGCGTATCCGGGCGACGTGTTCTACCTCCACTCGCGGCTGCTGGAACGCGCGTCGAAGATGAGCAACGCGAAAGGCGGAGGCTCGCTGACGTCGCTGCCGGTGATCGAAACGCAGGCGGGCGACGTTTCCGCGTACATCCCGACCAACGTCATTTCCATTACCGACGGCCAGATCTTCCTCGAGACCGACCTGTTCAACTCCGGCATCCGTCCGGCGGTGAACGTGGGCCTGTCGGTGAGCCGCGTGGGATTCTCGGCGGCCATCAAGGCGATGAAGCAGGTGGGTGCAACCCTGAAGCTGGAGTTGGCCCAGTACCGCGAACTGGCCGCGTTCGCGCAGTTCGGCAGCGATCTGGACAAGGCGACACAGGCGCAGCTCAATCGCGGCCAAAGGCTTACCGAAATCCTGAAGCAGGACCAGTTCGACCCGCTGCCGTTCGGCAAGCAGATTCTGATCATTTACGCGGGCACGAACGGCTTCCTCGACGACCTTCCGGTCGAGCAGTGCCGCGACTTCGAGAAACAGCTCTACACGTACGTGGACACGATGAATCCGGGGCTGCTCAAGTCGATCGAGGAGAAGAAGGCGCTCGACGACCAGATCAAGGGCGACATGAACAAGACGCTCAAGGAATTCAAGGAGCGTTTCGTGAGCGACCGGAAGATGACGGCCGCGAAGGCGTAAGGCTCAAGGCGTAAGGCAGAAGGAGACGTTATGACGCTGGAGCAAATTGAAGAGTTGATTGAGGACACCCGGAAGCTGCCGCACGCAAACGACAAAGTTGCGCTGGCAACGGCCCTGGGCGTGTTGGAAGTTGCACGCCAGCTTACGTTGTTGAATCGGAACCTGGCGGAGCGGGAAAAACCCGCGACCGGCAAGAAGTAGGAGTCCCATTCGCTTCGCTCAGGGCAGGCTCTTCGACTCGGATGCGGCAACCCGCGCCCAATCACCCCGTCACGCGCAAGAGCGTCGCGTGCCGGGGGCCCCGAAGATCGGGCGCTGGTTGTTTATCGCATCCTCGCTCAGGAAGACAGTTTAGTTAGATATGGCGAACGTACTCGACATCAAGCGCCGAATCCGCAGCGTGCGTAACACGCGGCAGATCACCAAGGCGATGAAGATGGTTTCGGCCGCACGGCTGCGCAAGGCGCAGGAGCGCGCGTTGTCGGCGCGTCCCTACGGGAAGATGCTGACCAACGTGCTGAGGTCGCTGGTGTCGCGCGCGGAAATCTACGATCCGGAAACCGGGCAGGCGCGGCATCCGCTGCTCGCGCGCCGCGAAGAAAATAACGTCCTTGCCATTGTGGTGACCGGCGACCGCGGGCTGGCCGGCGCATTCAACGCCAATATCGTGAAGGCGGCGATGCGCTTCCTGGAGACGAAGTCCGACAAGAATGTGGATATCGAAGCCGTCGGCCGCAAGGGGCGCGATGTGCTGCGGCGGCGTTTCCCGATCGCGCAGCCGGGGGAGGAACAACGCGCCGGGCGGGTTCAGATTGTCGGCGAGCACATCGGTATCATGGGCAAGCTGGAGTTCGAGTACGTCCGCCAGTTTGCCGAGAGCGTCATCGAGCGCTACACCAATGGCGAAGTCGATTCGGTCTTCCTCATCTACAACGAATTCAAGTCGGTGATTGCGCAGCGGCTGGTGGTGGACGAGGTCCTGCCCATTGAAGAAATCGGCGCGCACGGCATCCGCATGGCCGAGGAGTTGACGCCGGAGCAGCGCGGGGCGCATGCCCAGGCAGCGCAATCGGCAGGCATCAGCGTCAGCGCGGCCGAAACCAGCGAGATGGACCGGCGCGCGGCGACTTTCGGCACCGCGCAGGTGGACTACATCTACGAGCAGCCGGCCATCGAATTGTTCAACAACCTGCTGCCCAAGTACGTTACCGGACAAATCTGGCGGGCGATGCTGGAGTCCTTGGCTGCCGAGTACGCCGCGCGTATGACCGCGATGGATTCGGCGACCAAGAATGCCGACGACATGATCGACGCGCTGACGCTGGTGATGAACCGCGCGCGCCAGGCGAAGATTACGAAAGAGATTATCGAGATTGTGAGCGGCGCTGCCGCGTTGTAGGAAGCTGAGAGCAGATTTCTTATGGCTGAAAACATCGGAAGAGTTATTCAGATTGCCGGACCGGCGGTGGACGTGCAGTTTGCGGAAGGCCAACTGCCGCCGATTTACCAGGCGCTTCGCGTCGTCAGTGACGGGTTCACCGTGCCGACCCCCATCAACGTCATCCTCGAAGTGCAGCAGCACCTCGGCGAAGGGCGCGTGCGCTGCGTCGCCATGCAGCCCACCGACGGGATGGTGCGCGGCATGAAGGCGATCGACCAGGACGGTCCCATCTCGGTGCCGGTTGGCAAAGGCACGCTCGGGCGCGTGATGAACGTCATCGGCGAGCCGGTGGACCAGCTCGGCCCCATCGCATTCACGGAACGGCATCCGATTCACCGCTTGGCGCCGGCGTTCGACGAGCAGGCGACTTCGGCCGAAATGTTCGTCACCGGCGTGAAGGTGATCGACCTGATCCAGCCTTTCCTCAAGGGCGGCAAGATTGGGCTGTTCGGTGGCGCGGGCGTGGGCAAGACGGTCGTCATCATGGAGCTCATCAACAACGTCGCCAAGCAGCACGGCGGCTACTCCGTGTTCGCGGGCGTCGGCGAGCGCACCCGCGAAGGCAACGACCTGTGGCTGGAAATGACCGAGTCGGGCGTGATCAAGCCGG
>Ga0097691_1001458_pt1 | contig 17401 bp, 23 predicted proteins | sample NGESurdeep072012_8_FD_72858 | JGI IMG/M metagenome (GOLD analysis project Ga0097691, IMG submission 72858) | Arctic peat soil microbial communities from Barrow, Alaska - NGEE Surface sample 210-1 deep-072012 | ecosystem: Environmental > Terrestrial > Soil > Wetlands > Peat ... | reverse complement strand
ACAACATACTTCTTTACCGAAATCTCCTTCGCAGCCATGATTGTCTCCGTCGCTCCCGTCGCGACAGAATCGAATCACAAAATCCTTATCCTTTCAAATTAATTGAAGCTGGCGACTAGTGCGGCGGCGGCTTGCATGCGGCGCATGAATCTCTTGTTGGCACTGAACGGATCTAACGTCCGTACTTAGCAAGGTCTGTTCATTGGGGTAAAGCGGACCCGTTGCCGAAATGCGGACATGTCTGAAATTGACTCGAAGCGGGCATTTGAGACCCCTCGTTCAGGGTTCCGGCACGTTTTTCTGATTCAGCGCCGAATAGGCGATGCCCATGATGACGCTGTAGGTCAGCAGCATCAGGAGCGAGAACAGGGCAGGTTGCACGCCAAGTCCTGCCTGAGTAGCGAACAGACCTTGACCCAGCACCGGAAAAAACAGCACGCCCATCACGATCCAGCCGAAGACACCAAAGGCGAATCCCTTCGCCGCCCCGCTGCGGCCCGGCAGCAAGCGATATGTGCGACCAAACAGAATTCCGAGCACGATGGCGCCATTCAAAAATGACAACGCCCACGGGATCAAGGGATGAACCGAGCCGCCGACGAGGTGGCTCAGCGCCTGCTGCAAGTCTTCGTAAGGATGAAAAGTCGGAAGCCAACCCATCCAGGACTTCAAGAACATGAGGCCGGAGTGAGCGGCGCTGCCGCACAAACCGGCGGCTAAAGGCCTCCAAATCCAGCTAGCGCCCATTGGATTTCGTGCGTCGCGAACGACCGTCGGCGGTCGCCGCGATCTCACGAAAACGCGGAGCCGTCCCGCACGCCGAGCTTCTTGAATACCATCGCCGCGGGACAAAACCCGGTGATCGACGCCTGGAACATGTTGAGACCGGCGAACGCGGTCAGCAAGTACCAGTACGGACTGACCAGCCAGCCGAGCGCGAGGCCGAGAAGCACAACGAATCCTGCGAACATCAGCACTGCTTTATCGATATTCATGACGTTTTCCTTTACTTGGGTTTGAGGGTCATTGGGACCGGGCAAGCCCGGCCTTCGTCCATGCAACAATTTTCTGCGTGTCCATCGCGCCCGAACTCCGCGAAATTTCGCGGCCACCCTGCATCAACAGGAGTGTAGGGATGCCGCTGATCCCCAGGCGTGAAGAGACAGCGGGAGCGGTATCGGCGTTGAGTTTCAGCAAGCGAACCTTCGGTTCGAGCTCCTGGGCGGCCCGTTCGAACATCGGCGCCATCGAGCGGCAGGGACCGCACCACGGCGCCCAGACATCGACAAGGACGGGGATATCGTTGTGCGCTACATGGCGACCGAAGCCCTCTTCGTCGACCTCGATGGGATGGCCGCTAAAGATGGGCTGGTGGCATGATCCGCAGCGAGCGGCGGTCGGAGCACGCTCGGCGGGCAGCCGGTTGATCTGCCCGCAATGTCCACAGACGACCTGTCGGCCTGCACTCATGTCCCCGTCCTGACCTCTTTGACTTTCGCGATGTTGAGCTTGTCGAGCAGAAAGCGCTCGTAGAACGGTTCGCTCTCACCGCGCCGGATTTTGCGCAGGAAGTATTTTTCGAAGGCGACCTTGGCGAAATGAACCCATTCGCCCTTTGAGGACCAATTGACGTTGCGGGGAGGGATTTGCGGCTGCGCCAGGAAGGCGACGCCCGAGTCTCCGAAATCCGCCAGGCAGATTGCGTTCCATGTCGTGCGCCACCGGCGTCTGGCCTCTCAGCAACGAACCGATGTTCCTGGCTGTCGCAGTGACCATCGATTCGATCATGAATCCGGTTTTCGGCACACCTACCGGGACGGGGGTGGCTCCGACGGGAGCAATCGCGACGCACACGCCGATCGCGAAAATATTCGAATATTCGGGATTACGCTGATGCTTGTCGACAATCACGAAGCCGCGGGGATTGGTGAGCTTCTCGATGCCGCGAACGGCGCCGACGCCGCGAAAGGCGGGCAGCATCATCGAATATGCGAAAGGCAGTTCGTGGGTCTTGCGGATCGATCCGTCGTCGGAGATCTCTTCGACGGACATTTTACCTTGCTCAACATTCCTTACGCGAGCGTTGGTGATCCATTTGATATGCTTCTCGCGCATCTCGCTTTCGAGCAGGCCCTTGGTGTCGCCGACCCCGTCGAGACCGAGGTGTCCGATATAGGGCTCCGAGGTGACAAAGGTCATGGGCACGCGATCGCGAAGTTTGCGCCGGCGCAGCTCGGTTTCCAGAATGAACAGGAACTCGTAAGCCGGGCCGAAGCATGAAGCGCCCTGCACGGCGCCGATCACCACCGGCCCCGGATTCGCCGCCAGCTTTTCGAAGGCCTCTTTCGCGTGTGACGCATGATCGACGTGGCAAATCGATTGCGTATGGCCCTCGGGGCCAAGTCCCGGAATTTCATCGAATGCGAGTTCCGGTCCGGTCGCGATGACGAGGTAGTCATAATTGATGGATGAGCCATCCGCGAACTCGATGCGGTTCTCCGCCGGATGCACCCGCTGCGCGCCCTGCGTCAGCAGCCGGATTCCCTTGCGTTTCATCACCTCGACCAGGTCGACTTCGATATCGCCGCGCTTTCGCCAGCCGATCGCAACCCACGGGTTAGAGGGGACGAAATGATAGACGGGTCCCTGCGAGACCACGGTCAGGCGGTCGTCCCGTCTCAACTGCGGCAACAATTCATAGGCCATCAGCGTTCCGCTGAGACCGGCTCCGATAACAACAACTTCCGCCATACTCCCCTCCGTTTGCTGGGTTCCTGCGTGCGGCTGCGCCAATTGAACCTTGGCTTGTCGAGCCCGACGGTTGACTATTTATTCATATCATCGTATATACGCAAGTATGAAAATTGATATCGAGGTCATGGAAGCCGCCGCCGACCAGGCGACCGAGCTTCTGAAGGCGCTGTCCAACCGTCATCGGCTGCTGATCGTCTGTCAGTTGATCGACGGGGAGCGCTCGGTTGGCGACCTTGCCGGGTTCCTGGGCCTTCGCGATTCCACCGTGTCCCAGCATCTTGCTCTCCTGCGCAAGGATGGCCTGGTGTCTGCCCGGCGCGACGCCCAGACGATCTATTATTCCATCGCGAGCGACCCGGCCCGCGCGATCCTGACCGCGCTCTTTCGCGTGTATTGCGCACCGTCGGACAGCAAGACGTCGCGGAAGAAAGCTACACGGGCGTGAGTTGCAATGCCTTGAGGCAGGTCAAGGACCGCCCTCGAAACTCAACCAAGATAAATATGGGCTCCACCGTCCATCAGGATGTTCACATGAAACTGCGAGTACACGCGACGCGTGGATTTACAGCGATGGCGGTTCTGGCGGCGATGATCATGAGCGCGCCGTTCGTCCACGCGGAAACACTCACTGTCGCCCCGCGCTCGGTCGCCGACGAGAAGGCCGTGTTTGCCACCGTTGAGAGTATCAGCGTCGTGCCGGCGCGCGGGCGCATTGGCGGCACCATTGTCCAGCTCAATGTCCGGGAAGGCGATCCGGTCACGCGCGGGCAGGCGATCGCAGCCATCGGGGACGAAAAGCTCGCTCTGCAGATGAAGTCGCTGGATGCGCAGATCGACGCTTTGCAGGCGCAGTCGAACCAGGCGCAAATCGATTTTACGCGGACCGAGGGACTGGTGGAGCGCGGGACGCTGCCCCGGGTCAAGCTCGATGAGACGCGGACGGCGCTCAATGTGGCGGAGAATGCGTTGCGCGCGAAGACCGCCGAGCGCGCGGTCGTCCAGCAGCAGTTCAACGAAGGGCAGGTGCTTGCTCCCGCCGACGGGCGCGTATTGAAAAAGCTGGTGGCTGTGGGTTCCGTTGTGCTGCCCGGCGACGCCGTTGCGATGATAGCGCAGCAGAATTTCAAGTTGCGGCTGCGGGTGCCGGAGCGCCATGCCCGCTTCTTGAAAGCCGGTGACAAGATCCGGGTCGATGGCGCCGAGTTCGGCGACCAAGCCTCCAAATCGGGCGTGATCGATCTGGTTTATCCGCAGATCGAGGATGGTCGCGTCATCGCGGATGCCACGGTTGAGGGGCTCGGGGAGTATTTCGTCGGCGATCGGCTCAGGGTCTGGATATCAGGCGGTACGCGGACGGCCTTCGTGATCCCCTCGAGCTATGTGACGACCCGCTTCGGCATCGACTATGTCCAGATCCGTCAGGCGGACCGAACCGTCAGTGCGCCGGTGCAGCGCGGCCGCGAGCTGCCCAGTCCCGAGCTTCCCAACGGCCTTGAGATTTTATCCGGCATTCGCGCTGGTGACCAACTGGTGCAACCGTGAATCTCGGTCTGTCGGGGCGACTGACCCGGGCGACCATCGGTTCGCCGTTGACGCCGCTATTTCTGCTCGCGTCGCTTGTCGTCGGCCTGATCGCCGTGGTCGTCATCCCGCGCGAGGAAGAGCCGCAGATCAGCGTTCCCATGGTTGACATCCGCGTCAACGCCGACGGACTGCGCGGCCCTGACGCGGTTGAGCTCGTCACCAAGCCTCTGGAAGCCATCGTCAAGGGCATCGATGGCGTGGAGCATGTCTACAGCCAGACCGAAGACGACCGCGTCATGGTCACCGCGCGCTTCTTGGTCGGAACCAAGTCCGATGACGCCATCCTTCGCGTTCATGAGAAGATCCGCGCCAATCTGGACCGTATCCCGGTCGGCATTCCCGAGCCCTTGATTGTCGGGCGCGGCATCAACGACGTCGCCGTGGTTGTGCTTACGCTTTCGCCGAAGCCCAAGGCCGCCGAGCGCTGGAGCGACAAGGATCTCTACGAACTCGCTGACAAATTGCGCGCCGAAATGACGAAGGTCGACAGTGTTGGACTGACCTACATCTCCGGCGGCGGCGCCCAGCAGATCAGGGTAGAGCCGGATCCGGAGAAGCTGGCGCTGTTTGGCGTCACGCTTCAGCAGCTGGTCGCCAAGGTGAAGGACGCCAATCGCTCGTTCCTTGCGGGACAGGTCCGCGAATCCGGGATCGTTCGCAGCGTCTCGGCCGGCCAGACATTGGCGGGAATTCCCGACATTGGCCTGCTCTTGATTTCGACGCGGGACGGACGACCGGTTTATGTCAAGGACGTGGCGGCGGTGGTGATCGGACCGAACGCGACCGAGCACCGCGTCTGGAACGATGGGCGCGACGGCAAGGGCAACTGGGAGCGAGTTCCCGCGGTCAGCCTGGCGCTGGCCAAGCGGGCAGGCGCCAACGCGGTGGTCGTCTCGGAGGAGATTGCGCAAAGGCTCGACGGGCTGAAATCCCGCCTGATCCCCGCTGACGTAGAGGTCACGGTCACCCGCGACTATGGCGAGACCGCCAACGAGAAGGCGAACGAGCTGCTGTTTCACCTCGGTCTCGCAACGATCTCGATCGTGGTTCTGATCGCCATTGCGATCGGCTGGCGCGAGGCGCTGGTCACTCTCGTCGTGATCCCGACGACGATTCTGCTGACGCTGTTCGCCGCCAATCTGATGGGCTACACCATCAATCGCGTCAGCCTGTTCGCGTTGATTTTTTCGATCGGCATCCTTGTCGATGACGCTATCGTCGTCGTCGAGAACATCGCCCGCCATTGGGCGATGCAGGACGGGCGGCCGCGTTCGCAGGCAACGATCGAGGCCGTCGCCGAGGTCGGTAATCCGACCGTCGTTGCGACGCTGACCGTGGTTGCTGCGCTGCTGCCGATGCTGTTCGTGTCGGGGCTGATGGGCCCCTATATGGCGCCGATACCGGCCAACGCCTCCGCGGCCATGCTGTTCTCGTTCTTCGTTGCGATGGTGGTGGCGCCCTGGCTGATGCTGCGGCTGGCGCCGAAGGATGGCGCAGTGGCGCCGGCGCATGCTGCGCACGACGAAGGCGTGCTCGGGCGCATCTACCGGCGCATCGCGACCCCCATCGTGAGCCGCAAGCGTTCAGCCTGGATATTCCTGATCGGCGTCGGCGTCGCGACGCTGTTGTCGATGACGCTGTTCGCGACCAAATCCGTGACCGTCAAATTGCTGCCGTTCGACAATAAATCCGAGATCGCGGTCGTGGTCGATCTGCCCGAGGGGGCAAGCCTCGAGGACACCGAACGCACGCTGTTTGCGGCGGCGGATATCGCGCGCGGATTGCCCGAAATTACGTCGGTGCAGTCCTATGCCGGCACGCCGGCGCCGTTCAATTTCAACGGCCTTGTTCGTCACTATTATCTGCGTGAAAGACCCGAACTGGGCGAGCTGCAGGTCAACCTTGCCGCGCGTTCGGATCGCAAGCGGGCCAGCCACGACATCGCGCTCGATCTGCGGCAGCGCCTCAAGGCCGTCAGTGTTCCCGCCGGCACCAGCATCAAGGTCGTCGAGGTGCCCCCCGGTCCACCGGTGCTTGCCACCCTGCTGGCTGAAATCTATGGACCCGACGCGGCAACGCGCCGGGCGGTCACCGGCGAGCTCAAGAAGGTTTTCGCCGAAGTGCCGTTCATCGTCGATATCGACGATTCGATCGGTGAGAAGCGGCCGCGGCTGCGGCTGTCGATCGACCAGGACCGGCTTGAGTTTTTTGGCGTCGAGCAGCGTGACGTCTACGACACCATCCAGACGCTGTTCGGCGGCGTATCGGTCGGCTATTCCCACCGCGGCGAAGACCGCAATCCGATCGAGATCGCGGTCAGGCTGCCGAAGCGGGATCTCGTCTGGACCGAGGCGCTTGCTTCGACGCCGGTGCCCGCCAACACGCTTCCCGGCAGCAAAACGGTCGTCGAACTGGGCCAGGTCGTCAAGGCGACCGTCGAGGAAGGCTCGCCGGTAATCTTTCGCCGCGACGGCCGGTTTGCGGACATGGTGATGGCCGAACTGGCAGGCCGCTTCGAGGCGCCGCTCTACGGCATGCTGGAGGTCGCCAAGCGCGTCGACGCCCACGATTGGGGCGCGCTGCCGAAGCCTGTCATAAGCCTGCACGGACAGCCGGCCGACGAGTCCCGTCCGACGCTGCTTTGGGACGGCGAATGGGAGATCACCTATGTGACCTTTCGCGACATGGGCGCCGCGTTCGGCGCTGCGATCCTCGGCATCTATGTGCTGGTGGTGGCCCAGTTCCGCAGCTTTAAGCTGCCGCTGGTGATCCTGACGCCGATTCCGCTCACGCTGATTGGGATTCTGATCGGCCACTGGCTGCTCGGCGCGCCCTTCACCGCGACCTCGATGATCGGATTCATCGCGCTGGCGGGTATCATCGTTCGCAATTCTATACTGCTGGTCGATTTCATTCGTCACAGCGGCGGACAGGGCAAGCCGCTGCGCGAGGTGGTGCTGGAAGCCGGCGCCGTGCGCTTCAAGCCGATCCTGCTCACCGCGCTCGCGGCCATGATCGGCGCCGCGACCATTCTGCTCGATCCGATCTTTCAGGGGCTGGCGATTTCGCTGCTGTTCGGGCTGGCGTCCTCGACGCTCCTGACCGTCCTCGTCATCCCGGCAATTTACATCGCGCTGCGGGAACCTTCACCGCCGACATCGTCCAGCAAGTAGGAAAGCCTGTCATGGAAAAAGATTATTCTGAATTCACAAAGCGCATTTCCGGCGACCTCAGGAAACTGCGCAAGGACATTCCCGACACCATGCAGGCGTTTTCGGCGCTGGCACAGGCCGCGACGCGCGACGGAGCGCTGGACAGGAAAACCAAGGAGCTGATTGCGCTCGCGCTCGGCGTTGCCGCCCGCTGCGATGGTTGCATCGGCTTCCATACCGAGACCCTGGTCAAACTCGGAGCCACGCGTCAGGAAGTGGAAGAGACCCTCGGCATGGCGATTTACATGGGAGGCGGTCCTTCGCTGATGTATGCCGCTGATGCCATTCCGCGTTTGAACAATTCGAGAAGCAGCTGAACGTTGCGGCCTGAATCGCAGGCCTAGATCGGCTCGTAGCTCTCGGATGCGCAGTTGTCTTCGGGCTCGACGCGCCGGCGGTCGATGATCGCGCCGCTGCTGATCGTGACGCGATAGGTTTGGGCGCCCAGCGGTTTGCCCATGGCGGACGTAAGCTCAGCCCTGACGCACGCGGTCCAGCCCGATCCGTGGAGGTCGCGGCGCGGCGGCGAGAACCGCACCTGGCGCGGGTTTGAAGTGGCGACGAACACCGAATCCAGGTTTTCGCGGACCAGTCGTCTGACATCGGGCGGCGCTTCGGGCGGCGGCGGATCGCTGGCTTTGGCGCGCATGAACTCCGGCACCGGCGAGCGGCTGTCGGCGAAGCCGCAGCCCGCCAGCACGAGCGCCCCGCCTGCCATCAACGCCGCATGAACAATGATCCGCCGCATCCGCCGACTTTATCCGGTGCCGGCGCGGTCGCGGTCAATTTGCCGGCTTGGGCCATCAACAATTGCTGAAGCCCGGCCGCGGAACTGGCTATCATGCTCCACCATGCCGATCCCCTGTTTGCCATGATCTGGTTGAAGTGTAGGTTTGGGAACGGGGATGGCGGGGAGATCGGCGATGAAGACCTTCACGGTTGCGGCTGTCATGCTGGCGTTGATCGCGGTGCCCGCGCACGCCCAGATGGGCGGCAAGCGGCATCAGGGCGACGAAAAAAAGACCGACCAGAAGAAGCCGCAAGTCGACGAAAAGGCCTACAAGGCCGCGCTCGAAAGAATACCCGAGCCCAAGGAAAAGTATGACCCGTGGGGCGTCGCGCGGCCCGCCGAGCCCGCCAAGAAGCCGAAATAGGAAGTCGAAATAGGCCGCTTAATTGCGCGGTCGCTTCATCGAATTGGCGCTTCCCATGCGATATCTTCTTGGCCTGTTCGCCGTCCGCTGTTCGCCGCAGCACCGGCGCTGGCCTGGGAGCATTGGGGCGGAGATCCCGGAGGGACGCGGTTTTCACCGCTCGCCCAGATCACGCCCGCCAATGTCGGCGATCTCCTGCGCGCCTGGGAATTTCGAACCGGAGATCTTGACACCCGTGCGCCGGCCGTGATGGCGCGCACGAAATTTGAGGCGACGCCGCTGTTTGTCGAGGACAGCATCATCTTCTGTTCGCCATTCAACGAAGTCATCGCGCGCGATCCCGGCACCGGCGCGCAGAAGTGGCGATACGACCAGGATCAGCACCAATCAGCGTCCCGGAAATCGTTATGTCTGCCGCGGCGTCGCCTACTGGGTCGACGATCAGGCACCCGAGCGCGCGGCCTGCCGGGCGCGGATTTTCATGGGCAGCAACGACGCCCGGGTGATCGCGCTCGATGCCAGGACCGGCATTCCCTGCGCCGATTTTGGCGCCAATGGTGAGCTGAAGCTCGAGATCGGAGGACAGTTGGAATGGCCGGGCGAGTTCCAGATCACGTCCGCGCCGGTGGTGAGCCGCGGCGTCGTCATTGTCGGCTCTTCGATTGCAGACAATCGCCGCGTCGACGCGCCGCTTGGAACGGTGCGCGGCTTCGATGCGCGGACCGGGCACCTGCGCTGGAGCTGGGACCCGCTGATTCACGGCGGCATTATCGCTGGCCACGCCAATGTCTGGGCGCCGATGTCATCAGACGAAGATCGTGGACTGGTTTTCCTGCCGACATCTTCGCCGAGCCCGGATTTCTGGGGCGGCAAGCGGCCCGGCAACAACGAGCACGCGGATTCCGTTGTCGCGCTGCGCAGCGAGACCGGAGAACTGGTGTGGTCGTTCCAGACCGTGCATCACGATGTCTGGGACTACGATCTGCCGGCGCAGCCGACGCTTGCGCACATCGACACCGGCGCAGGGATGCGCGACGTCGTGATTCAGCCGACCAAGCAGGGTTTTGTCTTCGTGCTCGACCGCGACACCGGCAAACCGATCTGGCCGGTCGAGGAGCGTAGCGTTCCGCAGGCCGGCGTGGAAGGCGAGCAGCTCTCGCCGACGCAGCCGTTTCCCACTCACGTGCCGGCGCTGATGCCGCAACAGTTTTCCATCGCCGACGTGTTCAAGCCGTTTCCGACCTTCGGCCGCTCGGCTTGCGAAGAGCAGATCGAAAGCTCGCGCAACGACGGCCTCTACACGCCGCCCTCCACGCAGGGCACGCTGATCTTCCCGATGACCGGGGGCGGAGTGAACTGGGGCGGCGCGGCGTTCGATCCGGTGAACCAGATCCTTTACGCCAACACCAGCTATGCCGTGCATCTCGTCAGATTGGTTCCGAGAGCCGATGCTGAAGGTTTCAAGTCTCCGGCTGGTCATGAATTCGGACCGCAGCAAGGCGCGCCTTTTGCGATGACGCGCGCGGTTGCGACGTCGCCATTGGGCATATTGTGCAACAAGCCGCCGTGGGGCGCGATGGTCGCGGTCGACCTGAAGGCGGGGAAAATTCTCTGGCGGTCATCGGTCGGCACCGCGGAGGACCGTGCCCCGCTCGGGATCGCTTTCAACTGGGGCACGCCGCTGGTCAACGGCGTGGCGATAACGGCAGGCGGCCTGGTCTTCACCGCGCAATGGACGCGTACTTGCGCGCCTTCGACGCCAGATCCGGCGAAGAACTATGGCAGGGCAGGCTGCCGGTCCCCGGCGTCGCCAATCCCATGACCTATCTGTGGAAGGGCGAACAATATGTGGCGATCGCCGCCGGCGGTCATTCCGAGGCCGGCACGTCGATCGGCGACAGCGTGGTGGCTTTTCGTCTGGCGCGGCAGGACGAAGCGCCCTCGCTGTGGTCGCGCACCATCGATCGGCCCGGCGGAAGGTTCTGGAGCAAGGCGATCGCTCTTGCGCTCGCGATTGTACTGATGGCGGTTGCGCTATGGCGCTGGCGCCGCCGTGTAAAATGGCAGTGAACCGGCATGTCCGAAATTATCCGGTATGTAGCGCGGATAGCGCGAAATCGACCCGAATGACGCGGAACGGACATTCGGTCCGCCTGTATTGCCGCCTGACCGCGGTGGCCCAATTTGAATTTCACGGTGGTCTATTTTGAAAGGTGAGCAAGATTGACCACAGTTTCGGAGCCATATTGAGCAATATTTGCAGATGACCGCGGCCCATCACGGCAAATAGAAAATCCTCCGAACATGCACTCGGTAGACGAAGCCTGCACAGTATGCAGGACGACGATGGAGCTGGTCGATACCCAGCCGATAGACGAGCAATACGAGGTTATCTTTTTCAAATGTCCGCTATGTGCGAAGTCGTCGAAAATCGCGACAACGTACTCCAAGCTTGTGCCGATAGACTGACGAGCGAACGGCAGAACACCATTCTCCGTTGGCAGCCTCCTTCACTTCAAACAAACGTGCACCGTCGCCTTCGTCCTCCGGCTTAAGTTGAGCCAGAAGATGAAATAAGCGGAACGCCGATGCCGGGTGGCGCGCAGTCGTCGAAAGAAAGGCGGCAAACCTCACGCCGGACCCCCCTTGATGGGCGATCATCGTCCGACAAAGGAAGCGGCCACGCTTCCTACTCCGCCACCTGAAAGCAAAAGGCGTCAGCTCCAACGCTGCTGCTCGCGTATCGCACGGCATCGCCGGTCATTATGTCCCGAATAATCGCCTTGCCGAAGGCGCGCGCTGCGTTGTCGTCACGTAGTGCCATGCGACCGGTCTCCTCACGGTCGCTGCCATCTACGTTATGTATTGTGAAGTGGTAGATCAGCATAAGACACGATAGGCGGAGTTTGTTCGGTTTGACTGATCAATATTGCTCGCTTTTCGGTCGAATCTTTTCCTTCGACTGCAGGGCGGCTACACGGTTCGCGAAAAGCCCGGCAACTGAATTTATCCTGATCCTTCGCGCGCTTTATGATTTTGGTTTACGTTGACGCGTTGCAAATATGCTTATTCCGCGAAAGCACGCCCTTGGACTTGAACCGAGGGTGGGTACCGGTCTTGCGATCAGAATACGCGCAAATTATCAAGGCGACGCCGGCAGCGTATCCTCACAACATCGCAAAAGCGCTTGTGACCATCGCCACCGGCTTGTTGTCGGTGGCGCTGGACAAGGTGACGCGGCCGAAGCTCATGGTGCGGCCGAGGCGAACCACCCGCGCGTCGGCCAGCACGTCAGACGAGGTGACGGCGCGCATGAAATGCGTGGTTTGATCGACGGTCGTCATCGGCCGGTATCCGCGGTTCGCGGCAAGGATCGCGATCACCATTGAGGTGTCGGCCAGCGCCATCAGCGCCTGACCGCAGACGATGCCGCCGTGCCGGCACAAGCGTTCGGAGAAGGCCATGCGCAGGATCGCACCCGGCTGCCAGTCGGCCGCAGCACCCTGCGGCGGAGCGCACTCGATGCTGCCGATCGACAGCCCGAGGTCCTGCACCCACGGCGCGAACACGTCGCCAAGGACGCGCCTGGCTTCCTCGATATCGAATTGCTCGGCTTGCGGTTCGTATTGCATGAACGCTGGTTCCTTGGTGCGATGGTCATTCTAGAGGGCATTCGGCGGAAATGGATACTCGCTCAGCGCTTGAAAATGCCTGACTTGAGGCCGTATGATAAGCGCGTGGGGAGTGGGTCGACCATGTTCAGGCGATTGGCACTGATTTTCAGCGTGGTCGCCATGGGTCTCGCCCTCAATGGCTGCACCAAATGCGGTCCGATCTGGGACGATTGGGTGCAATCGCCGAAATCCTGCAAGTCGGACCGTTTTTAGGGCACGATCCCGATCCGAAGGGCCGCGTTAGCGCAAAGTGGAAACCGGTTTTCGGAAGAGGTCATGCCAAAAAAAGATAAACGACGATTCCGATTCAGCGAAGCTGGACCAGACTCCAGCGCGCAAACGGGCACGCTTGGCGTCGCGGTCGGCGCGGTGGTATATTGCCGGGAAGGTACAGGGAGCGTCCTCATGAAAGTTTTCCGCCTGGCGGCTGTCCTCGCGTTGCTGACAGCGCCGGCTTACGCGCAGGCTCCCAACATCAATTTGATCCCGGAGCTGCAATCCAAAACTCCGGAGGAGAAGGAGCAGGAGGCGGCTCAGCAAAAGGCCTACAAGGAATCGCTGAAGAAAATACCGGACGCCAAGGGGTCTTCCGATCCGTGGGGCAATGTGCGCAGCGCGGAAACGCCCAAGACATCAGCCAAGACATCAGCCAAGACATCAGCCAAGACATCAGCTCCGGCAAAGCCGCGGACCAAGACCGGCAGTACCGCGAATTAGAAGGGATGAGTTGAAAGAATGTTTTGATCGGGACGCGAGGGTCGCGTCCCCGGCTGCCTTGGCAATGGAAGCAAGCCTAATTCTTGCCGCCGATCTTCCGGACGAACCCGGCCAGGCCGGCAATGAAATTTCTCACCCAGATGTCGGCATGCGCCGATGTGTCTTGATCCCCGCGCACATTGAACCGGTGCCCGTCCCGCGTCTCGTCATCGAGGATCTGAAGTCGGCGCCTTGGCAAATGCTGCTCGGGTAGCGTCATTTTGGGTTCCTTCTTGCGGAAACCAACGGGCTACTGAGGACAGAGTTCCGATTTTGTGACAATTATCAGTTGAGACAAGGGCTTGCGCGCGCAATCAGGCCAGCACGGCCGATTGATCCAGCAGCGTTTCGTAGCACTCGCAGGACATCCGCATCAGCGCGGGCCGGTCCAGGATCTTGATCACGCCGCGCGAATAGGTGATCACGCCGGCGTTTTGCACCTTGCTTGCGACTTCCGTCACCGAGGTGCGCCGCACCCCCAGCATCTCGGCGAGAAATTCCTGCGTCAAGTTGACGGTGTTGCTTGCCGCCCGATCCGCGCTTTGCAGCAGCCAGCGGCAAAATCGCGCCTCGATCGAGTGCAGCGCATTGCAGGCGGCCGTGATCCGCGCCTGCGACAGCAGCACCTCATTGTAGCGGATGCACAGATTGCGAACGGGATCGCTGCCGGCGGCGACAGTCCTGAAATGGGTGGCGGCGATCTTGCTGCAGGCCACCGGCATCTGCACGACGACGCGAACCAGCGACTTGTACAGGCCAAGCCCGGCCATCGCGCCGACCACGCCTTCGCGGCCGACGGTGGCGGTTTCGACCGCCTTGCCGTCGCGCAGCACCGCGAGCAGCGACAGCATGCCGTATTGCGGGAAGTAAACCTGATCGACCTCGTCGCCGGCTTCGAACAGCACGACCCCCTGCGGCAAGGAGACCGTCGACAGATGCGGAAGCAGCCGTTCGAAGTGATCGCGCGGCAGCGAGGCGAGCAGCTTGTTGTCCAAGGGAAGACCGGCGTTCGAGACGGGCACTGGCACTGCGATATCCTGCCCGGTCGGTCGGGCCGATTTACCGCAGGGGTGGGAAGGACGCTCCGAGAGGGCGGTCCGCGGGAAGCTCATATATAGGAACAACGAGGCGGTCTTGTCGGTCCGGTAGGCGTCATAGCGCCAATTCCGTTTGGGCTCGAACCGCAATGACCTCGGTATTGGGCGCTTTCGCGGATTGAAACTTATTGTCGGAAAACGGACGCAGGGATGTATTTTCCCCTCGAATCTATCCGACTTCGCTGATCAATCGATGTTTCTTGTCCAACCTTGGCGCAATGGCCGTATCGCCCAGCAGCCGATCAAATTCCAATTTCAAGACGCCATAGCATTCGCAGGCGCGTTGCCGCAGGGCCTCGTGATCGAGGATCGTGACATGGCCCCGCCGATAGCGGATAAGCCCCGCCTTTTGCAGCGTGCCCATCACATCGGTGACCGTCGTTCGCCGGACGCCGAGCATCATTCCCAGGAATTCATGGGTGAGCAAGAAGTCGCCTGTAGGCATCCGGTCGCGCGTCATCAGCAGCCAGCGGCAACAACGCTGCTCCACCCTGTGAAGGTGAGCGCAGGCTGCCGATTGCGCGACCTGGTTGAAGAAAGCATGGGCATAGCGGAGCATGGTCAGGACCAATGTCGGGCTCCGCTCGAGTTCGCCGCGGAAAGCGCGGACGTCCATACTGAGAGCCGTTCCCGGAACCTGTACGTAAACCGATGAAGGCGCAACGTGATCACCGAGACAAACCGGCAATCCCACGATTCCTTCGTTGCCGATCGTGCCGACCTCCGCGCTGCCGCCATCTGATGTCGTGATCACAAGCGAGGCGACCCCGTCGATGGGGAAATACACATGTTCGATCGGACGCGATGCCTCATAGAGGCTTTTCTTGTAATCGAAGGCGACATGCGTCAAATGCGGGCGCAACCGCTCGTAATCGTCATCCGACAAGAGCGAGAGAAGCCGGTTAGTTCGTCGACTGTGGTCGGGCATGCCCTGTTATTTCCAATGGTTGTTGGCGGCATCGAACGCCAATCGCTGCAAGCCAGTCAATCAGCGTCGTGGTCGTCCGAACCGGCCTGCCAAATCGCCGCGTCGTCACTTTTGCCGTTATCTTCCTGGGCGCTCGCCCGGGCGGTGTATTCATCGGCGAGCTTGAGAAGACTATCACGCAACGTCGGATCGGTGGAATCGCGGGCGAGACAGCGGCAACGCTCGGCCTGTTCGCGAAGGTGAAAAGACCGCGCCATCGGATTCATTCGCAACGCGGCGGGAGTCCCTTCGAGCTCTCAGTCGCCGGCGCCTGCGTACCGTTGCCGGCAATATCCACACCGTACCCAGTTTATGTCCGGTAGGCGACTCAATATTCCGCGCCTGGCGCAAGCGGCTGGGACTCGGATCGGTTCCCGCGAGCGCTATATTGAGCCCGTCATTATCTGTGCTGGAGTTGCGACATGGCCTCTCGCCCGCGCGATCTGGCAGACCGGATGGCCGGCCGCCGGAAGCCGGACGACGGCTATCTGCGCGAAACCTTCACCCTGCCGCGCGACAAGGCGCGGACAAGAGCGCGCGACTTCCTCACCCGCTATCCCAAGGCCGCCTATATGAGCGGGGTCGAAAGCTGGCGCGAACTGCCCGGCGGCGATATCGAATTCACCATGCGGCGGCTGCGCAGCGCCGACTAGCGGGTTTCGTTCTGGAACCGATGTGCCAAGGTAATGTTCCAACCCACTAAGATAGTTAACATTTTTCGATTACAGGGATTTTCAAGGATTTTCGCCCAGGCTTCGGCCCGAGGGGAAACCATGGCGAGACACCGCAAAGGCCTCGGTGCGCGCAAGCATGTCCGGGTCGATCTGCACAAGCCGGGATTTCTGATTCCGGCTCCCGAATCGCCGTGGATCGAGTGCCTGATCGTCGATGTTTCCGACAGCGGCGTTTCGCTGGAAGTCGGTGCGCTGGTGGTGCCGGAGCTTTTCGGCCTCGCATTTACCGCGGGCGGCGAGGTTCTTCGGGTGTGTTCGCTGGCCTGGCGCAGGGGCGAACTAGCTAGGGCCTGTCGTCATTTGAGCCAAGCGAGTGCGCAGACCAGATGCAGCCCAGCAAGGAAGTTGCACGCGGTTTTTTCGTAGCGTGTCGCGATACCTCGATAATGCTTGATGGCATTGAAGAATCGCTCGACGAGATTGCGCTCGGCGTAGAGTGCGAAGTCGCAGGCCCGTTTGACCTTGCGGGTTGATTTTGGCGGGATGACAGCTTTGATGGCGCGGATCTCAAGGCTGTTGATGAAGCTGTCGGCATCATATCCCTTGTCGGCGAGAAGGGCTTTGGGCTCGACCTGGGCCGCCAGCTGTTCCGCTTGCGTGATGTCGTGAGCGTTGCCACCGGTGAGGCTGAGCGCCAGTGGATTGCCAAGAGCGTCGACGATCACGTGGATTTTTGTCGTAAGGCCGCCGCGCGAGCGGCCGATGGCTTGGTCGCACCCCCCTTTTTTCGGGCCCCAGCGCTATGCTGGTGCGCTCTGACGATGGTGGCGTCGATCATCGCGTATTCGTTATCCGGATCATCGGCCAAGGTATTGAAAAGACTCTCCCAAACCCCGCTCGCGGCCCAGCGCGAAAAGCGCTTGTGGGTGTTCTTCCAGTCGCCAAAGCGCTCCGGCAAATCACGCCACGGAGCGCCTGAACGGAATTTCCAGATCACCGCCTCGACGAACAGGCGGTTGCCAAGCTCGCTGCTGCTGCCAACCGTGCCGGGACGCCCCGGCAGAAGACTCTCAATCCGCGCAAACTGGTCGTCGCGCAATCCATAACGCTTCATCGCAAAGCCCCCTAAAAGAAGGCTCCCTATGAATCACGCTTCAGATGATTTGCGAATCCTCTAAATGACGACAGGCCCTAGCACTACAGTTGCCTATTTGCTTTGAAGTGCGCGCGCTGAGCGGCGGCCTGGTGAGCTCTGCGCCAGAGTGACCAAGCGATGATATGTGCGGGTTGGATCCGCTTTCGAGCGAGTCTGATGGCGATGCGGCGGACTTCCTGGATTGACCAGCGGATCAATGACGGCGTGACTATGCTTTGGTTTTTGCTGTGGTTCGGCGTTTCGTTTTTTTTGGCGGCGGCGGATTGGCGTGATGGCGGATCACCGCCATCATGGCGAAGGCGAGCATCACCAGGGAAACGTGGCGATGCCAGCCATGCCAGGATCTGCTCTCGTTGTGATCGAGCCCGAACTC
>Ga0097691_1001457_pt1 | contig 17402 bp, 23 predicted proteins | sample NGESurdeep072012_8_FD_72858 | JGI IMG/M metagenome (GOLD analysis project Ga0097691, IMG submission 72858) | Arctic peat soil microbial communities from Barrow, Alaska - NGEE Surface sample 210-1 deep-072012 | ecosystem: Environmental > Terrestrial > Soil > Wetlands > Peat ... | reverse complement strand
ATCTCACGCCGAAGGGTTCTCGCCTCCGCGCCCTTCTGCTCGACCGCATGACCACACCGCCCGCCACCCTCGGACGCCTGTCCATCCTCGAGCAACGGACACTGGTACGAATCCTCACGCGTCTGCTCGGGTAACGGGAAGCTTGGTGGCGATCGGCGTGAAGAAGTCCATCGAGACCATGGCCGTCAGATGGTTCGCCAAGAAGGTTCGCCATGTCTGGGCGGCGGACGACGCTGTCCCCGCAAGAGCCGCGAGGCCGTCCGGACCCACCCTCCTTAGGCGACGACGTCCCGGCCGTGTCGCTCGTGGGATACTCGGATCGTGGCATACGCGGCACCGCTTGCGATCGGATCTCGACGGTGGCAGCGACGCTCCGACGATCGCCCCCGCGTCCTTATGGCGTCGGCGCTCAAGCTCCTCAAACGCCGCGGCTATCGCCGCATCCGCGTGGAAGACGTGGTCACGGCCCGCATGATTGTGCCCGCGCTCTCGCATCAGGCGCTGTTTCACGTGCACTTGGGCGTCCGGCGGTTCGCGCCGTGCCACGTCGACCGCCTCTTCGACTCGAGCATGGATCACCTGCTGCAGGGACTCCGCCCGTCCGCGCGCCGGGCCTTCGTCGGCGGATAGCTCATCGTGTCTACCCCCGCCAATGGCAGCGTTGCCTTCATGCTCCGCGCGCTGCGCTATCCCAACTACCGGCTGTTCTTCGGCGGCCAGATCGTCTCGCTCGCGGGTACATGGATCACCGCGACCGCGACGAGCTGGCTCGTCTATCGACTCACCGGGTCGGCGCTTCTGCTCGGCCTCGTCGCGTTCGCCGTGCTGTTCGTGCTGGGCTTCCTGCTCTACGCGGTCCTGTACGCGGCGGCCGGCTCGCTGGTGAGCCGGATGGAGGACATCAACTCGGTGGTCGCGCCGATGACGATGGTCGGGATGGCCGGCTACCTCGTCGCCGTCTACACCTCGTCCGGGCTGATCCCGGCCGACGCCGGCTGGGTGGTGGTGCTTTCGTACGTGCCGTTCGTGAGCCCGTACCTGATGCTCTCGCGCTTTGCGACCGGCATGGCCGGCCCGCTGGACCTGGCGCTCGCGTCAGCCCTCCTGGTCGTGGCGATCGTCGCCTGCCTCTGGGTGGCGGCCCGCATCTACGCGGCGGGCGTCCTGACCTACGGCCAGAAGCCCGGCGCGCGAGCACTGTTCACGGCGGCGTTCGCGCACCGGGGGTAAGGCGGGGAGCGCCGAGGGGCGCCGAGCGAGGCCGCGCCCACCGGCGCCGCGCGCCAGCTGACCGGCCGGGTTGTCGAATGATCACCGAAACGAGATGCCCGGCCACGGGGTACCCGGCGCATCATGGGAGCGCGTGGCAGCCTGGTTTCGGCCGCTGCTGCGCACCATCCGCGGGGGTGTGCGCCATGATCGAATCGCCAGTCGTGTCGTCCCCGGACGACGTCGCCGAATGGCTCGACAGCCGCCTTGCGCTCGTCCGCGCGAAAGACCGGATCGACGGGGAGCTGCGCCGGGTCGCCCTCGACGTCGTGGGGCGCTGTGAGCACGACGAGCTGGACCCGACGTCCAAGCTCCTGCTGCGCCGCGTGACCGAGCGTGCGATCGAAGCGACGCTCGAGCCCCTCACCGTCACCTTTGCGGCCGCCCTCGAGCGCGGCATCGACGGGCTTCCCGAGGCCCTCCGCCATCGCCTCACGCGGGCCGAGGCGCGCCGGGACCTCGGCTGGGACTGACGGGAGCGCGACGGGGATGAGGGCGAGAAGCCCGCGGAAGAGTGGGGTTCCCGTCCACGCCTGCCGGCAGCCGTCATCGGCCGCAGGTTGACTTCCCTTGGTCTGACTCGCGCCGCCCGGGCTACGCCGGCCGCCGGGGTCGCTCCCGGCGAACAAATGGCGCGGATCGACCGATCGGTGGTCGCGCGGAAGTGAGCCCTCGACGGATCTGTTCGCCCCACGCGGACGTCGTGGCCGCGGGTGTCCCGGCCGGGTCCCAGCCTGACTCCGATTCAGGCGTTCTGTTCGTCGCAGGCGACGCCGGCGGGTGCGCGTCGCTCCTGACGGCGGGACCCGTCAGTCAGTGAGGGCCAGGTCCTCGGTGCTCCGTGTCGCAGCACGCCCGGGACCCGCAGGTCGAACGGGCCGTCGGTCAGCGTGAGGAGCGTCCCGTAGCCGGCCCGCTCCAGGTGCACCGAGACCGTGGTCTTCCACGCGTCGCCCGGCAGCCATGGCCAGCGAGCCCTCGACCCGCTGCGGGGCGGGCCCGGGTGCGCGCGAGGGACACCGCAGGTGATCGCCTGTGCAGCACCGAAACGTATCCTCGCGTCGTTCCGGCCGGCGCCAGCGAACACCGCCTCACCCCAAGGGCCGCATTGACATAGAGCCGACGACGGGTCATCGTGTGTACCGACACATGTCGGTACATCACAGGACCATGACAGAGGACCGGTCGATGACGATGGAGTTGAGCCGCCCGAACCTGCGAGGGCTTCGCTCAGCCCTCGGCTTCTCCCGGGAGTCGATCGCCCGCGTCCTCGACGTCAGCACGCGGACGGTCGAACGCTGGGAGGGCGGCACAAACACGGACAACGCCGATGTCATGCGACGCCTCGACGAGTTGAGCGAGATCGTGCGCCTCGGCCAGGAGATCTACGGCGACGACCTCGCGTGGTTCATGGCCACGCCTCGGCAGAGCCTTGGCAATCGAACGCCCGCAGCGGTGCTCGTTCGCGGCGACCTCGACGACGTCCTCGGCATCCTTTCCCAGGCGTACGAAGGGCAATGGGGCTGATCGGCCGAAATGGCCCTGGATTCACTGCTGCGCGCGTGGACGGGCATCGGCCTCCGCCACATCCCGGCCGGCGTCAGCCGCGGGATCCTTGATGCCACGCACGCCGCCCGGTCGCAGCGCAATCGCTGGAACGAGGCCGGCACCCCGACCTTCTACTTCGCGAGTGACATCGCCGTGGTCGTGGCCGAGTTCGGGCGCCACATCCAGGCGGAACTGCCTGGCGGTCAGCCGGAGCGACAGGCGCGAGACGTCTGGAAGGTACCGATCTCGCTCGATCGGCTGGTTGATTTCCGGGATCCCACCGCGTCAGCGTCGATCGGCCTCTCGAAGATCGACGCCTGGATCGGCGAGATCGACCGCACTCAAGCGACGGCGCGCTACGTCCGCCAGCACGCGGACGTCCAGGGTCTGCTGGTGCCGTCGATGGGCTTCCTGGACGACACCGCCAAGTGGAACGTCGTGGTCTATCTCGATCGGATCGACCCACGGGCGACGTTCGGCACGCCGGTCTTTCTGCGTCGGATCGTTCTTGACGCCGTCGGTGGCGTCTGAGCTCCGAACGGCCCGGTTGCCTTGACCGTTCCCTCTCGTTGATCAGCACGCCCGGGACCCGCAGGTCGAACGGGCCGTCGGTGAGGGTGAGGAGCGTCCCGTAGCCGGCCCGCTCCAGGTGTACCGAGACCTGGTTTCCCGCGTCTCGCCTGGCAGCCACGGCTGACGACATAGACCTGAGCCCAACTTGACATGACGCTCCCCTGACCATATCGTGCTAATGGACACACAACGTGTAGTCACGTGCAAGGGCGAGCCGATGTCGGACCAGCGAGCAAACCGATTCAACGTCGTCCTCGACGATGAGCACGCAGCGAAGCTGCACAGCCTCGCCGACCGAACCTACGTCAATCCCGGCACAATCGCGCGATCGCTGCTCTCGACGGCGCTCGACCAGGCCGCCCCTGATCCCGAGAGCGTGGCCGCGCTGCTGGACGCCATCCCCGGCGCCTACGAGAGCGCCCTCGAGGGTCGCGGTGCGGTGCAGGCTGGTCGCGTCGTACGTCTCGAAGACCTTTGAGCCGGTGGCGACCGTTGTCCTCGGCGAACCGGCCGTCGCCAATCTCGACCATCTGATACTCACGCGCAGCCTTCCCGTCACAACGCGAGCGCGAGTACGGGCGTCACTCGAGCCCCTGGCCTCCTTCCCATTGATGGGGTCGAAACTGGGAGGGCGCTGGCACGGGTTCCGTTTCATCCTCGGACCGTGGCCATGGATGCTTCTGGTTTACGAGTACGACGAGACGAAGGACGAGGTCGGAGTCGCTACCATCGCGGACTCCAGGTCCGCACGCGCCGCGACCTCCCAACGGTAAGGCGGCAGTTGGCGCCAAAGGCGCCGATCAGTACGGGCGAGGCCGCAGGTCCGACGAGAAGTCCACGACGCCGCGAAGTCAGGCGAGCGCCTCGCCCCAGCCTTCGAGAGCCTCCGCGTGGCGGTCCAGCACGCCCGGCACCTGTCAGTCGGCGAGGGCGAGGTATTCCTCCGTGCTTCGTGTCGCTGGGCTGAAGCCCAACGCCTCGTAGAGCAGGTCCTCGGAGACGCCCAGAAACGTGGCGAGGCCGATGTCCTCGTCGACGTCGGGCCAGTGGATCGCGGCCCCGAACTCCTCGATCTGGTAGTTCGCGCGTTGCGCCGGCGTGGCGCTCGCCAGGCGCTCCGACCAGGCGAGCGGAATGCCCAGCTCGCGGCCATCGGCCAGGTGCACGTAGATGTGCTCGCCGTCACAGTGAACCCGCTCGATGACGGGAATCTGCGTCAGAACGCGCTCAGTCACTGCCACAGCGTTTCTCCCACTCGACCAGCCATTCCTGTTCGTGCGCTCCGGCGATACGAAGGATCTGCCCGATCTGGGGATCAGCGTAGCCGCGCGACCTCTCGAGGGCAACGGGCCCGAACCAGATCTTGGCGGTGCCGCCATTGCCGGTCACATGCACGTGTGGCCGCTCCTGGCAGTCACCCATTCGAAAGCGGAAGACGAACCCAGCTTCCTCCAGGAGCCTCGGCATTCGTCGTTCCTCTTCCGCATCTGGCTACGCCGTGGCCCCCAGCAGCTCCTCGACCTCCTCGAGCGCCGCAATCGCCTGCTCGCGCGAGATCGACGGATAGTGGCTCACGAAGTCGCCCACCGTCTGCCCGTCCTCGAGGTAGTCGAAGAGCACCTTGACGGCAATGCGCGTGCCCGTGAAGACGGGGGCGCCGCTGTGGATCTCGGGGTCACGCGTGATCGCCGGGATGGTCGTGGTCGACATTGTGGCGGCCTCCTGTGGACCTTTCCAGCCTACGCCCACCCGCTTATCTCGGCATCAATCGGGCAGGCAGGCCGCGCAGTCGGCCTCCCGGATTCGATCTCTCAGTACGGCCGCGATCCCCCGCCCCCTCTCGCCGATCAGTACTGCCTGGGCCGCAGGTCCGACGAGAAGTCCACGACGCCGCGGAGCCAGGCGAGCGCCTCGCCCCAGCCCTCGAGCGCCTCCGCGTAGGCATCCAGCACGCCCGGGACCCGCAGGTCAAAGGGGCCGTCAGTGAGGGTGAGGAGCGTCCCGTAGCCGGCCCGCTCCAGGTGGACGGAGACCGTCGTCTCCCACGCGTCGCCCGGCAGCCACGGCCAGCGGAACTCGAAACGGCGGTCGCTCTCCAGGACGGTGACGTCCCACCATACCCGCTGGTCGGGGAAGACCAGCGTGCTACGCGTTCCCACCGCCAGCGAGCCCTCGACCCGCTGCGGGAACCAGCGGATCAGCTCCTCGGGCACCGTCCAGCAGCGGTAGACCCGGGCCGGCGGCGCATCGAACCGGCGGACCATCCGCAGGGTCCGAGGTGTGAGAGCGACAGCGGTTCCGTCCTCGGCGGCGTCAGCGTGCATGGGATGAGGCTACCACCGCCTGCGAGTGGCCCGGCACTGATTGCCGGCAAGCAGTGCAGTGAGACGCGGCTCCGATCGGCCTTGCCTTGTCGCGGCCATCCTCGTCCGCGGTTGGTCATACGAGTCCAGGTGCACGCCAGCTTTGTAGCACCACGCGGGTCTCGGCGATGTTGACCTGGGGAGAGATCGGGTGGGTGAGAACTGGCTGTCGAGGCAGCCGTGGAGGCGACTCTAGCGGACGAGTCCAATGGAGGTCGTCGTGCTCGTGCAGCCTCCTACGCTGTATTGGCAGGGCGGTGGGCCGTAGCTGGGGTCGATGCTTGTGAGGCCGTAGTACCCCACGAACCTGCCCTGGATCTGGTCGATGGCAGGCTGGGTGAACGAGGTAAGAACAAAGGCAGCCAGCCCCGTGACGTGATAGTTCGCGTTGTTGCCGTCGCATTTGCCGTTCGAGGCCTTCGCATCGCTGCCGCACGAGTCCCAGATTGGAAGCAGGACCGTCGCTGTGCTAGTGACCCAGCCCTGCAAGCAGCTGACGACGGAATTCTTCGGGCCACTGCTGTTGTGCTTGCCGGGTTCGCCCGCGATGACGACTCCGTCGGGCACGAAATTCATCGCGGGATTGTTGGGCGTGCACAAGCTGGTTTCCAGCACGCCCGTTGCGTTTGCCCCTGTCCACGACAGCCACCCGAAGTTGCCTGGGCCGTTGGCGCCGTCAGTGATGTTGTAGATCGTCCCAGTGGTAAAGTCCGCAGGCGGATCGACGCCGATCGGCAGCAATGCGCCGCCTTCCACCGACTTGGTGTTTGCGTATGAGATGGCCGTGGCCGTGGTGCCGATATTCCAGGTCGACTGGCCGACGACGCCCAGGAAGTACGTCGAAGGCGTCGACGTTGCGTTGACGACCACGCCCTGCGCACCCAACGGGATAGCGCCACCGGCGGTCACCGATCCGAGGGGCGTGAGGTTCCCGTTGCTGTCGACGGTCCCGTTGACGTATTGGCCGGTCCAGCTGCACGGGCGGGCGCCCGACGCCTGGCATCCATTGGCCGCGACGCTGTTGGTGATCGCGGTGAAGACCTTCGGCCCGTCAATTGCGGCTCTTGCTAGAGTCCCGCCGTCCTTGATGTAGAAGTCCACGATCGCGGTCGTCCCAGCCATGGAGGCCAGATCCGACACGTTCTGACTGTCGCGGCGCTGCAGGAAGGCGTTGCCTCCGTCGATCGCGAGTCCGAGGACGAGCAGGAACGCGACCATACCGCCCGCGTAGATCGCAAGGGCCTGGCCCCGCTCGCTGCCATCGGCGCCTGTGCGGAGCCGGGACGTGCTCTTCATCTCTTTCGCCTTTCCTCTGCCCGGACAGATGTTTGCCGGCCTCTGGGGATCTAACGCATTGCCTGCGCTGGGGGTCAATTGACCACGACCACTGAGGTAGATCCGACGGGGATCGAGCCGAGCGGCGTGTCGAAGAAGGACGTCACGACGACCCGGAGAAGGTCCCCGGAAACGCAGGTGGCTGCCGGCGTGCCGAGAGTGGGATCGGTCGGCAGAAAGCAGCTCACGGTCACCGTCGGTCCTGGCACCCCGGCCATCCCGCTCTTCGCATGCGTGACGATGTTCGTCGGGTAAGTCGCGGCCTGGGATCGACCGGCGACCGATGCCCACCGGGAAGTCTCGCGAGCGGCCTGCGCCACCGCGTTGTTCACGTACACGAGGTAGCCGAGTCCGATGAACCCCATCAGCAAAGGCAAGAACACGATCATGACCAGGGAGAATTCCACCAAGGCCTGACCACGTGCGTCGCGATGTCGATCGTGCATGACTAGTTCGGCTTCTTGTAGTTGTAGGTCACCTCGCTCGCGCACGCGACCACCGTGCCAGCTGCAGGGCTCTGGGTCGTGACTTGACCTGGAGTGCCGGCGCCGCCCGTATCCTGGACTCCAACGGGTTTCAGGCCCGCGGCTTGGATATCGAGTGATGCCTGCGTGTACTGCTCACCGACCACGTGCGGGACGGGCTGGCATGCCGGACTCGGCGAGGGCGACGGGTTGACCGAAGGGGATGGGTTGACCGAAGGGGACGGGCTGGGCGATGGGGACGGGGACGGAATCGGCCCGGTAGGCGCGTTCAGCACGACAGACGTCGCGGACGAGGTCAGGTTCAGCGGGCCGCTAAGAACCGCCGAGAGAAGAGGGGTCACCAGCGTGAACGGGTACGTCACGGATACCTTGTAGATGCTGCCCTCGGTGCAGGCGGCCGAGACTGGCACGCCGTTGCAGGTGATCGTGGGAGCGTTCGCCGTGACGCCGGACAGCTCGTTGGTGACGTGCCACGTTACTGTCTGCGGATTAGTGCAGCCTGTCTTGACGGTATCGCAGGTTGGATTGGTCGCCCCGTACATCGCACCCTCGCGGGCGGCGTTCTCCACGCTGACGTAGGCGAAGAAGAGGCGGCCAAGGTCGATCGCCCCACCCACGATGACCAGAAAGAAGGGGAGGATCAGGGCGAGCTCCACGAGCGCCTGCCCGCGCGATCGCGGACGCAGACGTCGCAGCAGCCGACCCAAGCGTGATGGACGCGTCAGCGAGGCCATGTTCCGAGTAGTTGGCGCACGCATCGTCAAGGTGGTTCCCCTGGCATCTCAGGCGAGTCTCATCCGCCGTGACCGCACACTCTCCGTGCCGAACCTTGAGGTCAACCTTGCAGCGTTGCGGATCTCCACCAGCAAATCTCGGAAGGTCGCTCGCCGGCCGGGGCGTATCACCCCTCGGTGGGTGACTCCGCCGGGAGCGTGAGCGTGAATGCGGCGCCGGTCGCGGCCGACGCTCCCCGCGACCCAGCCTCGTCGGCGGGCGGCTGACTACCGGGTCCGGGCTCCACTGTATCCAGCACCAGATCCCCTCCGTTCGCCCGGGCCAGCTCGCGCGAGACGTAGAGACCCAGGCCGGTTCCCTCGGCGCCGGGCAGGGTGCCCCGGGCGTAGCGCTCGAAGAGGCGCCCGCGATCGGCCTCGGCGATCCCGGGCCCGGCGTCCTCGACGCGCAGGCGCAGGGTGCCGCCGCCTGTGCCGCCACCCCCGGCGGTGCCGCCGTCCCCGGGCACAAGCGCCACGGTCACGGTGATCGGCGCCCCTCCGCCGTACTTGACGGCATTGTCGAGGAGGCCCCAGATCACCTGGTCCACCTGGTCGGGGTCGGCGAGGGCCAGCCACCCACCGGACCGATCGTCGAGTGTGAAGGGGACGCCCGACGCGCCGAGGGCCTCCCAGGCGCGGCGAACCAGGCCGGCCGGGGCGAAGACCTCCGGCACCGGTCGGAGCACGCCGGAGTCGAGCCGGCTGACCGTCAGGAGCTGGCGCACCATCCGTGAGAGCCGGTCGCTCTGCTCGGCGATGATCCCGAGGCGCCGGTCGGGCTCGCCGGCGACGGCCTGCTCACCCGCCAGCTGGTCGGCATAGGCGCGGATCCGCGCGAGCGGCGTCTGGAGGTTGTGGCTGACGCCGCGCAGGAAGTCGTCCTTCGCCGCGTCCAGCTCCCGGAGCCGCTCGTTCTGGTCGGCCACCCGGGCGAACAGCTCCGCGTTGCGCAGGCCCACGCCGACGACCGCCGCGAACAGCTCCAGGAGGTCCTGGTCGGCGCGATCCCAGCGCGCGGTGGCGGAGGCGCGGCCCACGAGCACGCCGAGCGGCTCGGCCCCGGCACGCAGATCCGCGCGGACCGGCAGGGGATCGCCCGGCACGCGCTCCTCGGCGGGGATGGCCGACGGGTCGCCCAGCACGATCCGGGCGTCGATCAGCCCGAAAGCGGCCCGCGCGTCGGCGATCGCGAGGTCCACCAGGCGGTCGGCGCCCTCGCGCGGCGAGTACGTGCCCACGGCGTCGACCACGCGCGCCACCTGGCGATTGCGACGCAGGAGGTCGGCGGCGAGCTGGTTCTGGCGCTCCGCGAGGCGGCCCAGCTCATCGTCCGCCAGGGCCGGGAGCGGCGTGCTCGTGTCGCCGGCCGCGATCCGGTCCAGCGCCGTGGCCAGCGCCCGCAGCGGCGCCGTGAGGCTGCCGGCCACGACGAACGCGATCCCGACGCCGAGCAGCGCGGCGATCACGAACGCGGTGAGCAGGATCCGGAAGATGCTGCCGTCGCTGTCCGCCCGGCCGGTGATCACGAGCAGCGCCCCGAACGCGACGAGCGGCACCAGCGCCGCGATCAGCAGCGCCGCGGTGATCCGGATCCGGAACGGGATCACGTCGGGTCCGCCTCCAGGCGGTAGCCGATCCCGCGCACGGTGACCAGGTGGCGCGGCCGGTTCGCGTCCGGCTCGATCTTCTGGCGGAGGCGCCGCATCGTGACCCAGACGTACGAAGGATCGGCGCCCTCCGTGTCCGCCCAGCCGCGGGCCAGCAGGGTCTCGGTCGAGACGGTCTGGCCGAGGTTCGCGGCCAGCGCGTAGAGCAGGCGCGACTCCGTCGGCGTGAGCGAGACTTCCGTGCCGTTGACGGTCGCGGCGCGCCGCCCGAGCTCGAGCGCGAGCCCCGGCCCCAGCTCGATCCGCTGGCCCGGCAACCGGTCGCCCAGGCGCCGGAGCACGCGGTTGATCCGCGCCCGCAGCTCCGGGTAGTGGTAGGGCTTCGTGACGTAGTCCTCGGCCACCTCGTCGAGGAGCTCCGCCTTCGAGTCGGCCGCGTCGATCGCGGTCAGGACGATGATCGGCAGGTCGGCCCGGGCCTTGATCTCGCGCGCCAGGGAGATTCCGTCAAGGCGCGGCATCATCATGTCCAGCAGGACCAGGTCCGGCCAGGCGTTCTCCAGGCGGCGCCGCGCCTCCACGCCGTCGCGGGCCGTGGCCACGTCGTAGCCGTCCGCGCGCAGCTGCTCGGCGAGGACGACCAGCAGGTTCGAGTCGTCGTCCACCAGGAGGAGTCGCGCCGGGCGTTCGCGGCCGCCCGGGCCGCCGGGGATCAGCACGCCTCGAGGATAGCCCACGCCCGTGCGGGCGATGCCGAGGTCTGTCGCCGCGGCTACGGCTTGCTGAAGATCTCGTGGCCCCCGATGCGACGCCAGCGGACTGCCAGCTGGCCGTCGACCTGGATCCACGCGAAGGTCGCGCGGCCGTCAGGTCCGCTGAAGCTCCACGTCATCTCCAGGACGCCGGGGGCATTCTCCACGCCCTTCACGCGGAGTGAGGCGGGCCACGCCGAAGATGGGTCGGCTGCATACCGTTCACACGCCTCGATGAAGACCCGGAGGGCGGCCTTGAACCGGACCTGTTCAGATGGGGAGAGGCGTTTGTAGTCCGCCTTGAACGAGTCGAGAACGACGTCCTTCACCGCGTCATGCGTCGAGATGCGCGATCAGCTCGTCCGCCCCTTCGACGACGGCCACGCGACCCGCCGCGATGTCCGCGTCCGCCTCGCGCTCCATCGCCTGCCAGCGCTCGGTCCAGAACCACGCCTGGTCGGCCGGCACGGTGACGATCGGGATCAGCTCGACGCGCCCATCGTCGTGTTCGATCAGCTTGATCTGCGAATCTGCCTGGTCGAGATGGAGACGACGGCGAAGCTGCACCGGGAGGGACACGGTTCCTCGCGACTGCACCGTCAGAATATGCGTCTTCATGAATTGCAGTATAGCAGCACGATGACTCGCCCCGGACGAACAGAGCGCCTAAATCGAAGTCAGGCCCGGGCCCCGGCCGGGACGTCCGCGGCTACGACGTCCGCCGGAGGCGAACGAATCGGTCGTGGGCTCCACCCGCCCGGCCACCGATCGGTCGATTCCCGCCGTTTGGTCGCCGGCAGCGACACGCAGCGCCGGGACCAGACCAACACCGGGACGGCGGGTCATTCGGCCTTCGGATCGAAGAAGCGGCAGCGCGGGGCGAGCGGGCAGCGGTCACAGGCGGGCCGGCGAGCGTCGCAGGTCCGGCGGCCGTGCTGGATCAGCAACACGTGCGCGGCGTAGAACTGGTCCGGGGAGAGCAGGTGCGCGTAGATCTCGTGCTGCTCGTCGGGGCCGGCGGTCGCCGGCGCGAGACCGATCCGCCGGCTCACCCGTTCGACGTGCGTGTCCACGGGCATGAGCGGCATCCCGAAACAGAAGAGCAGGACGATCGACGCGGTCTTGCGGCCGATCCCCGGGATCGCCGTCAGCCAGTCTCGGGCCTCGCGTGGCGGCAGCCCGGCGAGGAAGCCCAGGTCATAGCCGCCACTCCGCTCGCGGATGGTCCGCAGGGCGGCCTGGATGCGCGGCGCCTTCTGGTTGGCCAGCCCGCCGACCCGGATCACCTCGATCAGCGCGGCGACGTCCTCGCCTTCGACCGCCGACCAGTCCGGCGGTGCGCCCGGCGCGAGGCCGACACCGCCCCAGCCCTCGGGGGGTGCCTCCGTCCCGTCGGGTCCGACCACGCGGTGAGTTGTCACCGGCCCTCCCGACGGGTAGGCCGCTCGCAACCCCTCAAATGCCCGCTCCGAGTTCAGGTCGGCGGTGTTCTGCGAGAGGATCGTGAGGACAAGCTCGCTCACCGGGTCCAAGCGCTGCGCCGGCGCCGGGACGCCGTACAGCCCGCCAAGCCGCTCGACGACGAAGTCGACGAGGCCGGGCCGCTGGCGCCGCAGGCTCCGCGCCCAGGCGAGGGCGGGATCGGCGGGGCGACGCGGGCGGAGTCTCGAGGGGGCTGCGGCAGTGCCCGCGGGTCGGCGGGTCACCAGATGACGTCGACGTCGTAGCGCGCGATCGCTGGGTCCGAGGTGACGATCGGGATCCCCTCGACCTGGGCCTGCGCAACCAGGAGACGATCGAACGGGTCGCGGTGGATGGGCGGCAACCCGGCGACGCCAACGGCATGCTCCACGGTCACCTGGAGCTCGCGGAAACCGTTCGCAGCGATGCGGTCCGGCACGTATGTCTGGGCCGGTTCTGGGAGGTCAAGGCGTTGATCGGCGGCCTTGATCGCGATCTCCCACGCCGACACGGCGCTGACGACCACGTCGGTATCCGGCGCCGCGATCACACTCCGCGCGCCAGCAGACAGTCTCGGATCTTCGAGGACCCACCAGAGAAAGGCGTGCGTGTCCAGCAGCACGCGCACGTCACATGTACTCCTCGAACTCCGGGAGTGGGTCGTCGAAGTTGTCGTGAATGACGACGCGCCCGCGATCCATGCCAGGCACGCGTGGCGGCCGCTCGTGCGCGATTGGAGCCAGCTCTGCGATCGGGTGCCCGGCGCGGGCGATCACAATCCGCTCGCCAGCCTCGACACGCGCGAGCAGGCGGGACAGATGGGTCTTCGCTTCGTGGACGTTGACGGTCTCGACCATGCAGGAAGCATGACTTAGTCCGAGGACTTAGTCAACCGCACACCGCACAATCTCGTGTCCGACGTGCGCGGATCGGTGCCGGGAATCCTTGCCAATGCTGGCCCGGTATCACTATCCACGTTCTCGCATCGGCCGGGAGCCCCACGGTGGTCGAGAGAGCCCGAGCAAGCTCCAGATTCCTCGTCACTGCTGCGACTGCGACGCACAAGCGAGGGAATCGCCAGCTCCAGCCGGCCTCGTGGCTTCCGCGTCGCCGCGCAGGGTCCGAGCTTCCCGGATAGTGATTGCCTGCGGAGCATTGGCGAGGATATGGCCGGCGGCCCCACGGTCTGGCCACCCGCGGGAGGCCTACCCGAGACCGGACAGCGTCTGCCTCTGCCCGATGCCGACCAACCGAGCCATGCGCTCGCCGCAGCGCTCGAGGGGCGCCGCCCCGGCGGCCATCGCCTCCTCGACGGGCTGCGGCCGCTCCACCACCGGGACCGCGACCGCGCCGACTGCCGCGAGCGCCGCGATCCCGTCCGGCTCCACGCCACCGCCCACGGCGATGCATCCGACGCCGGCCGCGGCCGCGCGCCGCGCCACGCCGAGCGCCGTCTTGCCGAACGCGGTCTGCCCGTCGATCCGGCCTTCGCCGGTGAGCACCAGGTCGGCCCCGGCGAGCTTGGCCGCGAAGTCCGCCGCCTCCATCACGAGATCCACGCCCGGCACGATCGCGAAGCCGGCGAAGCGGTCGCGCAGGCAGGCGAGCCCGAACGTCGCCCCGCCGGCCGCGCCGGCACCCGGCGTCTCGCGCTCGCGGCGGCCGGTGGCCGATTCCAGGGCATCCGCCCAGCGCTCCAGCGCCGCATCGAGCTCTGCCACCTCGGCCGGGCCGGCGCCCTTCTGCGGACCGTAGACCGCGGCCGCGCCGCGCGGACCCAAAAGCGGGTTCGTCACGTCACACGCGATCCGCAGCGAGACGTCCGCGAGCCGCGTGTCCAGCCCGTCGAGGTGGACGACGACCTCCGGCTCGACCGTCATCCCGAGCCCCAGCGCGGCGAGGATCCCGCGGCCGCCGTCCGTGGTCGCGCTCCCGCCGACGCCCAGGTCGATTCGCCGGACGCCCGCGTCGAGGACGGCGCGGAGCACCTCGCCGGTCCCGTAGGTGGACGCTCCGGCTGGATCCTGCTCGACCGCCGCCAGTCGCGAGAGGCCGGAGGCCGCGGCGAGCTCCACCACTGCGCGCGTCCCGTCCGCGCTGCGGAGCCAGCGCGCGACGAGCGGCCGGCCCAGCGGGTCGTGTGCGGCGGCCTCCTGCCACGTCCAGCCCCCGGCGGCCTCGATCGCGACCAGCGTCCCCTCCCCACCGTCGGCGAGCGGCGCGAGGACCAGGCGGTCGTCCGGGCGGGCACGCGCCCAGCCCGCCGCGAGCGCGCGGGCAACCTCCACGGACGTGAGCGAACCCTTGAACGAGTCGGGCGCGATCAGGATCGTGAGCGGGCGCCCCGGAACGCCCCAGCCCGGCACGCCGCCGCCGCGCGCGCCCCGATCTGCCCGCACGACGCTAGCGTCCCGCGAGCCCGGCACGCCTCTCGAGGTACTCCGGGATCCGGATCATCGGCGGGCGCTCGCGGTCGGCGAGCTCGATGATCTCCAGGCCCAGCCGGTCGACCCCGGAGCGCGGGAGCTTCATGGTGGAGCCGATCTCCGCGAAGAGCCGGGCGCGGCCTCGCTCCTCCAGCCGCTTCATCACGGCCTGGATGATCACGAAGCTCATCCGCGAGAGTCCCTCCAGCTCCTGGTTGCGGTGGACGCGACGCTCCAGGTCGACCTGGCCAAGTGCCTCGAGGCCACCCCGCTCCGCGATGTCGATCAGGTGGCCGATCTCCACCGCGTAGCCGGTGAAGAAGGGGATCGTCTCCAGCAGGCTGCGGCGCCCCGCGTACTCGCCCGCGAGCGGCTGGATGAACCCCGAGAGGTCCGGGTAGAACAGGTTGATCAGCGGACGCGCCACCAGCTCGGTGACGCGGCCCCCGCCGCCTTCCCGGAGCACTCCACCCTCCACGATCGGGCGCTGGTAGTAGCCCTTGACGTACTGGATCCGCGGCTCGACGAGGAGCGGACCCAGCGTCCCGTAGGCCATCCGCGGGTGCCAGTTCCGGACATCCGTGTCGCACCAGACCACGATGTCGCCCGACGACTCGAACAGGCTCTTCCAGAGCGCCTCGCCCTTTCCGCGGTACGAACCGTAGCGGGCCAGCACCTCGGGGTGTTGCACGACCCGCGCTCCCTCCCGGGCCGCGATCTCGCGCGTCGCGTCGTCGGAGGCAGAGTCGATCACGATCAGCTCGTCCACCAGCGGGACGGCCTCCATCAGCATCAACCGCGCTCGACGCACGATGGGGCCGACCGTCGCGGCCTCGTTCAGCGTCGGTAAGACGAGGCTGACGGTAACGCCCTGCTTCTCCTTGAGTGCCACGAGGCGGCGCAGGTCGCGGAATTCGGCGTGGTGGAAATTGGACTCGGCGAACCAGCGCTCGACCCGGGCGGGCACCGCCCGGGATTGCTCGGCCGCCCGTTCTGCTGCGGCGAGCGATTCGGCCCGGGCGGCCAGCTCCTCGAAGGTGGCCGTGTCGATCCGCTCGCGGGTCTTGACCACGATCACCGGCGGCCGGGCGCGCGCGGCGATCGTCTCCGGGAGGACCCCGAACAGGAAGCTGGCGACGGCCGACCCCTCCGGCGCAGCGGATGCACCCATGATCACGAGGTCGGACTTCTCTGCCTCGCGGAGGATCGCGTTCCGGACGTTCGGCGCCTCGCGCAGGATGCCGTCCGCGCGGCCGCGCGCATGCTGCTTGAGGAATGCTGCCAGGGCGTGCTCGGCCTGGGCTCGCACGGGCGGCGTCAGGCCCTGCGGCACGACGTGGAGGACGGTGACGCGAGCGCCATGTCGCCGGGCCAGCGCGTCCGCGAAGCCGAGGGCCAGCTCTGCGTGCGGACCGCCGCGGACCGGGACCAGGATCCGGTGGATCTCGGAGATCGGGCGCTGCTTCACGACCGCGATGTCGCACGGGGATTCGCGGACCACTGCGTCGATCGTGGGGCTGAAGACGGACGCCGTCGGGGCTGCCGAGTCGTCGCTCCCGGACCCCGTCCGGGCGGCGGCCGAGCGCGCGGCCTTTCCGGGTCGGCTTCCCGGCCTCCCGCCCCAGCCGAAGATCACGAGGTCCGCTTCCAGCTCGACGGCGGCCTCGACGATCCCCTGCGCGGCGTGACGCCCGATCCGGACCACCGGCCGGACGTGCGTTCCTTCGGGCGCGTAGTCGAGGACCTTCTGCAGCAGCCGCCGTGCCTGGCGCGCCTTGGTAGCGCCCTCGGAGAGCGGCATCTCCTCCGGGACTTCCACGATGCCGAGGGCCGTGAGCTCGCCGTCGCGCGGATCCAGCAGCGCGGCGCCGATCCGGATCAGCTCCTCGGCCGTGGCCGGGTTCGCGACGGGGATCAGGATCCGGCCGGGGAGGGGCGGCCGGGGTGTCATCCGGCCGCCTCTGGCGTGCCGGATGCCGCGCGGGCCTGCTCCGCCGCGTTCCAGCGCCCGACGAGGTACGGCTTGCGAAGCTCGAAGGCGCGGGCCTGGCGTTCGACCCGTTCCTCCGCGTCCTCCTGGCCCAAGTTGCGGGACTCCACGATCAGGCTGCCGACACGCCCGAAGTAGAGCGGCACGAGCGCCGCGACGATCGTCTCCAGCGGGACGACCTTCTCGTGGGCTGAGACCACCACGTCGTAGACGATGCCGGCCCACAGCTCGTCGGGGAAGGAGTAGGCCGCCACGGCGTCGGACATCTCGTCGGTCGTGACGTCGCGGCCCGGCCCGGCCTCGCCCCCGAGGCCCAGCCGGCGGCCGGCGGCCTCGGCCAGCCGCCCGGCCTCCTGCGAGATCTCGATCGCGGCCGCGGCGTGGTCGGGCGCGAGCATCGCCTGCCAGGTCGGGGCGAGCGTCACCCGCCCCGCGTCGAACTCCGAGAGCAGGCGCAGCGTGTTGACGTGGAGCGGGATCGGCTCGACCCAGCGCTCGAAGCCGTAGGCGGGAATCTCGTGGCTGGCGTGGACGTCGAGCCACGCCTCGGGATGACGGCCGGCCATGGCGAGGATCGTCCCGACCACCTGGCGGAACATCGGCCCGAGGTCCGACGAGGGGTCCTTCGGGTCGTGGATCTTCGCGCCCAGGCGCGCCTCGCAGACCGCGAAGCCGCCGGTCAGCGCGTGGGTCGTCATCCAGATGTCGATCCCGAACCGGCTCACCTCGGGCGTCCAGTCGTCCTGGGCCAGGTAGTGAAGCACGAGGTCGCCGGAGACCCCGAAGTCACCCCCGATCGGCTGGCGGATCCGCCTGC
>Ga0097691_1001456_pt1 | contig 17423 bp, 16 predicted proteins | sample NGESurdeep072012_8_FD_72858 | JGI IMG/M metagenome (GOLD analysis project Ga0097691, IMG submission 72858) | Arctic peat soil microbial communities from Barrow, Alaska - NGEE Surface sample 210-1 deep-072012 | ecosystem: Environmental > Terrestrial > Soil > Wetlands > Peat ... | reverse complement strand
CCGCCCCGGAACTCGATGCCGAGGTCCAGCCCACGGATGAGCAGCGCGGCGACCGAGATCACGAGCGCGATGGCGGAGATCGTGTACCAGATCTTGCGACGGCCGATGAAGTTGTACGCGATGTCGCCGGTGTAGAGACGATGCGTCAGGCTCTGACGCGGCTCGGTCTTGCGGTCGAGGGTCGGGGTCGTCATGTCAGACCTTCTTCCTGGCCACGACGGGCCGGCGAACGACCCCGGACGTAGCATCGTGGGCCGGACCGATGTGGCCGGCGTCCAGCCCGGACCCCCGCATACCGGTGCCGAAGAACGTCGTCTTGACGAGCAGAGCGAGCACTGGCTTCGTGAAGAAGAACACGATGATCAGGTCGAGGATCGTGGTCAGACCGAGCGTGAACGCAAAGCCCTTCACCCCTCCCAGCGCCAGGACGAACAGCACGACCGCGCTGAGCAACGACACGGAGTCGGCTACGACGATCGTCCGCCGAGCCTTCAGCCAGCCGGACTCCACGGACGTCTTGATACTTCGACCGTCGCGCATCTCGTCACGTATTCGTTCGAAGTAGATGACGAAGGAGTCCGCCGTCACGCCGATCGCCACGATCGCGCCGGCGATCGCGGGAAGGCTCAGGGCGAAGCCCATCGAGGAGCCGAGCAGGACCATGAGGGCGTACGTGCCGGCCGCTGCCATCGACAGCGATGCCACGACCACGAGCGCCAGCGCTCGGTAGTAGAGGATGGAGTACAGCAGCACGAGGACGAGGCCGATCGCGCCAGCGATCAGGCCGGCACGGAGCTGGTCGGCACCGAGGGTCGCCGAGACGTTGTCGACGCTGGACACGTCGAACGTGAGCGGCAGCGCGCCGTACTTCAGCACGTTGGCCAGGTCTGTCGCCGACTTCTGCGTGAACGATCCGGTGATCTGTGCGTTGCCGCCGGGGATCTCCGCAGCGACCGACGGAGCGGAGATCACCTTGCCGTCGAGGACGATGGCGAACTGGTTCATCGGGCTGGTCTGCGTGGCGAGGTACGTGGTTGCCGAGGCGAACAGGTCGGCGCCGAGCGTGTTGAAGCTCAGGTCCACGACCCAGCTCAGCTGGTTCGCCGGGACGCCTGCCGTGGCCGCCGTGACAAGGTTGCCCTCGAGAAGCGTCGGGCCGAGCAGGTACTTCGCCTGCCCGGTCGTCGCGAGATCGCTGCGCAGGCAGGCGAGCAACGGCTGATCGGCGACATCAGGGAACGCATCGCCGCAGGAGTAGGCGCTGAAGTCCTCGGTGTCGGCGGTCCCCGGCACCCACGCGAGCTGCGAGGTCAGGAGATCCTTGCGTGCGCTGTCCGCGCTCGGCAGGGGCGACGTGACCGCGGTCGGCCGCGCGCTGCTCAGTACAGGCACCGCGGGAAGCGCGGTCGCCTGGTCTGTGGCTGGCGAGTTCGTCGTCGACTCGACCTTGTAGACGGCACGGAACTCGAGCTGCGCGGTCTGTCCGACGAGCTGTACGAGCTCGTCCTTCTGCATGTTGGGCACCGAGACCTGGATCTGGTTCCCGCCGGTCGTGGTGACCTCGGACTCGCCGACGCCTAGGGAGTCGACGCGCTGCTGGATGATCGTCTTCGCGAGCTCCAGGCTGGTCTGGTCGACCGATCCGGTCCCCGTGGAGTTCTTGGCGGTCAACGTGATGGTCGTGCCGCCCTGCAGATCGAGGCCGAGCCTCGGCGTCCAGGTGTGCGACAGCCCCATGAGTACGTACAACCCCGTCAGGACGACCAGGAAGGAGATGAGCGTACGCACCGGGTGCGTTCGCCGGATGCTGCTACTAGCCACGTGAACTGCCTTATCCCTGGTCCGCCAACTTGTCGGTCGGCTTGCCCGTCTCGGCTTCCGGCTCCGCCGCGACCTCGTCGGTGGCGATCGGTGCCTCGTTGGCGAAGGGGGACGTGCCGGCCACATCGGTGGTCACGGCCGCGTCCTCGAAGCTGGGCTCCACGCTCTCGAGCTCGGCGACGTCCGCGTACTCGAACTCGTCCTCGTCGTCCTTCAGCGGACGGATGATGGCCTGGCGCACGAACGTGAGCTCGACACCGGGTGAGACCTCGACGACCACCTGCTTGTCGCCCAGGTGCTTCAGCGTGCCGAAGATGCCGCCCGACATCATGACCCGCGAGCCTGCCTGGAGCGAGCTCTGAAGCTCCGCCGCATCCTTCGCGCGCTTCCGCTGGGGCCGGATGATCAGGAAGTAGCCCGCCACGATGAGCACAGCGATCATCGCCAGAGTTAACGGATCCATGTCATCCCTTGACTAAGAGTTCCGGCCCTGCCGACGCGGAGCCTTGCACAGCCTAGCGGCCGGTCCCTGCCTGAACCGAACCAGCGTCCGGCGTGGGCTCAACCTGTGTGCTCCCGATGGCGGGTTCAGTCGAACAGGCCGGGTGGCAAGAGGGCGCCCGGGGGCGGTTCGAGACCGAGGTGGGCGTACGCGAACGGGGTGGCGACACGTCCCCGAGGCGTCCGCATGAGGAAGCCCTGACGTACCAGGAAAGGTTCGGCGACCTCCTCGACGGTCTCGGTCTCCTCCCCCACGGCGATCGCCAGCGTGCTCAAGCCCACAGGTCCACCGCCGAACTTGCCGCAGATTGCCTCCAGCACGCCCCTGTCCAGCCGGTCGAGACCGAGCTCGTCAACCTCGTACAGCTTCAGAGCCTCGAGAGCCAGCGCGTCGGTCACGACACCGTCGCTCCGCACCTGCGCCACGTCGCGGACACGTCGTAGGAGGCGGTTGGCGATGCGGGGCGTGCCGCGCGAGCGCGAGGCGATGAGCTCTGCGGCCGAGCCTTTGAGCGGTACGTCGAGGCGCTGAGCCGATCGGCGGACGATGTGCGTCAGCGAGCTCGCCTCGTAGAACTCGAGCTGGGCGGTGAACCCGAACCTGTCGCGGAGCGGTCCAGGCAGCAGACCGGCGCGGGTCGTGGCGCCGACGAGGGTGAACGGCGGGATCTCGAGCGGGATCGCCGTGGCGCCGGGTCCCTTGCCGACCACCACGTCCACGCGGAAGTCCTCCATCGCCAGGTAGAGCAGCTCCTCGGCGGGCCGTGACATCCGGTGGATCTCGTCGAGGAAGAAGACCTCACCCTCGGACAGTCCCGACAGGATCGCGGCCAGGTCGCCCGCGTGCTGGATGGCGGGACCTGACGAGATGCGCAGCGGGGCGCCGAGCTCGTTCGCGATGATCATGGCCAGGGTGGTCTTGCCGAGCCCGGGAGGACCGCTCAGCAGGACGTGGTCGGGCACCGTCCCGCGGTGCTTCGCCGCCTGCAGGACGAGGCTCAGCTGGTCGGAGACTCTCGGTTGCCCCTCGAATTCGGCGAGGGTCGTGGGACGCAGCATCGCCTCGGCGGTGCGCTCGTCGGGCGCCGCATGGGGATCGACGGGACTGGGCTCATGCACGGAGAGCAACCTACTTGGCCAGCGTGCGCAGCGCCGCCCGCATCAGGGGGGCCACGCCGAGCGTGGGGTCCTCGTCGGCGAGCGGCTGGACGCGGTCGCACGCCGCCTCGGCGTCTCGCGTGGACCATCCGAGCCCTTCGAGACCGAGCCGTACCTGCTCGCGCCAGAGCGGGGCGACGGGCGTCGCCAGGCCGACAGGGTCTGTCGCGGCGAGTGCTGCCACCTTGTCCTTGAGCTCGATGACGAGGCGCTGGGCTCCGCGCCGGCCGATGCCTGGCACCGAGGACAGGGTGGCGAGGTTCTCGGTAGCGATGGCCGTACGAAAGTCGCCGGGCGTCAGTACCGACACGATCGCGAGCGCGAGTTTCGGCCCGACCCCTGTGGCCGACTGAACCAGCTCGAACATCTCGCGCCCTGAGTCGTCGGCGAACCCGTACAGGGTCAGCGAGTCCTCGCGTACCACCAGTGAAGTGGCCAGCGTCGCCTCCTGGCCGGGACGAAGTCCCGCGCACGTGCTCGGCGCGCACAGCAGCCGCAGCCCCATGCCGCCCACGGTGACGACCGCCCAGGTGGCGCCGACGGCACTCACCACACCGGTGACGCTCGCGATCACGACGCGCTCCTCGCAGCGATGACCTGGGCCCAGGTGGTGGGCCGCGGGGTCGACGTCTCAGCCGCCTCGCGCAACCGTTCGGCCGCCGCCCCACGCCAGGCGTGACAGATGGCCAGGGCTACCGCGTCGGCGGCGTCCGCCGGCTTCGGTGCGCTGTCGAGCTTGAGGATCCGCGCGACCATCGTGCCGACCTGTGCCTTGTCCGCGCGGCCGGATCCGCTGATGGCCGCCTTGACCTCGCTCGGGGTGTGCTGCGTGGCGGGAATGCCGTGACGCGCTGCCACGAGCAAGGCGACACCGGCGGCCTGGGCGGTGCCGATCACGGTCGTCACGTTGTGCTGCGCGAACACCCGCTCCACCGCGATCGCGTCGGGGCGATGAGCGGCGATCCACTCCTCGAGCCCCAGCTCGATCTGCAGCAGGCGGCGTGAGATGTCCAGGTCCCTGCTCGTACGGATCACGCCCGCCGCGACCAGTTCCGCACGTCCGGGGCTGCCGATCACCACGCCGATACCGCAGCGCGTGAGACCGGGGTCAACGCCCATCACCAGCACCGGGAGGTCCTTTCCGAACACATGTTCGAGAGGCTAGCCCGTCGAAGAGCGGTCACTGCGATGCCACGCCGAAATGGAGGATCACTCCTCCTCGAGGGCGGCCTCGATCTCCGGGGCGACGGCGTCGTTCGCGTACACGTTCTGCACGTCGTCGAGGTCCTCGAGCGCATCCAGCAGCTTGTACAGCTTGCGGGCGCTGTCGGCGTCGTCGACCGCCTGCTCGAAGGAGGGGACGAACGCGACGTCGGCCGACTCGTAGTCGAGCCCGGCGGCCTGCACAGCCTTGCGCACGGCGACGAGCTGGTTCGGGTCGGAGGTGATGGTGAATCCCTCGCCCTGGTCGACGATGTCCTCCGGCTCGGCCTCGATGGTCGCCTCGAGCAGGTCGTCCTCGCTCAGGGTCCGGCCTTCCTGCAACTTGTCCACCTCGATGACGCCCTTGCGGGAGAACAGCCGCTGTACGGAGCCGACGTCGGCCATCGTGCCGGAGTTGCGCGTCACCGCGACGCGGACGTCGGACGCCGAGCGGTTGCGGTTGTCGGTGAGGCACTCGATGAGGATCGCGACACCGGCCGGGCCGTACGCCTCGTACATGATCGTCAGGTACTCGGAACCGCCGCCCTCGGCGCCGGAGCCGCGCTTCACCGCACGGTCGATGTTGTCCAGGGGGACGGAGGTCTTGCGTGCCTTCTGGATCGCGTCGTAGAGGGTCGGGTTGCCGCTCGTGTCGCCGCCGCCGGTCCTCGCGGCGACCTCGATGTTCTTGACGAGCTTGGCGAAGAGCTTGCCCCGCTTGGCGTCGATGACCGCCTTCTTGTGCTTGGTCGTCGCCCACTTGGAGTGCCCGCTCATCGGTTCCCTTCCTCACCACTGCCAGAACGTGCCCACTCTACGCAGCCGACGCTGCGCCCGGCGAACCCTGGTTCAGTGGAGGACGCGCGCGTAGCCGACCAGCGCGTCCACCGCGTCGTAGCCCAGGCCGCGGTAGCGAGCCATCTCAGCGATCGGATCGTCCGTGTCCACGCCGATCCCCGCGCCAGGAAGGCCCGCCTCGAAGAACGAGGTCGCCGAGGCCTGGAGCAGCAGCCCGGAGAAGCCCCGACCGCGCCAGCCAGGGATGACTCCGAGCCGGTCGGTCCAGCCCTCCTGCGGCTCGTCCTCTGAGGTGTCCTCGACGCAGTTGAGCGCGTAACCGATGACCCGGTCGCCCACGGTCAGCGCCCATGAGAGCTCGGGACGACTGCCCGGACGGGTCATCGACTCGTGCCACTCCGCGGGACCGATCTGTTTCGCGCCCAGACGGCCCAGGAAGGCCTCGTTGTGCGCGGCGAGCACGGCGACGGCGGGCACTGAGGGGTACGGCCGGAGCGCTACCGCGTCGGGGACCTCTGGGGGCGTCGGCGGTTTGTCCGGGTTGAACGTACGGTGCGCATCGAGGTACCAGGTCTCGGGCAGCAGCCCGTACGACTCGTACAGCTCGCGCATCGCCGTGAGCTTCGAGTCTGCGACGGCGTAGACCTTGAGCGGCCCGTGGTGGGCGCGACGCGTCGCGTAGTCCCAGCGCTTCGCGGCAGCCATCTGCCACTCGAGCAGCGCGTGGCCGATGCCCTTGTCGCGCCACGCGGGATGGATGCCACCCACGAGCCTCACGCGCCGTGGGGAGGTGTCCTCCGGGTGCACCAGGTCGATCCCGTACGCGACGATCGACCCTCGACGGTCGCGCCCGACCACGGCCACCTGGGAGACGTCTTCACCCGACTTCTCGAGCGAGTCGAGGATCTCATCGATGCTGTGCCGCTCAAGGGCCTCGTCGAGATGCTCGATCGCGGCCGCCAGGGAGGAGACTTCCGCATGGTCGGACTGCAGCAGCGGCTCCCAGTAGAGGACCCCCCGGTCACGCAGAGCCTCCAGCGGGTCGTTGACCATGCTGCTCCCGTGTCTCGACGTCCGCACCACCATGTGCCTCACCGCCATCGTAACGGGCGCGACCGAGCCCCCGAGACGTCAGGCCCAGATGCGTCGTCTGGTCCTGGCGTTGTCGCGATCCGGGTCGGTCCGCTCCCAGAGCCGGCGCCACGCAGGCATCGACCGGACGAGCGGTGAGGTGACCTGGCCGCTGACGACCTGCCACCACGTGGCGTCGTCCTCGGCCAGCAAGTCCCCGACGACGTCGAAGGAGCGCTGGGCCACCGTGACGGGGTTGGCATCGCGGATCTCGTCGCCGTACCGCACGAGGACCTCGTCCACGTTCCTCAGCGTGGGAAGGCGTGACGCTACCTGGGGGCTCACGGCCAAGCGCCGGACCACAACGGGGACGACTGCCCGCTCGAACCGGGTGGCGAGCTGGGCGGCTTGCGCGACGACATCCACGGCCGAAGGGGACGCGAAGTCGGTGACGATCAGCACGCTCCGACCCTGGGCGAGAGCCTTCGGTACCCGGGTCGTGACGACGTTCCAGGACGCGGGGATGGCCTCGAGCAGCACGGCGAGGTCGGCGCCCGACTCGACGTGGGCCAACGCGACCCTCGCGTCACCCGAGCGGCTCGACAACCCCGTGACCTCGACCTTGACCCGCCGCAGCCACCCGACGAACGGGTCGCGCAGTGACGCGCGTACGGGAACTGGCAGGGCGGATCGGCGCTGCTGCACCGGCAGCCGCTCGACGTCGCCAGGGCTCAGGGCGCCACGCCCCCACCGCCAGTTCCGACCGACGAGACGGATGTCCTTGAGCGCTCCCTGGAACGGGTTGTGCCACGACGCCGGCCGGGACCGGTGCGTGCTCCGCGGGTCGGCCCAGGCCGCGAACTCCCGGGTCATGACACCGCCACCTGGACGCCCACGGCATCTCGAACGTACGTGATCGCCGGACGGCGCCCGAGGCGTGTCGAGGCGATCTCCAGCGCGTCGGCGTACGTGGTCGCGGCACGGAAACCCATCACTTCGGCGGTACGCCGGTTGGCGCCGACGAAGATCACGTCGCCCAGCGCGGCGATCGCGGGCTGCAGGTCGAACCACTGGTGGAAGGCGTGCAGCGGGTGGTACGCGCCGCGCTGCCGGTACAGGTCGGTGTACCAGGGATCCGCCGCGAACCTCGGCAGGAAACGCGTCGCGATCTCGTCGGGGTCGCTCGTCTCGGGCAGCACCTCGGCGATCATGTCGGCCGCAGCCCCGTAGTGGCGCGTGGAGAAGCGGTCACCGAGCGGGTGGAACGCGATCACCGCGCCACCCTCACGCACGATCGGGGTCTCGCCACCGAGCCCGTACGCGTGGTGAAGGACCCACCATGCGGCGCCGAGGGGGCTGCCGTCGCCGTCGGGCGCCGCGGCGTGCACCGGCGGGACGCCAGTGACGAGCACGTCGGCCGAGCCCTTCACCGCGACACGCTGGTGCCCCGCGAGCGTCGCCTGCGCGGACTGGCGCACCTCGTCGAGCGTCCCCGAGAACACGCCGAGCACCGGGTAGGCGACCGGGCGGTCGGCGTACAGGAAGCGTCCTGCCTGGACGGGCGCGGTGGCCAGCGCCCTGCGGCTGCCGAGGTAGGCCGCCTGCTCCTTGATCGACCACTCCCACTCGCGGGAGGACACGAACCGGACCGGCCCGCTGTACGAGGGCTGGCCGAGAACGACAGCCACGCTGATCGCGTCCACGCGGTCGGACACGACCTGGCGCACGGGTGCGGGGTCACCCTTCCAGCCGTACGCGAGGTCGATGGTCTCCGCGGAGGCGAGCCCCGAGGTGAACTCGTCCAAGCCCGCATGCTCGGCGCCGGTGACGACGCTCACGTGGACGACCAGGTCCGACTCGACGACGCGCCGGTTGAACCGGATCTGGACGCCCTCGGACTCCCCGATCGTCATCAGCGTGGTGTCGTCGCTGGCATCGTGGCTTGTCAGCCTGGGGTCGCTCGCGAAGCTGCGGCTCACCCGCTCGCCGAGCAGCCGGCGCATGTCGTCGGGACCGAGTCGGCGGCGCAGGCCCGTGGCCGCGATCAGGACGACGTCGTCGACCCCCGCCTCTGCGGCCGCGGTCAACAGCTGCTCGACGACGACCCGGCGAGGGTCGTCTGCCGCCGGAGGCGTGAGTACGGAGATGTCGGCGAACGTGATCGTCAGGCGCATGCCTGACCACAGCCGGGCCGTCCAGGGCTTGCCCGCGATCGGAGAGGCCAGTGCCTCGGCCGTCGCGGACACCGCGTCGCCCCAGGGCTGGCCGTCGGGTGGGTACACGATCTGGGTCCCGAGCGAGAACCGCTCCAGACGGACATCGGACGCCGAACGTACGAGCGTGGGCGGGGTGCGCTCATCGACCTCGAGAGCAAAACCTGGTCGTGACACGAAAGCTCCTTAGGACGGCAGGATCCAGCGCGGGGCCGGTGAGTAGACGGACCATTCGACGCTAGACCAGCCCGCCTGACGCGCGGCGCGCTGAAGTCCGATGTCGGGGTTGACGGCGACGGGATAGCCGACCGTACGCAGCATGGGCAGGTCGACGTGGCTGTCGGCGTAGGCGTAGCTCGACGCGAGGTCGATGCCGTGGAGCTGCGCGTAGTGGCGCAGCCACGCCGAGCGGGACTCCCCCACCATGGGCGGTCCGGTCAGGAACCCCGTGCACGTGCCCTGCGCGTCCGTGGCCAGCTCCGCCGCGACGATGACGTCGAACAGCGGGTCCAGCGGCTTGGTGAGCGGCCGGATCACGCCGGTGATGAGGATCGTCGTGTGGCCGGCCGCACGGTGCTGACGCACCCGGCGGATGGCGTCGCTCGACATCCGGTCCAGCATGTGCGGCGCCATCGTCTCGTCGACGAACGCCTCCAGCGCCGCGAGGTCGGCGCCGCGGTACCGCCGGTACACCGACCGCAGGAACGTGCCGCGGTCGCGTCGCTCCGCACCGATGTAGCTGGGGAGCTGAGACATCACGCCAGCCATCTCGCGCAGCCGACCGCTGACGCCCAGCTCGGGGAGCCGTGCCCACAGGTACGTCTCCAGCACGTTCGTGCTGAGCACGGTGCCGTCCAGGTCGAACGCGACGAGGACGTTCGGCCGCTCCTCGCCCTCGGACAGCGGCTTGAGCTCGCGGTACGTCGAGCTGCGCTCACCGCGCCGACGACGTGCCGACTCCAGGCGCCGTACGGGATCGGTGATCGACGGGATGTGGATGCCGACCATGTACTCGTCCCAGTCGAACGCCGCGCTGTCGAAGCCCCACGTGTCGGCGTCGTCGGGATGAAGCGAGCGGTGCAGCGCGAGCGTCCTGTCGTCGACGAAGTGCAGCTCGGACTGCAGGTACTCCGAGTACAGCGAGAGGTATTTGCGCAGGAACGTGAGCTGGCTGCCGCCCCTGTCGAGCTTCGCGGCGAGGCCGCGGGTCATCGGGCCGCGTGGGATGTACGTGAGGGCGCGTTCCGCGACCCCGTGCAGGACCTCTGTCGCCTGCAGCAGGCGCTGGACCGGCGCCGCGCCGGGGAACTCCCACAGGGCCAGCTTCGCCGACTGCTGACCGGTCCCGTACGGGTGCTCCGAGAAGTACCTGTGCACGTGCTCGAAGATCCCGCGGAACGTCAGCGGGTTCCTCGCGCCGGACGCGCAGTGGTAGTACTCGGGCGCACCGACCTCGGGCTCGGTCGCACACACGGCCAGGATCGCGTTCACGACGAAGTCGCACGGGATGATGTCGATCACGGCGTCCGGCGAGGCGGGGAACTCGGGCAGGCTCCCCCGTCCGTACGCGAGGATGATCGGGTCGGCCATCTTGAAGCCCTCGATCCAGCCCGGGTACGGGTGGATGAGGCTCGACTCGACGATCGCCGGCCGTACGACCGACACCTTGAGGTTCTTGCCCAGGTCGGCGACGACCCGCTCGCCCATGGCCTTGGCGAACGTGTACGCGTCGGTCCAGCCCAGGGATCGCGCCCGCTCCGTACCGGCGGCAACCAACTGCGCCGCGACCCACTCCTTGCGGCGCACCTCGGTGTCCTCAGCCGTGGTGAGGAAGCCGGCCTGACGGTGGAGCCGCTCGGCCTGACGGCGCAGCTTCGTGAGCTGCGACGCGGTCCGCGACTGTGCCTCGATGAGGTCCTTCATCGCGAGCGCGGCCTTCATCTCCGCCTCATAGTCCACGTCGTGCGAGTGGGCTGCTTCCGGGATGGCGCCGCGCCGGCGCCCGGCGGTGTACGCGGTGGACACGTGCACGTAATGCGGGATCCGCGTGAGCGTGCCGTCGGGTCCGGTCACCGACTCGATCAGCCGGGTCAGCAACGCCTTCGTCCCCACGACGTTGGTGAGGAACGCCTGGTCGATCGGAGGGTCGAACGAGACGTCGCCCGCGCAGTGCAGAAGTACGTCGATGTCGCCGGGCAGCTCGGGAACGTTCGGCAGGTCGCCTTCGATGACCTCAATGCGCGAAGCGAGCTCTTCGGCGCCACCCGCCGCGTCCCGTACAGCCGTGAAGATCTTCTTCTTCACGAGCGCGACCACACGCTCGCGAGCGCTGGTGGAACCCTTGCGCCGGACGAGCACCACGACCTTCGTCTCGGGCAGCTCGGTGAGCACCTTCCAGAGGATCAGCTCCCCGATGAAGCCGGTCACGCCGGTCATGACGATCTTCTTGCCGGCCAAGAGGTCGGACAGCCGACCGTCCAGCAGGGGCGGCGGGTCGGTCGAGAGGTGATCCGCCTGGAAAGCCGAGGCCGGCGCGGCCGTCACAGCTGGCTCCCGGCCAGGCCGCGAGTCAGGGCGAGCGCGTCGGTGAGGGTGAAGCTCCCCACGTACAGCGCGGTGCCGATGATCGCGCCCTCGACGCCGATCGGTACGAGGCCGGCGAGCGTACGGAGGTCGTCCAGGGAGGAGATGCCGCCCGAGGCGACGACCTTGGCGTCGGTGCGGGAGCAGATCGCGCTCAGCAGCTCAAGGTTGGGTCCGGTGAGCATGCCGTCCGACGCGACGTCGGTGACGACGAACCGCTGGCAACCCGCGTCGGAGAGCCGCGCCAGCGTCTCGTACACGTCCCCGCCCTCACGGGTCCAGCCACGTGCGGCGAGCCGTGTGCCCTTCACGTCGAGGCCGATGGCGATCCGGTCGCCGTACGAGGAGATGACGTCGACGCACCAGTCGGGGTTCTCCAACGCGGCGGTGCCGATGTTGACCCTGCGGCAGCCGGTCGCGAGCGCCCGCTCGAGGCTCGCGTCGTCGCGGATGCCGCCGGACAGCTCGACGTCGAGGTTCATCGCCCCGACGATCTCGGCGATGGTGTCTGCGTTGGAGCCGCGCCCGAAGGCAGCGTCGAGGTCGACGAGGTGGATCCACTCGGCCCCGTCGTCCTGCCAGCGCTGAGCCGCGGCGAGGGGGTCGCCGAAGACCTTCTCCGACCCGGCCACCCCCTGGACGAGCTGGACGGCCTGACCGTTCTGTACGTCGACGGCGGGCAACAGTACGAGCGACTCCACGGCGGGAACCCTACCCGAGTCCGGACTCCGCCCCTAGATGTCGATCACGGCAGCGCATCCGCTCCCGAACAGGCAATTGGTGCTGCAGTGACGACCCGCGCGGCGTGTCCGCGTCCGGAGGCTGGCATTGCCTGTCGGTCGAGCCGCGCGCGTCATGCCGAATGTACGGTTGGGGACGGCGGCGTTCTCCGCCTGTGGACAACGCAAGAGACTGCGGGATCTGTGGACAACTGACGGATCCAGCCCACGGCACACATGGTCAGGGATGTGACCGCACCAACCATCCTGCGCGACGCGTGGACGCGGCTCAACGGCGCTGCGACGACCGGACTTGCCACCGTGAGCGGCCAGCTCGCCGCACGCAGTGCGCTCGACGGGAGTGCGGTAGTCGGGGTTGAGCCAGATACCGAGAACGGCGAAGTCTCCACACACCTGCGACAGGCCCGTACCCTCTGTGCGACCTTGTCGCACCTCAGCGCAGCGGTTCACCACGGCTGGAAGGTGAAGACGTCACCGCTCGAGGTGTGGGTGACCGTCCCACGGAAACGTCACGTACGGGTGGCGGTGGAGGGTGTCCAGATCCGGTGGGCCAATCTCAGCGCCACTGAACGCGATGCGGGGGTGACCGGTCCCTTGCGTACCGTCCTCGACTGCGCGCGGGTCCTGCCATTCGACGAGGGGCTGGCGATCGCCGACTCGGCCCTGAGGTCGGGAATGGTGACGGCGTCCAGCCTGCGAAGAGCAGCGGCGAATGCTCGCGGACCCGGGTCCATCGCCATCAGGCGGGTGGCGGCCCACGCCGACGGCCGCGCGAAGAACCCGCTCGAGTCCGTACTCCGGGCACTCGCACTCGCCGCCGGTCTGGCGCTGACCCCGCAACTCGTCGTCGCCGAACCAGGATTCTTCGCGATCGCGGACCTCGGAGACGAGGAACTGCGACTCGTGGTCGAGGCGGACGGCTTCGAGCATCACGGCACGCGCGCCGGACTGCGGGCCGATTGCGCCCGTCACACCGGCTACGCCCTCCATGGCTGGACGTCAATGCGGTTCACGTACGAGGACGTCATCCTCTCGCCGGAGTGGGTGATCTGGGTGCTCTGGTCCTGGCGCACCGGCGAGACCACATCGCCACCCCGCAGAGCGGTTTGAGGGTCGGCGCACAGCCGGGCCACCCCGCTCCCGCTCACGGACAGGCAATTGGGGCGCCAGAGACAAGCCCTCCGGCATGTCGCGCACCACCAGCACCAATTGCCATCGTACGGAGCGAGACCACCTCTCCCCGACAGGCAAATGGGGCGCCAGAGACAAGTCCCCCGGCATGTCGCGCACCACCAGCACCAATTGCCTGTCGTACGGACCGGGCTAGCGCCCCACCCTCACAAGGTGGCTAGCCAGTTGCGCAGCAGGCGTGCGCCCGCAGCCCCGGACTTCTCCGGGTGGAACTGCGTCGACCAGACTCGGCCCCACTCCACCGCGGCCACGAAGTCGTGCCCCTCGTGGCGTGCCCACGTGATCGTGGCACCCTCGGGGAGGTCGGCCCGCGACAGTGCGGCGTACGAGTGGACGAAGTAGAAGCGCTGGTCGCTCACACCGGCGAACATCTCCGTGCCTTCGTCGGGGGTGACCTCGTTCCATCCCATGTGCGGGAGCCGTACAGCCGGCAGCTGGGTGACGAGGCCCGGGTAGACACCGCAGCCGTCGACGACGTCGCCGTGTTCGTCGCCGCGGGCGAACAGGACCTGGTGGCCCACGCAGATGCCGAGGATCGGACGATCCTGCTCGATACGGCGACGCACGATGCGATCGCCGCCGACCGCGAGCAGCCCCTGCATGCACGCGGCGAACGCGCCGACGCCCGGTACGACGAGTCCGTCCGCCTCAGCCGCCACGTCCGGATCGGCGGTCAGCACGACATCGGCTCCCGCCTCGGCGAGCGCCCGTGTGGCCGAGTGCAGGTTCCCCGACCCGTAGTCGAGCACCGCCACGCGTGGCGTGGACGTCACAGAGCGCCCTTCGTCGACGGGACGCCGATGACCCTTGGGTCAGGCTCGACAGCGGCGCGCAGCGCACGCGCCAGTGCCTTGTACTGGGCCTCGGCGATGTGGTGCGGGTCGCGGCCGGCGAGGAGCGTGAGGTGGACGCACAGCCCGGCATTCGTGGCGAGCGAGTCCACGACATGACGGGTCATGGAACCGGCGTACGGAACGCCGGAGCCCTTGATGAGCGCGTACTCGTAGCCTTCCGGCTCGCCGGTGCACGACACGTACGGGCGACCGGCGACGTCCACGACGCACTGCGCGAGGGCCTCGTCGAGCGGGACGAGGGCATCGCCGAAGCGACGGATGCCCACCTTGTCGCCGAGCGCCTCGCGGATCGCCTGGCCGAGCGCGATCGCGGTGTCCTCGACGCTGTGGTGGCCGTCGATGTGGACGTCGCCGGTCGTCGTGATCGTCATGTCGATGAGCGAGTGGCGGCTGAGCGCGGTGAGCATGTGGTCGTAGAAGCCGACGCCGGTGGAGATCGACGACGAACCCGTACCGTCGAGATCGATCTCGACCGACACGTTCGACTCGCTCGTGACACGCTCCACCTTCGCGCGACGGTTGCTCATGACTTCCTCTCCAGTCGAGGGCCTTCCTCACGCGGCGCGCCCTCGGCGAGGACCTCCGCGAGAGCGGCGTAGAACCGCTCCATCTCTTCGGGCGTGCCTGCCGACACCCGCAGGTAGCCTGCCGGCCCCGTCTCGCGGACGAGGACTCCTCGGTCCAGCAGCCGTTGCCACACATCATGCCGGTCCGCGAAGCGCCCGAACAGGCAGAAGTTCGCGTCGGACGGGACGATCTCCACGCCCATCGAGGGCAGACGGGTCAGCGCCTCATCGCGTACGCGGCGCAGCACGTCGACCTGACCGAGCATCTCGTCGGCGTTCGCGAGGGCGACGAGCGCGAGCGCCTGCGTCTGGGCCGAGAGGTGGTACGGCAGCCTCACGATCCGCAACGCGTCGACGATCGCAGGATTCGCCGCCAGGTAGCCCAGACGGCCGCCCGCGAAGGCGAAGGCCTTGCTCATCGTCCGGCTCACGACGAGGTTGCCGTGCTCGGGAAGGAGCGTCAGCGACGTCGCCGCGGGATCGCGAGCGAACTCCTGGTACGCCTCGTCGACGACCACGATCGCGTCGGTGCCGGCCAGTACGTCGCTGATCACGCCCAGCGGGGTCGGCGTACCCGTCGGGTTGTTGGGCGTCGTGATGACGACCACGGTCGGGTCGTGCTCGGCGATCGCATCCAGGACCAGGGCTGCATCGAGGGTGTGGTCGGGCTTCCGCGGAACGGTCAGGTAGGCCGTGTGCGTGTTCCGGGCGTACTCCGGATACATGGAGTAGGTCGGCGTGAACGACAGCACAGAGCGTCCGGGACCTCCGAACGCGCTCAGGACGTGCGTCATCACCTCGTTGGAGCCGTTGGCCGCCCAGACCATCTCGGGCGTGACACCGTGGCCGAGGTAGTCGGCCAGTGCCTGCCGCAGCGCCCAGGCCTCCCGGTCGGGATAGCGGTTCACATTGGACGCCGTGGCGACGACAGCGTCCGCCATCTCCTGCCGGACGTGCGGTGACGGTGGGAACGGGTTCTCGTTGACGTTGAGGCGCACGGGCACGTCGAGCTGCGGGGCGCCGTACGGCTCCTCCCCCACCAGCTCCGGCCGCAACGGCAGCTCGGCGAGTGTCACATCGGCCTTCATCGCGGCCGCCTCATCGTGACCGCGTTCGCGTGCGCGGGCAGGTCCTCCGCGAGCGCGAACCGCTCGACGCCGTCGGCTAGCTCGAGGAGCGCGTCGCGGTCGTACGCGATGACGTGGACCGTACGGCGGAAGCTTGCGACCGTGAGGCCTGACGAGTGACGCGCCGCGGCCGCGGTCGGCAGCACGTGCGTCGAGCCGGCCGAGTAGTCGCCGAGGGAGACCGGCGAGTACGGGCCGACGAAGATCGCGCCGGCGTTGCGGATGCGAGATGCGACTGTCGGCGCGTCCACGGTCTGGATTTCGAGGTGCTCGGCGGCATAGGCGTCGACGACTGCGATGCCCTGCTCGAGATCCCGTACGAGGACGATGCCGGACTGCTCGCCGGTGAGCGCGATCCGTACGCGATCGGCGTGACGGGTCGCCGCGGCCATGGGCTCGAGCGCGGCGTCGACGGCGTCGGCAAGGGCGACCGACGGCGTGACCAGGACCGATCCGGCCATGGGGTCGTGCTCGGCCTGGCTGAGGAGATCGGCAGCGACGTGTACGGGATCGGCGCTGTCGTCGGCGAGCACGGCGATCTCGGTGGGGCCGGCTTCGGAGTCGATGCCGACGCGGCCACGAAGAAGCCGCTTGGCGGCGACGACGTAGATGTTGCCAGGACCGGTGACGAGGTCGACCTTCCGGCACAGGCCCGGCACGCCATAGGCGAACATCGCGATGGCCTGCGCGCCGCCCACCGCGTACACCTCGTCGACGCCGAGGAGTGCGCAGAGCGCGAGGATGTTGGGGTGCGGCAGGCCGCCGAAGTCCTTCTGGGGTGGGCTGGAGACCGCGATCGATGCCACGCCGGCAGCTTGGGCCGGGACCACGTTCATGATCACGCTGGAGGCCAGGGGCGCGAGCCCGCCCGGTACGTACAGGCCGACGCGACCCACGGGCACCAGCCGGGTGGTCACGGTGGCGCCTGGCGCCAGCTCGGTGGTGGGTTGCGGCATCCCGGCCTCGTCGGCGCACACCGCACGGCGCCGCCGGATCGACTCTTCGAACGCAGCACGCAGCTGGGGATCGAGCTCGGCGAGCGAGCGCTCGAGCACCTCAGCGGGCACGCGCAGCGACGGTGGGATGACGCCGTCGAACTTCTCGCTGTAGCGGATCAGGGCCGCCTCGCCCTCTTCTCGCACCGCTGTACAGATCGGCTCGACCCTCGCGACCGCGTGCTCGACGTCGAACTCGGCCCGCGGCACCACGGTCGCGTAGTCCAGGTCGGTGTCAGCAGCGTCGCGCAGGTCGATTCGTCGGAGCACGGTCGAAGTCTATTGACGTACGTCCCCCAGCCTCGCGGCAATATCACGTGCCGTTCGTCGCTCCTGATCCTGTGACGGCGTGAGTCGGTTCATCAAGGCATGTAGATGCCGGACACTGAACCATCAGCGATGACGCAGGATGGTTCCCGTCGCGAGGTAGTGGTTCATGGAGTTCTCCCACCAGCGCAGATCGGCGTCGAAGGCGGCCTGCATCCAGCGCTCCTCGAAGCGGGTCACGTCGGCGCCGGGGAGCGGGACGGCGGTGTACCGGATCACCACCGAGCTCCCACCGAGTCTTTCGTTGACGACGATCTCTATCGTGACGGCCTCCA
>Ga0097691_1001454_pt1 | contig 17442 bp, 15 predicted proteins | sample NGESurdeep072012_8_FD_72858 | JGI IMG/M metagenome (GOLD analysis project Ga0097691, IMG submission 72858) | Arctic peat soil microbial communities from Barrow, Alaska - NGEE Surface sample 210-1 deep-072012 | ecosystem: Environmental > Terrestrial > Soil > Wetlands > Peat ... | reverse complement strand
AGCGTATTCCCTCGCATATTCAGCAGCGTGTAGCACCGTCTATTAATAGTGATATCAATTTTGATGGCACTCTCTATCGAAAAGTTGATACCACTCTGAAGCCGCTAATATACAGCCTATGATGGTCGGCAGCTTCCCAATTAAGTGAAGGTTAACGCCTCCTCAGCACTCAGAGTAATCGTGATAAGTTAAGCTGAAAAAATATGGGATGCTCTTTTAGACTGCAGCCAGTCTGTAACCTACCCCAACTTCCGTCAGTAGAAAGCGTGGGCGGGCCGGTTCTTTCTCCAGTTTGTGCCGCAGGATGCCCATGTATATACGTAGATAGTGGGCGCGATCCACGTAGTTCGGCCCCCATACTTCCTTGAGCAGCAAACGATGCGTCAGCACCTTTCCTGCGTGCTTTACCAACACTGTCAGCAGGCGGTATTCTATCGGCGTGAGGTGAACCGCCGCGCCGCTAACCGTGACATTGCGATGAATCATGTCCACCTTCAGTTCGTCCACCGAGAACACACCTTCTTGCTCCCCATTTGCAGTGGAAGAAACATGGCGTAATGCCACGCGTATCCGTGCAAGCAACTCGCCTACGCCGAATGGTTTGACCAGATAATCATCCGCACCCGCATCCAGGGCAGAAATTTTATCGCTTTCTTGCGAGCGTGCGGACAAGATGATGACAGGAACGGAAGACCACGCGCGCACTCCTTTAATCACTTCCACCCCATGCATATCGGGCAGGCCGAGATCGAGAATAATCAGATCCGGCTTGTGCGTCTCTGCTGCAGTCAAACCCTGCTTGCCGGTTTCCGCTTCGATTACCTGATAGCCTTCCGAGGCCAGCGTAGTCCGGAGGAAGCGGCGTATCTGTGCTTCATCTTCGATGACAATGATGGTGGCGGAATTGGTCATGATTCTGCGGCTTCTTCGTGCTCACTCATGGATGGCGGCTCGGTCAATGGCAGGGTGAAGTGGAATGCGGCGCCGCCAGCAGGCAAATTATCCGCCCATATCCGTCCGCCGTGCTCTTCTACGATGGAGCGGCAGATGGTCAGGCCGAGTCCCGCTCCGCCCTGATTACCCTCGCGGCTGACGCGGTGGAATTTTTCGAAGATGCGCTTTTCTTCGCCAGCCGGAATTCCGCCACCCTGATCGGAAACTGTCACCACCAATTCGTTTGATCCGGTTGCGGCAGAGATTTCGATGGGGGTTCCGGGCGGCGTGTACTTCACGGCGTTTTCCAGCAGGTTTACAAATACGCGTTCGATCAGCAGGCTGTCTATCTCGACCAAAGGCAAATCGTGCGGTAGCTTGACGGTTACCGGATGGTTAGCCATGCGCGAACTCAGTCCTGCCAACGCGCCGCCGACCACTTCTTCCAGCGGTTGCCATTGCCGGTTCAACACGACAGCGCCCGCCTCAAGCCGCGCCATGTCCAGCAGGTTGTTGGCCAGTCCGGCCATGCGTATGGCCTCGTCATATATGGTCAGGCCGAGTTCATGACGTGCATGATCGTCGAGCTTGTGCTCATCGCACACCAGGCTGCTGGATGCGCCGACGATTGCTGCCAGCGGCGTGCGCAAATCATGCGAGATCGCCGACAACAAGGTGTTGCGCAACTCTTCCGTTTCCATTTTTAACTGGGCGTTATGTGCTTCCGCCGCCAGCCGAACCCGTTCCAGTGCCAGCGCGATCTGGCTGGTAAAAGTTTCCAGCAACCGCTGCTGCTCGGGCAGTGCAATCCGCGCAGGGTTAAGCGGCAACAAGGCCAACACGCCTATCATTCCGGAAGAGGCTTTCAGCGGCAGGTAGACCACCTCGCCCCCCGGCAGGGTGTCTGTGCCCTGTCCCGCCATCTGTCCGTGGTCATACACCCATTGCGCCACGCTCAGGTCGCTGCCATGGCAGGATTGCGCAGACCCCTCGGCCTTGGGATAAACGATGCGTCCCGTTTCATTGGGCAGCAATATGACTGCCTGCGCTTCAAACACGTCCGCCACATGCTTGACCGCAATGCGCACCATATTTTCCTCGCCGCGTGTCGCAGTCAGTTCGCGGCTCATGCCGTACAGCGAGGCGATCCGGCGCTCGCGGTGGCCGGCAATCTTGGCCTGGTGGCGGATGCTTACCGTCATACTGCTGATCACCAACGCGACCAGCAGCATTACGGCAAAAGTAATCAGGTATTGACTATCCGAAACGGCAAAACTGAATCGCGGCGGCACGAAAAAGAAATCGAACAACACCACGCTCAGGAATGAGCTCAGCGCCGATGGGCCCCGCCCGTAACGCGCGGCTACCACCACCACGCCCAACAGGTAAACCATGATCAGGTTGGCCAGATCGAAGTGGCCAAGCATAAACCAGGCTACGAAAGTGCAGACCGCGGTCGCGGCAACCGCCCAGAAGTAGCCTGCGCGCCACTTGAACAACGGGCGCTGCTCCCCGGATTCCAGCCCCAGGTATAAGCGGCTGCGCGAAAAATAGGGGTTCTCCTTCGTCTGCGACAGGAAATCGGATTCCTTACCCACCACATGAATGTCTATGTCTTTGGCTTGGCGGACAATGGTGTCAACCAGCGACCCGAGCAGCCAGCGTTTCCATCCTGACAGGGTCGGCTTGCCCAACACAATGCGGCTGGCATTGCGGGTGCGGGCATATGCAATCACCTCCTCGGCCAGCCGGTAGCCGCTAAGCGTTACCGTCTCCGCACCCAGTTCCTCCGCCAGCTTCAGTGTGCTCAGTATGGCATCACGCTGTTCCTTGGAAAGACGCTGGAGCTTCGCCGTCTCGACATACACCACAATCCACTCCGCTTTCAGCAACTGCGCCAGGCGGTACGCTGCACGCACCAGGTTCTCCGCAGTGCCGCCCGGCCCGATGCAGACCAGCATCCGCTCTTTCACTTGCCACACGTCCTGAATGGCATGGTCTTCGCGGTAATCGCGCATCTGCGCATCGACTCGGTCTGCCGTGCGCCGCAACGCGAGTTCACGCAGCGCGATCAGGTTGCCCTTGCGGAAAAAATTCTGCGCCGCGCGTTCCGCCTGTTGGGGCAGGTAGACCTTGCCTTCTTTCAGCCGCTGCAACAGTTCGTCCGGGGGAAGATCAATCAGCTCGATTTCATTCGCCCCCTCCAGCACCGCGTCGGGCACAGTCTCCCATACCGGGATGCCGGTGATTTGCGAGACCACATCGTTGAGACTTTCGATGTGCTGGACGTTGATCGTGGTATAGACATCGATACCCGCTTCCAGCAATTCCTCCACATCCTGCCAGCGCTTGGGATGGCGCGAACCCGGCGCATTGGTATGCGCCAGTTCGTCCACCAGGATCAGCGCAGGATGGCGCTTGAGTGCGGCATCCAGATCAAACTCGCGCAATTGCGTATCGCGGTATTCCACCAGGCGCGGCGGCAACGCTTCCAGCCCTTCCAGCAACTGTTCTGTCTCGGCGCGCTTATGCGTTTCCACATAGCCCGCCACCACGTCCAGTCCTTCCGCTCGTCGCTCGCGCGCAGCCAGCAACATGCCGAAGGTTTTGCCGACACCGGCTGAGGCGCCGAAGAAAATCTTCAGGCGGCCACGGCGGCGCTTGGCTTCAGCACGCTGTACTCTTTCCAGCAAAGAGTCGGGATCGGGACGTTGGTCAGCCATCATTTCTTCCTTGGAAAATTACAGCCAGTCAAAGCGCTTGAAGCGCAGGTAAAGAAAGCTGCAGACTGCAATGATAATGAGAAGCGCAACAGGGTAGCCGTAATCCCATTGCAGTTCTGGCATGAGCTTGAAGTTCATGCCCCAAATGCCGGTGAAAACAGTAGCAATGGCAAAGATCGCCGCCCAGGCGGCCAGTTGTTTGTTGATTACGTTTTGTTCGATGGCCACCGTGGACTGACAGACCAGAATCGCGGTGGTGATGGTGTCGCGCATGGCGTCTATCGTGGCGTTGATGCGCGACAGGTGGTCATAGACATCGCGGAAATACTCATGGGTAGTGATACAGACCGGCGGCACGCGCCTGCCGGATAGTTTTCCGGTGGCTTCCATCATCGGCGTGACTGCATGTTTGAGCACCGCGACCTTGCGCTTGAGCTCATATAATTGCTCAATGTTGGTAAGGGCGGCGTCCTTGTCGAAGAGGTGTTCTTCAATGGATTCGAGTTGCGACTCTAGGTCGTCTATCACCGGAAAGTAGAGGTCCACCACGGCGTCCATCAACGCATAGAGCACGAAGCCCGAGCCCAGCCGCAGCAGTTCCGGCTCGCGTTCGCAGCGTGCGCGCACGCCGAGCAAGCTCCGGCTGCTGCGGTTGCGCACGGAAAGGATAAAATTGTGCCCGGCGAATATGCTGACTTCACCGACCGTAAGATCGGGATGGACAACCTCTACCAGGTGCATCACCACGAACAGTGTTTCACCGTATTCCTCGATCTTGGGGCGCTGGTGTCCGTGCCGGGCGTCTTCGACCGCCAGATCGTGCAGCCCGAATTCTTCCTGCATTTTATCGAGCTCATCATCGGTTGCATCGCGCAACGCAACCCAGACGAAACAGTCCGGTTGTTTAAGATATTCGCTAATATCCTCAATGGATGGTTCGGCGAGCTTGACACCGTTCTGGTAGGCAACGCAGTTGATCAACATGGCGGTTTATGTCTGGACGAGTGCGCGAAGTATACGTGTTTGTGTCTGCTACTTACAGCCTCCATCTTTGACCAATACGTGCTTCGAAATCGTGCAGCGTCTTTCTCTGCAACGGAACATCGCGTGTAATTGCAGATACTTTCCGGCAACCGCAACCCTGCTTGCGCGATTGCCATGACAGGATGACATACGCCAATCCAAGTGGAACTACGATGGCGAGAATGGCAAGCAATGGCTCCAAAATAGCGTCCATGTCTAGTGCTTTCATATTTGGGCGGCGCACCTGTGTGGCCTGTCATGACGCGAGGCAAGAGCAATTTTCCCGACATGCGCGATTCTTTGGATGGCGGTAACAATGCCGCCATAGTGACTGTCATCCGCTGTCACTTCTAAGCGTACATGCACCTCCCTTTGGGCAGCAGACTGCTCGCAGTACCTTTCCTCAGGGTCGATGGCACACAGGTGCTCTGGCATAGGAGTAATTACGATACGTTCTCCCCCGGCAACACAAACCGCCTTGCGCACTGCCATCGCTTCCGACTCTTTCAACACTGTAGTAATTCGTTTCATACAATCCTCCTTCTTTGGATGGAATGCATACTATGAGAATCAGCATAAAAACAGCGTAAATTGTTAATCATCGGATGTAAAAAATTCATAAAGAATTTACGCCTGCACAAAATAAATGCGCATAGCGAACCGATTCGCTATGCGCATTTTGTGGACGGTGCCGCATGGCGACACCAACAGCCCCGTTAATTAGAACGAGTGGGTTACAGACAATACTGCGGTACCCTTGCCCAGATCGATGTTGGATCCATCAGCCATGCCTACGTTATAGAATTGCCCGACACTTTTCTTTGCATTGGTTGAACTGTATGCCAACCCGATTGCGTAGCCGCTGAAATCTTTAGAAACACTCAGCTTGTAGTCGGAATAGGTTGGATCAGCACCAACTGCTTTTAGCGCATCGGCTGTAGTCCCTTTATAAGTCTGTTTGCCATAATGTGCGCCCAAGGTGACGCCTGCGCTATCAATGGTGTAGCTTCCGCTCAAATCGATATAGTTGGTACCGCTGGCATTGGAAACACCAAAAGTATCACCCAAGGCACGGGAATATTTAAGTGTCAACCATTTCCAACCAATCAAGCCGTATATCTCGTTGGTATCAGCTTTGGTTGCACCTGGAGCATATACCCCAGGATAGTTGTAGCGAAGAAAACCTACGTCATAACTATAGTCTGTGGCAAAGGCGTTCTTGAAGCCTAAGTAGGTATCGAGTTCCAGGCCGGCACTACTGGCAATACGAGCATCGCCAATCCAACTGATGCTGGAACCCCACGCGCCTGCATAAAAGCCGCTGGCATGCGCATAATCGAAACCGCCTTGGATAGCCGGTTTACCGCCGGTTTGCGAAATACCGCGGTACAGATAATTGGAAACCAGGGCAACGTTTGCAGTGACGGCAGGCGTGGGAGCAGGGGCTGCATCCGCTGCCAGTGCGACACCAGGTACGGCCAAAGCTGCCAGGATCAACGAGTTCAATAATTTGCTTTTCAACATGGTCGTTCTTTCTATTTTAAATATAATTCAATTGTAGGGTGGGCACGTTTTTTGTGCCCACCGTTCTTCTAGTGTGCTGCATCCAGCGCCAGATTGAGTTCCAGCACATTCACCCGAGGCTCGCCCAGAATGCCGAACTGGCGTCCCTCGGTGTGTTCGGCCACCAACTTATGCAAAGTATCCGGGTTGAGGTTGCGTACCCGCGCGACGCGGGCAAGCTGGTATTCCGCTGCAGCCGGACTGATGTGCGGATCCAGTCCGCTGGCGGATGCGGTGACCAGGTCAACCGGCACTGCTTGCTGATTGCCGGGATCGGCATCGCGCAAGGCCTGTACTCTGCCCTTGACCGCATCGGCCAACGCCGGATTGGTCGGTCCCAGATTCGATCCGCTGGAAGACGAGGCGTTATTGGGCATCGGGCTGGTCGCTGAAGGACGGCTCCAGAAATACTTGGGATCGGAGAACGACTGGCCAATCAGGCTGGAGCCGACCGGTTTGCCGTCTTTCATGATCAGGCTGCCGTTGGCCTGCCCCGGCATCAGGCCCTGGGCGATGCCCGTCACGACGAGCGGATAGGCGATTCCGGTAAGCAAAGTCAGCACCAGAAAACTGACAACAGCGGGACGAATTTCTTTCAACATGGTAATTCCTTTCTTTATACCCAGCCAAAACCGACAAGTATCATGTCGATCAGTTTGATCCCGACGAAGGGGACGATGATGCCGCCGATACCGTAGATCAGCAGGTTGTTGCGCAGCAGCGCAGCAGCTCCAATGGCACGGTATTTCACGCCCTTCAGCGCCAGCGGAATCAGCGCGACGATGATCAGCGCATTGAAGATGACCGCGGACAGAATCGCGCTGGATGGCGTGGCCAGGTGCATCACGTTCAGTGCAGCCATCGACGGATAAGTAGTCACGAAGGCCGCCGGGATGATCGCGAAATACTTGGCCACGTCGTTGGCGATGCTGAAGGTGGTCAGGGTGCCGCGCGTCATCAGCATCTGTTTGCCGGTTTCCACAATCTCGATCAGCTTGGTGGGATTGGAGTCCAGATCCACCATGTTGCCAGCTTCCTTGGCCGCCTGTGTGCCGGTGTTCATCGCCACTGCGACATCGGCCTGCGCCAGTGCCGGGGCATCATTGGTGCCGTCCCCGGTCATTGCCACCAGCCGACCTTGCGCCTGATGTTCGCGGATCAATTTTAACTTGGCTTCCGGTGTTGCTTCGGCAAGGAAGTCATCCACCCCGGCTTCGGCTGCGATGGCGGCGGCGGTAAGCCGGTTGTCGCCGGTAATCATGATGGTCTTGATGCCCATGCGACGCAGTTCTGCGAAACGTTCCTTGATGCCACCCTTGACGATGTCCTTTAGTTCGATCACGCCGAGCACTTTCACTCCATCCGCCACCACCAGAGGCGTGCTGCCTTGTCGCGCGACGTTGTCCACGATGATGTTCACCTCAGTAGGAAAGCTTCCGCCTAGGCTGATGACATAATTTCGAATGGAATCCGCCGCACCTTTGCGGATTTGACGATCTCCCAAATTGACACCGCTCATGCGCGTATGGGCACTGAAGGGCACGAAGGTCGCGCCCAGCGCATGGATGTCGCGCTCGCGCAGGCCGAATTTTTCCTTGGCCAGCACGACGATGCTGCGCCCTTCCGGCGTTTCGTCGGCCAACGAGGCCAGTTGCGCCACATCGGCCAACTCAGCTTCGGTCACACCGCTGGCATGCAGGAAGTTGCTGGCTTGGCGATTGCCCAGAGTAATCGTGCCAGTCTTGTCCAGCAGCAACACGTCCACATCGCCTGCGGCTTCCACGGCACGACCGGAAGTGGCGATCACATTCTTCTGCAACATGCGCCCCATGCCTGCCACGCCGATGGCAGAAAGAAGGCCCCCGATGGTGGTGGGGATCAGGCAAACCAGCAGCGCCACCAGCACAGTCATCGTGACCGGCACACCCACTTTGGCCACCTCGACGCTGTATAGCGAGAACGGCAACAAGGTGACGGTGGCGAGCAGGAAGATCACTGTCATCGCCACCAGCAAGATGGTGAGCGCGATCTCGTTGGGCGTCTTCTGGCGCTTGGCGCTTTCCACCATCGCAATCATGCGATCCAGAAAGGTCTCGCCCGGATTGGTGGTGATGCGCACCACCAGCCAGTCGGACAGCACCCGTGTACCGCCGGTTACCGCGCTGAAGTCGCCGCCGGATTCGCGTATCACCGGCGCGCTCTCGCCGGTGATGGCGCTTTCATCCACGGAAGCAACACCTTCGATAACCTCGCCGTCGCCGGGCATAAAGTCGCCCGCCTCCACCAGCACTACATCGTCCTTACGCAAGCCGGAACCGGGCACCAGAGCGTACTTCTCGCCATACTGCGGACGGGTCAGTTTCTTGGCCTGGACATCGCGCTTGGCTTTGCGCATCGAAGCCGCTTGGGCACGGCTGCGGCCTTCGGCTATCGCTTCGGCGAAGTTGGCGAACAGCACAGTAAACCATAGCCACAGCGACACCGCCAGGATGAAGCCGGCGGGTGCTTCGCCGTGTCCTGCGAGCGCCTGGATGAACAGCAGCGTCGTCAATATGCTGCCGATCCACACCACGAACATCACCGGGTTTCTGATCTGCTCTTGCGGCATCAGTTTCTTGAAAGAATCCCATAGCGCCTGAAGCACAATTTCGCGTTCAAACAGGGAAAAGTTTTTGGATCTTATCGTTGCATCACTCATATCATTTCTCCAATAAAGCCTAGTGGGCACCGATCATGGTCAAGTGCTCAGCCACGGGTCCGAGACCCAATGCAGGTACGAAGGTCAGCGCACCAACCAGAACCACTGTGCCAATCAGCAACCAGATGAACATCGGGGTATGCGTGGCCATCGTGCCGATGCTGGACGGAATGCGTTTTTTTGCCGCCATCGAACCAGCCAGAGCCAGCACCGGAATCATCAGCCAGAAGCGGCCGAAGAACATCTCGAAACCGAGCGCGGTGTTATAGAACGGCGTGTTGACGGACAGGCCGGCGAAGGCGCTGCCGTTGTTGCCGACCGCCGACGAGAACGCATACAGGATCTCGCTGAAGCCGTGGGCACCGGGGTTGGCGACACCGGCCTTGCCGGCGTCCACCATCACTGCCAGCGCAGTCCCGCCAAGGATGATCAGCGGAGGGATCAGGATCACCAGCGAAGCCATCTTGATATCGAACGCCTCGATCTTCTTGCCCAGATATTCCGGCGTGCGGCCTATCATCAGTCCGGCCAGGAATACCGCGATCACGGCATACACCAACATCCCGTACAAGCCGGAACCGACCCCGCCGAAGATCACTTCACCCAGTTGCATTTGCGCCATCGGAACCAGTCCGCCCAGGGGCGTGAAGGAATCGTGCATGGCGTTCACCGCACCGCAGGAAGCACCCGTGGTGACGGTGGCGAACAGCGCGGAATTGACGATGCCGAAGCGAGTTTCCTTGCCTTCCATATTGCCGCCGGGTTGCATGGCGGAAGCGCTCTGGTCTACACCCAATGCGGTAAAGGCAGGGTTGCCCTGATGCTCGGCGTATTCCGCCACGGCGAGGAAGCCGACGAACAGCAGCGTCATGGCCGCGAGGATCGCCCAGCCCTGGCGCGTATCACCCACCATGCTGCCGAAGGTGTAGCACAGCGCGGCAGGAATCAGGAAGATCGCCAGCATCTCAAGGAAATTGGAGAACGGCGTGGGATTCTCCAAGGGGTGCGCCGAGTTGGCGTTGAAGAAGCCGCCGCCGTTGGTGCCCAGTTCCTTGATCGCTTCCTGCGAAGCAACCGGCCCCAGAGCGATGGCCTGTTCTTTCGTGGTTGCCTTCTCAGTGACCGGGTTGCCGGAAGCGTCTTTCACCGGGTTACCGGCTGCATCCATCTTGGGATTATCGTAGGTGATCGTCTCCACCGTCGGCACGGTCTGATAGGCAGAGAAGTTCTGCACCACGCCCTGACTGACCAGCAACAGCGCGATTACCGTGGCAATGGGCAGCAGGATGTAGATGGTGCTGCGTGTCATATCCACCCAGAAGTTGCCGATGGTCTCCGTCGTGTGGCGGGCAAAGCCGCGTATCAGCGCCACCAGCACGGCCATGCCGGCAGCGGCGGAGAGGAAGTTCTGCACCGCCAGCGCTGCCATCTGCACCAGATAGCTCATCGTGGATTCACCGCCATAGCCCTGCCAGTTGGTGTTGGTCAGGAAGCTGATCGCGGTGTTGAAGGAAGAATCCGGGCTGACTGCGCCGAATCCCTGCGGATTCAGCGGCAGCAAGTCCTGCAGGCGTTGCATGCCATACACCGTCAGTACGCCGAACAGGCTGAACCACAGCACGGCCAGCGCATAGCGGGTCCAGCGCATCTCCTGCTTGCTGTCCACGCCGCACAGGCGGTAAAAAAGATTTTCGATCGGAGATATCCAGCGCACGAACGCCGGCAGCTTGCCCTCATAGACTCGCGCCATGTACCAGCCGAGTGGTTTCGCCAGGGCGATAAGCACACCGAGGAACAGCGCGATTTGTAGCAATCCATTGGCACTCATGAGAACAACTCCGGTTTAAGTAATGCGATAACCAGATAAACCATCAACCCAAGGGCGACGATGCCGCCCAGAATGTAAAATCCGGTCATGATGGCCTCCCCAGTTTTTCAATACCGCGAATCAACAAGACGCTCAGGCCAAAAAAGGCCAAGGTCAGCAATAGATAGATCCAGTCCATTCGATTTCTCCTTGTAAGAACTTCAGGTGGCGAATGGTAGGGAGTACTAAATAAAAATAGTGTAAAGATTGAAAGGGCAGCTATAAAAACCCTATAAAACCTTCAGTCATCAGGTTTTAGTGGAAGTTACCCAAGGTCCTGGTAAATGAAACTTTTTATAGAGTCGAGTCTGCTTTGTTGAAAGCGACACGACAGACTGCTTTCTGGAATGTCGAATGACCGCAACGTGTCGATTCCTGCCCTTCGCCAATAACCGATATCGGGCACTCCACGCTAATACTCCTCCGGCAACAGCAAACAAGTCGATGACCGATCCGCTTCCGTGATGACCCACAACTTGTCACCACGATCATTTATTTCGTAGCTGGACATCACCCTATACCCTTCCTCAACGCTATGCTGATTTTCCAGCCGGTCTTCCTCAGGAACACATCCCCAGTCGCCGTTAGCATGTCGAGACAATAAGCTCCACGCTTCAATACCGTTCCTATAACTTATCCGAAAACAGTATCTTCACGGTGTCAAACCATCGTATCGCACCGCAACTCTGGACTTTACTCAGCTTCACAGTAGAAACCAAGACCGATTGTGGCATTCGGGCACCCTTCAATATTTTCTATGGTTGTACTGCCTATCACACTGGTCTTCCAGTTCGTAGCGTATCAGGCGGTAGCATCCATCATACTGAAAGTATTAAACTGGAAGCCCGGCGACATTGAGTGGTCCGTATAATCGCGCCTGCACCGCAAGTCACCACCAGCACAAACCCAAGGAGATCTGAGAGATGACAAGGACAATACGCAGACAGGAGGGGCTTTACCTCGTAACCTTGATGATCCTGATTCTGGTCGTGGCGGGCCTGCTATTCGCGGCCTACATCTGGGCCATGCTGAACTGGAGCTACTCCAGCGGAGAGCGTGCCGGCTGGGTGCAGAAGCTGTCGAATAAGGGCTATATGTGCAAGACCTGGGAAGGCGAGATGGCCTTGGTTTCGCTGCCCGGATCTATGCCCGAGAAATTCATCTTTACGGTGTGGGACGACAAAGCGGCGGAGAAGCTCCACTCTGTGATGGGCAAGCGCGTGACGCTCCACTACGAGCAGCACATCTGGCTTCCCACGTCCTGCTTCGGAGAGACCAGCTATTTCGTGACGGACGTGAAGATCATCGATGAGACCCCGGCGCCGTTGATCGTTCCAGGCAACACCTCCCCTCAGCCTCAGCCTCAGCCTCAGCCTCAGCAGCAGCCGCAACCGCGCAATTGAATGGGCATGCCTGATCCCTGCAGGCCACCGAAATGAAATGACCAATCCAACCAAACAGACAAAGAAAGAACGTTGAATTTACACCATCGGAAAAACTGACTATCTGGTTTGTGTCGCTGCATGCAAGGTTCGAATGGCGGCTTTGCGGCGACAAATATGGCATCATGACGTGGCGCTGTGTGCCAATTGCAGAACTTCGGCATATTGTCACAACGCCAGCACCCCATACAATATTCACCAATAATAATAGAGTAATTTACTTCGTTGATTTATTCATTGAAGGGCGTACATTGCCTCAAAATTATCTAGCTGATTTATGAGGTGGATTTTTTTATCGGGTAGTCAAAACCGGCGAAAAGCGGGTTGCTGGCAATTAAGTATTCACACGTATATATTTTACTGTAATACCAACGTAACTTTGGCCGGGCATGATCAGGCTTTTCCTGGGTATTTATCACCTAAAATCTCAAATACTCCTGACAAGAGGCAATCATGCAACTGCTCAGCGCACTCCGTCACACAACCCAATTTATCTAAAAGGGGAGATAAATCAATATGAGTACGATAACGTCGATTGATACTCGACAAGCGGATCTTCATAACCCTGTTCAAGGTTTCCGCTTAAAAAAATTAAACCCTGATATGGAGGCTGCCGGCGCACAACAAAACCACCTTCTTTCCGCCCTGTCTGCGGAAATACTTGTTCGACTCTCCCTCAATATGGAATTGGTCTTTATGCCGCTCGGTGAAGTCGTCTGCGAATCCAGCAGTCAGTTACATCATGTCTATTTTCCGACGACCGCCATTTTGTCCCTGCATTACTGCATGGAGAATGGTGAATCGACTGAAGTCGTGGGAGTGGGCAATGAAGGCATGTTCGGCGTTTCGCTTTTCATGGGCGGGATTACCAGACCCGGCAGGGTCACTGTGCAGAATGCAGGCTATTGTTACCGGCTGACATCCCGGTTCCTGATGGAGGAATTCAATCGTACCGGTGGTCGCCGCGGCGGCGTATTGCACGATTTGTTGCTGCGTTTCACACAGGTGCTGATTACACAGATATCCCAGACTGCGGTCTGCAATCGGCATCATTCAGTGGAGCAGCAACTGTGCCGCTGGCTGTTGTTGACCCTGGATCGATTGCCGACGAATGAATTGACCATGACACAGGAACTGATTGCCGGCATGCTCGGCGTGCGCCGCGAAGGTATCACGGAAGCCGCCGGTAATTTGCAGCGCGAAGGTTTGATCAGTTACCGCCGTGGCCATATCACGGTGATTGACCGATCGGGGTTGGAGTCCCGCGCTTGCGAATGCTACAACGTAGTCAAGAACGAGTACCATCGTTTGCTCGGCGATGCACGTAATCACCAAGAACTTCAATAACCCGCCTAAGGTTGAAATGAAATCGGTTCAAATTCTTGGATTCAAGTAAGTCATCTAAAATTAGAAAACCAATTACCTAGTTTTGTACTGAGTGGCAAGCCAGTTACCTTCAAACCTCAAACGACTGGTTTGTGTCGGGAGCCGCAGGCCAGAGGTGTGAAATGCCTGCCGGAAAGCGGCACTTTGTAAGTAACCGGCAAGGACCGCTTTGCGGCTGCTAATATGGCATCATGAAGTGGTGGTCAGTGCCACAAGCGGCACTTCACGAGCGTCATCCAATTCGGACACTCATCACATAATTTCATTACCAAAGGGGCGGATAGAGACGAATCGCATTGCATTGATTATTTTGGGCCAGACATGCAACATTATTTAGTCAGCAGCGAGTACATCGATTGGAAGCATCCTTTGGTCATGGCCAAGGCAGCGGAGCTTGCTTCCGGCTGTCTAACTGACGAGGCCGTGGCGAAATGCTGTTTCGATTTCGTCCGCGATTCCATTAAACACAGCGGGGACTACCGGTTGAACCCCATCACATGCAAAGCCTCTGAAGTGTTGATCCACGGCACAGGTTTTTGTTGTGCCAAAAGCCATCTGTTGGCCGCATTGTTAAGGGCCAATGCGATTCCGGCGGGGCTTTGCTACCGGCGACTGAAGGTCGCGGATGACTCACGTTACTACCTGCATGGATTGAATGCGGTCTATCTTAAACAGCATGGCTGGTATCGCGTCGATGCACGAGGCAACAAGATAGGCGTGACCGCTGCGTTTTGCCCGCCGATAGAAAAACTTCCCTATCCAATGCTTGGAGCTTTGGAAAGGAATTTTTCGGAAATCTGGGCTGAGCCACTTCCAATGGTGGTAAACGTACTGACTCAGAGCAAGACAGTAGAGCAGGTTTTTGAGAATCTACCAGACGTTGAAGTAATATGAGCTTTGACAATGGACGATTAGAAATTCGTATGTCCGCAGTTGACCGTATTTCGGACATTGTCTAACAATAAACAATTGTGGTTTGAACATAAGGACGGAACGCCGTACTAGCACAATGAAAACTAACCTGGCTGTGTGCACGTTTGAATAGCCGCTTTTAGGCATCGAACTTGATACTATGGTGTTCGGCTTCGTGCCATGACCTGCACTTCACAGATCAGAACTTGTACGGCTGGTTTCGGTAGTGGAGCGGCCGTTCGCCGAGTAGAATGCCGAATGAGTACTGTCGGCCAATAAGAGACTGTCGCTGGCTGCCCGTATTATTATGCATATGAGGACAGGAAGTTTTGTGAGGTCACCGATGAATCAATTGGTTACAGAATCTCTGCACGCTTCACTAATTTCAATAATACGGACTGGTGCGTCCGTCTAATAACTGTTAGGTGGACACTTCGAGCATAGGCTGACTAGAGACCATTGAACTGCGAAGGGGGCGTAATGGCAGTTGAACGATTTCATATCCAGGTCGAGGAGGAAGTGCTCAGCGATCTCCGTGACAGATTGGGTCACATTCGCTGGCCCGACCAGATGGATGGCTCGAGCTGGGAACAAGGCACTGAGCTAGGCTATTTGCAGTCGCTCGTAGCCTACTGGCGGGACCGTTTCGACTGGCGCGCGCAAGAGGCTGAACTAAACCGCTTGGCTCAGTTCCGTGCCGAGGTCGATGGGTTCAGTGTTCACTTCGTCCACGAACGTGGAGTCGGACCGGACCCGTTACCGATCATTCTTACTCACGGATGGCCTGACACCTTCACACGCTATCAGAAGATCATACCGCTCCTAATTGATCCAGCCCGCCATGGTGGCGACCCGAAGGATTCCTTCGATGTGATTGTGCCTTCGATACCTGGTTTTGGCTTTTCTAGTCGCCCTAACCTGCGCGGCGTCAACTCATTTCATGTCGCGGAGCTCTGGGCCAAGCTCATGACAAAGGAACTCGGCTACCCGAGATTCGCCGCAGCGGGCGGGGATATCGGTTCTGGCGTGACGCGATATTTGGCAGCAACCCATCCCGAGCTTCTCGTTGGCATCCACCTTACCGACATCGGCATTCTTCGGGATCTCTTGGCTCCTTCTGGCCGAACAGATCTCTCAGAGGGAGAACTTCGCTACAGGAGCAGTGCTGCGGAGTGGATTGCACGCGAGGGAGCATATATGTCACTCCAATCTACAAAGCCCCAGACCCTTGCCTACGGTCTTTCCGACTCACCGGCAGGCCTTGCTGGTTGGATTGTTGAGAAGTTCCGTGCATGGAGCGACTGTGGCGGTGACCTCGGGCGAAGCTTCACCGAAGATGAGCTACTGACCAACATAATGATTTATTGGGTGACCGGTACGATCGGCTCGTCGACGCGCATGTACTACGAGAACAGCCACACTTTGCCACCAATAGGGCGCATCGATGTGCCGACGGGCATCGCGCTCTTCCCGGCCGACATATTGCTTCCGCCCCAAGAGTGGGCCGAGCGGAGGCTGCAAATAGCTCGCTGGACCTCAATGCCGCGCGGCGGCCATTTCGCTGCCATGGAAGAACCCGAACTCCTCGCTGATGACATTCGTGCATTCTTTAGACCGCTGCGGAACAAAGGGAGAGAATGAGAACATTGTTTTCGGCCCGACTCACGGGACAAAGGAAAATCCGGCCACCTAACCATCCATCAAGAGGGGCGCGCTAAAGCGCGCCCCTTATGTCAAACGTTGAATGTCCGTTTCCGGGAATGCTCTAAGTCTCTTATGGGTTATCAAGAGACCTTCAGTATCACAAATTCTCATCAGTTTGAAGGTCTGCTACCTGACGTGAAGCAGTCGCTCAGATGCTCCACCTTGAAGGTCGGGTGGCCTTGGTCACATCTCTGCGAGACAGCACCTCAAACACCCGATCCGTCATGTACAGTACCGTCTCGTTTTGCACCTTCTGCCTCCATAAATGGATTGTCCGGCTGGCAAGGTCGATACGTGACCACTCGATGTTGGCTATCTCGCTATATCTTGCGCCTGTGTCTAGCAACAAGATCACTAAATCGTAGGCATCTTGCAGAGCGCGTTGCATCTCTGCTGATCGCTTTTCTACTGGCAGAAGTCCAGCACCATGACGCATCGGGTCGAGCGCCACAAGCAATCGACGCTCTTCATCATCGGACAGATAGCGAAGTGAGTTTTTGGGTAGCTTGATCTGAGGGAACGTAACATCGCATACCTGATATCCAAGCTGCTGCGCAAATTTCAAGGTGCCACGGATTAGCAGCAAGCCGTATTTGATGGACTCTGCTCCAACGCCCTCTCCTACTCGGTCACGCTTAAATTTCACCAGGTCGCGTGAGTTCAGTTCGTCGATATGCTTCTTCATAGGCAACAATCGGCGCAGCACCGTTTCATGCGCAATCAGGTTGCGGTAACTGGCAATCCCCTGCTTTGATAACTTGTACTGTTCGAACGCCTCGGCCAGTGTGATCCGCTGTTTACGGCCTTGATACTGCTGCGAATGCAGCATGGCCTTCCATTCGATCTCCATCGATTCGGCTATTTTCTTGTTGGTCGATTTGGATGACCGGATGTAGGTCTGGCCATTGAACTGGAAGTGCATGTACCAGTTTTTGCTGTTTCCGCGTTTGACGACTGACATGACGGTTCCGATACGGTTATTTAATGCGGAGACCATCATCAATTCCAGCATCAAAGACAACGGCAAAAAAAAAGCCCCCGAGCGTGTTATCGCATCAGGGGCAAACATCTTAACTAGGGGGAAGTTAAGACAACACGCTCAGGGAGGAGACATGCGCTGGCTTTCGCCAACTAAAGATAAGACTGGCCATGTGGCGAATAGTTCAATAATTTAGTCGGGATTTGCAAATC
>Ga0097691_1001453_pt1 | contig 17445 bp, 14 predicted proteins | sample NGESurdeep072012_8_FD_72858 | JGI IMG/M metagenome (GOLD analysis project Ga0097691, IMG submission 72858) | Arctic peat soil microbial communities from Barrow, Alaska - NGEE Surface sample 210-1 deep-072012 | ecosystem: Environmental > Terrestrial > Soil > Wetlands > Peat ... | reverse complement strand
CGACGGTGAATGGCTGCGGGTGGACGAGCTTCGGAGCGTGCGCACGCTCGAGAACGAGCCGCACGCGCGACAACAGCCCAGCGGGATCGTACGGTTTCGCGACGTAGTGATCCGCGCCCGACTCGAGACCTCGCACGATCGCGAGCGGATCAGTGAGACTGGTGAGCAGGACGACGGGAATCTCCGCCCACTCCGGCACCTGCTTGATGCGGCGGCACAGCTCATAGCCGTCCATCCCCGGCATGAGCACGTCGCTCAACACGAGATCGACCGATGTCGTCCGCATCGTCTCGAGCGCACGTTCGGCGCGCCGGGCGACGAGGGTCTCGAAGCCTTCGCGCTCGAGCAGCACGGCGAGTGCGGCAGCCTGCGTCGCGCTGTCTTCCACCAGAAGAATTCGCGTTGCGCGCTCGCTCGGCGCGGCCACGGCTGGGGAGGGGTCGCTTCTCGTCATGCGATGAGCTCCACGAGTCTGCGGGCCATGGCATTCACACCGAGCATCGCGTCCACCACGCCGGCGCGCGCGGCCTCGCGCGGCATGCCGTAGATCACCGACGACGCCTCGTCCTGCGCGAGCACGCGTCCGCCACGTGCCTTCACGGCGCGAAGGCCGGCCACTCCGTCGTCGCCCATGCCGGTGAGGATCACGGCGAGCACACCTGCGCCGAGCGACTCCGCGGTGGATTGAAAGAGATACGACGCGGACGGACGAAAGGCACCCACTGGCGCGCCGTTGTCGAGCACGAGGCGCATCTCGCCGGCGGGATCGAGCTGACAACCGAGATGCCGATCGTCCGGTGCGATGTAGACGGTGCCGGGCTCCGCTCGCTCGCCGAGCTCGGCCAGCTTCACACGAAGGGGCGTGTCGCCCGCGAGCCAGTGCGCGAGGCCGGCAGTGAAGCCGCGTGCGATGTGCTGCACGACAAGTATGGGCGCGGGGAAATTGTGGGGCAGCTCGGCGAGAATCGTGCGAATTGCCGCGGGGCCGCCCGTCGAGGCGCCGATCGCAACCAGACGAATCGGCGTGTTCCCCGTGCGTGCCTGCGCACGCGGCGGCGCAATGTAGGCGGGACGCGAGACCGGCGTACTGCCCGGGCCGGCCGCGACACTTCCGTGATGTCGCACGACCTTCACCCGGGACATGGCCCGCACCATGTTGACGAGCTGTAGCCGATCCGCGGCAAACCGCGCCGAATTCGGACCTTCAGGCTTGGGCAGCACCATCAGCGCACCGGCTCGCGTCGCTTCGAGTGAGAGCTCCACTTCGCCGCTACGCACCGTGCTGGAGACGATGATGATCGGCCGAGGTGAGCGCACCATGATCTGCTTGGTTGCCTCGAGCCCGTCCATCACCGGCATGTGAACGTCCATCGTGATCAGGTCGGGTGTCAGCCGCTCGGCCATCTCCACCGCCTCGCGTCCGGTCGTCGCCTCGCCGACGACGCGAATGTCCGGTTCGGCGGAGAGGAGCGACACGAGCAATGTGCGCGCGGTGGCCGAATCTTCGGCGACGAGGACGCGAATCATCTGCTGTTGTCCTGAGCTCTCTCAGGACGACACATTGGATCGAAGCTCGACTTGGTGATGTACTCGCGTCGCCTGAGGCTGATAAACCGCACTCGTGGTCTGCTCCAGTGGTCGGTTTGAGTTGGGGGTGCGCCCGCTAGCGGAGCTGGCGGGCGCAGGCAGATCCAGATGCAGAATGAGGTCCAGCGTGGCGTACAGCGCGGCGTGCGGCGAGCGGGTGCTGCCCGATTGAGCGCCCGCTCGGGATGGGTGAAAGTCAACGCGCTGGGTGTGTCGATCTCCGGCGGAGGCGGCCGTAATCCGACCGGAGCCGGAGATCGGGAGAGTTGGGCGGAGTAGTGCACCGGCATGATATAAGCGAGGGCAGGGAGAACGGTTGATTGGAGTAACGTTGGCTTGAACACCCCATTGTGAGGTCGCCAATTGTCCTTGAGCCCTTTATGGTGAAAGTGTGAAGACCAATTTCCAACAGGAACCACGGACGGGTGGTTTTATCATGGGAGTCGATCCATGAAATCTGCGTTGCCCTGCATCCTAACGATCAACGGCGGCTCGTCGAGCATCCGGTTCGCGGTGTATGAGGCAGGCAAAACGCCGCGGCGGCGGCTCGATGGAAAGATCGATCGCATCGGGTTGAGCGGCACGAATTTTATCGTCAACGATCCGGCTGGAAAACCGCAGGTCCCGCGCCGCCTTGCTGCCGCCGACCACCGCACGGCAGTGAATTTTCTGTTGGACTGGCTTGAAGCGCAGCCCGTCTTCGCGTCGGTCAAAGCCGCGGGACACCGCGTGGTGCATGGCATGAAGCATTCCGAACCGGAGCGGGTCACGCCGAAGCTGCTCGCGGAACTGCACCGCATCACGCCGTATGACCCCGATCACCTGCCTCGCGAGATCGGGCTGATCGAAGCGTTCTTGCGGCGGCATCCAAAACTGCCCCAGGTGGCGTGCTTTGACACTGCGTTCCACCGCACCATGCCGCGGGTCGCCAAGTTACTGCCCATCCCGCGGCGCTATGCGGCAAAGGGCGTCGAGCGCTACGGCTTCCACGGCCTGTCCTACGCCTATTTGATGGAGGAACTCAGCCGTGTCGATCCCGCGGCCGCGAAGGGCCGTGTGATCCTCGCGCATCTCGGCAATGGCGCCAGCCTGGCCGCCGTGCGCCACGGTAAAAGCATCGATACCAGCATGGGCTTCACGCCCACGGCAGGATTGGTGATGAGCACCCGCACGGGAGACCTGGATCCCGGCCTAGTTTACTACCTAGCACGCACAGAGCGCATGACCGTAGCGCAATTTCAGCAGATGGTGAACCACGAATCCGGCCTGCTAGGAGTTTCCGGAATTAGCTCCGACCTGCGCGAGTTGCTCGCACGGGAATCCGATGACGTTCGCGCGGCGGAAGCCGTGGCGCTTTTCTGCTATCAGGCCAAAAAATGGATCGGATCTTTCGCTGCTGCTCTTGGCGGTTTGGACACCCTCGTCTTCGCTGGAGGCATCGGTGAAAACGCGCCGCTCATCCGGGGGCGGATATGCGACGGACTCGGCTTTCTCGGCATCGAACTAAGCCAGAAGCGCAATGCGAAGAATTCGCCGTTGATTTCGCTGGATGCCAGTCGCGTCAAGGTGCGGGTCATTCGCACCGACGAGGAGCTCATGATCGCGTCCGTCATCCGCGTCCTCAATCTCGACCCAAGTCGGAAAAGTTAGACCATGAAAACCAACACGCTCACGCCGAAACTGCTCCACAAGATGGATGCCTATTGGCGCGCCGCCAATTACCTATCGGTCGGCCAGATTTATCTTTACGACAATCCGCTGCTGAAGCGGCCGCTGACGCTCCCGGATGTGAAGCACATGCTGCTGGGACACTGGGGCACGACCCCTGGGCAGAACTTCATCTATGTGCATTTGAACAGGGTCATCAAAAAATACGACCTTGATATGATTTACGTCTCCGGCCCCGGCCACGGCGGCCCGGCCGTCGTCGGCAACACTTATCTCGAGGGCACTTACAGTGAGATCTATCCCAATATCAGCCAGGATGAGGCCGGGCTTCGGAAGCTCTTTCTCCAGTTTTCGTTTCCCGGAGGAATTCCCAGCCACGCATCTCCCGAGTGCCCGGGCTCGATCCACGAGGGCGGCGAGTTGGGCTATTCGCTCAGCCATTCGTTCGGGGCGGTGTTCGACAATCCCAATCTCGTCGTTGCCTGCGTCATCGGCGATGGCGAGGCGGAGACGGGTCCGCTGGCCACCGCATGGCATTCCAACAAGTTCCTCGATCCAGTGACCGACGGCGCGGTGCTGCCGATCCTGCATCTCAACGGCTACAAGATTGCCAACCCGACCCTCCTCGCCCGCATCACCCGCGAGGAATTGGAACAGTTGCTCCGCGGCTACGGGTGGACGCCCTACTTCGTCGAGGGTCACGAGCCCGGGCTGATGCATGAGGCCATGGCCGCGACGCTTGACACGGCGGTGGAGCAGATCAAGAAAATCCAGCAGGACGCACGCGTCCACGGCAACTTCGCGCGTCCGCGCTGGCCGATGATCGTCTTCAATTCACCCAAGGGTTGGACGGGGCCGAAAGTGGTCGATGGCCTGCAGGTTGAAGGCACTTTCCGTTCGCACCAGGTGCCGCTCTCCGACCCGGCCACCCATCCCGAACACCTCAAGCTGTTGGAAGACTGGCTGAGGAGCTACCGGCCGGAGGAACTCTTCGATGAGCAGGGCCGCCTGAAACCCGAACTGGCCGAACTTGCGCCCAATGGTGATCGACGCATGGGCGCGAATCCCCACGCTAATGGCGGCATTCTGCTCCGCGACCTACGGATGCCGGATTTCCGCGACTACGCGGTCGACGTGCCCTCACCGGGGGTGCGCGGCATCGGCGACACACATGTGCTCGGGCGTTTTCTGCGCGATGTGGCGAAGCTGAACAATGAGCAGCGGAATTTCCGGGTCTTTGGCCCTGACGAGACGCTCTCCAACGGCCTGGAAGCTCTCTTTGAAGTGACCAAACGCCAATGGGACGCCGCGACCGTGCCAAACGACGAATTTCTCGCGCCCACTGGACGCGTGATGGAAATGCTCAGCGAGCACCAGTGCGAGGGCTGGCTCGAGGGCTACCTGCTCACTGGGCGGCACGGGTTATTTAATTGCTACGAGGCGTTCATCCACATCGTCGATTCGATGTTCAACCAGCACGCCAAGTGGCTGAAGGTTACGTCGCACCTACCGTGGCGGCGGAAGATCGCCTCGTTAAACTACCTGCTGGCCTCGCATGTCTGGCGCCAGGATCACAACGGCTTCACACACCAAGATCCTGGTTTCATCGACCACGTCGTGAACAAGAAGGCCGAGGTCGTGCGTGTTTACCTTCCGCCCGACGCCAACTGCCTGCTGTCGGTGATGGACCACTGCCTGCGCAGCCGCCATTACGTCAACGTCGTGATCGCGGGCAAACACCCGGCGCCGCAGTGGCTGACGATGGACGCCGCCGTCAAGCACTGCACCGAGGGCATTGGTATCTGGCCGTGGGCCAGCAACGACCAGGACATTGCACCCGACGTGGTCATGGCCTGCTGTGGCGACGTGCCCACGCTGGAGACGCTCGCCGCCGTCTCCATTATGCGCGAGCATCTGCCCGACCTGAAAATCCGGGTGGTCAACGTCGTCGACCTCATGAAGCTGCAGCCGCAAACCGAGCACCCGCACGGGTTGAGCGACATGGATTTCGACGAGCTCTTCACCAAGGACAAGCCGATCATCTTCGCCTTCCATGCCTACCCGTGGTTGATCCACCGGCTGACTTATCGGCGCACTAACCACGACAACATCCACGTCCGCGGCTACAAGGAAGAGGGCACCATCACCACACCCTTCGACATGACGGTGCTGAACGATCTGGACCGCTTCCATCTCGTGATGGACACCATCGACCGCCTGCCGCAGACCGGCGACAGGGGCATCTACCTGAAGCAGCAGCTCAAGGACAAGCTCATCGAGCACAAGCAGTACATCGACAAGCACGGCGAGGACCTGCCGGAAATCCGAAACTGGCAGTGGGGCGCAAAAAAGTGATCGGCATGCCGAGTGTGCTTTCGCGCCTTTACCTGGTTCGACACGGCGAAACGGCTTGGTCACTTTCCGGCCAGCATACGGGTCGAACCGACATTCCGCTTAACGAAAAAGGCGAACAGGACGCCCGCAAGCTGGCAGAACGGCTCCGCGCCGTAAGGTTCAGCCGCGTGTTCACCAGTCCGCTACAGCGCGCACGGCGAACATGTGAGTTGGCCGGGTTGGGAGATGTTGCGGAAATCGAACCGGACCTAGTGGAATGGGATTACGGCGACTACGAGGGACAGTTCTCGATAGATACTCGCAAGAGGCGGCCAGACTGGAATCTCTATCGAGACGGAGGTCCGGGCGGCGAATCGCCCGCCCAAGTTTCCGAACGCGTAGATCGCCTGATTGCTCGGTTCCGGACGCTGAAGGGCAACATTGCCATCTTCTCGCACGGTCAAGTCGGGCGCGTTCTGGCCACGCGTTGGATCGGATTACCCGTAGGCCAAGCTCAGCACTTCCTTCTCAGCACAGCGTCACTCAGCATTCTCGGTTATGAGCACAACCTCGCCGAAGAGTCGGCCATCGTCTTGTGGAACGCGGTCTCGAACGAAATTTCGACTTAGCCGCGCCAACGCGTTACAGATCGTGGCCGGGCGGCGGCCTTATTGAGGCGCACCATTCTCCGTTTGCTGAAAAAGGACTTGGGCGCCAACGCCGAGGAGTACATCGTCACCAGCATCAAGGAGCTTCGCTCCAGTGTCGAACCGCCCTGCCCAGCCATCCATCTGGTTGACGACTGCCGGCAACACGCGGTCGAGCTGCGAATACACGCACAAGGTGACACCGCTCGGTCGTTCAAGCCGAGAACCGTAAGGGACGCAGATTATAACCAGCCACCGGTGAATCCGGCTCGTCGCAACCCGGTGACGACGTAGGGGCAATCTCGCATCAGGCGCCACAACAAACCCGTCTGATAGTTTTCGATCATCGGATTGATCGGCCCCTGGTTGATCCCGAAGTGCCACGGCGATACCCAGCCGTAGGGGTTGCTGCGCTTGTGCGGGTATGTCGGATTGAACGTCGCCTTGAAGCCGTAGGGATTGCCCTTCTTCAGGCCGACTTGATGCACCAGATAGTCGATTGCCGGCAACACGATCTCCGGCGCGAACGGTAGCGACGCCACCACAGCCCATGGCGCGATGCTGCCGTCGCCGGGTCCGAACGGTACGCCACGCCCCACGTAATCGAAGAACCGCCGCTCGATGCCGTGCACCTTGATGGTTTCGGGCCCGGGGCCCTCGCTCGCGGTGATCCCCCAGCAATCTTTGCCATAACCGGCGAACTTGAGTGGATTGTCGATCGCGTACTGTTGCTCGTGTTGGTAGGGTTTAACTTTCAGCACGGCCGTCCGCTTGTCAATAACATTATTGATAATTATATTGCCAGCTGCGCTGAACCGGCTGTACTCTGCGGCTGCGCTCATTACAAAGAATGCCTGGAGCCCGCATGGCCCGCCCCGCCGCGAATGCCGCAGATCCACCGCAACCCCCGTTGTCGGTTCAGGGCGTGGTCGAACGAATCGAGGAAGATATCGTTCTGGGCCGTCTGCATCCGCGCGAACGCCTGATCGAAGACGCACTAATGGAGCGGTTCGGCGCCAAGCGGCACGTGATCCGCGAGGCGCTATTGGACCTGGAGCGAATGGGCGTGATCGAGCGGGTGCCAAATCGCGGCGCGCAGGTCCGCTCGTACACCGCCGAGGCGGTGCATCAGCTATACCAGATGCGCGTCATGCTGGAGACCTTTGCGGCCGGCCTGATTCCGATGCCGTTACCGGCGGCGGCGCTGGACGAGCTGCGGACGATCCAGGCGCTGCATGACAATGCGGTGCAGAAAGGCGACCTGAAGGGGGTCTTCCGCCAGAACACCGCCTTTCACTGGGCGCTGTTCGCCAATTGCGGCAACCCCTACCTGTCGGCCGCGATCAACGACTACTCACATCGCGCGCACGTGATCCGGTTCCATTCGCTAAATCAGCGACGGTTCATGCTGCGCGCTCGCGACGATCACCGGGCGATGATCGCCGCGATCGAGGCCTGCGACCGGGAGGCGCTGATCGACCTCTGCCGCAAGCACCTGACCCCCTCAAAGGACGCGTACTTGAAGCTGCTGCCGCGCGGGTAAGTCCGCGGGATGGCGCCGTCCGTTCGAGTTGCCCTGAAAATGTGACTGTCGAGGCTCGCCCCACACCAGGATGTCCGGATGGACATGTACCACTGAATGCGGACTTCAAACGTCAAAAACCCTCCTGTCCTTTCCGAAAATCATATCCGAACGTATTGGTGATGCAGCCCAGCCAAGATCGGAATGGCGACAATGGTGCCCATGATAATTTTCCCTACCCGGATGTTTCGTCAATGGCCGAGTCCGTTATCGCGGCAGCGCCTGATCGTGTTGTTTGGGGATCAGATTGGCCGCACGTCATGCAGTATCGCGCGATGCCGAATGACGGTGATCTCCTGAACGTCCTCGCGGAGTGGGCACCCGATGCGGCACAACGGCAGCGCATTCTGGTCGATAACCCGGCTCGGCTATATGGATTCGCGTAAGCCGTGCAAAGAGCAACACAGAGCAATGCAGGCCGCGAGGATTGACCAAAAATAGACCCGCGAGTAGCGTATTCGTACCTTAGATTATCTGGCATTCCAGATTTTTTCCGGCAAAAGGAAATTTGTTTACGCTCGGACGATCGGCCTGGCGTCGAGCGTTTCTAATCGATCGGCCCGCTCGCGCACAGCGAACTACGGAAGCGAGAGTTACAAGATAAGATCGCACCGACGGTGGGGAAAACAATGAAAGACTCGCTCAAGGCTGGATGGTTAGCGTTGACTTTAGCCATACTGATGCTGACGGGAACACAGGTCCAGGCGCAGAATTTCAGTGGTCAGCCGATAAGGATGATCGTCGGCGTCGCCGCCGGCGGCGCCACCGACGTCACCGCGCGCATCATCGCGCAGAAGATGTCGCAGAGCCTCGGCACAACGGTCATCGTTGAAAACCGGCCCGGCGCGTTTTTCGAAGCGGCCTATCGTGAAGTCACCCACGCGGCGCCGGACGGCCATACGCTGTTCATGATTTCCGCGAGCACGACGGTCGCCCAGCCTGTCCGCAAGGACTTCCCTTACGACATCCGCAAGCTGACGCCGATCTCGGAAGTGTCGCAAGGCCCCTTCATTCTCACCGCGCGCAAGGGCCTCAACTTCAAAACCGTCAACGACCTGGTCGACTACGGCAAGAAAAACCCGGGCAAGCTGAGCTTCGGCTCCGGCGGCGGCGCGGGAAGCTCGCTGTCCCTCGCGACGGAGTTGCTGCGGCTGCGCGCCGGCCTCACTATCATCAACGTGCCCTACAAGGGCGCGGCGAACGCGCTGACCGACCTGCTTGGCGAGCATATCGACGCCATGTTTGATGCGCTGCCGGTTGAGGTCGCGCAGGTGAAAGCTGGCGCCGTGACCGGTCTCGCGGTCACCAGCGCCCAGCGCTCGCCGGCGCTGCCGCAGGTGCCGACCATGATCGAGTCCGGCTTCAAGGATTTCGAGGCCTATAACTACTTCGGCCTGCTGGCGACACCCGGCACACCGCCCGCAATCATCAAGAAGTTGCACGAAGCCGTTATCAAGGCGGTCGCCTCGCCCGATGTTGTCGCCGAATTCGAGAAGCAGGGCATGAGACCGGTCGGCGGTACGCCCGAAGAATTCGCCAAGATGCTGGCCGAGGACCTCGAGCGCTGGACGCAGGTAATGAAGCAAGCCGGCATCGAACCGCAATAAGCCAACAGCCGCATTAATTCGACGGGGCCGGTCAAAAAATTGACAGGCCCTGTTCACGACTGAACGTATGAAAAAAGGCATTCCATGATCAACAACTGGACCAATCACTTCGGTGACAAAAATTTCTCCTGGTCGAACGCGACCATGGTCACCAAAGGCATGGCGCCTTACGGCGTCGTCGCGCTCGGCGAGATCGAGCGCATCGGCCAGAAGCTGATCGCGCGCGGCAATGATCCGACCGATAAGGACGCCTGGTACCAGGAATGGTGCGCGATGGCCGACCACGTCGCGAAGCTCGGCGAAGAAGCGGAAGCGAAGGGCCGCACCCTCACCGCGGGCGATTATTTCCTGCGCGCCGGTTATTATTATTATACCGGCGAGCGCATGGTTTATCCGGGCGAGTTGAAGTCCGCGATCTATGCCAAGGCGCTGAAGTATTTCAACAAGGGCTTCCCGATCCGTTACCCGCACTTCGAACGGGTCGACGTCCCCTATGAGAACACCACGCTGCCGGCTTATTTTGTCAAGGCGCAAGGCGTCACCGGTCCGGCGCCGACCGTGGTCGTGTTCGACGGCCTCGATAACTGCAAGGAGATGAGCTCACTGTTCTGCGGCCTCGAATTCTCGCGCCGCGGCTACAACACGCTCGCCATTGACGGCCCCGGCCAGGGAGAGGCGTTGCGCACCCAGAAAATCCCGAGCCGCTGGGATTACGAAGTACCGGGCAAGGCGGCCTTCGATTATGTCGCCGGCCGCAAGGATGTCGACAAAGCCCAAGTCGCGATCATGGGCTACAGCTTCGGCGGCTACTGCGCGCCACGCATCGCTGCGTTGGACCCGCGCTACGCCGGTGGCGTCGCTTTCGGCGCCATGTGGTGGGACATGCACGCCTGGCTCGTTCGCTCGCAAGAGCAGATGAAGAAGGGCGCAATCGCCACCTCGCATTTCCAGGTGCCGTGGGTGTTTGGCGTACCCGATCTCGATTTCAACAAGGCCGTCGGCCTAATGGAGAAGTTCACGCTCGAAGACATCGCCCAGCAAGTGAAGACGCCGTTCCTGGTCGTGCACGGCAAGGACGACGGCATCATCCCGCCGGAAGAGGCGGAGATTCTCTACAACAAGCTCGGTTCGGCCAAGAAGACGCTGAAGATCTTCGATGCCGATGAAGGCGGCGCCGAGCACTGCCAGGTCGACGACCGCCAGGCCGGCGTCAACTGGATCGCCGACTGGATCGCCGAGAACGTGTTCTCTGCGAAAGGAAAGTGACCGATGAGCGCGGAGCATAAGTGCGGCAACTGGATTGAGCATTTCCCCGACAACGCGAAATGGAGCAACGCCATACAGATCGTAAAGGGAATGGCCCCATGGGGTGCCGTCTCGCTTGGGGAAGTCGATCGGGTTGCCGCCCGCATGACCGCACGCGCGGGCGAAAGCGATCTGGATTCGGTATGGAAGCAGGAATGGGCGGCCATGGCCGACACCATCGCCGCGGTGGCCGACAAGGCTGCCGCTGAGGGCCGGAAGATCACGGCCGGCGACCACTACATGCGGGCTGGCAACTACTACTACAGCGCCGAGCGCATGATCCCACCGGGCGACGAGCGCCTCGGCTACTACAAGAAAGCGATCCGCTGCTACCACGCCGCAATCGAGCGCCTCTACCCAAATGTCGAGCATGTCGACGTGCCCTATCAGGGCAAGGCCATGGCCGCCTTCTTCATGAAGGCGCCAGGCGTGAGGGGTCCCACGCCCACCGTTGTTGTCTTCAACGGCATGGATAACTGTAAGGAAATGAGCGTGATCTTCGCCGGACTGGAATTCGCCAAGCGCGGCTTCCATACGCTCGCCGTCGATGGACCCGGGCAAGGCGAGACGTTGCGCCTGCGCGGCATTCCCGGCCGCTTCGACTACGAACACGCCGGTACTGCGGCTTACGACTATCTCGCCGCGCGGCCCGAAGTCGATGCCAAGAAGATCGCGATCATGGGCTACAGCTTCGGCGGCTATTACGCCGCGCGCATCGCGTCGTTCGAGAGGCGCTACGTAGCGGGCGTGTCGCTCTCCGCCGCAAACTGGGACATGTACACATGGCAGCTTAAGGCCCAGGAAAACAGGAAGGCAGGCAAGCCAGGCCACGCCAATCCGTTCCAATGGCGCTGGGTGATGGGCGCCAAAGACGAGAATGACGAACTGGAGATCGCGAAGAAGTTCAGTCTGGCCGGCATCGCTGACAACATCGAGTGCCCCTATCTTGTCACTCACGGGCAGAACGACAAGGTGATCAAGGTCGACGAGGCACCAAAGCTGTTTGAAGCCATCGGCTCGAAGAACAAGCAGCTCAAGATTTTTACCGCCGGCGAAGGCGGCGCCGAGCATGCCCATGTCGACGACCGCCAGAAAGGCATCGGATTTGCCGCTGATTGGTTGGTGACTAACGTGCAAAAGCCATCGAGTTACGGCCCCTGATCACGTGTGTGTACCGAAAGCCTAAACCCGCACGTAGTGGTGGTGAAGTCCGCCAAGTATGGGGTGCGATTTGATGCTTCCGGTCCGCTGAACTAGACGAGAGATCGGCGCATCTTTGTCCAATGACCGGTGCGTTCTGATGTCGTTGTAATAGCCAGCATAGTCTCGCAGGATCCGGCGCAGATGTGCCTCGCCTAAGACGATGAAATGATCCACACGCTCGCGCCGGATCGACCCAATCAGCCGTTCCGCAAAGCTATTCTGTCAAAGGCGAGGCCGGCGCGGTGGGCTTGTCCCGGATTGCAGGATTTCGCGGCCTGAGGACCGAGAACGCCCGACGCGCCGCTATAAAGAACTTATCGCAACTCGAAGGCCCACGCGCATGCCGCTTCTCCGCCAACCGCTCATCCGGCTTCTCGCAATCAATCTCGCCGCCGGCGCGAGCGTGGCCGTGCTGATGCTCGGCGGGCTGCTGGCGCTCAATCCGGCGGGCTTGCGCGACCTCATCCTGGCCGACCGCGCGGGCGGCGCGGCGCTGGCGCTGCTGCTGCTGTTCGGCTTTCTCATCACCTTCAGCAGCGCGGCCATGGGCACCGCCATCATGGCGCTGGGCGCAAGGCCCGAGAGCGGCAGGCGCGGCGGCAAGGCACAAGCGGTTGAGGCGCGGGTGCGGTAGGTGACTCTAGACGTTCGATGGTCATGCGTTCAAGAGCAACCGACGGGAGGAGTGCGTCCGAATGCCAGGAAGAACGGCCAGATCAGACCCGAACGCCATTCGGGATGCAAGGAAAGCCGGTGGCTGGTCGTACCTCAAATCTTCGCTTCCAGCTAGTTCAGAAAACAGCTACCAATCACGCCAGTTTGGGAGGCATCTGGGGAGTCCCGGGCTTAACTGAATCTAGAAAACAGGGCGTTTGGCTAAAATCGCCTGGAGGGGCACCATGAAAAATAGAATTGCTGGGATCACCAGCTTGACCAGCGGATCGATCCTATTTGCCGGACTGCAGTTAATCGCGCTTTCGGCGCTGATTGTCGCGGCGACCGAAACCCGCGCTGCTGAAATTCGCGTGTTGAGCGGTGGAGCGCCAAAAGAGGCGTTGGCCGTTCTCACGCCGGAATTCGAGAAGCAAACGGGCCATAAGGTGAGGTATACGTTCGGGGTTGTCACGGTGCTGCGTCAGAAACTGGATGCCGGAGAAAAGACCGACATGGTCATGATGCCGGTTCCCATCATTGACGCCTATGTGAAATCAGGGAAGATGCGTGCGGAAGGCCGCGCCGCGCTCGGCGGGGTTGGCATCTACGTCATCGTGCGCCAAGGCGCTGCGATCCCGGATATTTCGACGCCGGAAGCCTTTCGCAAGGCACTACTTGATGCCCGTTCCGTCGTGCATGCTACTCCTACCGCAACGCCGAGTGGCGCTCACATGGCCAAGGTGATCGAGCAACTCGGCATAACTGATGCGATGCAGAAAAAGGTAATTCACCGGCCGGCCCTCGACGGCGGTGCCGAACTGGTCGCCAAGGGGGAGGCTGACCTTGGCATTTATCCCACGAGCGAGGTTTCTCACGTGAAGGGCATCACGCTGGTGGGACCAATGCCGTCCGCGCTGCAGTTAATCACTGTCTATGGCGCTGCCGCGATGGCTGACAACGCCGCGCCGGAGCCTGCACTGGCCTTCATCAAATTCCTGGCAGAACCCGCCAACCGAAAGCACTGGAAAGACGCAGGCTTTGATCCCGTGTGGTCAAAAAATTAAAACTGTAGGAAAGGCGGGCGTTGTCCCCTCCTGGCGTGGTCTCGCCGCGTGTCGTCCGCTACGTTTTTTTGGAGCGATCAATGGAGCCCTATGCGGATCGGCGGGCAAATGGGGGGAGACTTATGGAATGGGGACGTATCCTGGCCTACATCACTGTAGGACGCCACGTAAGTTTGGACTGGCGCCATTTGCGCTGGACTCAGCGCCAAGTATGTCTGGACTGGCACACTGCATTTTCAGGCATTTAGCGGCGAGATTCCTCGCTGTCCTCGCAGATTAGCGAAACGGGTTCGCGCAGGCGCATGGTTGCTCGCTTTGCGGGTTTTGCACGGAACGCCGATTATTATTGGTCTCGGGCGCGCTCGGGTTTAACCGCCCTTTAACGTTTAATTAACGATATCCAAGGCTAACGATCAGTTAAATTCCGAGCGAGGCCGAGGCCGCCATACGCTGGCTGCTGGAAAAGTTCGACGGCAACGGGAACGGGCGACAGCGGCTGTTGCCCATCCCCGCTCCTCGAAAAGAGCTCGATCCTCGGGAATTAAGGACTTCCTCCCTTGCCAGATGAAACCGGTGGAGTCAGCTTGGGTGTAGTGATTCTTGGTTGCAACCGCCGATCGCGGTAGCACGCCTTCATTAAGGGGCATCCCGTGGCAGACGAAGACCCGCAGGCGACGTGGCTTCCCGTGATCGGAAAAGCTCTGGCGAATCTTTGCTTGGCCAAGGCCATCGAGCAGGAGCCCAACAAATACGACGCTCTCCTGAAACGGGTGAGATTCCTCGAAGGCCTTGGCCTCAGCCGGATTCATGCAGCGGAAGCAGCGGGCAGTTCCGCCGGATCCGTCGGCGTGCTGAGTTGGCGCGCGAAAGGCAAGAAGGCGAAAAATGGCAAAGCGAAGAAGAAGCCCGGCCGCTGAAGGCGCCGGCCCACGCGGCGTTTCCGCCGAAGAGAAAATCGCACGCCTGCTCGGCCTGCTGTTCGTGAAGGACATCAAGAAGAAGACGGATCAGGTGCCGCTGCTGCGCCGCATCGGCTTCGAGGTGTCCGAGGTCGCAAATATGCTCAACATGACCGAGAACCACGTAAAGGTCGCCGATCATCTCGGCCGGAAGAAGAAGGCCGGCTGACCGGCGCATGGCGAAGATCAACCAAGCCCTCATCGAGCGGCTGAAGAACAGGCTCGGGATCTCCAAGAGCCGGCTCTATGCCCTCATCCAGCAGAGCGCGAACAAGAACCGCGTCCGCCGGCACATCGGTGCGCTGCTGCTCGCCGGCGACAACGGCATCAGTATCCAGAAATACGCGAGCGCCGAGGACCATGCCGAACTGCGCGGCATCCCGAACCACGTTCCGGTTGCGGTGAACGCCGCGCCGGCTGTCGCGCCGCCGCCGCGAGCCGTCCTCCGTAAAGGCAAGGCGGCAAAGATCCCGAAGACCAAGGAGAACACCGTCTTCGTCGTGCACGGCCGCGACGCCAAGCTACGCGACGCCATGTACGAGTTCCTTGGTGCGCTCGGATTGAAGGCACAGGAATGGGGCCACGCGATCAGGGCAGCCCGCGGGAAAGGCGGCAACCCGTACGTCAACGATGCCGTTGACCAAAATCATGGAACAGGCGCAGGCCGTAGTGGTCATGCTGTCGCCGGACGACGAAGCGAAGCTGAAGGACCAGTTCGTCGTGAAACACGAACGCCAGTCCGAGGGCAAGCTGCGCGGCCAGGCCCGCCCGAACGTCATCTTCGAAACCGGCATCGCCATCGGCACGCACCACAAGAAGACTGTCATGGTGCAGGTCGGCGACGTGAAGCCGTTCACCGACCTCGGCGGGATGCACATCCCTCACCTGAGCGGCGACGACAAGTCCCGGCACGACTTCGCGAACCGCCTCGCGGATCTGGGCTGCAAGATCGACCGCGATGGGGAGCACTGGCTGCGCGCCGGAGACTTCACGCCGACGGCTCCGAAGGCCAAGCGGAAGACGAAGAAGCTGGCAGTCCCGAAGCGCCGCTGAAGTCTCGGGCCGCTGTCGGGGAACGCATAAGTCTGACTCTAGACACACAGGATCGGGACTTTATGTCAAAAAATATTTTGGTCTTCTCCGATGGAACAGGCCAAGCTGGAGGACTCATTCCAGACGAAAACCGTAGCAATATTTATAAGCTTTTCCGGGCAACACGATGTGGTCCAGATACCGATATCGAGCCAGCCGCGCAGCTGACATTCTACGATGCCGGCTTGGGATCACAACCTCCTGGCGGGATGTTCTTTTTCACGCGTGCGTATCGTTGGCTCCATAACTTTGTCAGTCAGGCGACAGGTCTTGGAATCACGGCCAACATCGTTGACTGTTATGCTGCAATCTTGAGGATGTGGGAGCCCGGAGATCGCATCTTCCTTTTCGGCTTCAGTCGCGGGGCTTACACGGTACGGTGCTTGGCGGCCGTACTTTCGTTCTGCGGCGTACCAACGACGATGGCGGACGGCAAGACGCCGCTTTTTCGCGATCTAAACTCGACCCAAAAAATTGCTAAAGAGGCCGTCAAGGAAGTCTACCAGCATGTCAGTTCACCGAAAGATGCTGCGTATATCGAACAGAGGAAGGCGCTCGCACTTCGATTTCGTAACAAATATCGGTCAGATGACAATGGAACGCCAAACGTAAATCCATATTTTATCGGCGTCTTCGACACCGTCGCAGCTTTGGGAAGCTATCTTCTGTCGGCGACCATTATCGCTGCGCTGCTTGTGATCATCGCAGTTCTGAGCTTTGCGCAGTCTTATTTTTTGCTTTCCTTTTGGCCAACGTTTTTGTCACTGGTGGGTGTATCGATCATCATCGCGGGGGTGTGGTACACGATCGCTCATTTGAGGTATGCGAAGGACCTTGAGGGATATGCCTTCTTCCAAACGCTGCATTTCACCGCACCAAAAATGGAATTTTACGATCTCCATCTGGATAACGCCATCCGTTACGCACGCCACGCGATGTCCATCGATGAAAACAGAGCAGATTTTGCACGGGTTAAATGGGGAAGCACTAAGAACAAAGGGCCCGCTCGCCGCGATAGCGATCCTGACTGGTTGCAACAAATATGGTTTGCAGGAAATCATTCCGATGTCGGCGGGAGCTATCCCGAAAACGAAGCTAGGCTTTCCGACATTTCTCTCAGGTGGATGGTCCATGCTGCGCAAAATCTTCCGGACGAAACAACTCCGACTGGAAATGGCGTCAAGGTCAATAATCGGCTCTTGAAGCTAAGTCCCAACGCTTGTGAAGAAACGCTGCGCGTCGGTTTCGAGATCGTCCGACGCGGCCAGAAAGGCATAAAGGCGACGTTAGAGGAGCTTGCTGATGGTGCTGGACCATTAACGCGACGATTATCGCGAGGTGTTAACGCACTGTTCGGCTGGGCATATGAGGCGGCAAGCCACGAAGACACCGGCGAACACACGGCGTATTTCGTGCAGACAATGAAAGACATCGCTGTCGAGCGTGGCGAACTGAGGAAGAAGGGCGGTGGGCCTGGAAAGTGGATCACCGTCCAGGAGCTTGCTCAAGAATTCGGAATGAAGGGCGAGCGACTACGTCACATTGCCCATATCCTCGAAATTCGGAAGAAGGGATTGGTGGATTCAACGGGTGAACGCAACATGATTGATTTCATGTTGTCCCTGGAGGGTTCACAATGGCGCAAATGGGTCGACCGGGCTTGTCCTCGCAGCAGAAGGAGGAGTTGTGGAAGAGATGGAAGGCCGGTCAGTCGCTTAGCGATATTGGTCGCAGTCTTGGCAA
>Ga0097691_1001452_pt1 | contig 17448 bp, 17 predicted proteins | sample NGESurdeep072012_8_FD_72858 | JGI IMG/M metagenome (GOLD analysis project Ga0097691, IMG submission 72858) | Arctic peat soil microbial communities from Barrow, Alaska - NGEE Surface sample 210-1 deep-072012 | ecosystem: Environmental > Terrestrial > Soil > Wetlands > Peat ... | reverse complement strand
TGCCGCCCAGCGGCGCCAGAGCTCCGCCTTCTGCCGGCTCCGCAGCCACCGCATCCCCCGCCGCCCCACCATCCGCCGCACCTCCGCTGGCCGATTTCCCTGGCCCGCGCCGACGAGATGATGCATCGACCGGTTGAATCCGCCCATGGTCTGAGCGGAACGCCACGATGTCCGTCCAGTCGCGATGACGTGTCATTCGTGGCCCTGCAACGTGCTCGTTCGCCGCCAGTAGCTTCGATGTCGACACCGTCAGCCTTCACATCCACGAGCGCGATAGCGGCCGCCGACAACCGACCGGCTACTCGAAGCTGGGAGCTGGCCGGGCGTCGTACCGCGCCCGGGCCGCGTCAATGTCTCCGGTGTGGTCATCGGCCCATTCGACGAGTTGGCGCACCGTCGCGAGGAGGGTGTGGCCGGTCGGCGTGAGGTCGTAGTCGACTCTCGGCGGCACGACCGCGTAGACCTTTCTAGTCACGATCCCATCGCGCTCGAGGCCCCGGAGGGTCACGGTGAGCATCCGCTGGCTCACGCCGTCGATCGTGCGGAGAAGGTCGGTGAAACGACGGGGTCCGTCACCGAGCAGGCTGATCACGTAGACCGACCACTTGTCGCCGATGCGGTCGAGGATGTCCCGGGCGCGACACGTGTCGATCCTCGCTGGGTCCGTGTCGTTCGCAGCTGGCTCCATCTCTCCGTTACCTCCCAGTCACTGAGGCACTGCAAAGTGCGCCCTTGCACGTGCCGCAATTGTGACCGATCATGTGGTCACACACAAGAGAGAACTGACCGCACCGGTGCTAACCGATCAAACTCCGGCCGGCGGGACCCAACGCATCGGGAGACACCATTGCGCGCATTTGCGATCCGTGAACGCTCGGCGTCCTCGTCGCGATCGGTGCGCCACCGGTCGCCCGGCTCATCGTCGCGCTCCCGGCGGCCGCCTCCTCCTCCGGGTATCTCCAGGCCAGGCTGCACTTCTGCGCCGGCTTCGGGTCACGGGGCGTCTTCAACTTCGGCCCACTCGGCCAGACCGAGCTCGTGGCTGACCAGGACGCCCGCGCCCAGGATCGATCGAGAGCAATCCAGCTCGGCCTGGCGAGCCTGGCCATCGGCGCCGCCGTCGGTGTCCTTGTCGTGCTGCTCCCGCTATGACCACCCCCGGAAGCGACGTTGCCACGGGCAGGTCGGACGGCGCTGACCGCGTCGAGCGGGTGGCGGCCGCGCTCCGCTCGCACAACATCGACGCGATCGTCGTCGCTACCGGCCTGGACGCACGTCGGATCGTCCTCGACCTGATCCCCGAAGGCGTCGAGGTCCATTCGGGCAAATCGAAGACGCTCGAGGACGTCGGCCTGTACAGCGAGCTCGTCGAGTCGGGCCGCTACGATGCCATCCGGCCGCGGATGTTCGCCATGGATCGGGCGACACAGGGGCGCGAGATCCGGAAGCTGGTCGCCGCGCCGGACTACATGCTCGGCAGTGTCGCCGCCGTCACGGAGGACGGGGTCCTCGTCGCCGCGTCGGCGATCGGAGGCCAGCTCGGAGCCTATGCCGCGGGCGCCGGCCGCGTGATCCTCGTCATCGGCAGCCAGAAGATCGTGTCCGATCTGGACGCTGCCCTGCGCCGGATCCGCGACGTGGTCTTCCCCTACGAGAACGCCCAGGTTCAGGCGAGGATGGGGGTCGATACCGTGATCGAGAAGATCCTCCTCATCTACGGTGAGTGGCAGGCCGGTCGGACCACGGTCGTGCTCGTCCGCGAGCCGGTTGGGATCTGAAGGGACGCGCGGGCGCTGGACGCAAGACCTGCTCGATCTCCTCGACCCGGTCATTCGGAAGACAGCCCGCCGCGAGACCGCTGGGACGGGATCCGGCCCCTCCCGACGGATGCCCGCCCGCGAGAGGTCGCAGGTGCGATGGCAGTGCGATAGTTCCGCCGTGATCCCCGCTTGAGCAGCGTCCGATCTGACGGCCTATCGCCGACTTCCATGTCCCGAGCCGCGGACTCCTACAGCAGCCCGGCCGTGTCTTCTCCACGGCATGCCCTCGACGACCGCGCCTCCGTTGCCCAGGGTGGCTCCGGAGGCTGTTAGACCATGCCATATAGATGTGGATGGCACTATGGCAGCGGCCGAACGGCACTTGAAGCCGGCGAGCCACCCGACCAGGGTTCACGCGTCGGGGTGTTGATGCCAGCGGTTTTCCGAGGCGCGAGTCGAACGGGTCGCCGAACCGCGCGGAGTCACTGGCGGATCTGGGTTCGTCGACCCAGCGGAGGCGCATCATGGCGCTCCATCGGACGACCCTCGGACAGAGGGCCGACTCTTATCGGGATCTCGTCCGTGTCCTCCTCATCGTCGCAGCGGTCATCGTGGTGATGCTCGTCCTGAGCGCGATCTTCGGTGTTCAGCAGACCGGGCCGTCCTACCAGATCGTGCCTGATCCCGCCAGCGGTCTTGGCCTGCCCTTCTGACGTCACGGGGCAAGGCGCCCCGGGCATCATGTCTGCCCAAGGCCAGCGGGGGCCGCAACGGCGATCGGCCTGCGTCGACCGATCGCGCCGATCTCGGCTGCACCGTCGCGAGCGCCGTCTTCCTGAGCCGTGACCGAAGCTCGCCGGGGTCGACCCGGTCCTCGGCTGCCGTGCACGGTTGCTCGAGGCGTTTGGACGTCCTCAGCCAATCCGTCGCTGCGGTGATTGCGCGGCGAGCTGGGTGGTCACGGCCAGCGGCCGGGTCACGCGGCTGCCCACGCCGCCGATCAATCGTGCTACCGTGCGGTGCCGTCAGTTCGGAAGCCCAACCCCGGAAACGAGACAGGGCGGCGCTCGGCCGAGCACGATGGCGGCTCGACCGGCAGGCAGGCAGGCGAAGGAGGGGACGTGATGTTGGCCCGGTACCGCACCCTGGCGACGCCGCTCGCGCTGATCGCGGCGGTGATCCTCATCTACATGGAGAACCCTTGGGTGTTCCCCAAGGCGGGGACGACGGAGAACGCGGTCGCCACCGTCGCCTTCTGGGTGCTCACGATCGTGGTCCTGGTCCTGATGTTCGAGGACCGCAAGTCGCCGGGTGCCGAGGTGGTGGAAGTCGAGGGTCCGGCGTTCGCGCGGTACCTCTTCAGCAACAGCCGGGCGGGCCTGTTCTGGCTGCCGATCCGCATCTTCCTGGGCTTCGAGTGGGCCGTCGCCGGCTGGCACAAGCTCACCGGCACGGGCTGGATCGACGGGGGCTCGTCACTCCTCGGCTACTGGCAGGGCGCGGTCAAGGTTCCCGCGCAGGGCTCGGCGCCGATCACGTTCGACTGGTACCGCTCGTTTCTCCAGGTCCTCATTGACAATCATGCCCAGGGCTGGTTCGGCTGGCTCGTCGCACTCGGCGAGCTCGCGGTGGGCCTCGCCCTCCTGGCTGGAGTCCTCGTTGGGATCGCGGCCTTCTTCGGGGTCGTGATGAACATGTCCTACCTGCTCGCCGGCTCGACGTCGGTGAACCCGATCATGTTCGCGCTCGCGATCGGACTGATCCTCGGGTGGAAGGTGGCCGGCTACTACGGCGTCGACCGGTACCTCCTGCCCCGGCTTGGGGTCCCCTGGCGGGCGAAAGTGGTCGCCGTGAGCCAATCCTGAGGCGGAGCCGAAAACCGACGGGAGGGGCCAGTCCAGGAAGCATCGTCGCGTATCCGGAAGCCCCAGCGCCCCAGCGGCGACGTCCTTCGCGTGCCCGGAGCCCTCAACCAAGGTAACCCTGTGCCGCGCGCATGAATCAGGTGGCCTGGCTCCCTCGATCATCCGACGATGCCTCCGCCTCGTCCGATTGTCGGTGCGTGGGCGATCGAAGCGGCTCGCTCCCGCCGAACCATGACGGCGAAGGCACGGCCCAGTAGTTGGCCATGGCCTCGAGGCCGGGGGCATAGGTCGCGCGGGCGGCAGAGAAGTCATCCCACGCCTCATCTGTCGGCACGAGACGGTAGCCCGCGTCGAGAAGTCGCACGTACACCGAGTCAAACGCCGGACGGTCGATGCCGACCGAGCCCCCGGATCGAAAGCCGAGGCTGGTGATGTCCTCGACGAGGTGCGATCCAACGCCCTTCATGAGCTCGGCTTGGCCCCTCGGAACGTCCAGGATCGTGGTCAGGACGAGACTGGCGGCGTCGAGGACGGTGCCCAGGGCACTGATCCAGGACAGGTTGTCGTGGCTCGACCGGAAGTACCCCAGGAGGGGGTACGCAACATGGGAGTCGAGGACCTCGGCCGCCCAGCGTTCCCAATCGCCGAAGAACTCGGGCAATCGTGCGACGAGGTCCATCCGGGCAAGGGCCTCGAGCAACACGACCGCGGACGGCGGGACGCCCGCCTTGGCCTGGAGCGTGACGACCGAGACCTCGCGGCGCTGGTAGGAGCCGAACAGCGAGAACAGGAAAGTGACGACCAAGGCAACGATGCCGAGGCCACTTGCGGCGGCGGCCACGACGACGATGCGGGCCGGACTGCCGATCGCCACGATGTCCCCGAACCCGAGCGTGAGGATGGAGCTCGCGGCGAAGTAGAGGGCCGTGCCGAGGTCACCCGGAGCGGGTTGCAGCTCAGCGCGCAGTGCGAAGAGGATGAGGCCATACGCGAGGACGAGCCCGGCGAGCCAGGCCACGAGCAAGAGGACCGTCGCCGCGGGCGCGAACAGGCCGAGCAGCCGATCGCGGGTCGCACCCACCTCGGCTCCAACGGTCGCGCGCGCGCCACGCCACGCGCTCCGGACGAGATAGCGACTGAGCCGAAACCGACCGGGCGTTGGGCGCGGGACCACGATCGTCTCGAACACATCCCAGAACACGAGCGCCAGAAAGAGTAAGCCGACGGCCAGCTCAAGAGCTTCCATATGCTCACATCATCCAACACGCGACGTGCAGGGTGTGCGCCGACGCGGCCTGTGCTCCCAGGTCGATCTCCGATACGAAGGGCAGATGACGCCGCACATCGGATAGCCCGAGCACCAGTGCGTCCAACTCGATGCGCGAATCGGTGGCCGTCTGGGCCCAGCCAGGATCGTGATGCTCGATCAGCACCACTCCCGCGTCGGCCAGGCCAAGTCACCCCGGAAACCGGTCGATCCCACGTGGCGTATCGCCCCTGAGCCACCGGTGACTGCAAGGGAGGTCAGATCATGAACCGACGCGTCATCTCGATCGTCATGGGGGCGAGTCTCGCAACGCCCGCGCGGTGAGCCAATACGATGTCGCGTGCTTCCAGGTGAGCACGCACCGCTAGCGTCGGGGGTCGCCGGGGCGACCCGATGGTCCCGTCTCGCCCTGGCCTCCGGTCGTCCAGCCTGGCGGAGTCGCATTGCGGCGCCTCTCGTAGCCCTCCGATGAGACACGATGCGCGGATCGTGGCGGGCATTCAAGCGAAGCCATTTGTCACGTTCCGTCTGCAGGGCTACAGTCGTCCCGGGATCTGGGACTGCCCGATCACGCGGCAGCCCCGTCGAGCCCTCGGGCTCGGGTGACGCCGATGTCGTATGGACCGCTTCGGAGATGGCGCGCGGCGTCCACGCTGTACCTGCCTCGGCCCAATTTCAGGCCGGCAGGTCAGGCCAGGCGACTGGCTCGCCGCCTTGGAGCTGCCCGCCACCAAGACCCTTGGCCCGGTAGAGGGCCGCGTCCGCGCTGCGGATCAACGCATCGGCGACACCCTGGAAATAGGCCGGCGAGAGCGGCGCCGCCATCTGGGATCGGTCGTACGAGCGTCCCAAGAGCGTGCTCGCGCCGAGGCTGCAGCGGACGGCGATATCGGGGTCGGGGCAACCGACGTGTTCGGCGGCGAGTGATGCCAGGATCCGCGCGCCGGCCTGGGCGGAACCGTCAAGGTCGGTATTCGGCAGGATGATCGCGAACTCGTCGCCCCCGTAACGGCCCACGACGTCGCTGTCTCGAATTGCCGCACGGAGCGCCTCGCCGATCCGGCGGAGCGCCCGATCGCCACCGAGATGGCCAGCCTTGTCGTTGATCTCCTTCAAGTGATCCACATCGATCATCAGCAGCGAGATCGGTTGCGGGTTCCGGAAGGCGGCGTGGAGCTCCTTTTGGATCCAGGTTTCGAAGAATCGCCGAGCATGCACGCCGGTCAGCGGATCCAGCGCGGCCATCTCGTAGAGCCGGATATTCTGGATGGCGACCGCGGCCTGGTTGGCCAGGATCCGCAGGAGCTCCAGGTCCTGGGTGGAACCCATCGGCTGCTCGAGATAGATCGTTCCGAGGGTCGTCTCGCCTGCGCGGAGCGGCACGATCGTCGATCCGGCGGCGCTGACAGCCTCGCCCCGCCGGATGGCATCGAGCAGCCGCGAAATCTCTTCCTGCGACAGCACGGCGTTCAGCTGCGAGCTGGAGGCGAAGCGGCCGGAACCCGCCTGGATGACGAGGTCCGAGTTCTCCGCAACCATCGCCACGAAGCCATCGGGTTCGACCGTCCCGCGCAGCACCTGACCCTCGGGGAGGACGATCAGGAAGGCATCGGTCGCTCCGAGCAGACCGATGACGTGCTCCAGCACGAACGGCAGCAGCTCGGCGAGCGGCTGCATGCGGTGGAGTTCGGGAGTCGCCTCCAGGATGTAGCTGAGCGCCTGGCGGTTCTTGCGGACCTCCTGGAGCGCGGCGGCCTGTTTGAGTGCCGCGTCCGTCCAGAGGAGCAGCTTGTCCGGCCCGTCGCTCTTGTCGTGGTAGCCCTGGATGTCCAGGCGTTTGAGCATCTCGCGCGGCGGTTGCTCGCTGCTGTAACCGGTCTGCAGCACGACCTGGATCCGACGGTTCGTCTTGCGCAGCTCGGTGACGACTTCCTCACCGGTCAGGCCGGGCATGAAGTAGTCGAGCAGCAGCACGTCCGCCGGCTGGGTCCCGAGGATTGCCAGGGCGCCAGTCCCGTCGTTCGCGCACAGGACCTGGTGACCTTCCGACTCGAGCAGCGCCCGCGTCGCCTCCAGGTAGTCGGCGTCGTCGTCGACCAGGATCAGGGTCCGGCCCGACTCCTCAGTCTGACGGTGCTTGCGAGGCATGCTCAACTGCCTCCGGCCAATGGGAAGGTAAGCGTGAAGGTCGTCCCGTGACCGGGCTCGCTCGCCAGGTCCACGCCGCCGCCAAAGTACCCGCTGACCAGATCCTTGACGATGGTCAGCCCGAGGCCGGTCCTCTCTCCGAGAGACACTCGCCGCGTCCCGCGAGTCGGCGACGACGAACGTGGCGCGCGGCCCGCGGCGAGCCTCCTGCTCCTGCTCGAGCTTCGCAACCTGCGCCGTCCGCAGCGGCGCACGGCCTCCTCCGCCATTCCAGCTCGTCGGCGGTCCCAGCCACATGCGCCGCAGGTACAACTGGGTCATTGCCCTCATCCCTCTTCCGAGCCGAACATGGGCGCGTGGTCACCGTTCGAAGGAGCGCGCACAGGGTGCACCGCCGCGTGAGTCACTTGGCCGAACTGTCGGCCCGGACCATCGTGCTCGGGTATGTCATGACGGCGGTCCTCTGGATCGCCCTGAGTGACCGCGTGCTCGGCGCACTCGTCAGCGATCCCGGGGCGCTCGTCACGGTCTCCACGCTCAAGGGCTGGGCCTTTGTGGCTGCGACCGGCACGATGTTGGCCATCATGCTCCGCCGCTACGACGCCCAGCGCGCCCGACAGGCCAGCCAGCTCCAGGCGTGCGAGAGACCCTTCAGCCTCCTCGCCGAGCACGCCCAGGATGTCATCTCCCGCTATCGGGTCCTCCCAACGCCGGCCTTCGAGTATGTGAGTCCGTCGGTCGAGGCCGTGCTCGGTTACCCGCCTGGCGCGTTCTATGCGGATCCCGGCCTCATGGCGCGGCTGGTCCACCCGGACGACCGCCACCTTCTCCAGCCCGATCCGGGCGCGTCGCAGGTCGCGGAAGCGGTCGTCATGCGGCTGTGCCACGCGGACGGTCATTGGCTGTGGCTCGAGCAGCGGAGCACCCCGGTCCTCGATACGGAGGGCAAGCTCGTCGCCGTCGAGGGCGTGGCACGTGATGTCAGCGACTGGCGCGCCGCGCAGGCATCACTGGCGAGGCTCAACCGTGTGCTCCGCACCCTCACCGCGGCGAACGCCGCACTCGTGCGGGCAGGCACCGAGGCCGAGCTCCTCGAGGCGATCTGCCGCGTGGTCGTCGAGGAGGGGGCCTACCGCTACGCGTGGGTCGGTTACCGGGAAGACGACGAGGCTGGGACGGTTCGGCCGGTGGCCTCGGCCGGGTACGAGGCCGGGCAGCAGGTGGGACTGAACGTGACGTGGCACCCGACCGAGCTGGGGATGGGGCCCGTGGGGACGTCTGTGCGGGAAGGGCGCACGGTGATCTCGCGGGACATCGCCACCGATCCCACCTTTGCGCCGTGGCGAGAGGCAGCGCTTGCCCTGGGCTATGTCTCCGGTGCCGCGATCCCACTGCGCGACGGGAGCCAGGCGTTCGGCACCCTCGTCATCTACTCGGACGAGCACGACGCCTTCGGGGACGAGGAGATCGTGCTCCTCGAGGACCTCGCGGAGGGCCTCGCCTACGGCGTCGGCACCCTCCGGGCGCGCGCCGTCCGTGAGGCTGGCGAGGCGGAGCGGACGCGCCTCGCCACCGCCATCGAGCAGACGGCTGAGTCCGTCGTGATCACCGATCCGGATGTGAACATCGTCTACGTCAACCCGGCCTTCGAGCGGATCACCGGCTACACCGGCGCCGAGGTGATCGGCCGGAACCCCCGGATCCTCCAGGGCGGTCTTCAGACGCCCGCGTTCTACGCCGACATGTGGTCGACGCTCACGGCCGGCGCGACCTGGACGGGGGAGCTCGTCAATCGCCGCAAGGATGGGACCACGTTCACCGAGGAGGCCTCGATCACCCCGGTCGTCGATGCTCGGGGTGCCCTCGCGTCGTACGTGGCGGTGAAGCGCGATGTCACCCACCTGCGCGAGGTCGAGACGACCCTCGAGGGCACCTCCCGCGAGCACGCGCAGATCGCCGCGACGCTGCGCCGCCTCCAGGCGGGCGAGACACCCGAGGTGACCGGCCAGGCAATCGCCGACGCGCTGCTCGGCCTCGACGGGATGGACTCGCCGACGGTCCTCGCCTTCGACGAGACCGGCAGAGCAGTCGTCCTCGGCCGAGGCGGCGGGCGCATCGGCCCCGTCGAGGTCGGCGGGACGCTCCCCGCGAGCCGGTCGGCGTACCTGCTCGAGCGCGCGCGGGCAGGAGCCTGGACCGAACGGTGGGTGCCGCGTCCGGAGGACGGCGAGTACGGGATCCGGTTCGCCGCCACCGGATTGAAGGCGACCGTGTATGCGCCGATCGTGGGCGAGGACGGACCGATCGGGCTCCTGGCAGTCGGGACGAGCGACCCGGCGGCCGCCGATCGCCTCGCCGACCACCTCCCCGTACTCGTCGAGTTCGCGCCGAGCGCACGCCTGCTCCTCGAGAAGCCACTCCAGGCGCGCCAGGAGCTGGCCCGGTCTCGGACGCGGATCGAGACGATCGTCGCCACCGGAGCCTTCCATCCGGTCTTCCAGCCGATGGTCGACCTCCCGACGCGCGTGCCGATCGGGTACGAGGCCCTCACCCGGTTCGACGACGGTACCCCGCCGGACCTCGCCTTCGCCGAAGCTCGACGATGCGGGCTCGAGCAGGAGCTCGAGTCAGTCACCTTGCGCGCGGCCGTCGCCGCGTCCGAGGGATTGCCGGTGGAACGCTTCCTCAGCCTGAACGTTTCGCCTGCATTGATCCTGGCCGGGGACGAGCTGCGCGCGATCCTGGCGGCCCGAACACGGCCGATCGTCCTCGAGATCACCGAGCACGACACGGTCGAGGACTACGCGGCGCTCCGGTCGGCCTTCGTGGCGCTCGGTTCGGGTCTCCGCCTCGCGGTCGACGATGCCGGTGCCGGCGTCGCGAACTTCAATCACCTCGTCGAGCTCCGGCCACAGTTCGTGAAGGTCGACATCGGCCTCGTGCGCAGCGTGAATGCCGATCTCACCCGGCAGGCGCTCATCGTCGCGCTCCTCCATTTCGCGGGGGCGACCGATTGTCATGTCGTCGCCGAGGGGATCGAGACCGAGGCTGAGCGGGCGGTCCTCGAGAAGCTCGAGGTCGAGTTCGGCCAGGGGTACCTCTTCGGGCGGCCCGCCGAAGCTTCGATCTGGGCGGCGCCAGCGGCCGAACCAGCTCCCTCGCGCCGCCGCCCACCGTTGCGCGCGATTTCGGGGGGACGCCAGCCCCGGGCGTGAGCGAAGCCTATCCCCGTGCGATCAGCGGAGAACGCGCTGGTTTGTGGCGGCGTCCGGACGGTCTACGCAGCCGCGGCGCGGAGGGACGAATCGGCCGCGGGCCGGGGTACACTCCGGTCGTGGAGGCACGCGAGCGAGGGACGAAGGGCTGGTTCGTGACCCTGGAGGGCCCGGACGGAAGCGGAAAGTCCGTCCAGTCGGAGCGGCTCCGCGCCGCGGCCGCCGCGGCCGGCCACGACGTGGTGCTGGTCCGGGAGCCCGGCGGGACGGCCGGCGGCGAACGGGTCCGGGCGATCCTCCTGGACGCCGGACCGGTCGGGATCCGATTGACCCAGCGGACAGACGCGCTCCTGTTCAACGCCGCCCGCGCTCAGCTGGTGGACGAGGTGATCCGGCCGGCGCTGCGCCGGGGTGCCCTCGTGATCTCCGATCGATACGCGGACTCCACGCTGGCCTACCAGGGCTGCGGGGGCCAGCTGCCGCTGGACGAGCTCCGCTCCGTGGTGGGGTTCGCCACCGGCGGCCTGCGGCCCGACCGGACAATCCTCATCGATGTCCCGGTCGAGGTGGGGCTGGCCCGCAAGACGGCCGCCGAGACGACCCGGTTCGAGGCGCATTTCGACCGCGCGTTCCACGAGCGCGTGCGCGCCGGCTTCCTCTCGTTCGCGGCCGCCGAGCCGGAGCGCTGGGTGGTTGTCGATGGCACCGCACCCGCTGACGACGTGTTCGCCGCCCTGTGGGGCGTGCTGGCCGGGATCCCGGGCCTCGGGCCGCGGCTCGCGGGCCGCCTGGCTGCTGCGCCCGCAGGCGATCCGGGACGCGGCGCCGAACGCACGCCTGGCTGACCCCGCCGCCAAGGCGCGGACGAACTGACCGGCCGACCTCAGCTCGCGGCCGGAGCGCTTGCCACGGCGCCCCGCCCACCGGCACGCGCCAGCTCCAGCGCGTCCAGGGCGCGCGCGAAGAGCTCGTCGGCGCTGCTCCCGTCCAGCGGGAATCGCGCGATGCCCGCCGACACGGAGACCGGCCGGCCGTCGACGGCCGGCAGCGCCTGGACCGCGCGGATCACCCGGTCGGCGACCGCCAGCCCGCCGCTCCCCGGCGCGATCACGACGAACTCGTCGCCGCCGATCCGGGCCACCGTGTCGACGAGTCGAACCTGCTCCGCGAGAACGGCAGCGACGGCCCGCAGGATGTCGTCGCCGGCCGCGTGCCCGACCGCATCGTTCGTCGCCCGGAATGCATCCACGTCGAACACGGCGACGGCGACCTCACTCTGCTGGCGGGCTGCGCGCGCGAGCTCGAGCTCGAGGACGCGGTCGAACGTGCGCCGGTTCGCGAGCCCCGTCAGCGGGTCGATGTGGGCGAGGCGCTCCATCCACTCCGCGCGCTCGGCCATGCCGGCGGCGAGTCGCGACCGATCGATCTCGAGCGCGGCAAGGTCGGCCAGCGCGTCGACGAGCCCGGGCGACCAGTGCGCGGCGGGCGCCTCCGCGGTCCACCCCGCCGCGAGCACGCCGACGACGTGATCGATCCCGCCTCGCCCGACCACGAGCGGCAACGCGTGGAGTCGCGCCAGGCCCAGCCGGTCGGTCAGCGCAACGGCGCTCGGGCCGCTCGGTCCGCCGGTGCCGGCGGCGATCGTCTGCACGACTCGTTGCTCGGCCGCGGCGATCGCCAGGGGATCAGCCGGGTCGGCCGCGTCGGACTGGATGGTCGCGATGTCGCCCTCCGCCAACCCCAGGCTTCGCAGGACGTGGCGCTGCGATCGATCCTCGTCCGTGGCGACGATCAGGGCGAGCGTTGCGCCCAGGTCGTCGGCGACGCCCCGGAGGATGACATCGAGGGCCACGTCGAGGCTCTCGCTGCGAGCGATCGCCCGGATGGCGGCTGCAAGAGAGCCGGCTGCGTCGGTCGGATCAAGGTCGCGCACGAGGCCTCCACGTCTGGGTCGGGCGGCGGGCCGGCCACTCGGGTCGGCATGGCGCGGATGATACGCGTCGTCCCCCGGAAGGGAAACGATCTGATCGTCGTAGGGGAAATAGGCCCGCGAGCCTATCGCCGCTGCCGGGATCGCCGCCTATACTCCGCCCCGTGAAGCTCCTCGTCGCGATCGTTCACACGGAGGATGCCGGCCACCTGGTCGATGGGCTCCTGGAGCGCGAATTCCGGGCGACCCGGCTGCACAGCTCGGGCGGCTTCCTCAAGCAGTCGAACGCCACGGTGATCCTCGGCGTGGAGGACGACCAGGTCGATGCGGCGCTCGCGGTCATCCGGGAGAACTGCCACTCGCGGACCCAGCTGGTCAACCCGATGCCGCCGATCATGGAGCCCGGCGAGTTCTTCCTTCCGTACCCGCTGGAGGTCGAGGTGGGTGGCGCCACGGTCTTCGTCCTCCCCGTGGAGCGCTTCGAGCGGATCTGACGGCGGCTTGCGCACCGCGCGCGGTGCCCCTGGAGCTCGCTGCCGCGGCCGAACCCGAAGGCGTCACCAGCGTTCGCGGTGCACGAGCTCGGCGAGCGGCCTGCGCTCCTTCGGGCGCGGCTGGTCGGCAGGGAAGCCCAGCGGCGTGAACAGGAGCGGCTCCACGCCGTCCGGCAGCTTCAGGAACTCGCGGGCGGCGGCAGGGTCGAATGCCGCGACCCAGCACGTCCCCAACCCCATCTCCGTGGCGGCCAGCACCATGTGGTCCATCACGATGGCCGCGTCCACGTCGGCGTAGCTCCGACCGTCGAACTTCGCCCGCGCCCACGCCTCGCCGGGGACGGTGCAGACACAGAGCACCAGCGGCGCCTGGCCGAACCACTCCCGCTCGTAGATTCGGCCGAGGTCCGCTTCGCGGCCGGTGGTGTGGACGACGATGATCCCGATCGGCTGCCGGTTCGCGGCGGTCGGGGCCAGGCGGCCGGCCTCCAGCACCTGCGCGAGCAGGTCGTCCGGGACGGGATCGGGTCGATAGGCGCGCACGGCGTAGCGCGCGCGGATGAGCTCGGCGAACGTCAACGGAGTGCCTCCTTTGCCGTCCTCCACCATAGACGAGCGTCCGGGCCGGGGCGGCTCGGCTGCGCGTCGCGGCTGCGCGTCGCGGCGTCGGGCAGGGTCCAATCCGGGCGCAGGGGCGGGGCGGTCGACTTTTCCCGTACGATCGCTGCCATGCCGGCCGATTCCCCAGTGCTCCCCGCCTGGCTCGCCGCGCTCGAGGCGCGTGCGCCCGACCTCGTGGCACCATTCGCCGCGCCGGCCGGCATGGACGCGACGCTCACGACCCCGGAGGCCGACCGCCCATGAGCCCCTACCGCCCGGACCTGGTCGAGTGCTGGATCTTCCGTGTCCCGCTCGCCGGCGAGCCGGAGTTCCTCCTCATCCGGCGCGCGCCCGGCCGCATCTTCCCCGGACTCTGGCAGTGCGTCACCGGCGGCCTGGAGCCGGGCGAGCGGATTCCGATGGCCGCGCTGCGCGAGGTGAGCGAGGAGGTCGGCTTCGGGCCGGCCGAGATCGAGGCGTTCTACGATCTCGATCAGGTGACCCATTTCTACGACGAGGGTCCCGACGCGATCGTCGCCGGCGCGATCTTCGCGATCCGCGTGCGCCTCGACGCCGAGCCGACCCTCTCGCACGAGCACGACGGCTTCCGCTGGGCGGGCCGCGAGGAATCGCTGCGCCTCGTCGTCTGGCCCACCTACCGAGACACGATCGACCGGATCCTGGGCAAGCTCGTGGATCCCGAGGTGGAACGGTGGTTCCGCCTGGACCTGGAGGGGCGGCGGCTGGCGCGCTGAGTCCGCCCCGCCGGGCGTCCGGGCCCGCGTCGGGGAACTGATGCCGTGAACGCGCTCCGACCCAGCGGATCCTCTCAAATGAACGCGAGGCGCACCGTATGCCGGGTCGGCCGGGATCCCACTCCATCACGCGCGCCGGCGGAGGCCGCGAACCCTGTCACGTGCTCCTCCGGCGCGTCATCTGATCGGGTTCGGCCACCCTGGCGGGCCCCGTGACCGCTCGGGATGCCGTCCGCACGCGTCGCCGCGACGACCGAGCCGCCGTACGGTTCGCGACACGCACATCTGATAGGAACGAGAGCGCCCGGAGGGGGCCGGACGGGTCCGCGCCTTCCGGGGCCCGGCCGGGCGGGGCCGGGTGGCCCAAACCGTCGTCGCCGGCAGGACGGTCCGCACGACTGGGCCGGGCGAACCAACCTGGCGGGCCAGCAACGTGCGCGCATGCGCATGTATTTGGCCCCTGGGACCCGCGCGATTGTGACAAAGGTCCCATCGGGCCCACGCTCGGGGCGGGTACCATGCCGCCCCATGGAGACCGTGACGCCCCAGGATCCCGAGACCACGACCCACTCCGTCTCCGACGCAAGCGAGCCGGCCGGGATCATCGACGCAGCGGTGACCCGCCGCGGCTTCCTCCGTGGCGCCGCGCTGGCAGGAACCGGCCTGGTGGCCGCCACCGTGGCCGCCTGTACGCCCGGCGCGAGCCAGGCGTGGGAGTACGCGACATCCAGGCCTTTGCCAAGCGGCAGCCCTGCGCCGGCTGCCTCGGCCGCGGCGAGCGCCGCCCCGTCGCCGTCCGCGGGCATGAACATGTCACCGACGCCGGCCCCCAGCGCGGCCCCGTCGAGCTCACCGGTCGCCAACATGCCGCCCGGCTGGAGCGAGCACGACATCAACGCCCGCCAGGTGGTGCGCCGCTACCTCGGCAAGATCGCCCCCGCGCTCAAGGGCGTCTACGGCGACGCAGCATTCGCGAAGCTCGCCGACATCCTGGCGGCGGGAGAGAACTACCCGGAGCTCGCGGCAGTCCCGGAGTTCGCCCAGGTCACGCAGGGAAACGAGGAGATCAAGCCGAAGATCGTCAACGGGGTGAAGGTCTTCGAGCTGACCATCGACGAGATCGACCACAAGATCGATGCCATGAAGGCGCCGCTGAAGGCGCTTGGATACAACAAGATCTGGCCCGGCCCCCAGCTGCGCGTGACCGAGGGCGACAAGGTCCGGGCGATCTTCACGAACAACCTCAAGGAGACCACCGGCGTCCACTTCCATGGCGTCGCATTCGAGGACTTCTTCCAGGACGGCGTCCCGTTCGTCAGCCAGAAGCCGATTGCGCCGGGCGAGACGTTCACGTACGAGTTCACGGCCACGCCGCACGGCTCGCTGATGTACCACTCCCACCACAATGCGTCCGACCAGGTCGGGCGTGGCCTCCTGGCGGCCTTCATCGTCGACCCGAAGGACCCGGCCGAGAGCTACGCCAAGAAGTACGGCGTGACCCAGGAGTACACCTGGATCTCGAACGACACCGTCGGCGGGTTCACGATCAACGGCCACGGCTTCCCGGCTGTCGTGCCGATCGTCGCGGCGAAGGGCGAGAAGGTCCTGGTCCGTTTCATGAACGAGGGAATCATGATGCACCCGTGGCACCTCCACGGGTACCGGATGCGGGTTGTCGCGCGCGACGGCGCCCGGCTCGGCAGCGCCGAGTTCTACGCGGACACGCTGGGCGTCAACCCCGGCGAACGCTACGACGTCATCGTCGACGTGGATCGGCCGGGCGTGTGGGCGTTCCACTGCCACATCCTCCCGCACGTCGAGGGGACCGAGGGGATGTTCGGGATGGTCAGCACGCTGATCGTCACGCCGACGAAGGTGGACCTGACCCCGCTCCTGACATAGGCGCCGGTTCGCGGCGCAGCACCCACTGGACGGCTTGCCCATGGCGCACATCGAGACGATCCTCCTCGCGACCGATGCATCGCGCGCGTCCCAGGCGGCCGAGGAGCAGGCCATCGAGCTGGCCGCGCGGCTGGGCAGCCGGCTCGTCGTGGTCTCCGCGGTCTCCGGCTCGCCCGAAGTCCGATCCGGCCGCCTGCTCGCCATCGAGGGTGTCGTCCAGCGCGCACGGGCCGGGGGCGCCGACGCCGCGGGGCTGACCTGGGACGGTGACCCCGGCGAGGCGATCGTCGAGGCCGCTGCGGCGGAGCACGCGGACCTGATCGTGGTGGGGACGCACGAGCGTGGCACCGTTGGGCGGCTCTTCCTGGGCAGCGTCTCCGACCATGTCGTCCGGCATGCCGGCTGCCCGGTCATGGTGGTGCGGCCCACGCACGTGCTCTCGGGCTCGGCCGGCTAGCGGCCGGGACCCAGCCACGGGTCGCCCTATTTCGTGTACATGCCCTCCGGGTCCAGCTCGTCGCGGATGAGCCGGAGCTCCTCGGGCGTGGGCACGGGTGTCGGAGCGAGGGAGGCGGAGATGTGCGGCTCCCAGCCGAGCGTCGCCCGGATCTCGTCGAGGGTCGCGCCCGGGTGGAGGAAGTCCAGCCGCATCTCGCCGGTCTCGTCGAAGTGCCAGATCCCCAGGTCCGTCACGACGACGGACGGGCCGCGGCCCAGCCAGCCCTGCTCGCGCCGGATCCGCTCCGCCTTCTCGGCGCCGCCGAGGTTGCCGGGTGAGGTCCGGAAGTCGATCCGCTCCACGAAGGAGCGCGCCGACTGGCGCATGATCACGAAGATCTGGCGCGCGTTGATCGCGATCTCGCAGGCGCCGCCGGACCCCGGCAGCCGCGTCTTCGGGTGCGCGTAGTCCCCGATCACGGTCGTGTTGATGTTTCCGAACCGGTCGATCTGGGCGGCGCCCAGGAAGCCGACGTCGATCAGGCCACCCTGCAGGTAGTACGCGAAGAGCTCCCACATGCTCGTGACGGCCGTCGCGCCCGTCACGATGGTCGGGTCGCCGATCGAGAGCGGGAGGCGCGCCGGCCGGGCCCCGAAGACGCCCGCCTCGTAGACGAGCTCCATGTCCGGGGCGACGGTCCGCTTGGCGAGGTTGACCGCGATGTTCGGGAGGCCGACGCCGACGAAGCACACCCGTTGCCCGGCCAGCTCGCGGGCGGCGGCCACGATCATCATCTCGGACTTGGAAAAGGCCGCGGCCGCCCCGCCCGAGCGCTCGGCGGCCATCAGCGGTACTCCCCGTAATCGACGACGCCGGATAGCGCGGGGCCGCTGGGCAGGAGCGCGCGGAGTCGCTCCTCGCCCAGCTTCTCCGTGTACGCCGCGCGGCCGTCCAGGTCGTAGACCCAGTCGCGGAGCCACTGGTCCGTGGCGGCGGGATCCCGGCTGATCGGGTCCCAGTCGCGGTAGAAGCGGTTGTCGCGGTCGTAGCGGCCCTGGACGTAGGACGGATGG
>Ga0097691_1001451_pt1 | contig 17452 bp, 15 predicted proteins | sample NGESurdeep072012_8_FD_72858 | JGI IMG/M metagenome (GOLD analysis project Ga0097691, IMG submission 72858) | Arctic peat soil microbial communities from Barrow, Alaska - NGEE Surface sample 210-1 deep-072012 | ecosystem: Environmental > Terrestrial > Soil > Wetlands > Peat ... | reverse complement strand
GGACGCTTCTCTGCCGACCGTGGACGCGTCCCTGCCGGACGCCGTACTCATCCGCACCGCGTCGGGCGCCGATGTGGCTCGAGTCGACGGAGATTCCCTCGTCGGTCGGACACCCATCGACGTCGCGTTCGCGCTGCTGCATGGCCCGTTCGGGGAGGACGGCACGATCCAGGGCCTGTTCGAGATGATGGGCGTCCGGTACGTGGGTGCCGGCGTCCTGTCCAGCGCCGTCTGTCAGGACAAGGGCGCAATGAAGCAGCAGTTCGCGGTCCACGGGCTGCCGACCGGCCCGTACGTGATCGTGACCGACGCCGAGTGGAGCACCGACGCGGATGCCTGCGTGGCGCGGATCGGCGAGCTCGCGTCTCCGTGGTTCGTGAAGCCCGCGCGGGGAGGCTCGTCGATGGGCATCACCCGCGTCACCGCACTCGACGACCTGCCGGCGGCTATCGCCGAGGCCCGCACGTACGACCCCCAAGTCATCGTGGAGCAGGGGATCACCGGAGCGCGCGAGGTCGAATGCGCCGTACTGGGCTCGCTCGACGGGCCGCCGACCGCATCGCTCCCTGGGGAGATCGACGTGCACACAGAGAGCCGGTTCTACGACTTCGCCACCAAGTACCTCCCGGATCAGCCGGTCAGCCTCGTGATCCCCGCCGACCTTCCCGACGACGTCATCGGGCGCGTACGTGACCTGGCCGTACGGGCTTTCGTCGCGCTCGGTTGCGAGGGTCTCGCGCGCGTCGACACGTTCGTGTTCCCGAACGGGGACGTCATCCTCAACGAGCTCAACACGATGCCAGGCTTCACGTCGACGTCGATGTACCCGAAGCTCTGGGAAGCCGCCGGCGTCGCGTACACGCAGCTGGTGACGCGGTTGCTCGACCTCGCTCTCGCGCGCTCGGTCGGCCTGCGCTGACACGCGAAAAGGGGCCGACGGTAACCGTCGGCCCCTTCGCTAGAACGTCTGTCAGCCGAACCACTGCGTGACTTGGGCCTTGAACTGCTCGTCGAAGTTGGCGACATTGTGGTTGGCCTGGATCCAGGTCTGGAGAGCGCCGGTGGTCGGGCCTGCAGCGAGGGTGCGCGCCGCGACGGCGTCGACCTCGGAGCGGCACTGATCGGGGCTGGTGACCGCGCGGAGCAGCATCTGCTCGGCCTCGGTCTTGGTGGTGTAGAGGAACGGGTAGCCCTCGGGCACGAGTCGGCGGGCCCACGGCTTGTCGGGCAGGATGCCGACGGCGCCGGCCATCAACGCTTCGACGTACTCGAGCCCGTACGCCTCCTCGGTCGCCGTGCCGACGAAGGCCGTCGTCTTGGACAGCTCGTCCCAGTACTCCACGCGAGCCTTGGCCAGCGGACGCACCGTGGCCCACTTCTGACGCGACAGGTACATCGCGGTGTCGCTGGCGAGCGCCGTGGTGTTGAGGCGAGCCTCGACGCGGATCGGCGTCTGCTTGGCGACCGCTTCGACGATCTCCACGAACGCCTGCGGCTGCTTGCGCGCGATCGTCGAGATCGCGGGGTAGAGGACGACGGGGATGTCCGTGGCCTGCCGCGGGCGGACCATCTCGGCCCGTACGCCCAGGTCGGCCCACGCGACGCGTACGCGCTCGGCGAGGGTCGGCACGGTCCACTTGCGCGCGACCTCTCGTACCTCGACGGCCGTGCGCTCACCGGCGCAGAACGTCGGGAACATCGCGTAGCTGAGACCCATCGCCGCGAAGTTCACGGGGTGGTGGAACGTGGAGGGGTTGATCCACTGGAAGTTCATGATCCTGGGCTCGGCACCGGTGCGGTGGAGCCTCTGGAAGACGCTGACAGAGTCGATGACGTCGAGGTTGATGACGAGCGTCGTCGGATCGAGATCCTCGAATGTCACGACGTCGAAGCCGTCAGCCTTGCCTGTGGAGCTACCGAGCAGGACGGCACCGGGGTACATGGTCAGGACGCGCCGCGCAACGGTCACGCCACCGTCCGTCGTCACCAGTGAACCGTCAGGGGTGATGATCGGCTCGTCGGTGAGCCATCCGTACTTGACTGCCACAGCCATGGGCTGCTCCTCCTTAGGACAGAACCTCAGGTCCGACGACGTCCCCGTCGACGCGCCACCCCGGTCTCTTGCTGCCATCGTGGCACAGGCCATCCGGCGGCGTGCACAGGGGGGGTTAACACACACCCAATTCAGGGCCAGGCGGACCGGTACGGTGAACGCATGGAACTCGACACGGTCGGCTCGCTCGGCGAGTTCGGCATCATCTCCCGGATCACCAAGGGGTTGCCGGCCGCGCCCGCGGTGAGTGTCGGCCCGGGAGACGACGCGGCGGTCTTCCTGGTCAACGGGTCGTCGGTGACCAGCGTGGACGTGCTCGTCGAGGGTGTCCACTTCCGGCGGGACTGGGTGCCGGCCGAGATGCTCGGGCGGCGAGCGGTGGCGGCGGCGGCCGCTGACATCGAGGCGATGGGTGCGTACCAGGCGGCCGTACTGGTCGGCCTGACCGTACCGACGGACATCCCCGTCGCGTGGATCGACGACCTGGCGAAGGGCATCCGTCTGGAGTGCGAGGCGGCCGGCGCGGTTCTCGTGGGCGGCGACCTGACCCGCGGCCGCGATGTCGTGATCTCGGTCACGGTGATGGGGGAGACCCGCGGCACCGTCCCCGTACTGCGCTCGGGTGCGCGGCCCGGTGACGTCGTGGCGTTCCGCGGTCGGCTCGGCTGGTCAGCGGGCGGGTTGGCGGTACTCAGCCGGGGCTTCCGTTCGCCGCGCGCGCTCGTCGAGGCGTACCAGCTCCCCCAGGTGCCGTACGGCGCGGGTGCTGAGGCCTGTCTTGCAGGGGCCACAGCCATGATCGACGTCAGCGATGGGCTCATCGCCGATCTCGGACACATCGCCGACTCGTCGCAGGTGTGCATCGACCTCGACTCGGCGCGGTTCGACGTCCCGGTACCGCTCCACGCCGTCGCGGCCGCGACCGGGACAGACCCGCTGCGGTTCATCCTCACCGGCGGCGAGGACCACGCGCTGGTTGCCACGTTCCCGCTCGGCAATGTGCCGCCGGACTGGCAGGTGATCGGGGTCGTCAGCGACGCCGAGCCTGTCGTGCTCGTGGACGGGCAGCCGTACGACCAGGCTCAGGGCTGGGACCACTTCCGGCACTGAGGTCGAGCGGCACCCCCACCCGTACCCGAATCGCCGAAGGCTCGGGCGAATGTCCACAGGAATGGCGTACGGGTCGCGTAGATTCTTGTTCCATGGCGACCCGGGCACCTTCCCCGCCACGGTCCCGTAGTACGGCGTCTCCGCGAGCCGGTTCGGGAACGAGGACCAGCGGGAGCAAGACCACTCAGCAGACCAGGCGTTCGCGCGCCCGCAAGCGGACACGTCCAGGCGTGCTGCCGGCGATCGGGCGGGGTCTCGCGGCGATCTGGCACGGCCTGGCGCGCGGTCTCGGCGGCATCGCCCGTGGCATCGGCAGCGGCGCCCGTGACGTCGAGCCGGGTGTGCGCCGCGACGGTGCGGGTCTCCTGCTTGTCGCGCTCGCCATCGTGGTGGTCGCCACGTTCTGGTTCCAGATCCCCGGGCCGGTCGGCAACGCGCTGCGACAAGGCATTGAGTCGGCGGTCGGCCTAGGCGCTTATGCGACGCCCGTCCTGCTCGCCGTCATGGCGTGGCGGACCCTGAGGCACCCTGACCGGAACGGTCCCTGGGGACGTCAGTTCGTCGGCTGGACCGCGATCGTGCTGGGCGCTCTCGGAGAAGTACACATCGCCAACGGACTGCCGCGGCCCGCGAACATGGAGGCGGTTCGTCGCGCAGGGGGCGTCGTGGGCTTCCTGTCCAGCTCGTTCCTCGCCGATCTGCTCACGAAGTGGGTGGCGGCGCCGCTGCTGTTCCTGCTGACGCTGTTCGGCGTGCTCGTCGTGATCGGGCGCCCGCTCAACCAGGTGATCCACGGTGCGAAGGTGCTGGCCGCGAAGGTGCTGGCTCACCGCGAGGCGCCCAAGGACCTGGCGTTCGGCGTGGACGAGGCATACGACACCCCGTTGCTGGCCGACGAGGACTCTGCCGAGGAACCGACCGAGCTCCTTGGCGCGGCCAAGCCTGTGACCGCTGGCAAGCCGCCGGCACGCGAGCCCGAGCAGCCGGAGCTGCCGGCGCCGGTACACAGCAGCGCGCCGCTGCGGAGCGAGCAGCAGATGCTGTCCGGCGACATCGCGTACCTGCTTCCGGACCCAGGGACGCTGAGGTCCGGTTCGGTCCCCAAGGCTCGTACGATCGCGTCCGACGCCGTCGTCGGCAGCCTCATGGAGGTGCTGCGGCAGTTCGAGATCGACGCGACCGTCACCGGCTACACGCGCGGCCCGACAGTGACCCGGTACGAGGTCGAGCTTGGGCAGGCCGTGAAGGTCGAGAAGGTCACGGCATTGAGCCGCAACATCGCGTACGCGGTCGCGTCTCCTGACGTACGGATCCTGTCGCCGATCCCCGGCAAGTCGGCCATCGGCATCGAGATCCCCAACAAGGACAAGGAAGTCGTCTCGCTCGGCGACGTGCTGAGATCACAAGTCGCCCGCAGCGACCACCACCCGATGACCGTCGGACTCGGCAAGGACGTCGAGGGTGGCTTCGTCGTCGCCAACATGGCGAAGATGCCCCATCTCCTCGTCTCCGGTGCCACCGGTTCGGGCAAGTCGAGCTTCATCAACTCGCTGATCACGTCGATCCTCATGCGGGCCACGCCCGACGAGGTGCGGCTCATGCTCGTCGATCCGAAACGGGTCGAGCTGAACCACTACGAGGGCATCCCGCACCTGGTGACGCCGATCATCACGAGCCCCAAGAAGGCAGCCGACGCGCTGCAGTGGGTCGTACGGGAGATGGACCAGCGCTACGACGACCTCGCCGCGTTCGGCTTCCGCCACATCGATGACTTCAACAAGGCCGTACGAGCCGGACAGGTCAAGCCACTGCCGGGCTCGGAACGCATCGTCGAGCCGTACCCGTACCTGCTGGTCATCGTCGACGAGCTCGCCGACCTCATGATGGTCGCCCCGCGCGACGTCGAGGACTCGATCGTGCGGATCACCCAGCTTGCGCGTGCTGCCGGCATCCACCTCGTGCTCGCGACTCAGCGGCCTTCGACCGACGTCGTCACCGGACTCATCAAGGCGAACGTGCCGTCCCGGCTGGCGTTCTCGACCAGCTCGATGACGGACTCGCGGGTCATCCTCGACCAGCCGGGCGCTGAGAAGCTCGTCGGTCAGGGCGACGGCCTGTTCCTCCCCATGGGGTCGAGCAAGCCGGTGCGCGTCCAGGGCGCGTGGGTGACCGAGCAGGAGATCCGTACGGTCGTGGCGCACGTCTCCGGCCAGCTGGCGCCGCAGTACCGCGCCGACGTCACCGTGGTTGCGGAGAGCGTGGCCAAGGTGGCCGAGGACATCGGCGACGACCTTGACCTCGTGCTCGAGGCCGCGCAGCTCGTCGTCAACCTCCAGCTCGGATCCACCTCGATGCTGCAGCGCAAGCTGCGGGTCGGATTCGCCAAGGCTGGACGGCTCATGGACATCCTCGAGACCCGTGGCGTGGTCGGCCCCTCCGAGGGCTCCAAGCCGCGCGAGGTCCTGGTGAGGCCCGACGAGCTCGACGACGTACTCGCCAACCTCCAGGGCCAGTGATCAGCGGATCGTGAGGTAGGTTGACCCGGTGTCAGCCACCCGTGTCGCCGTCGTCACTCTCGGCTGCGCGCGCAACGAAGTCGACTCGGAAGAACTCGCCGGACGCCTGCTCGCTGGCGGTTTCGAGCTCGTCAGCGAGCCAGAGGATGCCGACGCTGTCCTGGTCAACACGTGCGGCTTCATCGACGCTGCGAAGAAGGACTCGGTCGACACGCTGCTCGCTGCGGCCGATCTCAAGCAGGGTGGCCGTACGAAGGCCGTGGTCGCTGTCGGCTGCATGGCTGAGCGGTACGGGGCCGAGCTCGCCGAGGCGATGCCCGAGGCGGACGCCGTGCTCGGCTTCGACAGCTACGCCGACATCGCCGAGCGTCTCACGCAGATCGTCCAGGGCGCTCGGCCGGCGTCCCATCAGCCGTCGGACCGGCGGCTGCTGCTGCCCGTGACGCCGATGGCCCGGAGACAGGCTGTCTCTAGCGTCGCGGTCCCTGGCTTCGGTCACAGTGATGAGGGCCCCGCCAGCGGACCTCGCGTGGTGCGCTCGAGACTAGAACACGGCCCGTCCGCACCGCTCAAGATCGCGTCCGGCTGCGACCGGCGCTGCGCGTTCTGCGCGATCCCGTCGTTCCGCGGCTCCTACGTCTCGCGGCCGATTGATGACGTCGTGACCGAGGCGCGCTGGCTGGTGGAGAACGGCGTACGTGAGGTGTTCCTGGTCAGCGAGAACACCTCCTCGTACGGGAAGGACCTCGGCGACCCGCGGGCGCTGGAGACGCTGCTCGACGGCCTAGCCCGCGTGGACGGGCTCGACTGGGTGCGGCTCAGCTATCTGCAGCCGGCCGAGGTGAAGCCGAGCCTGCTCGATGCGATCCTGCGCACGCCGACGGTCGTCGACTACTTCGACATCCCGTTCCAGCACGCCTCAGGCGACGTCCTGCGCCGGATGCGCCGCTTCGGCGACTCGGATGCGTTCCTCGACCTCTTGGGGCGGATCCGGACGGTCTCACCGGCCGCGGGCGTACGGAGCAACGTCATCGTGGGGTTCCCGGGCGAGACGGACGACGATTTCGAGGTGCTGCGTGACTTCGTGGCGGCCGCGGATCTGGATGTGCTCGGCGTCTTCGCGTACTCCGACGAAGAGGGCACGGAAGGCGCTCGACTGCCCGATCACGTACCGGACGAGCTCATCGAGGAGCGGCGGGCAGATCTGACCGATCTGGCGCTCGTGCTGATGGAGGACCGCGCGGCCCGGAGGGTCGGGGAGCGCGTCGAGGTCCTCGTCGAGGGGCATGAGGACGGCCGGTCGAGCGGGAGGGCGCGGCACCAGGGCCCGGATGTCGACGGTGCGACGTACCTGACCGGCGATCACCGTGTCGGTGACATCGTGGCCGCGACAGTGACAGACTGCGAGGGCATCGACCTCATCGCAGCAGGAGAATCGTGACCGACCATGGCACCGTCCACCCCCCCACCACGGTAGAGGCGCACTGGGTGAACGTGCCGAACGGGCTTACGGCGCTCCGTATGCTCCTCGTCCCTGTCTTCGCCTGGGTGCTCCTGTCGCACCCCCACGACGACTCCTGGCGCTGGATGGCTGCGCTCATCTTCATCATCGCCAGCATCACCGACATCGTCGACGGGAAGGTCGCCCGCAAGTACGGGCTCGTCACGCGCTTCGGGAAGCTCTGGGACCCGATCGCCGACAAGGCGCTCACGGGCATGGCTCTCGTCGGGCTCAGCATCATCGGTGAGCTGCCCTGGTGGATCACGATCGTCATCCTCGTGCGCGAGTGGGGGATCACGCTGCTGAGGTTCCTGATCCTCAAGTACGGCGTCATGGCCGCCAATCGCGGCGGCAAGCTCAAGACGGTGACGCAGTCGATCGCGATCGTCATGTATCTGTTGCCGCTGCCGAGTTGGCTGCACGTCGTGGGCGTCGTCGTGATGTGGGTCGCTCTGATCCTCACCGTGCTGACAGGTCTCGACTACTGCTGGGAGGCGTACCGGCTGCGCAAGAAGGCGCTGGCCGGGTGACGGCTGCGGACGTGATCGCCGGGCTCGTGCGGCGCCACGAGACCGTGGCCACGTGCGAGTCGCTGACCGGTGGCCTCGTCCTCGCCGAGCTGACCACGGTTCCTGGGTCGTCCGCGGTCGTACGGGGCGGGCTGGTCACGTACGCGACGGACCTCAAGACCTCGCTCGCGGGTGTACCAGCGGAGCTCATCGCGGAGCACGGGGTGGTGTCGCGGGCCGTGGTCGAGGCGATGGCGGAGGGAGCACGCGCGGCCTGCGGCGCGACGTGGGGGATCGGGCTCAGCGGCGTTGCCGGCCCCGATGCCGTGGACGGACTCGCACCGGGAACCGTGTGCCTCGGCGTGGCGGGACCGGACGGGACGATCAGCCTGCAGGAGCGCTTCGACGGTGATCGGGCTGAGGTCCGACGCCAGACGGTGGTGCGGGCGTTCGACCTGCTCAGTCAAGCGTGGGCGCGCTGATCGCCCACGGCGGAACATCCGCCGACTGGTTGACGGTGACGGGTACAGTCTTCCCATGCGCAATGTCCGTGACGCCGCACCCCTGATGCGGGAGGTGCTGGGGGAATCGCTGCGAGAGCAGCGCACCGCACAGGGCCGCACCCTGCGCGAGGTGTCGCAGGACGCGCGGGTGAGCCTCGGCTACCTGTCGGAGATCGAGCGGGGCCAGAAGGAAGCGTCGTCGGAGCTGTTGGCTGCGATCTGCGGCGCGCTCGACGTGCCCTTGTCGATCGTGCTGGACGACGTGTCGCAGCGGCTCGCCTCGTACGAGTCGGTGGCCATGCTGCGGGTCGTACCGGTCGCCGCAGCCTGACGTGCGCGAAGCCGAGCTCTGGCGTCGCCTCGAAACCACTCTGGGGAAGGCCTACGCGCAGGCGTGGGCCGGTCAGGTCGTCCTGTCCGAGATCGGCGGCAGAACCGTCATCGAGGCACTTGCCGCCGGGGTGGATCGCAAGCAGATCTGGCGGGCCGCGTGGAGCAAACTGGAGCTCCCGGTCCGCGACAGGTGAGTCTCCGCGACACGCCGATGTCGTATCTTCTGTTCGAACATATGTTCGGTAAGTTGTCCACCGAAGGCCCCTGACGACAGAAGTTCTCCACAGATGTCGAAGGGGCTGACGAAATGTCAGTGGGCCTGCCTACTGTCCAGGTGAGGGCTCGACGAGGGCCGACAAGACGATGGAAGGACACCCCGATGGCGGTGGCGGACCGCGCTAAGGCGCTTGAGGCAGCACTTGCTCAGATCGAGAAGCAGCACGGCAAGGGGTCGGTGATGCGGCTCGGTGACCGTGTCGGCACGCCGATGGATGTCGTGCCGACGGGCTCGATCGCTCTCGACATCGCGCTCGGCATCGGAGGAATTCCCCGTGGCCGTGTCGTGGAGATCTACGGACCGGAATCCAGCGGCAAGACGACCGTCGCGCTCCACATCGTCGCGAATGCACAAGCCGCCGGCGGCATCTGCGCGTTCATCGACGCCGAGCACGCGCTCGATCCCGACTACGCGAAGAGGCTCGGCGTCGACACCGATGCGCTCCTGGTGAGCCAGCCCGACAACGGCGAGCAGGCGCTCGAGATCGCCGACATGCTCGTGCGCTCCGGGGCACTGTCCGTGATCGTCATCGACTCCGTCGCGGCCCTCACGCCCCGCGCCGAGATCGAGGGCGAGATGGGCGACAGCCACGTCGGCCTTCAGGCACGGCTCATGAGCCAGGCGCTGCGGAAGATGACCGGTGCGCTCAGCAATGCGAACACGACGGCGATCTTCATCAACCAGCTGCGCGAGAAGATCGGCGTGATGTTCGGGTCGCCGGAGACCACAACCGGTGGACGCGCGTTGAAGTTCTACTCGTCCATCCGGCTCGACGTGCGCCGCATCGAGACGTTGAAGGACGGCAACGACATGGTCGGCAACCGCACCCGCGTCAAGGTGGCGAAGAACAAGGTGGCGCCGCCGTTCAAGCAGGCCGAGTTCGACATCCTGTACGGGGAGGGCATCTCCCGAGAGGGCAGCCTCATCGACCTCGGTGTCGAGCACGGAATCATCCGCAAGGCCGGTGCCTGGTTCACGTACGACGCCGTTCAGCTCGGCCAGGGCAAGGAGAATGCCCGCACCTTCCTCAAGGCCAACCCCGAGATGTCGAACAAGATCGAGCACCTGATCCTCGCCAAGGTGGGCATCGGTGTCGACGGGGCCGCGGCGAAGGCGGCCGCGGCTGCGGAGGAGCGCATCGACCCGATCACCGGTGAGGTGGACTTCTGACCGAGGGCACCGCGCCAGCGGCTGACAATCGCGGCAGGACCCGGATTGAATCCGGGTCGCTGGCGCCGGACGAAGACGCCATCGCCGCCCTCCGAGAGGCATGGAGCCAGGTGCAGGCCTTGACCGGCGGGTCTCAGGGCGCGCCTCCGGGCGATCCGGAGAATGACCCCGTCGCGGCGGCGCGAGAGATCGCTCTCCGACGGCTGTCGGTGAGGGCGCGATCTCGCAAGGAGCTCACGCAGGACCTCAAGAGTCGTGATGTGCCTGCTGACGCAGCTGCCGAGGTTCTGGACCGGTTTGCCGAGGTGGGTCTGATCAACGATGCAGCGTTCGCCCAGGAGTGGGTCGAGAGCCGCGGTCGGCGTTCCGGCGCGGCCCGTCTCCGACAGGAGCTGCGTCTGAAGGGCGTGGCGGAGGAAGACATCGCAGACGCGATCGCTGGTCGCGGCGACCTGGCTGACCTGACCAACGCCCGCGAGTTGGCGACACGCAAGGCGGCCACAATGAAGGGCTTGGACCGGGTCGTGAGACAGCGTCGGCTGACCGCGTTGCTTGCGCGGCGTGGCTACTCCAGCGCGGTGATCAGGCGTGTCATCGGCGAGGTCCTGCAGGCCGAGACGCCTGACGACGACGGCTGAGGCCAGCAACCGCGCGGTGATGAGTGGGCGCTAGGCCTGTGGCGTAAGTTGTTCTCACTCATCGAGAACCGGTGACTGCGCGAGGAGTGATGCATGCCCGACCTGCACGGTCTGAGAGGGGCGGACCTCCTCTTCATCGGTCTGGTGGTCATTTCCGTTGTCGTGGCTGTGGTTTTCGCGGTGCGGTGGGACAGGCTGGCGCAGAAGTCCCGCGCCTACCAGCTTGCCGAGGACCAGCGCGTGAGCACCGCGCAGGAACTCATGTCCGCGGCCGAGAAGCGCATGTCGGAGCTGGACCGCCGCAACGGAGAGGAACGCGACGACATCCGGGCCGAGCGCGAAGCGGTCATCCGTCGGGAGACTCTGGTCGCCGAGCGCGAGGCGCGAGTGACTGAGGCGCAGGGCGCCGTCGACGACCGTGCAGCTCGCGTCGACGCGCTCGAGGCTGAGGTACGGGCCCGCTCGGCCGAGCTGGACGAAGCCCACGCGGCGGCGATCCACGAGCTGGAGCGGATCGGCGGCCTGACCCGCGACAAGGCACTCGCCGAGGTCATGGGGCACGCCGAACGAGACGCCCGCCTCAGGGCGTCGGCCGTCGCCCGCGACATCGAGCAGGAGGCTCGCGCGACTGCCGAGAAGCAGGCCTCGCAGATCGTCGTCACGGCGATGCAGCGACTCGCCACCGATCAGACGGCGGCTTCGGTGGTGACGGCCGTCGATCTCCCGAGCGAGGACATGAAGGGGCGGATCATCGGCCGAGAAGGGCGCAACATCCGCGCGTTCGAGCAGGTGACGGGAGTCAACGTCCTCATCGACGACACACCTGGCAGCGTGCTGCTCTCGTCGTTCGACCCCGTACGGCGCGAGACGGCTCGGATCGCGCTTGAGGAACTCGTCGCCGACGGGCGCATCCACCCGCAGCGGATCGAAGAGGCCTTCGAACGAAGCCGCGTCACCGTCGACGAACGGATCGAGGCCGCAGCACGCGAGGCGCTCGCCAGCGTCGGGATCAGTGACCTGCACCCGGATCTGATCCCCGTCGTGGGTGCGCTTCGCTATCGCACCTCGAACGGGCAGAACGTTCTCGCGCACCTCGTGGAGTGCGGTCACCTGGCCGGCCTCATCGCGGCAGAGCTGGGACTGGACGCAGCCTTCTGCCGGCGCGCCGCCTTCCTCCACGACCTCGGTAAAGCCGTCACCCATGAGCACGAGGGGTCGCACGCGCTCGTCGGCGCCGACCTCGCGCGCCGGCACGGAGAGCACCCCGACATCGTCCACGCCATCGAGGCGCATCACAACGAGGTCGAACCTCGTACGGTCGAGGCGGTCCTGGTCCAGGTCGTCGATGCCATCAGCGGCTCCCGGCCCGGTGCCCGGCGGGAGAGCCTCGAGGCTTACGTGCACCGTCTGGAGAGGCTCGAGGAGATCGCCACCGCCCATGAGGGCGTCGAGCGTGCCTTCGCCGTACAGGCAGGCCGCGACGTCCGCGTCATGGTCTCGCCCACGCTTCTCGACGACGCGCAAGCTGCCGCGCTGGCTCGCCAGATCGCCAAGGAGATCTCCGACGAGCTGACCTTCCCCGGCCAGATCCGGGTCACGGTCGTCCGCGAGAGCCGAGCGGTCGAGATCGCCTCCTGACCGATCCCCACGAGTACGTCAGTGGGTCAGGATCTTGCCGAGGAACTCCTTCGCCCTGGGCGACTGTGGGTGGGTGAAGAAGCTGTTGGGGTCCGACTCCTCGACGATCTGTCCGTCGGCCATGAAGATCACGCGATGTGCGGCCTTGTGCGCGAAACCCATCTCGTGAGTGACCACGACCATGGTCATGCCCTCCTTGGCCAGCGCGACCATGACGTCGAGCACCTCGTTGACCATCTCGGGGTCGAGCGCGCTCGTCGGCTCGTCGAACAGCATGACCTTCGGGTTCATCGCGAGCGCGCGGGCGATCGCGACGCGCTGCTGCTGGCCACCGGACAGCTGTGCGGGGTACTTGTCCGCCTGGTCCTTCACGCCCACCCGGTCCAGCAGCTCGAGAGCCTTCTGGTTCGCCTCGGCCGCCGCCACCTTCCGTACCTTGATGGGCCCCAGCGTCACGTTCTCCAGGATCGTCTTGTGAGCGAAGAGGTTGAACGACTGGAACACCATGCCGACGTCGGCGCGGAGTCGCGCAAGCTCCTTGCCCTCGGAGGGGAGCGGCGCTCCGTCGATCGTGATGGTGCCGGAGTCGATCCCTTCCAAGCGGTTGATCGTCCGGCACAGCGTCGACTTGCCCGACCCGGACGGGCCGATCACCACCACGACTTCGCCGGCGTTGATGCTCAACGTGATGTCACGCAGGACGTGAAGCTCGCCGAAGTGCTTGTTGACTCCCACGAGCTCGACGAGTGGTCGGGCCGGTGCGCCCGCGGTCTCCGTGACAGGGATCTGCGACGTCATGTCCGCCACCCTACGGCGCGGCTCCTGGCGGAGACGTCGTCTACAGTGGGCGGGCCATGATCGAGTCCCTCACGCCACGTACGTACCGAGTCATCACGTACGGCTGCCAGATGAACGTCCACGACTCCGAGCGCATCTCGGGGCTGCTCGAGGACGCTGGGTACGTCGCGCCTCCGGGCGATGAAGCGGACGTGGTCGTCTTCAACACGTGCGCGGTCAGGGAGAACGCAGACAACCGGCTCTACGGGAACCTCGGTCACCTCGCTCCCGCCAAGGCCGCGCGGCCCGGCATGCAGATCGCGGTCGGCGGGTGCATGGCGCAGAAGGACCGCGACGTGATCGTCGCGAAGGCGCCGTGGGTCGACGTGGTGTTCGGTACGCACAACATCGGTGCTCTGCCCGTGCTCTTGGAGCGCGCACGCATCGAGAACGCCGCGCAGGTTGAGATCCTCGAGACGCTCGAGCGCTTCCCCTCGACGCTGCCGTCCCGCCGCGAGAGCGCGTACGCAGGGTGGGTCGCCATCAGCGTCGGATGCAGCAACACGTGCACGTTCTGCATCGTCCCGAGCCTGCGCGGCAAGCAGACCGACCGCCGTACCGGCGACATCCTCTCGGAGGTGCAGCAGCTCGTCGCCGACGGCGTGCAGGAGGTGACGCTGCTCGGCCAGAACGTCAACGCGTACGGACTCGACATCGGCGACCGGGATGCGTTCGCTAAGCTGCTGCGCGCCTGCGGCGACATCGACGGCCTGCGGCGCGTACGGTTCACCAGCCCGCACCCGAAGGACTTCACCGACTCGGTCATCGAGGCGATGGCTGCGACCCCCAACGTCATGCCGAGCCTGCACATGCCCCTGCAGTCGGGCTCCGACGACGTGCTGCGCCGGATGCGCCGCTCGTACAGGTCCGAGCGCTACCTCGGCATCCTCGATCGTGTTCGCCAGGCGCTACCTGACGCGGCGGTCACGACCGACATCATCGTGGGATTCCCGGGGGAGACCGACGCCGATTTCGAGGCCACGCTCGATGTCGTGCGACAGGCGCGCTACGCAGCGGCCTTCACCTTCCAGTACTCGATCCGGCCCGGTACCCCGGCGGCCACGATGCCCGACCAGGTGCCTCACAAGGTCGTGACCGAACGGTACGAGCGCCTCGTCGAGCTGGTCGGGGAGATCGCTCTCGAGGAGAACCGCAAGCTCGTGGGGACCGAGGTCGAGGTGATGTTCGCCAACGGGGAGGGGCGCAAGGACGCCGCCACGCAGCGGCTGTCCGGACGCGCTCGGGACAACCGGCTCGTCCACGTCGCTGTGGGCGACGGAGAGCTGCCCCGGCCCGGTGACATCGGTTTCGCCACGATCACGTACGCGGCACCGCACCACCTCGTGGCCGACTCCCGTGTGTACGGGCTGGAACGCACTCGCGGTGGCGACGCGTGGGAGGCGAGGAACGCACCCCAGCCGCGTGGGATCTCGTTGGGAATGCCCGCGCTGCGGGCGTAGGTGGGCTCCGGCAGAACGTGCCCCGACAACCCACCGGGGCCGCACATCACGAAGATGTACGGCCCCGGCTTCGGGCTTGTCGCCGCTGTCTAGGCCTTGGAAGTGGCGTTGGAGTTGTCGACCTGGCCGGCATACTGCCCGCCGACCTTATCGTCGAGCAGGCCACCGAGCTTGTCGATGCCGTCCTTGACCTGGTCCTCGTGCCCTCCAACAGCGGCGTTGAGATTATCCATCAAGCCCATGTTTTCGACACCTCCTTTCGCCGAACCTTCCGCCGGGGGCGCTTCCAGGGCCCAGATCCCGCGGGACGCCTATGCGACGTCAACGGGGACATTCTTACGCGCCGGGGCGAGATCGCCAAGAGGTTATGTGGGCGTGGCCCCTGTGAGTCCGATGTGAGTTGCGCAGGTGACAGACTGGCCCGGTGTCCGTGCTGACCCTCGCCCTGCTGGGTCCCACCGCAAGCGGCAAGTCCGCTCTGGCCGTGCGGCTCGCGGTGCACCTCACGGCGCACAGCCGGCCCGCGGAGATCGTCAACGCCGACTCCATGCTCGTCTATCGCGGCATGGACATCGGCACCGCGAAGCCCACTGAGGAGGAGCGCGAAGGCATCCCGCACCATCTCATCGACGTTCTCGACATCGACCAGACGGCGACCGTCGCCGACTTCCAGCGGCTCGCCCGCGAAGCGATCACCTCGTGCCACGACCGCGGGGTCGTGCCGATCGTCGTCGGCGGGTCCGCGCTGTACTTGCGAGCGATCCTCGACGAGTTCGCGTTCCCCGGCACGGATCCGGCGGTACGGGCCGAGCTCGAGGCGGAGCTCTCCGAGCAGGGGTCCTTGGCCATGTACGAGAGGCTGGCGCTCCTTGCCCCGGAGGCCGCCGCCGAGATGCAACCGATGAACGGTCGCCGGATCGTGCGGGCGCTCGAGGTGATCGCCCTGACCGGTTCGTACAGAGCCACGCTTCCCGAGCATCGCTACGCGGTGCCTGGCGTCGTCCAGGTCGGTCTCGCCATCGACCGGGCGACGATGGATGCGCGCATCGATGCCCGCGTCGACGAGATGTGGGCCAAGGGTCTGGTCGCAGAGGTGGCCGCTCTGGCGGGGCGCGGGCTGCGCGAGGGACGTACGGCCTCGCGCGCGTTGGGGTACCAGCAGGTGCTGGCGTACCTCGACGGGCGCTGTACCGAGGAGCAGGCAGCTAAGGACACAGCCGCTGGCACGCGACGGTTCGCCCGCAAGCAGCTCGGATGGTGGCGACGCGACCCGCGCATCGTCTGGGTCGACGCGCTCGACCTGCCGTCACCGGCCGACCTGATCGAAGAGTGTGAAGTGCGTTTGTGAGTTGAGGCGATCTGCCCTGTACTTGTGGCTATGGAGACCTGGTCGTTCGCCAAGGGGCACGGCACCCGCAACGACTTCGTCATCCTCCCTGACCTGGACGGGGTGCTCGACCTGACGCCTGCCAAGGTCTCGTACCTCTGCGACCGCCGGTCCGGCATCGGCGCAGACGGGGTGCTGCGCGTGGTCAAGGCCCGGGCGATCCAGGACTCCGACGTTGATCCTGACCTCTGGTTCATGGACTACCGCAACGCGGACGGCTCGATCGCGGAGATGTGCGGCAACGGGTTGCGGGTCTTCGCGCGATACCTCACGGAGGAAGGGCTCAGCAGTGACGCCGAGCTCACCATTGCGACGCGGGCGGGCCTTCGCTGGGCACGGCTGTGCGACGACGGGCGCGTCACGGTCGGCATGGGTCGCGTGACGACCGGTCCGACGACGTCAGGGACGCTGGGGTCGAGGACGTACGAGGGTGTGGCGGTCGACGTCGGGAACCCCCATCTGGTCGTCACGGTCGCCACGGCCCAGGACGTGACGGATGCCGAGCTCCGCGATCCGTTCTCGGCGGATCCGGACGTTTTCCCGCACGGTGTGAACTTCGAGCTCGTGCACGTGGTGGGAGCCAAGCACGCGGTGGTGCGCGTGCTGGAACGCGGCGTGGGGGAGACCGAGGCCTGCGGCACGGGGGCTGTGGCGGTCGCCCGTGTGGTCAACGGTGAGGGACCGGGCACCGTACGGGTCGACCTCCCGGGAGGCACCGTCGAGGTGAGCTTCGCAGACGATGGCACCGCGACACTCACCGGGCCTGCGGTCATCCTCGCTCGGGGCGACGTGGAGATACCCGAAGACCTGCCCTGAGGCTTATCGGCTGGTCCGGATTGGCCTCGGGTGAGAGGCTGGACCACGATGACTGTTCACTCCCATGACGAGACCGACCCGCGCCTGCCCGATCCGGAGGCGTACGACGGCGACCAGACCGACCTCGCCGCCCGGCTCTCGCTGCGGCGGGTGGACGGCCTACGCACTGAGCTCGTCGATGTCACCGAGGTCGAGTACCGACAGCTCCGGTTGGAGCGGGTCGTGCTCGCGGGCGTGTGGACGACCGGCAGCGAGCAGGACGCGATCAACTCGATGAGCGAGCTGCGCCAGCTCGCAGAGACCGCCGGCTCCGAGGTCCTCGACGCGCTGTGCCAGCGCCGCGACCGGCCCGACCCGGCGACCTACATCGGCCGGGGCAAGGTCGACGAGGTGCGTGAGGTCGTCATCGCGACCGGTGCGGACACGGTGATCTGCGACGGGGAGCTGAGCCCAGCACAGCTGCGCAACCTCGAGGACCGCATCAAGGTGAAGGTCGTCGACCGTACGGCGCTGATCCTCGACATCTTCGCCTCCCACGCGAAGAGCGCGGAGGGCAAGGCACAGGTCGAGCTCGCGCAGCTGCAGTACCTCCGCCAGCGCCTGCGAGGGTGGGGCGGAAACCTGTCCCGCCAGACCGGTGGCCGCACAGCGGGCGGTGTCGGCATCGGTGGCCGTGGCCCGGGTGAGACGAAGATCGAGACCGA
>Ga0097691_1001448_pt1 | contig 17462 bp, 22 predicted proteins | sample NGESurdeep072012_8_FD_72858 | JGI IMG/M metagenome (GOLD analysis project Ga0097691, IMG submission 72858) | Arctic peat soil microbial communities from Barrow, Alaska - NGEE Surface sample 210-1 deep-072012 | ecosystem: Environmental > Terrestrial > Soil > Wetlands > Peat ... | reverse complement strand
ATCGACCGTCTGGAGAAACTCCTGGCCGAAGCAAAAACATACCTTCAGGACCGCAACGATATGGCCGCCTGGGGAACGCTCCTCTGCTTCGACGAGGCCTCCGAAGACCTCAAAGCCGCCATTCGCCTGCACCGCTCCGCCAACAGGAGGACATCATGACCGATCCCAACACAAACTGCCTCGCCGGCATGCAGTGCCCGCAATGCAAATCGCTTGGCCCCTTCACCATTTCCTGCACCGCGATCTTCATCCTCACCGATGACGGCGCGGAGTGTTCCGGTGATATCGAATACGACGGCGGCAGCTATTGCATGTGCCGGGAATGCGAACGCGACGGCATCCTTCACGACTTCCAGATCGGAGAACAGCTATGAACGACCTGCAAAAATACGACCTCATAAAACCGCTCGGCGAATTCAAACCCATGGGTCCCATCTCCCACGTCGAGATTCAGCCCGTGAAGGAATACGGCGACTACTGCGAACCATGCAACGCGGGCGAAGACTTCTGGTCCGTCTATGTCCGCTACGATCCATCGAAGAACGACAAGCACTTCGCCGGCGTCGATTGCATAGCCGACTGTTACGACTTCGCTGCGGCCGTTAACATCGCAAACCTTGTTTCCGGCCTGCTCGGCGTCGAAGTGGTGGGGGCATAAGCCGCCGGTCAGCGGGCGGACGGGGCGGGAGCAGACGACCTGAAGACAGGTTCCGGAATTTCAGTTTTTGAAGGGGCCGGTACATTCTTCCTGCTTGTACCGTTTGCAGTGTGGTCATCGGCCGGCTGGGTCATCCGGTCATGTGGATCCACAGGATGGTCCTGATCGTCAATCTCGGGCGCAGGCGAATTCAGGTACCCCTGAACCTCCTGTTTTAAATCGATGCCATATTTATCTTTTATCCTTGCGACTTCCTTATCGACCTGTGCAAGTGCCGCTTCCCGCGAAGCTCCGTCAATTGTCGCCTGCGTCAATACACCATAGGTTAAATGCTGTGCCAGCGTCTTTTTGTCAAAACCGACCTTGACCTCCAAATCTATCGTTCCCGCTTCCGTGTACGGGCGGTGCGTCAACCCGTTTTCCTTGTCATAGCGGTCCGTCACTGCCTCGGCTTTCTTCTCTTCGTTCGCCCCGGCGAAAATATAATCCGCCATGGTTTTGAGTCCCTTGTCCTTGTATATGAATTTGGGCTGTGTAGCGGCGTGCCCTAATTCATGCACCAGATACTGATCCGCTGAAAACCCACTTAATTCCGCCAAACCATTCTTGAATAACCGCCCCCCGACTGTCATGCCATGAAAGTAACTGTCATAGCTGGCGAGATGACCGCCTTTGTCATCATCGCCATACGTCATCCTTAAAGGCGCATCATGCCCAGTCAAAATGGATCGAAGTTCCTCCTGACCCGTCTGGCTTGCCTGTATGCGCTCAAAGGCATCGATTATTTTTTGTTTTTCGGCAGGGTGGGCATCAAAACTTTTATCAAACTGGACAACATGTTCCCAGGTTAGCGGAAGATCGGGGTTGTTTGTTACGGCCCGTCTGTATGAGGAATAATCGGACATTTACTACTGCTACCCCGCATGAAAATCTTGAAACACAACATGTTCATAATAGCCCTGTTGGGGTAAAGGAATCTTTAATACGCTTAGAGTTGTCAGCTTGGGGTCCGGGAACTGACAATATTGCCCACAGATCGCGAGACTGCTTTGGCCGCTTCGGGTCACTACAGAATTTGCACAAATGGGGGTATTTACTTCACGCCACCGAACGCAATAGGCTGTGGTTTGACCAGGGTTGCAAACGGGGCCGGATCTACCTGCACAGCCTGCTGGGCCAGGCGATAGAACAGTTTGCCGCGCGAGGCAGACGTACGACGGTTGAATCGAAAGGTGAACTCGTCGAGATAATCGTCCAGGTGATGGTGTCCGATCGCACCCTGATGGGTGCCGAGCAACCAGCGCTTCAGCAGCGAGATCACGCGATGCACGCGCGGCAACAACTCCGAAGGGGATTTCTGTTGCCCGCGTAGAAACGTGACCTGATGAATGTAGCCGCGCGCCTGCAACGGCTCGTATCCCAACCATCCGTCGGTATGAACCACGCTGCCGGGTTCCACTGACTCTTCCACAAAGCAAACCAGACTGCGGGCCGATGCGTCCGGAATCCGCTGCATGCGAATCCGCCCGATCCCTTTGCCGTCTTCCTCGGCCGCCACCACAATCAACGCCTTCCTCTCCGTCTGCCGGCCGCGAACACCCTTTTCCAGCCCGCCCAGGTAGGTTTCGTCCGCTTCCACGCTTCCCGAGAGTCGTTCCCGCCCCGGTCTCACCATGGCCCGACGCAATTTGTGGAGCATCGCCCAAGCGGTTTTGTAGCTGCCCAAGCCCAAAACCCGCTGCAAGCCCAAAGCGCTGATACCGTTCTTTTGGCTGGTGACCTGCCACATGGCCCGGAACCAGATCGTCAGGGGCAGATGACTGTCCTGAAAAATGGTCCCAGCCGTAACCGACATCTCATACCGGCACTGGTCGCAGCGCCAGCGATTCCGCCGAATCGGCCAAGCCTCTGCTCCGGCGCAGCGTGGACAGACCCATCCGCCCGGCCAGCGCAGAGCTGCGAGATACTCGGCGCAGGCCTCCTCGCGGTTGAAGCGCCGTTCCAACTCGAGCAATGTCCTCGGGTAATCCTCGCTCACAGCCCAGGACACTACATCTTGGGGTTGGTGGCGTCAAGTAAATACCCCATTTTTGCACAATATAGGTTGGGGCGCTAAGCGAATTTCAGAGCCCTGTCATTCGGTTAGCCGACTGTTACAACTTCGCCGCGGCCGTTAACATCGCGTACCTTGTTTCCGGCCTCCTCGGCGTCGAAGTGGTGGGGGCTTGAATAGCGTTGCTCGAAAACCCGAACACCCGCCCCAAACCGCCGCCCTTGCCGCAGCCGCGGAACAGCTTCAGGCGAACGGCATTGAAACGTTCGAGTCGTGCGAGGGGGGCGGGGCACGCGTTTGCGGAACCTGCAGTTAGGTTCCACGGCACGCCAGAAGCGGGTTGCCGAACGCGAAATTGCGAGAATCGGATGGTTGCCGGAGGTGCTGCAGCCCACGGCATTGCCCTCGCTCTAAGCGTTCAAGCATGGCGTGCATATGGAAACCAAACCTAAATTCTCTCCAGGTTTGACTGCTGTCCCCAGTCCAGTCTTGACAATTCCTGCCGCTTTGCTACAAAACGCTCGGACCGCCCGATTGCGTGCTATCCACCTATAGACAAGCTCAACAAGGAGCAATGCGATGAGGCAGAAAATAAGACATAGTCATTCACAGAAGATCGTGCTGGATCAGATTACTGCCGATAAACTGCAAATCCTTGTCAATGCTTCTAGCATCGAAGAGTTTGTCCAAAAGGTTGATATTGATGTCGACGCATTCGCAGCCTTTCTTCAGGCATCGGGGCAGCAAAATCTCCCTGAAGCGAGAACTATCATGGATGCACTCTTGAAAAAGAAAAACTCAGCCGAACCAGAAAAGCCTCAACCATAATTAGCTCGACAGAGCCAAAACAGACCCAAAGTCTATGCGGCTCCATCGACCTATTTGACCTGTTCACGTGTTTTCGATTTGATCACTGCACTTCCCTTGCGATCGCGAATCCTGGTCACAAGGTCGTGAGCTTTCTTGCGAGAATTAATTCCAAGAAGGGGATTTTTGCCCAACGCCGCGAAAAGGCGCATTCCAGAAGGTTATGTCAATAGACGCGCCATCAGCCGCTGCAGGGGCCTTTATATGCGATCGCATATAAAGCAACAGTCGCTATATAAAATCGTATATGGACCGGCATCAAGAGAGTTTCCGTATGGGGGGTTTTTGTATATCCCCGCGAAAGGGTTCAATCCAGAGTTATAGGGGTAGACCTATCGCAGATGCATGAACGGGGTTGGCGTATAAAAACAGAAGGACGAGCGCCCCGTCACCTCATGAATGAGGCCGCGTTTTTCGAGCGCCGAGAGTATCGCGCCGCCACTATGCGGCGCTTTCAGAATTGCGCCCCGCGTCCCGGCCTTGAAATCCGGGCGGTTGTTACCGTCCGGGTTGCGGCGCGGGAGCGAATGCCAATTTTGGGTCCACAGTGACTGATGGCAAAGGCTGAGACATATTCGCAGGCGCAGATTTTTCCGGATTGGCCGAAGACGCGAAGCGGTCGGATAACGAGGCTGTCTTTGCCAAAGAAGACGGGAGTTGTGAAACATCGCCCGCCTGAGCTGCCGCTGAAGCCGTTGGCCGCGTCTGATATTGTTCCTGCGCGGCTTTCTTAGCGGCGAGGTCGCGGAGTTCATTCCGATCGAGTTCGTGAACCGTGCCGTCTATCTTGTAGCTTGTCGCGCTGAGCACCTGGCCGGTGCGCGGATCGAAGGTCTGGACGGCAGGATCGCCGGAGGCCGAGTCCAAGGGTACGCTGTTATGGAGATGCTCGTATTTTGTCCGCATGCCGGTGGTTGCGTCAAACTCCTGCCGCGCAGGTTCACCGGATGGCGCATCTTGTAGCTCGCCGTTATAGAAGTGGCCACTCATGACCCGATTGCCGGTCTTCCCGTCAAAAAGTTGCATTGCGGGCACGCCAGAAGCAGGGTCATTAAACTGTCCGGCGGCATTGCGATGCCAAATATCCGTTTGCTTGCCGGTGTCCCAGTCGAATCTCTGCTCGGACGCCTTACCCGATGGCGAATCCTGAAGGACGTCGTTCTGGGCATGATAGACCATGAACAATTTGCCGGTCTGCCCGTTGCGGACTTCCCACGCCGGCTCACCCTTCGCGGAATCCTGAAGCTTGCCGGCCTGAAAGTGGCCGGCAATTGTACGTCGACCGGTTTGCGGATCGAACTCCTCAAACGCAGGGCCGCCCGAAACCGGATCCTGCCATTTGCCGTCTTTATAATGAATTTTGAGTTTCAGTTTTCCGGTGGCGGGATCGAATTCCTGCACGGCGGCATCGCCGGATTCCGGATCGTCCAGAAGGCCGCCGGAATTGCGGTGAACCTGCCTGTCTGTTTTCCCGGCCGAGTCGGTCCCGTCCGCCAGAGGTTCGGAATGATATTGCTGCCGTTGAAGTTCTTGTGCGTCTTTCTGTCCTTCCAAGCTCATCGGGGGTGCATTCCATCACATCGGTCCCCAAGCAACGCCGTACAGCGGCCTTGCCATCCGGCCTCTCTTGGCCGAATCTGCGTTTCGCATTGCCCCACCCGTCTCTCCGTTGGTCATTTTCTCAGTTAGTTCCTATTTTTACACGCGCCCTGTAAAGAATCAGTTAACGGGGGTTTTTGTATATCGCCCCGGAAAGGTATAGTTGGGGGCCGTCATCCGCATCGAGAGCGCGGCTAATGACGAAAGTGCAAAACTGACGTGAGTGGATGACGCGCCATGGCGATTTCAATTTGGCTTTGGTCCCCCTTCGCGCAGCCGGGCCCTAGCTTGCTCAATGAGCCTATCCATCTCGGCGAAGTGCTCTTTCATCTGCTCCGGGGTGAGCATTTCCAGTTCCCCCTCATCGAACAACTTCTTGAGCTCTGCAGATGATTTATTGTTTAGATCATCTTCCATCGGTGTTTCCTTCTTTGCTGGTGGCCAAACTATCCCAAGTATCCCCAAGTATTCTTTAAGGAAACGCATGACCTCGCGGGCCAATTCCTTAACCTTTGGGTCTTTGAGATCACTTGGCATATTTAGACCATTCTCAAAAGAAATTGCAACAAATTAAATTTCCGAATGCTTGGCCTACCCTAAACTGCGATTTCAAGCTAGTAGGGGTTCGAGTAGCAACGGAACAGAAAAGCTAGGTAGGGGTCCCCTGAGAAAACGGATTTTAAAACACGCTAAGAAACCGAAAATCCTGAGCTTTCAGGGGTCACTACATAAAAGTGAGATTTTTGTACGCTAGGGTATGCTAACTCACGCCGCCAGCAGGGAAATTCTCTTCCGCAGGGGCCGCAGCCGACCGTCAGCGAATTGTTCGCGAGTGTCCCATATATAGTCGCCGGTGAGGCTGATGTGCTCCCAGCCCAGTGGGGCAACGTGGGGTCACTACAGAATTTGCACAATATAGGGCGCTAAGCGGCTTTTCCAGAGAGTTTCTTATATAGAGTACTGCTTTTCTCAAATACAAAAACCGGGCGTACGCGGAACGATTACTTGCTGAAAGAGCCAGACGGGGTTTTACGAAGGATGGATTTGAGCAATTATTTTCTTCCCCTGTTACGTCAGCGTCTTACGGAAGTAGGATGTCTGGTCGTTGGCATTCAGATAGCCAAGCGAGGTATAAAAATCATACGTGCCTTCGGCTTTTCTGTGCAGGCTACTAGTGAGTTCCATGTTCGCGCACCCGGACTGCACGGCCTTGTCTTCGGCAAACTGCATAAGGGCCCGGCCAATTCCCGCCCCTCTATATTGCCGGTCGATTACAAGGGCACTCAGCCGGGCTGTTCGATCCGGTCTGTGAAACCATTCTATAATGTGAAGACTCATAAATCCAGCAACGCATCCATCAATCTCAGCAACAAAAGTGTGATGACCTTCCCTTCGCGCGAAAACACCAATCTTCCCGGATATTTGTTCTGCCGTTAGTGCGTAACCAAGCTGCTGAAGCAAATCTCGAATAACCGGACTGTCGTCGATAGCAGACGGACGAATGCGAATATTTTTTTTCATGGGGATTATCACACGATTTGTACAATATAGGGTGCTAAGCGGCTTTCCCAGAAAGTTTCTTATATAGAGTAGATCGCCCGATACCGAGTTGCCGAGCGGCCCGCGCGGGCGATAGACCGGCTTCCACCAATGCAAGCGCAGAACTTAGCTTTTCTTCTTCAAGCCGCGGCCGTCCGGGCCTGCGCCCCATCGCCGCTGCTGCCTGAAGTCCGTTACGGGTACGTTCACTGATGAGCCTGCGCTCAAAGTGCGCGATTGCGCCGAAAACGTGGAAGACCAGTTCCCCTGCCGCCGAACTCGTATCAATGCGCTCCTCAAGAGAAATGAAGGCTATGCCTCGCTTTTTCAGATCCTCGACAGTTTCAAGCAATTCCCTGAGTGACCGGCCCAGGCGGTCAAGTCGTACGACGCAGAGCGCGTCGCCGGGTCTCGCGTAATCAAGCAGTGAGGTCAGTCCGGGGCGTTCAAAGTTTCTGCCGCTGATGATGTCATCGAAGATGCGGACGGCTCCAGCATCATGGAGCCGCTTGTGTTGTCCTTCGAGATCCTGATCCGAGGTTGAGACCCTCGCGTATCCGAGGATGTTTCCTATGATGCTCTCCCGTCTCTAAAACGATCGTTTTGTGGACGATTGAGTGATTGTCGTTATCGCCCTTCCGATCCCGTCCATAAAATATATCTATAGGGGTATTTACTTGACGCCACCAACCACTACAGGTTGTGGTTTGGTACACCGAGCCGTTTTAGCAAGAAGCGTGGACCGAAGAAGATGGGCGGTCGCCCCTAAAGTATGCAACAATAGCCCTTTCGGCCCTTTCACAATCCCATCCAAATCCACGGGCTAGGAGCATAGCCCCCTTCACCCCGAGTCTAGGAACAAAACCCATGAGCGAAATTTCGTCCAACGTAGCGTTAGACAAATTAAAAACCTTACAGGCATCGAACGCATTGCTGGAAGTCAGCCTTACAATCTCGTCATTGAAGATGGAATCATCGGCAAAGATTTCGAGTATGTCCGGCGAGAGGTTGGAATTGTCCCTCCAGTCGTCCGACGGCGTGGTGGTTGGCAAGTTGATGGTGGTGCGACTCGGCGATGATACCGGATTTACGTTGCTGGCTGTCTCTGTCGGCAAAGAGTTCTCCTCACACTTGGAAATTAAATGGAAAGATGGATCGAGGATGGTGCTTTCGGAGGTAACTAAAAAGAACTAACGCGCCTCCGCCCAGCCTTACGACCAACTGGAAGCTTTTAGCGTGACTCAAATTTATTGGTTCGGCGTTACCTACACTTATGTCTGCCCGATCTGCTCAGAACCCAACAGCGAACTGGCAGTCGTAAGCTCCACGGCGAGCGATTCAAAGAAAATCAGTCCTGCGATTGATGCACAGAAGTTCTTGTGTCGCCAGTGTCACAAGGAACCACCGAGCGGGATTCAGGTTTTGTTCCACGTTGATCCCGGTACACTCGAACAACTTCACCTGGCGGGTTTTCCGGTTCCGGTAAATCCCGCCGATAAATAATCACCCCTGACCACCCTGACATGGCTTCACCTCCTTATTAGTTATTCGCCTTTTCTTCGCCGTACCAAACCACAACCTGTAGTGGTTGGTGGCGTCAAGTAAATACCCCTATATATCTATTTATTGCTTTCCGTCTATTTATTTTTTAAACCTTTGCGGGACGATTTCCAACCGTGATGAGGCCCCATGACCCGCAAGACTCTTCTTTCGCCTGCCCAACGTGCGCGTTTCTTTGCCCTGCCGTCCGAGGGACATGACCTCATCCGGCATTACAATGCAGATCGGTTATGCCCGGATTTCCACCAACGAACAGGATGCGACCGCGCAAGTGGCCGCTCTCCGGTCCGCAGGCTGTGAACTGATCTTCAAGGAAAAAGCGTCCGGCGGACGGTGGGAACGCCCCGAGCTGCATCGCCTGCTCGGCCAGCTCCGCAAGGGGGATGTGATAGTGGTCTGGAAACTGGACCGCCTCTCACGTTCGCTCAAGGATGTCCTGACCATCATGGAGGGGGTCCGCCAAGCCAAAGCTGGATTCCGCAGTCTCACCGAAGCTATCGACACCACGACGCCGGCAGGTCGCATGATGATGCAGATGGTGGGGTCATTCGCCGAATTCGAGCGGGAGATGCTGCGGGAGCGTACCAAAGCCGGTCTTGACGCCGCCCGCAAAGAAGGCCGGATCGGTGGCCGGCGTCCTAAACTGAAACCCGAGCAGCGGCGGGAAATCGTCCGGCTGGTGACCAAGGGAAAAAAGACTGCTGCTGATGCTGCCCGGCTGTTCGGCGTACATCCGGCAACTGTGTCCAGGCTACTGCAACAGAGCCAAAAAGGCAGAGCTTAAGTGTAGTTTCGGTTCCGTTGCTCCCCGAACCCCATCATCGACTTTTTTTAGGAACAGTCTGAATTTCTTGAAGCTTTTCGCGACGCTGCCAGGCTTCTCCGAAGATGTCTTTTGAGGAATTGCGTCGATCCGAGACAGGTAACCGGCGCCGATCTGAGCGCGCTGAGCGAAAACCTCGTCGCTAGACTTTACAGTCCAGTCAGCCATACGCTCCTAAGGCATTATCTTCAGCAGCTTATCAAGTTTGTTCTGAATTTCGGCCTCGTTCTGCTGGGCTGCGAGCGTCCGCCGTCTGCTCTCTTCCACGTCGAAGACTTGCGCATGGCCTTCGCGGACGCGTTGGCCGAAATTCAATGTCATATCGAGACCGGGATCATCAACTGTCATCGTCTCACCAATCAGGGTTTGGAGTTCAGCATATCGTTCATCTAAAACTATTTGGCCCTTGCCTGCAACGAATTTCATCGTCTGATTTGGCATAAAGACCCCCTGCAATGACGCCCAGGTGCCCCCGCTGTCTCATTATACTGTGACCCAACGACGCAGATGCTTAACCCGGTTTTACGTTCCATTGCTCCCTAAACCCCAGTCTTTCCCATAGCCCTCGCTCCCGCTGATGCGAGTCGTTCGCCAGCACCCTCTCATCGTCGGTCAGCTCCGCGAGAAATCCGAACCCTCTGACACAATCGGCGGTAATTCTGTCACGGTCAACGACTGCCGCGCGGTTGAGGAGCTGGCGGAGGTCATCCCAGTCGAAGGCCCTGCCGTCCTCGAATTTCTGCATCAGACGCGCCGGATCGAACGTATCGCGCGCCTGCCAGAGCTTCAGCACGACAAGGCGGCGGATCAGTGGCTGGTCGAGCGGCCTTGTGGCGAACACGCCGAGATCGTAGATGTCCCGCGCCTTGTTCCGCTGATAACAGGCGCGGATTTTCTCGCCAAGGATTTCGGGCAGCGCAAGGCATGTGATTTCGGCAGGTGCGAAAGGCAGCAGCTTGAAATAACTCTGCTCGATCTGTGGCCGCCGCTCCGTCGGCAGCGTCGGCGTTTCGCGCCGGCTGATCTGGAGCTTCACCTCGCTCACGCCGCTCGCGTTCCAGTCATGAGAATAGGTCGGATTGACGCCCCAGGACAGGCCGTCCTGCGTCTCGTAATAACTATCGTCGGGAATGGCGAACTGGATTCCGTGAAAGGACTGCTCGAACGCCTGCATCATGTCGAGGATGATTTCTTCGTGATCGTGCTCCTCGATTCCCGTGAAATCCAGATCCGTCGAAAATCGTCCCTGGCTGCCGACGAACATTTTGCGCAGACAGGTCCCGCCCTTGAAGGCCAGCCTGTTCAGTATGCCGCGCTCGGATAGAAGCTGAAGCAGGAATGTCAGCACCACTTCCTTCTCCGCGATCATGATGTCGCGAAGGCCGGATTCAGTGGAGTAACGCTGCACCTGCGGCTGCGTGAGCATTCCTAGCTTTCCTTCCGGATTGTTTTGCTCCGGCCGAGTCCGGCGCTGCCGTGCAGCTCTTCCCGTGGCACGTTGATGAACAGGCGCCACGTCTCGTCGTAGCCGATGGCTCCCTCGACTTCAAGCGCGCGCGCGGGATCGGGTCCGAGCCACGTCTTGCGGTTTCGTGTGGCCAGCTGCAGCAGGCGGTCGCGCACGGCGGCCGGAATATCGGCCTGTACGTGATCGGCCAGCCAGCCAAAGCGCCGCACGAGGGCGCCGGAACCGATCCGTTCCAGATAATCGGCCGCTTTGTTCCAGTCAAACCGGCGGCTCGCCGTCGCCAGTATGGTGGCGGCTTCGCCCACCCCGCCGGCCAGCGCCGGGCGGTCGATGCAGTCGATGGCGGTCTTTTCCCGGTCGGAAAACTTGACCTTGTAGCCGAGCACATCGACCGACTCGAAACCGAAAAACTTGTTTGCGGATGGATTGACGATGCGGACGCGCGACTCCCCGACTTCGCGCGCGCGCAGCCGGATCGGCGTCACCACGAAGATCACATTGCGGTGCTGTGTCGTCAGCCCGTAATGGGCCGCGGCGGTGCTGAAGCCGAGGTAATAAGGATCGGCGATGCGGCTGGCGAGCGCGAGAAGATTGCTGTCGCCCAGGGCGTCCGGCCCCTGCTCCGGCGGTATAAGCAGATACTCTCCCCAGCTCGCCCGTTCCAGCCAGCCCTTGCGGCGCAGCGACTCGATGACGTGATCGGCAGCCTTGGCGTTGCCGCCGAGCAGTTCGACAATCTCCGCCCGCGTCGCCTCCCGCCGCCGCCCTTCGGTGAGCGCCAGCACGACCTTGCTTTCCTGCGTTGATAGAGATCGGGTTAGAAGCTCCATGTCATTCTCTGTAACGAAACCCCCCGAAAAAGGGGGTTTTGATGAATAGTATAGCAATATCCAGCACCCCGTCAACCATGACGTGTAACGAAACCCCCTTAAAAAGGGGGTTTCGTTACACAGTAGTGCAATGCCCAATCAGTCCTGAATTTGGTCAACAGCAGTCGGGCGTGCCCGGCTGCCGCCGGCCGGGCCTTACTCGCTCCGCTCTGCGGGGCTTCCCGAGCCCGCGAGTCTCGGCCTTACGGTGACAGTCCCTCACGCAGGAAAGAGGGGCGTGCCGCCCCATTCCGTCAAGCACTGGACGCGAAGCGCGGGCCGAGTTGTATCCCCGGCCTTCCGCACGTTGTTTGTGCAGGCCGGGTGATTCCCCTCCCCTCGTCCCGGTGCTTGACGGAAGTTCCCCGCTCATTGGCGCTGGCCTAGCAGGGTTGCATGTGCAACCCCGTTTTTAAGGAGAGAAGTCAGTGATTGATGAAAAAGCAAAACAGATTGCGGAACTGAATGACCGTTTCCGCGCGGCCTTTTATATCCCGACCTTCGGCCCACGCCCGGTTCCGGGCCATATCATGTGCACCAGCCTCGTTGCCGCGCTGCCGCCGGAAACGCAGATTTGCATCTGGGCGGAAGTCGCGAAATTCAGCAGGTTCACCGAGGACAACGATCCGCACGGCGAACATGATTTCGGCGCGTTCGACATCGAGGGCGCCGGAACAATCTTCTGGAAGATCGATTACTACGCCGATAAATCCTGCGCCATCGGCTCTGAAAACCCCGCCGATCCTGCCCAATCCTTCCGCATCCTGACCATCATGCTGGCTTCGGAGTATTGAGCCATGACGACAGAAGCGCTGAAAAGCCGTCCATAAATCGGCACGCTACTTCGTGGACGGCACCTTAGCGTTCTATATTGTGCAAATCGTGTCGTCACCCGAATAGGGCACGAACGACTAATAAAGGCAACCTTGAGCCGGTATGGCTCCGCATTTCGCGAGACCATCTTTGAATCTATTCTCTCGTTCGATTTCCTGTTGCGCGAGCTGTTGCTGCTGCTTCCGATCCTGCTCTTCCCGATCCTGCTCTTGTTGATCGTTCATTCTCTTGTTGTACATGTCGTCAGCCGACATGCAAGTCGGGCAAGGATCGGCACTCCTCCCTTCAGCGGAAGAACCATGTGCAATGTCGGCAATCACCGCTGCCGCAGCCAAGATGGCGAGCCCCGACAAAACTATTTCTCCCGCGGACATCTTGCTTGCGGGGCTGGTCGCGGCCTGCACGGCCGGCAACTCTCCATTCGAAGCTTTCTGCCGAAATTTGGAAGCTTTATCCAGAATGGCGCTCTTGTTAGCACGGGCGCACGCTTCGGCCTTTGCGAACCAGCTCTCAGCTTGCCTCTTGTCCTGTGGCACTCCATCACCGTTGAAATACAGCCCGCCGATATTCATAGAAGCCACGCAATTACCAGCGTCAGCCGCGATCCTGTATGACTTCATTGCTGAGTCATAATCTCGTTGTTGAAATACCGCCGGACCAACGCCGCCCTCACGAGCGTTCCCGTAGTAGAGGACACCGAGATCTACGGCCGCGCCAGCATCGCCGGCGTCGACCGCCTTTTGCAGCCAAGGCTTGGCATGAGTCCTGCCAACAAAGGTCCCTGGCCTCAAATAGGCAGCACCCAATTCGGCCATTGATGGAACGTCACCCGATGTCGCCGCTTTTGTAAGAAGTTCGATTGAAATCGATTCATCTTTTGGTACTCCGCGCCCGTCTTCGTAAAGTCGCGCCAAGGCGCGCATAGCCCGCACCATGCCCCGTCCTGATGCCTGCTGATACCAATATGCGGCTGCGGCGTAATCGGGGTTAAGCTTTCCGTCCGCGCCGCGCGTCCCATCCTGATAGAGCCTTGCAAGCGCGAATTGAGCTTCGGTATTCCCGGCCTCTGCCTTCGGTGCCAGCTCCCGTTTCAACTGTTCAGCCCGGTCCCCAGGCGAACCGGATTTGCTGAGTACGGGCTCTTTTAAGGGTGCCGGCGCAAAGGCCCCTAGAATCCCGTCCGCCAAACTGCGTGCCTCGGCGCGGGCGGGGTTTCGAGGGCTTGGCCAGTCGACAAAATTCAGATCGAGCACTCTCCTTTCATTCCGATAGACCACCAAAGAAAGGCGATGGTGATAATAATCTTCTGAAAAGATACACAGCTCGGCCATTTGTCCGAGACCATCCATGGTCTCACAGCGATCCGTGACTCGCCGATACTCCGTTAGCAAGGGTCCGGCGTTCCCGTATGCTGTAGCCGTCAAAGTGCCCACAGAGGAATTACTTGAACCCGAATCACGGAGCTGAACACTGCACCCATTACCGCCCGAAGGCACGGGCGTCACAATCATTCTTGAACTAGCAAGAACGTGTTGAGCCACTTGATCTATCCGTGAGCAATCCGCGGCGGCCCGAGCGGAAATCGCTAAAGAAGCGATCCCCAGCAATAGAAGGCAAGAGCGCATTACCCGAGCCAGTCCTCCTCTTCCATGAACCCTCATGACAAGGCAACCTCCACAGCGGCGATTTCTATTCTTCTGCGTTGAATGCTGATGACAGCGAACAGCATGAAGCCATGCGTCACGACTGAGTCTATTCCCAAAAAGCAGTGTCGATGAACAATGTTTCGAATTGTAGCTTGGCGTAAGACGTAACGCCCTGATGCTCCCACCGCCCGCACCAATGTTCCCCCTTTTCTTTGTGCAGGAAGACAGAAGCGGCAAAAGATCCAGCTTGAATCCGTCATCGTCTGGATTGTGAAACAGAAGTTTCCGCCGCCGGCCCGAGCTGTCGCGCCATAGCCCCCCATCTCCCGTAACTTTAGCGAAGGCTGATCAGCGATGGCGGAAGCGCGAACGGACGACCGGGGATTGTTAGAGGGACGGGAAACCGCAGAAAACGCGTAATGACTAGCGAATTTGGCACGGCAGAAACAGTCGTGCAACCAGATCGCCGAAGCCCCAGGTCAACGTGCCGGCGAATGTTGCGATGGCGAGGTAGATATTTTGCATCTTCTGGTTCCGACCATCGGCATTGACAAGTTCGAGAGCCGAGCCAACCTCCTGCCGCGCGATCCGGAGCACCATCGCGCTGTCGACAGCTTCAGAGGGGTCATTTTGCTCCGTTCTTTGTTGAAACTTCTTAATTATGGCGTAAAGCCTCGAAGCATAGCTCCGATCGAGGAACATGACCCCAAGCGCGAGAGCGTCCGCGATAGCGCCGCCTCGTCCTGCGTCTGTTTCATTGTGGGTAATGTGAACGGCTACATACACTCCTCCCGCTGAAAGCAGGATGCATAGCGCGAGGATGATCTTGGAGAGGCGCAGCCGCCACATAGAGGTCAGACCTCAGCCTTTTTCCTTCCGGTACTGCGTCAATGCGGACTCGAGTTCCGCCAGGATCTGTTTTGCTGAACCCTTCGCCTTATGAAGGGCCAGGAGGGCCACCGCCGACTTCGCTTTCTCGTCAACGGCATAATAGGCGCGCCAGTTGCCGCTGCGAAGCACATAATAAACTGCGCCGTTGCTGTCTTTGGAGAAAAACTTCAGCTTTGAAAGTGGGTCCGGAGAAGAGACTATCTCGTCGACTTCGTCTGAGAATTTGTCGAATTCCTCTGCGAGGGGAAGAAATTCGTCGGTGGCGCCGGACGGCCAATGCTTGGCCTTCAGCTCATCCAGTTTGAGATTAAGCGCTTTCTGATTGTCTTGGAGTTTCGCCGTGAACTGCGGCCTTCGCACGACAGTCCATGCCCCCACTACAGTTTATGTCCCCGTTTTCGAAGCGCTTCCTTGGCCTCCGCAATGCCGTTTTTCAGTTGGATTTTTTCCGGGCTGGGACTCGCCGGGAAGGCCGTCAGAGTTTCCGTCTTGGAAAGTTCACGGAAGACGGGGAGAACGGACTTGAGCAAACGGTCGGTCATCTCTTCTCTCAGTAGCTTTGCCTTGATAACGATCTCATTCTTGGACAGTGAAAGATCTACCACGTGTACCCCGTAGCCGGCAAGAATATTCGCCACCTCGGAAGCGAGAGGCTCGACGCACGTGTCAGTCATGCGTGGGAAGGGCGTTATTCTGCCCGTTGTCGCCTGCTTCGCCAGTTCCGTTCGCTTGCTCATGGACATAATCATTATAGCCCACTGGCGCCGGAGTCCGCCCAGCCGGTAATGAGGCCGGAATGTGGCGAACGGAGCCGCGGCCCCTACGCGGGACCGCCTATTCAGCGGCCCCGGCTGGCTATGAGGAAAAAGCCCAGAACTTTGTTTCCTCACGTGTGCAACAACTTGGTGGGGAAAACACGGCGCTGATTACCAGTCCGACCGCCGACAAAGGCAGCATTGATGCCATCGGTACGCTGGTATCACAAAACTCCGGCGCCAAGGTCATCATCGCATCGCTGAAGCCATGATCTGCCACAAATGCCGGCAACAAAAACCCGACAATCGCTCGTTCCTCGGAATATGCCTCGACTGCGTCTCTCGCTCATGATGCCCCTGTCCCACCATTCCCTTTGCAATGGGCCTCAACCAGCATGGAATCCTGCAGGCCGCGCCTTTCGTGTCGCCGTTCAAAGCTTCTTTCGTTCACCGTTTCCGCAAGCGCGGACCCTCGGCAAACGCAGAGAAGCTTGGGACACGCGCAGGCTATGCGCCCTGCGGACGGTTTCCATGTTGAAACCCAAATCGCAAAGGAAATACAACGTGGAACAGCTTGACCATAACGACCAGCAACGACCGCCGCCCCCCTTCGATATCGTCTACCACGGCAACTGCATCGACATCATGGCCGCCATGCCGCCCGAAAGCGTCGATTTCATCCTCACGGACCCGCCCTACATCACGCGCTACCGGGGCCGTGACGGCCGCACCATCGCCAATGACGACAACGCCGCCTGGCTGAAGCCATCCTTCGCCCGGATGCACCGCGTCCTCAAGCCAGATAGCTTCTGTGTCAGCTTCTACGGCTGGCCAAAAGCGGGCCTCTTCCTCTCCGCCTGGAGACAGACCGGATTCCGCCTCGCCGGCCACATCGTTTTTCGCAAAGCCTACGCCTCGAAAACCGGCTTCCTGCAATACCGGCATGAGCAAGCCTACCTGCTAGCCAAGGGCAACCCGCCCAGACCCGCCGAACCGCCGCCCGACGTGATGGACTGGACATACACCGGCAACACGCTGCACCCCACGCAGAAGCCCGTCAGCATCCTCAAACCGCTGATCGCCGCCTTCACGCAGCCCGGACAACTGGTTCTGGACCCCTTCGCTGGCAGCGGCTCCACCCTCGCCGCCGCCCAAATCCTTGGCCGCCGCTACATCGGCATCGACATCGACCCGCAGCACTACCGCACCGCCAACAAACGCATGACCGCCCTGAATGCACGGAGGGCAGCATGAAGACCTACACCGTCATATACGCCGAGGATGTCCCCCACTACGCGCAGGGAGAAATCGAAGCGCGCGGACCCAAGGACGCCATCGCCAAGGCCCGCAAGATCGACACCGATACCTTCACGGCCTACGACCCTGACTACACCAACGCGGTTTCCCGCCGCATCGTCTCCATTGAAGGCCCGGACGGCACGATCGTCGCCGAGGACATCGCCCTCGACGGCAAGGCTGCAAACCCGCCCGCAGAACCCACCAACCCTGAACGCGCTGACCGCGCAAACCAGCTTCTGGTCACCTACGCCATCCGCGAAATGCGCATGGATGAACTGCTCTCTACCGACACCGCGGAAACCCTTCTCACCGACCTGCTCGCCGACTTCATGCACTTCGCCGCGCAGAAGAACATGGATTTCCAAAATTGTTGCGACCTCGCCGAAATGCACTTTGAAGCTGAAACCGACGAACAAGGAGATGCACCATGACCCCCGGACGCGAACTCTTCACCGCCGCCGACGTTACCGTCACCGCGATCGACCGTCTGGAGAAACTCCTGGCCGAAGCAAAAACATACCTTCAGGACCGCAACGATATGGCCGCCTGGGGAACGCTCCTCTGCTTCGACGAGGCCTCCGAAGACCTCAAAGCCGCCATT
>Ga0097691_1001447_pt1 | contig 17467 bp, 13 predicted proteins | sample NGESurdeep072012_8_FD_72858 | JGI IMG/M metagenome (GOLD analysis project Ga0097691, IMG submission 72858) | Arctic peat soil microbial communities from Barrow, Alaska - NGEE Surface sample 210-1 deep-072012 | ecosystem: Environmental > Terrestrial > Soil > Wetlands > Peat ... | reverse complement strand
GGCGCGAAGACGGCGCGGAGCCTGTCATCGGGCCGCGCTTCGCGCGGACCCGGTGGCGCCTTTTGCCCGGCAATGACGACGACATATTTCGAAGAGGAAGATGCATGGCCGTCGTCACTTCTTTTTCTTTTGGTACATCGCCAGCATGCGCTGGGTGACCAGGAAGCCGCCGAAGATGTTGACCGAGGCGAACACCAGCGCCACGAAGCCGAGCGCGCGCGCCCACAACGGGCCGTTGTCGTCGCCGGCAAGCGCGACGCCGACCGCCAGCAGCGCGCCCACCACGATCACCGAGGAGATCGCATTGGTCACCGACATCAGCGGGGTATGCAGCGCCGGCGTCACCGACCACACCACGTAATAGCCGACGAACACCGCCAGCACGAAGATGGAGAGCCGGAACACGAAGGGATCGACTGCCGTCGCGATATGGTCCATGTCGGCTTTCCTTCAGGCCGCCGTCTTCGGCATGAAATTCGGATGAATGATGGCGCCGTCGCGGGTGAGCGCGGTGCCTTTCACGATCTCGTCGTCCCAGTTGATCGCCAGCTTCTTTTCTTTCTTGTCGATCAACGTCTCGACGAAGGTGTAGAGGTTCTTGGCGTAAAGCGCCGAGGCCGAAGCCGGCAGCCGTCCCGCCACGTTGAGATGGCCGACGATTCTGACGCCGCCGACCACGGCGACCGTGCCGGGCTTGGCGCCTTCCACATTGCCGCCGCGCTCGACCGCCAGATCGATGATCACGGAACCCGGGCGCATCGAGGCCACCATTTCTTTTGAAATGAGCCGTGGTGCCGGCCGGCCCGGGATCAGCGCGGTGGTGATGACGATGTCCTGTTTCTTGATGTGCTCGGCCACCAGCGCCGCCTGCTTGGCCTGGTACTCTTTCGACATTTCCTTGGCGTAGCCGCCGGCGGTCTGCGCGTTCTTGAACTCGTCGTCCTCGACCGCGAGGAACTTGGCGCCCAGGCTTTCGACCTGCTCTTTGGTGGCGGGACGCACGTCGGTCGCCGTGACGATGCCGCCTAACCGGCGCGCGGTCGCAATCGCCTGCAGGCCGGCGACGCCGACGCCCATGATGAACACTTTCGCCGCCGGCACGGTGCCGGCCGCAGTCATCATCATCGGCAGCGCGCGGCCATATTCCCCCGCCGCGTCGATCACCGCGCGATAGCCGGCGAGATTGGCCTGGCTCGAGAGCACGTCCATCGACTGCGCGCGCGTGATGCGTGGCATCAATTCCATGGCGAAGGCGACGAGCCCGGCATCCGCCATCTGCTTGAGCGCGGCCTCATTGCCGTACGGATCCATGATGGCGACGATCAGCGCGCCGTTCTTATAATTCGACAGTTCATTGGGCGCCGGCCGCCGCACCTTGAGCACCAGGTCGGCGGTCTTGCTGACGTCGTCGCCGATTTCCGCGCCAGCAGCTTGGTAGTCGGCGTCGGATATGCCGGAGGCGAGGCCGGCGCCGCGCGCGACCACCACCTCAGCGCCGAGCGCCTTGAATTTCTTGACGGTTTCCGGTGTGGCGGCGACCCGCGGTTCGGCGACGTCGGCTTCAGCAGCAATTGCGATTCTCATGCGGGTTCAACTCGCTGCATCGAAGTCAGTTTGGGATGAAAAACGTGGATGGCGCGCATCGGTTCTACAAGAACGGTTCGGCCCGCGCTTTAAGTTCGTCGAGCCCCGGTTCGTTCGGATTTCGGGGCTTGCCTGGATGGATGATAGAGACCTGGCAATTCTCCGCAGCCTCTACGAGTTGACGGTAGGTTCCGGCATCCGGATTGATGATGGATGCCTGCTTGTTGGCGTCATAGCCGAACATCTTGTCGTTGATCTGCGTGCATTCATTGCAGGTCGTGCAGCGCGGCGTCTCGATATAGGGCTCGTCCGACGACTTTCCGGGCGCCGCTTCGGCAACGCTGGGCGCGGCAGCGGCAGCAGCCGCCACCAGTGCTACGGCAGCAGGCGCACTCTCCGCAGCGGCAGGCTTTGCATCGGCCGCCGGCCGCACTTGCTCAGCCCAGGCCTTGCGTTCGCGTTCGACCAGGATGGTGGCGTGCGAATTGTGAACGCCGCCGAGTTCCTGCAGGCTGCGCCACGCTTCGACGCAACGGCGTGCCTCGCGCACCAGCTTGTCGTTGACGATCACCTTTTGCAGACGGTTGTCGCGGTCGACCATCAACAGGCAAGGAACCTTTTCGGTCAGATCCTTCGGCTCGCGCACGAGGAATTCGGACACCGGCACCATGTCGTCGTTCCACTTCTCGCGCGGAACCTTGGCAAAGTACTTGGCGCAGCGCGGGTCGCAGGCGGCGAAATCCACGGCGGTAAAGGCAACGGTTTCCGATACCAGCTGCTGGTCCGCATCCTCATAATCGAGGCGCTGCGACGGCCAATCGAGATCGAGTTGCGAGTTGGCGCGCAGCGAGAAGCGCGAGGCCCAGTCGGCTCCCGCCGACGGGTCGTAGGTGAACGCCGGGAATGCCCGGGATTCGGCGGCGGCCGCGGCCGTCAGATAGGGTGGAATGCCGGTGCCGCTCGCGCCGGAAAAGACGCCGAACAATGCCGGCCCGGCAAAGGCAAGCCCGCGCACGACCTGCTCGCGGAGCTGGAACAGGCTCGAACCACTCGCCTGCAAGACATAACTGGCGCCGAAGCCGATCGCGGTGCTGGCGAGTTGCCGATTGCGCAGCCCCGATATCAGGGTATTGCTTCCGATCGGCGACTGTTCGAGCAGATCGTCGGTCTGCACCACAAGCTTTGCCGGCATGCCGGCGGCGAAAGCCTGCAAGATCAGCTCGCTCTCCGACGCCGCGAAGTCGGCGGCGCGCAGGCAAATCAAATAATCCGGAAATAGCGCGAGGTCTTCCGGGTCGAGGCCGTTGTCGCCGAATTCCGCGAAGAAGGCATCGTGACGCGCTTCGCTGTAGTCGCTTTCGATTTCGAGCCTGGCGATCGCGATCGCTTTCGCCAGCTCGATCATCTTCGGCAACCGCTCGCGGTAGGCCGCCACGGCATCGGAGCATTTTTCGAAGACAAACGTATAGGGCTCGCCGATGCCAATCCATTTGTCGGCCTCGGTCGCCGGCAGAAAAAAGCGTTGTGCGCGGAGCGTCGACAGCAGCCCGCGGACTCGCTGCCGCCGACTTTCCGGCATCGGAACATCGGGCGCGCTCTCGGTCAGCAAGCGGGACATTGCATCGAAATCGAAGACGTTCTGATGCGCCGCACCGACCGAGGCCCGCAGCCGCTCCGCGCTCAGCCCTTCCTTCGAGCGGACAAATTCCGCGCTCAGGATGTCGGAAAGCTTCATGATCAGCTTGTTGACGTCGGCCCGGAATTCCTGCGCCTTGCGGTCCTGCCCGACCTGCCAGAGATGTTGAAACAGCCGGAACGGCATCGTCATATCGTAGTCGACGACCTCGCCGTCGATCTTCAGCGCGGCCCGCAGACGGTTCAAGCTGTCCTGCAACAGCGCGTCGCCTTTCGTGCCGATGCGGGTGGCGCCGATGTCCCACAATTTCGTCAGCGACCCGGTCACGCCTTCTGCCACCAGCCGGCGGACCTCGCGCTCGATCCGGAGTGCATGCTTGCTCAGCCGGTCTGCGTCGCCGTCGGCGGCAATGGCCTTCAGCGCGCCATCGATCAGCCCGGACAACGATTGCACCAACTGTTTATCGCCGGTGCGGGCCAGCACGAGCGGAAAATCGTAGCGCAGCGACGTGAGATCGCGATATTCGGCGAGGATCGCCGGATGCAGATCACTGCTGGCAAGCGCAGCGAACTCACCCTGTGGCTTTCTGCCGGTGAGATGAAACGCGATGTGCGCCTGGAGTTCTGCTTGCATGCTCAATTTGCCTTGATCGTGTTAGTCATCGGATCCTCAGGCGCTCGGCCGAACCTTGCTGTCGGCGTCCTGCGGCCAAATCGTGAACTTGTCGAGCTCGGCGTCGAGACCCGATTTGATGTACCTGGTCGAGCGCTGCTGCCCCGCACCGCGAAGCTCTTCGTAACAGAGCACATCCGGATTGTGATAAAGGATGCCGACCGGGATGGGATCCTGACTTGAAGCGATCTCGCGCGCGCGGTTGATGTTCGACGGATCGTGCCGTTCCTGATTCTTGTAGACCTTGGACAAGCCCGGGCTGAGCGTCAGACCGTTTTCATGCGTGAGCAGCATGGTCTTGAGCGGATCCTGCATCCAGGGTTCGAACGCGTCCGGCAGCCATTCCGGGCAGCGCTGCAGGATGCGGATGAACGAAAGGCCCTTATGGTGATAGGCCTTCGAAATGATGTCGTAGAGCACTTCGGGTATCCAATCGACCGCTTGCGCGACGAAGGACACGTTCTGGACGCCGAGCGTCACGGTCAAGGGATTAAGCGCTTCGAGATAGCTGCCGCGCGGCGTGGTGTTGCTCTTCGTGCCACGCGGCGAGGTCGGTGACGCCTGCTTCTTGGTCAGACCATAAATCTGATTGTCGTGCAGCATCACCGTCATGTTCATGTTGTAGCGGATGGCGTGAATCCAGTGCGCGGCGCCGATGCTGCAGCAGTCGCCATCGCCGGTATTCACGAACACGTTGAGGTCCGGCCGCGCCATCTTGACGCCCTCGGCAACCGGCAGCGCGCGACCGTGAATGCCGTGGAATCCGTAGGTCTTCATATAATGCGGGAAACGGCTGGAGCAGCCGATGCCCGAGACAAACATCGTCTTCTCGGGCCGCAGATCCTCGTCGCGGCACAGCCGCTGCACCGCGGCCAGAATGGCGTTGTCGCCGCAGCCGGTGCACCAGCGCGGCACGCCGCTCTGATAATCCTCAAGCGCGTAATGCTGATCGTGCATTCGCAAGAGGCATTCTGTGACATGAACAGTCATGGTCGTGCCTCTTATTTCTTCAATTTTTCGAGCAGGACGCGCTCAATCGTATTCGGCTTGATCGGCTGACCGCGAACCTCGCTCCAGCAATCGACGTCGATGAGGTAACGCGAGCGCAGCAGCATTGCGACCGCCGAGTAGCGACGATTGCTCTCGTCGATGATCGCGTCGTTCGGGTCATCACTCCAATTGCCCTCGATCGTGATGACCTTCTTGAACCGCTGCATGATCTCTTTGATGCCGGGAGCCATTGGTTGCAAGAAGGTGAGATGCAGTGACGAGACTTTGTGGCCCTTGGCGCGCAGGCTCGTCACGGCTTCCTCGATTGCACCTTTGGTGCTGCCCCAGCCGATCACCAGCAGATCGCCCTTCGGGTCGCCAAACACCGGCGGCGTCGCCAGCGTCTTCTGCAGCGCGGCGAGCTTGTGGCTGCGCGCGCGAATGCTGGTTTCGTTGCTCTCCGGGTCATAGGCAACATGGCTCAGGTCGTCATGTGCCAGTCCGGTCAAAGTGTGCATACCGCCCGGCTGACCCGGGATGAAGCGGCGCGCCAATCCGGTCGTCGGGTTCCAGTCGTAGGGCTTGGCCCCTGCCGGCACTTCGCTCTGATCGATCGGCGGCGCCAGCCAGGCTTCGCTGAATTGCGGCCGCGGGAACGGCTGCTGCGACGAGGCCAGGCTCGTGTCGGAGAGGATGACCACCACCATGTTGAAGGTTTCGGCAATCTTGCGCGCGGTGATCACCGAATAGAAGCAGTCCTCGATCGTGCCCGGCGCGAGCACGACCTTGGGCGCATCGCCGTGGCTGCCGAAGATCGAGGTCATCAGATCGCCTTGCTCGACCTTGGTCGGCTGTCCCGTGCTGGGACCGCCGCGTTGCACATTGATGACGACGAGAGGAATCTCGCCCATCACCGCAAGCCCGATGCCTTCCTGCTTGAGCGAATAGCCCGGTCCGGAGGTCACCGTGACGGCGCATTTGCCGGCATAGGAGGCGCCGATCGCGAAGGTGCAGGCCGCGATCTCATCCTCGGCCTGATGGACGATGCCGCCGACCTTCTCGAACACGCTGCTCAAATAATGCGAGACCGACGTGGCCGGCGTGATCGGGTACATCGCGCAAATTTCCATGCCGGACGCGAGCACGCCGAGCGCCAGCGCGGTGTTGCCGTCGATCACGATTTGCGGCTCGGTGCTGCGTGTGCCCGGAATGCGATACTTGAATTCGAGATTCTTCTCGGCCCAGTCATAGCCCGCGTTCAACAGTTTCACGTTCGATTCGATAACGCTGGCATCTTTCTTGCCGAATATACGGGCGATCTGATCGCGGCCGAGCTGCAGGTCGAAGCTGTAGATACTGCACAGCATCCCCAATGCGAACATGTTCTTGCCGCGCTTGGCATCGGCGACGATCAACCGGCACTCGCGCTCCATCGGAATTTCGATAATCTTGTAGCCCGCCGCCACCAGCTGATCGTGGGTCTCGATGTAGGACGCGGCGATCCTTTTGTCCGCGCTCTCGCGCCACATGTTTTCCAGCAGAATGGTGCAGCCGGCCTTGAGTTCGCCGGTGCGGACGCGGCCGAGCAGCACCTGCTCGTTGAAGGCGATCACCAAGTCGGTTTCATTGCCGCCGTTGGTGACACGACCCGAGCCCAGACGAATGCGATTTCCGCTGCCGCCGGCGACGCTGCGGGCGGGCGGGCGGATTTCCGCGGGGATAATCTCCACGGTCCACACCCCATTGCCCATCCGCGCGGCGATCGCCGCGAGCGACTGGCCGCAGCGCTGGGCACCTTCGCCGGAGTCGCTGATGATCTCGACGATATGCTCGCTCAACGTGATCGCCGTCTTCCCGCTGGGGGAGGCCTGAGCAGGTTTAATCGCGCGCGAGCGAGGCTTAACGGAGGCTTCGGTAATGATCTCGTTCATCTTGTTACCTTAGGCGGCGCGAATACGCGCGAAGTTGCGTTCCCGGAGATCGATCCCGAAGAACGTGCCGACGCCGGCTTCGCTGACATCGTCGACGCCGGAATCACGAAGTCTCAAATAGTTCTTGATGCTGCGCGCGGCCTTGCGGCCGGCACCCATCGCTTCAATGACCGTGGCGGCGCCGGTGACGATGTCGCCGCCGGCAAACACGCCCGCCATTGAGGTGGCCAGCGTATCGTCGGTCGCGATATAGCCGCGCTTGTTGAGGCGAAGCTTGCAGGTCTGCCCGATGATCGGATTTGCGTTTGTTCCGATCGCGAATACGACCTGATCGGTCTCGAACTCGAACTCGCTGCCGGCGACCGGAATCGGACGCCGCCGCCCGGAATCGTCCGGCTCGCCGAGCTGCATTTTGATGCAACGCATCGCGCGGACATTGCCCTTGCCGTCGTTGAGAATTTCAACCGGGGCGGTGAGCCAGTGGAATTCAATGCCCTCTTCCTGGGCGTGATGAACTTCCTCGGCTCGCGCCGGGCACTCGGCGTCGGTGCGGCGGTAGACGCAGTAGACTTTTTCCGCGCCGAGCCGCAGGCAAACGCGCATCGCGTCCATGGCGGTGTTGCCGGCGCCGATCACGGCGACGTGCTTGCCGAGCGGAATCGGCGTGTCGAAATTCGGGAATTCCTTCGCCCGCATCAAGTTGCAGCGGGTCAGCAGTTCGTTGGCGGACAGCACGCCATTGAGCGTGTCGCCAGGGATGCCAAGCATCGACGGATAGCCGGCGCCGGTGCCGACGAAGACGGCATCGAAGCCGAGCTCGTCGCGCATCTGTTCGATGGTAAACAGCCGCCCAACCAGCGTATTGCACTCGAACTTGACACCGAGCTTGCGCATGTTCTCAATTTCCGCATTGACCACCGTGTTGGGCAGCCGGAAATCGGGGATGCCGTATTTGAGCACGCCGCCGGGTTCGTGGAAGGCCTCGTAAACCGTCACATCGCATCCGGCCTTGGCCATGTCCGCGGCGCATGCCATGCCGGCGGGACCGGAACCGACGATCCCGATCTTGAAGCCGCTCGGCTCGGCATAGGGAACGTTGGTCCACTTTTCCTTAATGGCGTAGTCGCCGACCCAGCGCTCAAGGCGGCCGATCGCGACCGGCTCGAGCGAGTCGCCGACCACGCAGACGCCTTCGCATTGCGTCTCTTGCGGGCAGACCCGGCCACAGACTGCCGCCAGCAGATTGCTTGCGGCAATGGCATCGTAGGCACCACGGAAATTCTTGGCGCTGATCGCCTCAATGAATTTAGGGATATTGATGTTGACCGGACAACCCGCGACGCAGGCCGGGTCGGGGCACAACAGACAGCGCTCCGACTCGTTGAGGGCCTGCTCCAGCGAATAGCCGCAATTCACCTCTTCGAAATTCTTCACCCTCGCCTGCGGGTCCTGCTCGCGCACAGGAGTCCGTTGCTGAGGAATGTTTCTGATCGTTTTTTTCTTCTTGGCCATGCTGCAAATTCCTAGATCATCTCGGAGGTGCCGCTGAGCAGCCGGTATCGTGCCGATGCGTGATGCAGGTTCATGCTATCCCCCCAGCGCGTCCTCAAACGGATCGGGCAGGGCCAATGCTGAATCAGCCGCATCGACGTCCCGCGACACTGCCGGAGCCATCTTCATGATCCGGCAGTTTTCCGACCAGCGATCCAACGCGGCCTTTTCCTCTTGGCCGTAACGCTTGAGGCGCATCATCAAGTCGTTGAAGTCGACCTTGTGCCCGTCGAAATCGGGACCGTCGACGCATGCAAACTTTATCTCGTCGCCGATCTTGACCCGGCAGCCACCGCACATCCCGGTTCCATCGACCATGATTGGGTTGAGACTGACGATGGTCTTGATGGCTCGCGGGCGCGTCGTCTCGGCGCAGGCCTTCATCATGATGGGCGGACCGATCGCGACGACTTCGTCGATATCGTTATGCCCCGCCATGGCCAGCTTGATGCCGTCGCTGACGAAACCCTTGATCCCGGCCGAACCGTCGTCTGTGCACAGAATCAATTCGTCGCAGCAGGCCCTGAACTTATCCGCCCAAAAAATCAGTTTCTTGGTCCGAAATCCGAGAATGCCGATCACATAGGCGCCATTCTCTTTAAATCCGCGGGCCTGCGGGAAGATTGGTGCGACGCCCAGACCGCCGCCGACGCAGACCACCTTTTTCTTTCCTTTAAGCGGGCTGGGGACGCCCATCGGCCCCACCACCCCGTAAAGGGAGGTGCCGACCTGGCAGAGCTGCTGCATTTCCTTGGTCGATTTTCCGACTGCCTGCACGACCAGGGTCACGGTGCCCTTTTCGCGGTCGAAGTCCGCGATGGTCAGCGGGATACGTTCGCCGGACTCATGCGTCATCACAATGACGAATTGACCTGGCCGCGCGGCTTTCGCCATCAACGGGTGATGAATGACCAAGGAATAGGTCAGGTCGGAAAAATCTTCACGGGCCAGAATACGGAACCCTGCCCCAGGACTTGCGTCGATCATCGATTCGACTCGCTAATGTGATTAGCAAACTGTGGGAATACTCAACGATTCATCCAATAACTGTTTTGATTTAGCGCAAAGACCAGCGTCGATTTAGCATTAGTCTTTTGAATTAAGGCGTGAGGACGGTCTGAACAGGGGGTATCGCTGGGCTGATTAAAATCTTACTCGGATAGCACGTGGTCGAGATTGATCGATGTCAAGAATTATTGAGATTCTGCTCGAAGAGCATCGAAACATCGAAAAGTTGCTCCTTGTTTTGGAGCAGGAATTGGAAGTCTTCGCTCGCAGCGAGCGACCAGATTATGAAATTTTGCAGGCTATCATTCAGTACTTCCAAGACTACCCCGAGAGCTGCCATCATCCGAAGGAGGACATGGTTTTCAAACAGCTAAAAGTGCGAGATCCTGCTGCAGCCAAGCGCATCGGCGACGTGGAAGCCGAGCATCAAGTTGAAACAAAGCGCTTGCTCGGATTTGCTCAGGCAGTCGAGCATATCTTAGCGGGCCGGGAGTTCCTGCGGCAGGCCTTCCATAATGTCGTGCACGATTTCATCGAGCATCAGCGCCAACACATGGATAAGGAAGAACGGCTCCTATTTCCCGCTGCCATCAAGGCCTTTCGACTGGAAGATTGGGCAGAAATCGATGCGCGATTGAACGATAGGAAAGATCCATTGTTCAATGGCGTGATTGAAAATAAATTTTATGCCCTGCAACGGACTATCTTGCAGTGGGAGTGGGAGACCGAGACAAATCGCGTTCAAAATTAAATACTGCCGCTGGCTTGGCGACCCGCATCACTTGACCATGTACTTGGCGACGCTTGACTGCGCGATCTCAAACCCGCGCTTGAGCAGTTCAGCTTACACAACCAACGTTCCTTGCGGGATCGAACGACGGCCCGGCGGGTGCACCGTGCCGCGCGCATACCCGCCAAGTCCCGCAGGCGATCGGTCAAGGATCGGGCCGGGTTCGACGATTCTTATGATCTGAATCAAGGACGACGCGACCGCGAGGGTGCCACAAGACCATCGAGATTGTCGGATTTCGGTGGAGCGATAGCCTATGTCGGCTGCAGGCCAGACAGTGCTTTATGTTCGTCTACCCTGCTGGAAGATCTATCCGGGCGGGGTGGTGTACGTCGCCGACTATGTTCACAAGCAGCGGCCCGCGGTCCACCAGCATATCCTCGACCTGGCAGTGGTCGAACCCGCCGAGCGCACGCGCGCCCTGACCGAGCGCCTGCGCACGCTGCGGCCGGATATCGTGGCGTTCTCGTGGCGCAATATGCAGTCCTTCGGGCCGCATCCGGAAGACGATGCCCTCGACGTGGTGCTCAACTACGATCACTCGCCGAGTTGGCGCCGCCGCCTCAAGGCCGCGCGCGACGCCGTGTCGATCATCTCCGACTATGTGTTGAGCCGGCTGAGGAACTTTGGCTACTTCAAGCTCGTCCGCAAGCTGTTGCCGACGACACGCATCGTGGTCGGCGGGACTGCGGTCTCGATCTTTGCCCGGCACGTCGTCGAGCATTGCCCCGAGGACACCATCGTCGTCGTCGGCGAGGGTGAGGACGCCATGCTGTCGATTGTGGACGGGTTTTCGGCGCCGGCCGGCGAGTTCTTCTACAAGGACAGCGCCGGGGCCGTCAGTCACCGCTGCAGCGCGGAGAGCTTCGATCTGCGCCGGCTCACGGCTGTCGACTTCGCCTATATCGATTCAATCTTCCCGGCTTTCCGCCTCTATCTCGACGACGACATCGGCGTCCACACCAAGCGGGGGTGCCCGTTCCAGTGTCACTTCTGTCTCTACAATCAGATCGAAGGACATCGGCAACGCTACCGCGAGCCCGCGGAAGTCGCCAAGGAAATCGAGATCCTGAACAAGCAGTACGGGGTCAAGCGGATCTGGTTCACCGATGCGCAGTTCTGCTCGACGCGCAAGAGCACCGTCCATGTCGAGCAGGTCCTCGATGCGATGCAGGCGAGGAACATCGAGGTCACGTGGTCGGGCTACCTTCGACTCAATTACCTAACGCCCGCACTGGCGCAAAAGATGTGGGCGACCGGGATGGGGAGCGTCGATCTGTCCTTCACCGGATCGCAAGAGATGATCGACGCGCTGACCTTGGGGTATTCGCTGGAGCAGCAGATGGCGGCCTTCCGCATGTTGCAGGAGAACGGCCACAGCGATCAGAAAATCAAGCTGTACATGCCGCTCAACGCCCCCGGTGAAACCGTGTCGACGTTGCGAATGACCATCGACAAAATCAATGAGCTCTATGCACTATTCGGCCGGGACAATGTGCTGCCCTTCCTGTTCTTCATCGGGGTGCAGCCGGGCACGCCGGTGGAACGGCTGCTAATTGACCGGGGCTACCTGAAGGCGAACTACAATCCGCTCACCTTCAATCCCTTCCTCCTCAAGCGGCTGCTCTACAACCCGTTGCCGCTCGGCCGGATCATCGGGCGCGCCTATCTCGAGGCGGTCGATTCGATGGATCGAAGCAGCGAGTATATCGGCCGGGCAACGATGGATATTCTTGAACGGGAGCTCGCCGAGGCGCACGTCGCCGCCGACGCGGATGCCCAGGTGCGCCCTTTGACCCTGGTGTGTGTACCGAAAACCTAAACCAGAATGCAGTGGTGATAGAGACCGGCAAGCATTGCGTGTGACCGCCAACCCTCCCGAATCGGACAAGGTCAGGCTACCCACTGGCCGGATTTTGCTCCGCCATGCAGCAGCAATCCGCCGCCACTCCAGTGGCCGACTATTCCGCCGCCGCGACATTTCGACGTTTTTGACATAGAATTAAAGACAAGGTTCCAAGTACCAATAGGTTTCCCCTTTCCGCTACCCGTCATCTCGTCCGGCTGGACAGGCGATGGCTAGTCTTTGGGATATGGCATATCTATGCAAAGCTGGCATTCCACCGAATTCCCCCTTGCACTACTGCTCTGCGAGTAGAGTAATCTTATGATCCTCTGGTTTGTGTTTGCGCTAATGACCGCGGCGGCGATTTTGGCCGTGCTGTGGCCACTTTCCCGGCGGGGGCCTGAGCGCGGCGGCAGCGATATTGCCGTCTATCGCGACCAATTGGACGAAATCACACGCGACCGAGCTGCCGGGCTGATCGGCGCGGCCGAGGCGGAAGCCGCCAAGGTCGAGGTCTCGCGCCGGCTGATTGCCGCCGCCGATGCCGCGGAGGCCGAAAAGCCCGCGCCGGAAATCGCCTCGCTCTGGCGTCGCCGCGCTACCGCCATTACCGGTCTCGCGCTGCTGCCGGTCGGCGCTATCGCGTTCTATCTCATGCTCGGTTCGCCGCAGATGCCGGGCGAGCCGCTGGCCGCGCGGCTGAACGCTCCGGACGAAAATCGCTCGGTCGAAACCCTGGTCGGTAAAGTTGAGGATCATGTCGGGCGCAACCCCAACGATGGCCGTGCCTGGGAAGTTCTGGCGCCGGTTTATATGCGGCTCGGCCGTTTCGACGATGCGGTAAGGGCCTGGCGCAATGTAATTCGCCTGAATGGCAGCAGCGCGTCGCGCGAGGCCGATCTTGGCGAGGCGCTGGTTTTCGCCGCCAACGGCGTCGTCACGGTCGAGGCTAAAGCTCAATTCACGCGGGCGCTCGCGCTCGACGGACAGGACGTGATGGCCCGCTTCTACACCGGCATGGCAGCCGATCAGGACGGGCGGCGCGCCGAGGCCGACGCCATCTGGCGCGAGCTGTTGGCCAATGCTCCGCCGGGCGCTCCCTGGGTGGAGCTGGTTCGCAACGCCATGGAGCGCAAGGCGCCGGCGGCGGCCGCCACGGGCGCCGCCCCGCACCCGAGCGCGGCAGACACGGCGGCCGTGACGAAACTGAACCCCGATCAGCCGCATGACATCAGCAGCATGGTGGCGCGGCTCGCCGACCGGCTGAAACAGAATGGCTCCGACGCCGAGGGCTGGGCGCAGCTGGTACGCTCCTACCGGGCGCTCGGTCAGGACGACAAGGCGCAAGCGGCCGTGGCGGATGCCCGCCGCGCGCTTAGCGGCGATCCGGACAAGCTTCGCCAGTTCGCCGAAGGCGCCGAAGTGGCCGCGCCCGCGGCGCCAGCAGGCCCCACAGCGCCGGCGGCCAGTGCGCCCGGTCCGAGCGCGCCAGACATTGCCGCCGCGGCGCAAACGAACCCCGATCAGCAAAAACAGATGATCAGTGGCATGGTTGCGCGCCTGGCCGATCGTCTCAAGCAAGACAGCAACGACCTCGACGGGTGGCGACGCCTGCTGCGCGCCTATATGGTGCTCGGCGAGCGCGACAAGGCGCAGGCCGCCGCCGCCGAGGCACGGCGGGCGCTGGCGAGCGATCCCGACAAGCTTCGCCAAATCGACGACATGGTCAAAAGCCTGGGACTCGAAGGATGAGCAGGAACGAATGACCCGCAAGCAACGACGCCTGATTCTGATCGGGTCCAGCCTCGGCGTGCTGGCGATCGCCGCCGCGCTGGTGCTCAACTCGCTGAGCGATTCGATCGTGTTCTTCAATTCGCCGACCGACATTGCCGAAAAGCATATGGCGGTGGGCACGCGGATTCGCGTCGGCGGACTGGTCAAGCCCGGCAGCGTGCAGCGCGGCGAGAACTTGAACATCCGCTTCGAGGTCACCGACGGCAAGAGCGACGTACCGGTGCGCTATCAGGGCATCGTGCCAGACCTGTTCCGGGAAGGGCAGGGCGTGGTCACCGAGGGCAAGCTCGAGGCGGGCGGCATCGTGGCCGATATGGTGCTCGCCAAGCATGATGAACGTTATATGCCGCGTGAGGTGGTCGACGCCCTGAAGAAGAGCGGCCGCTGGGAAGAAGGCGCCGGGCAAACAAGTGGAGGCACGCCGCGATGATTACGGAACTCGGTCACTATGCTCTAGTGCTGGCGCTGGCGCTCGGCTTGATCCAGGCGGTCGCACCGATGATCGGCGCCTATACCCGCGACGCCGCGCTGATGCGGCTCGCCAATTCGACCGCGCTGATGCAGTTCTTCTTCGTCGCATTCGCGTTTGTGGCGCTGACGTTCTGCTACGTCACTTCGGATTTCTCGGTTGCCAACGTATTCGAGAATTCCCATTCGATGATGCCGCTGATCTACAAGATGAGCAGCGTGTGGGGAAACCACGAAGGCTCGATGCTGCTGTGGGTGCTCATCCTGACGGTGTTCGGTGCGATGGTGGCGGCGTTCGGCGCCAATTTACCGGCGACATTGAAGGCGCATGTGCTGGCGGTGCAGTCGTGGATCGCCTGCGCCTTCTATCTGTTCATCCTGCTGACCTCGAACCCGTTCCTGCGCTTGAGCCCGGTGCCGTTCGAGGGCCGCGACCTCAATCCGATCCTGCAGGACCCCGGCCTCGCCATTCATCCGCCGCTGCTCTATCTCGGCTATGTCGGGTTCTCGATCGCCTTTTCCTTCGCCATCGCCGCGCTGATCGACGGCCGCATCGACGCCGCCTGGGCGCGCTGGGTGCGGCCGTGGACGCTCGCCGCCTGGACGTTCTTGACGCTTGGTATCGCCATGGGCTCGTACTGGGCCTATTACACACTTGGCTGGGGCGGCTTCTGGTTCTGGGACCCGGTGGAGAACGCCTCGCTGATGCCATGGCTCGCCGGCACCGCGTTGCTGCATTCCGCGGTGGTGATGGAGAAGCGCAACGCGCTGAAGGTCTGGACCATTCTGCTCGCGATTCTGACCTTCTCGCTGTCGCTGATTGGCACCTTCCTGGTGCGATCCGGCGTGCTCACCTCGGTGCACTCCTTTGCCAGCGATCCGACCCGCGGCGTGTTCATCCTCATCATTCTGGTGTTGTTCATCGGCGGCAGCCTGTCGCTGTTCGCCTGGCGTGCGCCTCTGCTGAAGCAGGGCGGACTATTTGCGCCGATCTCGCGCGAGGGCGCGCTGGTGTTCAATAATCTCTTCCTCACCACCGCCTGCCTGACCGTGTTCGTCGGCACGCTCTATCCATTGGCGCTCGAGGCGTTCACCGGCGCAAAGATATCGGTCGGCGCGCCGTTCTTCAATCTGACCTTCGGGCCCCTGTTCGTGGCGCTGATGTTCGTGATGCCGTTCGGGCCGCTGCTGGCCTGGAAGCGCGGCGATATTTTCGGCGTGGCGCAGCGGCTGATGGCGGCGTTCGGCGTCGGCCTTGTCGCGGTTGCGGCGACTTTCGCGGTGAAAGGCGGTCAGGCGCTTCTGGCGCCGTTCGGCATCGGCCTGGCGTTCTTCGTGATGGCGGGCTCGCTGGTCGATCTGGTGGAGCGCACGGCGCTGTTCCGCGGGCCGCTTGCGACGTCACGCATGCGCGCGGCCGGTCTGCCGCGCTCGGTCTGGGGCACGGCGGTGGCGCATTTCGGTATCGCAGTGACGCTGCTCGGCATTGTCGGTGCGGCCAGCTGGGGCACCGAACGAATCCTCTCGCTGAAGCCGACCCAGACGGTCTCGTTGTCCGGCTACGAGCTGAGCTTCGATGGCCTCGCGCAGCGGCCGGGCCCGAATTATCAGTCGCAGGTGGCGACATTCACCGTGCGCAGCGGTGGCGTTGTGGTCGGCGTCATGGAGCCCTCGAAACGCAATTTCTCGTCGCGCAGCATGACGACCAACGAGGCGGCATTGCTGACGCGGGGCGTGGGCCAGCTCTATCTGTCGCTGGGCGATGCCGAGCCGGACGGCTCGCTCGCCATCCGGGTCTATTACAAACCGCTGGTCATGCTGATCTGGCTCGGCGCCGTGGTCATGATGCTCGGCGGCGCGCTGTCGCTGTCCGATCGGCGGCTGCGCGTCGGCGCGCCCAAGCCTGCAAAAAAGCCGGCGACGAAACCGACCCTGCAGCCGGCGGAGTAGGGCACATGCGCCGCCTTGCTCTGATCGCACTGCTCGCCGCGCTGCTGGCTCCAGCCGCGGCCTTGGCGGTGCAGCCGGACGAAATACTCAAGGATTTGGCGCTGGAAGCGCGCGCCCGCGATCTGTCGCGCGGATTGCGCTGCATGGTCTGCCAGAACCAGTCGATCGACGATTCCGACGCCCCGCTCGCCCGCGACCTGCGGCTGCTGGTGCGCGAGCGGTTGACCAAGGGCGACAGCGACAGCCAGGTGCTCGACTTCCTGGTGGCGCGCTACGGCGAATTCGTGCTGCTCAAGCCGCCGCTGGAACTGCACACGCTGCTGTTGTGGGGCCTGCCGCCGGTGGCGCTGCTCGCCGGCATGTTGGCCTTGGTCGTGCTCGCGCGCCGCCGCAAGACCGTCAACGTCGAGCCGGCGGCGCTCAGCGGCGACGAGCAGCGCCGGATGGCGGCTTTGGTAAAGCCGGGCGAATAGCCCAAATTCAATAGAGCTAGACTGATCTTCAACAGTTGCGGCGTGGGTATGGGCTGTAAGTAGTTGATATTTCAGGAGTCGAGGGTTGGGTTTCGCCAAAATGTAGTGCCACGTCGTGGCGATTATTACTTGATAGGCGTGGCGCATACTGCGATCATGTGCTGACTAGAAACGAGTCGGCCATGTACTTCCGCAAGAAAACCTCCGGCGGGCGCGCCTATTTGCAGATCGTCGAAAGCCACCGCGACGGCGCGCAAGTCCGTCAGCAGGTGATCGTCACGCTCGGGCGTGTCGAGGAGCTGCGCGAGAGCGGACAATTGGAGCGGCTTCTGCGATCCGGCGCGCGTTTCGCCGCAAAGGCAATTGTCGTCGACGCGGTCAACGACGGCGCTGCAATCACCGCCGACGTACGGCGCATCGGGCCTGCTCTCGTGTTCGAACGGCTGTGGGAGGAGACCGGATGCCGGAGCGTTATCGAGAAGCTCGCCGGTGAACGAAAGTATGGGTTTGCGCTCGAACGCGCCGTCTTCCTCACCGTGCTGCATCGCCTGTTCGCCGGTGGATCGGATCGGGCGGCCGATCGGTGGCGAGAGGACTACCGGATCAACGGCGTCGAGGGGCTCGACCTGCATCATTTCTATCGGGCGATGGCCTGGCTCGGCGAGGAGCTGCCGGCGAGCGAACAGGATGACCGCACCCCGTTTGCACCGCGCTGCCTCAAGGACGTCGTCGAAGAACGCCTATTCGCGAGCCGACGCGACCTGTTCAGCAAGC
>Ga0097691_1001446_pt1 | contig 17468 bp, 13 predicted proteins | sample NGESurdeep072012_8_FD_72858 | JGI IMG/M metagenome (GOLD analysis project Ga0097691, IMG submission 72858) | Arctic peat soil microbial communities from Barrow, Alaska - NGEE Surface sample 210-1 deep-072012 | ecosystem: Environmental > Terrestrial > Soil > Wetlands > Peat ... | reverse complement strand
GGCGCCGCGCACATAGACCGGTTGACCGTTGACCGAGAGCGCAAAGGGGCTGCCCTGCTCATCTGCGGCCGTCTCGAGCTGGACCGTGCGGAAACCTACGCGTCCGCCCCAGCGGTCCACCGTTGTGCCGCCGGCCTCGAGCGTGACCCGCACGTCGTAGAGCGGTTGCCCGCCGTAGCCGCGGGGCCACCACAGTGCTGCGTCATTGACGCGCGTGACCACCACAGCAAGATCCTGGCCGGCCTCGACGGTCGCCGAGCTCGCGGTGCCGGCCACCTCGATCTGCACCACTGCCCCGTCCGGTTCTCCGTCGTCGGCCCACTCCAGCTCCACGTGGCTGGTCAGCACCCCGGTCGCGGCCTCCACGGTGGCCAACGGACGAACCCCCGCAAGGCGAACCCCGGTCCAGGACTGGATCCCGATCGGCTTCCAGATGCCGGCGGTGGCGACATCCGGACCCCAGTCCCAGCCATAGTTGGCGGCCATCTTGCGAATGCCGTTGAACGGGTGCTGGTTGGTGTGCGGTCTCGCGCCGAGCTCTTCGGCGAGCCGCTCGGCGGCGTCCACTGGCGCCTCGAACTGAACGACGAGCTCGTTCTCACCCTCCAGGAGAAGGGCCGTCACATCGAATCGGTAGGTGCGGTGCTGGTTTCGGGTTCGACCCACGACGGTCCCGTTCACCGTCACGGTCGCCATCGTGTCCAGTCCCTGGGCAACGAGGTCATGCCTTGCGTGGCCGTTGTCAGCCCAGGAGAAGGTCGCGACGTAGGTCCAGTCGGTCCGGCCGACCCAGGCCACCAGAGCCTCGTTGTCCGCGTCCAGCGGGTCAACGATGACCCCGGCCGCCAGCAGGTCGGTGTGAACCTCCCCGGGCACCGTGGCATGGATCTCCGAGCCCGCCCACGAGGAAGGCGCCACCAAGGACGACGCCCGCAGCCTCCAGGACACGCCGGCGTCACTGGTCAGCGGAAGGGTCCTGCCCTCGGCAGGAGCAGTGACAGGGGCGGTAGCACTCAACGGACGAGTCTCTTCTCAGGGTTAGGCGCCGCTTGCGCGAGCAGCTGTGTGTAGGGGTGCTGGGGGTTCAGGATCACCTCGTCCGAGGGCCCCCGCTCGACGATCTCGCCGCCTTCGACCACCAGGATGGCGTCGGCGTGCATGATGGTGTGCAGGCGATGGGCGATGACGATGGTGGTGCGGTTCTGGCAAAGATGTTCGATCGCTTCCTGCACCTGCTTTTCGGATTCCGAATCGAGTGCCGCGGTCGCTTCATCGAGCAGGATGATCGGCGCATCCTTCACCAGCGCGCGGGCGACGGCGACGCGCTGACGCTGGCCGCCGGACAATTGGGTGCCGTGCTCGCCGACCGGCGTATCGTAGCCGAGCGGAAAGCCCATGATGAACTCGTGCGCGCAGGCCGCTTTTGCGGCGGCCACGATCTCGGCTTCGGTCGCGCCGACCTTGCCGAACGCGATGTTCTCGCGAATGGTGTCACGGAACAGATAGACGTCCTGCCCGACATAGGCGGTCTGCTGGCGGAGCGACGCCCGCGACACCCCTGAAATGGACTGCCCGTCGATCAGGATGTCGCCGTCGGTCACGTCATAGAACCGCAGCAGCAGCGCCAGCACCGTCGATTTGCCGCCGCCGGAGGGGCCGACCAGCGCGGTGACTTTTCCGGGCTCGGCGACGAAACTCATGCGGCTGAGTACCGGCTCGTTCGGGCGGTAGGCGAAGTTCACGTCACGCAACTCGACCCGTGCATCGGTCAGTTTCAGTGCCGGCTTGTCGTCTTCGGCGGGCTCGCTGGCCGGGCTGTCGACGATTTCCAGCAGCATGCGCGCGCCGACCAGGCTGCTGTTCAGCTCGATGTTGAGGCGCGCCAGGCGCTTGGCCGGCTCGTAGGCCATCAGGAACGCCGTCAGGAACGAAAAGAACTGACCCGGCGTCGCGCCCATCGCGACCACGCTGTAGCCGCCATACATCAGTCCGCCCGCGACCGCGAAACCGCCCAGGGTTTCCATCAGCGGGCTCGCACGGTTGGAGACCCGCGCCATCTTGTTGGCGTTGCGCTCGACCGCCGCGATGCTGGCGTCGATCCGCTCGCGCATGGTCTCCTCGAGCGTGAATGCCTTGACGGTGCGAATGCCCTGCAGCGATTCCTGCATGGTTTCGAGAATGTCGGCGGTGCCGGTGAACTGGTTGTGCGCGAGGCCCTTGATCCGCTTCACCAGCTTGCGCAGCACCAGCATGGCCGGCGGCGCCACCGCGAAACCGAGCAGCGCCATATACGGATCCTGCATCAGCATGACGCCGACAAGCCCGATCAGCAGCAACAGGTCGCGTCCCAGCGCATTGATCAACAGGTTGAGAACTTGCGTTACGGAATTCGCGCCGGATGTCAGGCGCGCCAGAAATTCGGACGAATGCCGCTCCGAGAAGAAGGCGACGCTTTCGCGCATCAGCTTGGCGAACAGCCTGCGCTGGTTGTTGGCGAGGATTGCGTTGCTGATTTTCGAAAGGATCACCTGGTGACCGTAGGTCGCCGCACCCTTGAGCATGAAGATCAGGACGGTGACCCCCGACAGGATCGCGATGCCGCGCACATCCTTGTCGACATAGGCCTTATTGATGACCTGGCCGAGGATATAGGCCGAGCCGGCGGTCGCGCCCGCCGAGACCGCCATCAGCGCGAACGCCAGCAGATAGCGCCGCCAGTGGGCGGCGCCCTGTTCCGTGACGAGGCGCCGAATCAGGATCGCGGCGCCATAGGGATCGTCAGTGATTTTCTTCGGAAATTCGGTCATCCGCGTTCCATTGACAGCGCTGGGCAGATTTCTCCCGCGCGTCAGGGGCTGCTGCGAAACGACTCCTTGCCCGCTATGTCAGGGTTTTTCAAGCCAAATCAGGGCTTGCGCCGAATGAGATTTTAGGCCGACGCCGCGTGCTGCAGGTCGCCGCTGCGCTCGCGGAGCAATTTCTCTTCCCACGCCAACGCGTGCGCGGCGATGGTCTCGAGATTGTCGTATTGCGGCGTCCAATCCAGCGTCGCGCGAATGCGGCCGGTGTCCGCGATCATGGTCATGATATCGCCGGGCCTGCGCGCGGCGTATTGGACCGCAAAATTGCGCCCGGAGACGCGCCGCACCGCCTCGATGGTTTCGAGCACCGAGTAGCCGCGGCCGTAGCCGCAATTCAGCGTCGCCGAATTACCGCCGCCACGCAGATAGGACAGCGCGGCGCGATGCGCCTGCGCAAGATCGCTGACGTGAATGAAATCCCGGATGCAGCTTCCGTCCGGCGTCGGGTAGTCGGTTCCGAACACATCGATCTTGGCGCGCTGTCCGGTTGCCGCCTCGACCGCGATTTTCAAGAGATGGGTCGCGCCCACGGTCGCCAATCCCATGCGCGCCAGCGGATCGGCGCCCGCGACATTGAAGTAGCGCAGCACGACATAGTTCATGCCGTGCGCCGAGGCGACGTCATGCAACATGATTTCGGTCATCAGCTTCGAGGAGCCGTAAGGCGACAGCGGCCGCGTCGGTGCATCTTCGGGAACCGGCACCTGATCCGGATTACCGTACACCGCCGCGGTCGATGAAAAGATGAAGCGGTTGACGCCGCACTTCACTGCCGCGTTCAACAGGCTGCGCGTCGTCATGGTGTTGTTGCGATAATAGGCGAGCGGATCGCGCATCGAATCCGGCACCACCACGGAGGCCGCAAAATGAATGATGCTTTCCACGCTGTGCGTAGCGATGATGCCCTCGACGAGGTTCTCATCGGCGGCATCGCCGATGAATAGTGGAATGCCTTCGGGCAGGAACGCGGAAAAGCCGGTGGACAGGTTGTCGATCACGACGACGCTTTCGCCGGCTTCCGGCAGCGCATGAACCATGTGACTTCCGATATAGCCGGCGCCGCCGGTGACAAGCACAGTCATGAGCTTACCCATCTCCCAATTGCCCGGGGCGATGCTATCCGGTGCGCGGTGAAGAGTGGGTTTCGGCGCAAGCGAACTGGCCACTATGCTTAATGTTGCGTATAGGAAATGCGCGAAACGGAGCCTGACGTGCCGATCGAGAACAATTCCGCAGATAATCTGCAGCTGATCGTGCCGAATCTGCACAGGCGCTATTCGGGCGTCACTGCGACCAACCGCATGGTGGCGCCGAAACTCGCTCAACTATTTCGCGCGGCATGGCTTGGTCCCGATGCGCCCGATGGCATCGCGCAGATCGGGGTAGCGGATCTCTTGAGATTATGGCTGCGCCGCGCGCCGCTGATCTGGCACGCGCGGCGCAACAACGAGATGATCGCAGGCGTGCTGTTGAGGTCGCTGGGCTGGCCGCTGAAACTGGTGTTCACCTCGGCGGCGCAGCGGCACCATACCTGGATCACGCGGTGGCTGATCAACCGGATGGATGCGATCATCGCCACCAGCGACATTTCGGCGTCGTTTCTCAAGCGCCAGGCGACGGTCATTCCGCACGGTGTCGATACCGATCGCTACGCACCGCCGACGAGTCGCGCGGCGGCGTTCGCGGAGGCGGAATTGCCGGGCCGCTACGCGATCGGCTGCTTCGGCCGGGTGCGCGCGCAAAAAGGCAGCGATGTGTTCGTGGACGCGATGTGCAGGCTGCTGCCGCGCTATCCTGACTTTACCGCGGTCATGGTCGGTGCCATCACAACCGAGCACATGGCGTTTGCGAACGATCTGAAAAAGCGGATCGAGGCCGCGGGTCTGCAATCGCGCATCGTCATAACAGGCGAACTGCCGATCGAGGACGTGCAGCGCTGGTACCAGCGGCTGGCGATCTACGCCTTCACCTCGCGCAACGAAGGTTTCGGTCTGACGCTGATCGAGGCGATGTCGGCGGGCGCGGCGCTGGTGGCGTCGCGCGCGGGGGCTGCCGAGCTCGTGGTCGAGGATGGCGTGACTGGCGTGCTGACGCCGCCCGGCGACGTCGATGCGCTTGTCGTCGCACTGGAGCCGCTGATGCGCGATGTTGCCTCGGCGGCAGCGATGGGCGAGCGAGCGCGCGCGAGGGTGCTGGAAAAATTCAGTCTGGATGCGGAAGCAGACCGGATCGCCGAAGTCTATCGTGCGCTCGTTTGAGCCATCGCTTTCGCCACAAATGCGTCGAGGTCGCCGCCTGTGAACAGGAAGCCTGGCAGTCCCGCCGCTTCCGCCGCTTCGATATCGGTCGGGCGGTCGCCAATGACAAAACTGCCTTCGCGCCGTACCGGCCAGTGCTCCATCAGATCGAGGATCATGCCGGGGCTCGGCTTTCGCCAATGGTGGTCCTCAAGATAGCCGTCAACCGATCCGTCGGGATGATGCGGGCAATATCTGATATCGTCGATCCGCGCACCTTCGGTGGCGAGTTCGGTACACATCCAGTCGTGCAGCGTGCGCAGATCGTCCTCGGTAAAGAAACCGCGCGCCACTCCGGATTGATTGGTGAAGAAGAACACGAAATATCCGGCCTCGTTGAGGCGGCGGATCGCCTTCGCCGCATTCGGCATCCAGCGAATCCGTTCCTGCGTCCCCATGTAGCCGTCATCGTGGTTGATGACGCCGTCGCGATCGAGGAATGCGGCGGGCCTGGGCGCAGAGCCGGCGGAATCGATACCGCTCATTTTCCTGGCGTCTCGCGCATCATGGTCTGCTCGATCTCGTCGCAGATCCCGTGAGCGACGGCGAGATGAATTTGCTGGACCACCGGCGTATCGTCGCTGGGCGAGACCAACATGTGGTCGCAGAGGGCACCGAGTGCTTCGCCCTTGTTCCCGGTAAAGCCGATGGTGACAAGCCCGCGTTCCCTGGCGGCGCGCAACGCCGCCATAATGTTCGGCGAACGCCCCGAGGTCGATAACGCCAGCAGCACGTCGCCGCGCCGGCCGAGCCCCTCGACCTGCCGCGCGAATACCTGTTCGAAGCCGTAATCGTTGGCGATCGCGGTCAATGCCGAGGTGTCGGTGGTCAGCGCAATCGCGGCCCAGGCAGGCCGGTCCTGCTTGTAGCGGCCGACGATTTCCGCGGCGATATGCTGAGCGTCGGCGGCGCTGCCGCCATTGCCGATGATCAAGAGCTTGTTGCCCGAGCGCAGCGCCGCGATGACGACAGCCGCGATGGCGCGCGCGGTGGCGAGCAACGCAGCATCCTGCATCGCGCGCTCGAGTGCTGCGAGCGATTGCTTTAGATGGGCTGCGACAGGATCGTGGCTCAAGAAACACCGTCAGTTTTGCAGGCTGCGTCTTTGGTAATGATCGCGCCCCGCGCGCGCAAGCATGACGCAATGGCGATATTAATGCGCAACGCGTGCCCCAGCCTCGGTCAGTACGCGCTCGGCGATGGCAACCACGTCGGATGCGGGAATGTCCCGCATGCAGCGATGGTCGTTCATGGTGCAGACCGGACGGTGGCAGGGCTGGCACGGCACGATGGTTTTGGTCTGTACCGTGGCCGCGAGGCCGTTCAGCGGAGCCCAGTGATAGGGGCTGGTGGGCCCGAAAATTCCCATGGTCGGCGTGCCCAGCGCAGCGGCGATATGCATCAACCCGGAATCGTTTGAGATTGCGACATCGGCCGCCGCCATCGCCAGGATGCCGTTGCGCAGATCAGTCCCGGTGACGTCGCGGACCCGAGGCCCGCCTGCGGCAACGATTTCCGCCGCCAGCGCCTTTTCGCCGGGGCCGCCGACCACCCAGACATCGAGCCCCTGTTCGGCCAGCAGCCGCGCGGCCTCCGGATAATAGGTCCAGCGCTTGGAGGCGCCGACCGAGCCCGGAGCCAGCGCCACGGCGCGACCCGCGCCCAGCCCGTTCGCTTGCCGCCAGCGGTCGGCTTCCCCGGCGGGAACAATAAGCTGCGGCACCGGCCATTCCGGGGGCAGGGGGGCCCCGTCCGGGAGCGCCAGTGCGGCATTCTTGTCGATGAAGCGGGGCAGGGTCTTCTCGCCCCAGCGCCATCGGTTGATCAGCCCGAACCTGGCTTCGCCGACGAAACCCACCCGTTCCGGAATGCCGGCCAGCGCAGGGGCAATCGCCGACTTCCAGGTGCGGGGCAGGATCAGTGCGGTGCCGTAGTGCCTAGCGCGCAGCTGCGTCGCCAAGCCCCATTGTTTGGCCACCGCAAGCCGACCGCGCGGCAGGTCCCAGACGATCCCGGAACGGACGCCAGGCATGTAATCGACCAGCGGCGCGCACAGGGAGGTGGCCAGGAGATCGATGGGCCGGTTGGGCCAGCGCTGCTTCAGAACCCGCACCACGGTATGGCCGCGCACGAAATCGCCGATCCACATGTAGGGAACGATCAGGATCGGGCGGGTGTCCGCCGTGTCCGCCATCGTCACAAAATGTTCTGAATCTTTGTTCATGTTTTGGAAGCTTGGCGGCGGTTTATTTCGAGCCTGTCGGTAACTGCTCCTGGCAGCGGGGTAAAGGCACCAAAGCGGCCGCCGCCGTCTTCACCAAGCCGGGTGACCCAAGTTGCCTGCCGGGCGGGACTAGGGCAAAGCTGGCATCCCACAATCAGGGCAGGGTGCGGAATGTTGCTGGTGACCGGTGGCGCCGGTTTTATCGGATCGAACGTCGTGGCCGCGTTGAATGACGCGGGCCGCGCCGACGTCGCCGTTTGCGACGTGCTCGGCCATGACGGCAAATGGCGCAATCTCGCCAAGCGCCAGCTCGCGGACATCGTGTCGCCGGCGGAATTGCCGGACTGGCTGAAAGGCCGCCGGCTCGATGCCGTCATCCATCTCGGCGCCATTTCCGAGACCACCGCAACCGACGGCGATCTCGTGATCGAGACCAATTTCCGCCTGTCGATGCGGCTGCTCGACTGGTGCACGGCCAATGGCACGCCGTTCATCTACGCCTCGTCGGCATCGACCTATGGCGACGGCGCGCAGGGGTTTCGCGACGACCAGTCGATATCGGCGCTGAAGGCATTGCGGCCGATGAATCTGTATGGCTGGAGCAAGCATCTGTTCGACATGGCGGTGGCCGAGCGCGCAGGGCGAGGCGACAGGCTGCCGCCGCAATGGGCCGGCCTGAAATTCTTCAACGTGTTCGGCCCCAATGAGTATCACAAGGGCACGATGATGAGCGTGCTGGCGCGGCGCTTCGACGATATCAGGGCTGGCCGGCCTGTGCAGCTGTTCAAGTCGCATCGCGATGGGATCGCCGACGGCGATCAGCGGCGCGATTTCATCTATGTCGACGATGTGGTGCGGGTGATGATGTGGCTATTGGCGACGCCGTCGGTCAGCGGCATCTTCAATGTCGGCACCGGCAAGGCCCGCAGCTTCAAGGATATGATGCTCGCGGCCTATGCCGCGCTCGGCATGGTTCCGAATCTCCAGTATGTCGAGATGCCCGAGGCGATCCGCGGCAGCTACCAGTACTTCACCCAGAGCGATGTCGATCGGCTGCAGCGCGCCGGTTACAACGGCGGCTTCACCGCGCTGGAAGAGGCGGTCGGGACCTACGTCAAGGGTTTCCTCGACCGCGCCGATCGCTTCCGCTGACGGCGCAACAGAGTGCGAGTTCCGATGTTTGATTTTGATGCCCTGTCGCATGCGATGATCGGCCAGACCGTGCTCTGCGTCGGCGACCTCATGCTCGACGAATTCGTCTACGGCGAGGTGTCCCGGATTTCGCCGGAAGCGCCCGCGCCGGTGATTGCCGTGCAGCGCACCGAGACCAATATCGGCGGCGCCGGCAATGTCGCGCGCAACATCGCTTCCCTCGGCGCGCGCTGCATCTTCATCGGATTGATCGGCGAGGACGACGCGGGCGCGAAACTGAAAGCTCAGCTCTCCCAGGAAAGCCTGATCGAAAGCGTGCTGATTTGCGATTCCGAACGACCGACGACGCGAAAGGTGCGCTTCGTCTCCGAGCATTTCTCCACCCACATGCTGCGCGCAGACTGGGAACTGGCCTCGCCGGCCTCCGCCGATATCGAGCAGAAATTGATCGATGCCATTTTGCCGCTATTGCCGCGCGCCGATATCGTGTTGCTGTCCGACTATGCCAAGGGCGTGCTGACGGCGCGGGTGATCCGTAACGTCATCGACGCCGCGCGCAAGCTCGGCAAGCGCGTGATCGTCGATCCCAAGAGCGCCAATTTCGCGATCTATCGCGGCGCGACGCTGCTCACGCCCAATCGCAAGGAATTCGCGGAGGCGACCCGCAGCCGCGCCAATACTGAAAAGAGTATCGCCGCCGCCGCGCAGGACGCGATGCAGCTTGCGGACTGCGAGGCCATGCTGGTGACGCAAAGCGAGCACGGCATGACGCTGGTGCCACGCAAGGGCGAGGCCGTTCATGTGCCGGCGCATCCGGTCAAGGTCCGCGACGTCTCGGGCGCGGGCGACACCGTTGCTGCGGTGCTCGCGGTGACGCTCGCGGCGGGAGCCGATTGGGAGACGGCGTTACGGATGGCGAACGCGGCGGCAGCGGTCGCGGTCAGCAAGAAAGGCACCGCCAGTGTGACGTCAGCGGAACTGCGGCGAAAGATTTTGCCGCATGCATTCCTCGCGGCTGAAGAAAAAGTCATTGCGGCAGGCGGCGATCTCGACGCGCATCTTCTGGATTGGCGCAAGCAGGGCTTGAGGGTCGGGTTCACCAACGGCTGTTTCGATATCCTGCACCCCGGCCACGTCAAGGTCCTGACCGCGGCGCGCGGCGCCTGCGATCGCCTGATTGTTGGCTTGAACAGCGACGCATCGGTGAGACGGCTGAAGGGTGAGGGACGTCCGGTTCAGGACGAGCGTGCGCGCTCGGAAGTATTGGCGGCGCTGGAGGCGGTCGATCTCGTCGCGATCTTCGAAGAAGACACGCCGATCAGCCTGATCACGCAGATCAAGCCGAGCGTGCTGGTGAAGGGCGGCGACTACACGCGCGAGCAGGTCGTCGGCCACGAGATCGTCGAAGCCAATGGCGGCGAAGTGCTGCTGGTCGACGTCTTGCCCGGGTTCAGTACGACATCGCTCGTCAGTCGCGCGCGGGGAGGCAAGGCGTGAGCGCGGTGGCGAAAGAGTCGGTGCCAGCGTTGTTGTGGAGACTGTGGCGGGATCCGGCCGCCTGGTCGACCACCGCGGATATTTTCGTCATCCTGATCGCCGTTTCGCTGCCCTGGTCGACATCGCTGGTCGCGATCTTCGCGGCCGCATTGCTGGTCTCGATGGCGCCGTTCCTTGACATCAAGGCCCTCCTGCAATCGCTGAAGCGCCCCATTTGCGCCCTGCCGATTGCGCTCTTTGCGCTCGCGGTGGTCGGAACGCTGTGGTCGAATGCGTCATGGGGTGAGCGGCTCTACGCCGTCGGCCCGACCGTGAAACTGCTGATGCTGCCGGTGCTGCTTTATCATTTTGAGCGCTCGGCGCGCGGCATGTGGGTGTTCGCGGCCTTTTTGGTGTCTTGTTCCCTGTTAATGGCGATGTCCTGGATCGTCGCACTCGATCCGGGTCTCGCGCTCAAGTCAGGGGCCTCCTACGGCATTCCGGTCAAAAACTATATCGACCAGAGTCAGGAATTCGCTTTATGCGCCGTGGTGCTCGCCTATCCGGTCGTCACCCTCTTGCGAGCGAAAAGAGCGTTGATGGCGGCGTTGCTCATCGCGGCTTCCTTAAGCTTCGTCGTCAATATGTTGTTCGTCAGCGTATCGCGGACGGCGCTGGTCACGATGCCGATTATGGCGGCGGTGTTCGCGCTGCTTCACCTGAAATGGCGAAATATTGTCATCGTAGTATGCGTGACCGCTATATTCGGCGGGTTGGCGTGGGCGGCCTCGCCTCAATTGCGCTGGAGGACCGCGACGTTCCTGCGCGATTACGAGCTCTATAAAGAGCGAAATGAACCGACATCGATCGGCATACGGCTGGAATTTTGGCAGAAATCGCTAAGGTTCTTTGCTGAGGCACCGGTTATCGGACACGGTACCGGATCGATACGCGGGCTTTTTAAGGAAGCGGCCGTTGACCAGTTCGGCGCAGCGGCCGAGGTCGTTGCAAATCCGCACAACCAGAGTCTGAACGTCGCAATCCAGTGGGGCGCGATCGGCATAGTCGTGCTATATGCGATGTGGCTGGTGCATCTGCTGCTGTTTCGCGGCGATGGCTTGGCAACCTGGATCGGATTGATGGTCGTGGTGCAGAATATTTTCACCTCGCTGTTCAATTCTCACATATTCGATTTCAACGAGGGATGGATGTACGTGCTGGGCGTAGGCGTCGCCGGCGGCATGGTGCTAAGGAAAAGTTCGCTTGCGGCGGCATTGGCAACGCGAAATTCCGTTAAACCGTGACGGCTGGCATGCACGCGCGAGATGAGCTATCAGCGGCCTCGCAACGCCTTAGCCCCGAGATTGTTCGTTACCGGTCAGCGAAATGATGCGCCTCTCAAACCTGACCTTGCGTAACGTGTTGATTGCAGCGCACGACGCCCTTGCAACTACGATCGCGGTGTTCGCGAGTTTCTATTTGCGTTTCGAGGGCGAAGCCTTTTTCGATCGTCTGCCGCTCTTGCTGCGCATCCTGCCGTATTTCATCGCCTTTAGCGTGGTGGTCTGTTACGCCTTCAATCTAACCACCACGAAATGGCGTTTCATTTCCTTGCCGGACGCGCTGAATATTCTTCGCGTGGCAACCGTGCTGACCCTCGCGCTTATGGTGCTGGATTATATTTTTGTCGCGCCCAACGTTCATGGCACGTTGGGGACGCCAAATCTTCAAACGCCGTTCTTTCTCGGCAAGATCACTATCATACTTTACTGGTTTCTCGAGGTGTTCTTTCTGAGCGGCTTGCGCTTCGCCTATCGTTATTTTCGCTATTCGCGCACGCGTTATCACGCCCGGACTGAGGGAGCCTCGCCGGCTCTTCTGATCGGCCGTGCTGCGGATGCCGAAATACTTCTGCGCGGTATTGAAAGTGGTGCGGTCAAGCACCTATGGCCCGTGGGGGTATTGTCGCCGTCGCCGGCTGATCGCGGACAGTCGATCCGGAATATACCGGTGCTGGGCGGGATCGACGATATCGAGGGCGTGATTGGCGATTTCGCAAGGCGCAACAAGCCGATCGCGCGCGTGATCATGACGCCGTCGGCGTTTGAGCCCGATGCGCGGCCTGAATCCATTCTGATGCGGGCGCGCAGGCTGGGGCTGATTGTCAGCCGCCTGCCATCGCTGGAGAGCGGGGAGACGCCGCGGTTGACGACGGTTGCCGTCGAGGACCTGTTGCTGCGCCCCAGCGAAAACATCGACTACGCGCGTCTCGAAGCGCTGGTGAAAAACAAGGCGGTCATCGTCACCGGGGGGGGCGGTTCGATCGGTTCGGAGATTTGCGACCGCGTCGCGACATTCGGCGCGGCGCGATTGCTGGTGATCGAGAATTCCGAGCCCGCGCTCTATGCCGTCACGGAAGCGCTGGCGGCGCACCAGACCGGCGCGGTCATCGAGGGGCGGATCGCGGATATTCGCGATCGCGAACGGATCATGCGGCTGATGAATGAGTTCCAGCCGGACATCGTGTTTCACGCCGCCGCGCTCAAGCATGTGCCGATTCTCGAACGCGACTGGAGCGAGGGCGTCAAGACCAACATTTTCGGATCGGTAAATGTCGCCGACGCGGCCTTGGCCGCGGGCGCCGAGGCCATGGTGATGATCTCGACCGACAAGGCGATCGAGCCGGTCTCGATGCTGGGTCTGACCAAGCGGTTTGCCGAGATGTATTGCCAGGCGCTCGATCATGATCTGGCGTCTCAGCCGGACGCCAAGCCGCGGATGCGTCTGATCTCCGTGAGATTTGGCAACGTTCTGGCATCGAACGGCTCGGTGGTGCCGAAGTTTAAAGCGCAAATCGAGGCGGGCGGCCCGGTGACGGTCACGCATCCCGATATGGTCAGGTACTTCATGACCATCCGCGAAGCTTGCGATCTGGTGCTCATGGCTGCTACCCACGCCCTCGCGCCGGCGCGGGCGGACGTGTCGGTTTATGTGCTCAACATGGGGCAGCCGGTCAAGATCGTCGATCTTGCCGAACGCATGATCCGGCTTTCCGGCCTGCAGCCGGGCCACGATATCGATATCGTCTTCACCGGGATGCGGCCGGGAGAGCGGCTCAACGAAATCCTGTTTGCCAGCGAGGAGCCCGCCGTCGAGATCGGCATTGCCGGCATAATGGCGGCCAAGCCCAACGAACCGCCCATGCAGTCTTTGCGAAAGTGGATCGCGGCGCTTACGCAAGCTGTCGAAAAGGACGATCGCGCCACAATAAAAGCCGTCTTGAAGGATGCTGTTCCCGAGTTTGGATCGAGCGGAGAATAGATGCCGGATTTTGATGGACCGTTTGAAGGACTAAAATGCAAAAAAAAGGAAAAATTGTCGTCGTTAGCCAACACTATCCGCCAGACCGCAGTACGACCGCCACAATTCTTGCTATAATTGCGGAGCACCTTGCAAAAGAAACGCCGGTCTTGGTGCTTTCTGGAACATCTGGATCCGCGTCGCTTGGGCGGGCGAATCAACCTTCGGTTGTTGAAGTCAAAAATTGGATGCCGAGAAAGGCTGCACTTATTAAGCGTGCTGCCACCGAAATATTTTTCACAATCCGGATGTTCTTAGCCCTCTTGATGAGACTGCAACGTGAAGATGTGGCGCTCACTGTCACGGCACCCTTTATGTTGCCTTATGCGGTCGTCGCTGCGGCGAAATTGAAGCGGGCAAAATCGGTTCTGATCATGCACGATCTCTTCCCCGACGTTCTTGTCGTGGCAGGTCTTCTCCGCCCAAAATCGCTTGTCGCAAAAGCGATCCGTGGAGCGAACTTTCTAATGTTTCGTGCGCTGAACTCAATCGTCGTTATCGGGCGAGATACCCAACATCTTCTTTTGCGTTATGGGCAAGCGACCCGCGACAAGATCTGCTTTATCCCCAATTGGGCCACTCTGCCCCTCGGTGCACGGGCAGTAACGGCCGGTAATCCCTATCGTCGGCTATGCAAGGCTCGCTTTATCGTCGGTCTCTCCGGTAATCTTGGTTTTACACATGACCCGCGCATCGTGTTTGATGCAGCGAGATTGCTTCGAGAGGATCCAACCATTCATTTTCTTCTTTCGGGCTGGGGAATTGGATTCGAGCAACTCAAAGCAATGCAATCGGAGGCGCATCTTCCGAACGTCACATTGGTCGAGCGCGTTGCGGACGAGGACCTTGAACATTTTCTGTCCGCCGCAGACGTCTGGGTCATTCCTTATCGCAACAACGTCGCCGGCGTTTCGATTCCTAGCCGGTTTTACAATCTCCTTGCAATCGGTCGCCCCGTCGTTCTTATTTCCGAGCCCGGCGCCGAGGCGGCGGTGACCATAAAGGAAAATGATCTTGGCTGGGTTGTCCCGCCGGGAATGCCCGATGAACTGGCAAGAGCGTTGCGTGTTGCTTCTTTGTCTAAGGACCCGTTGATGGGCGACCGCGCTGTCGCAACTGCCGGGGGCTTTAGTCTTGACCGCGCTCTGATGAGTTATGCAAGCTTGATTCAAGGGCTTTTGAGAGATCGAAATCAGCCGGGGCACATTTCATGAAGGACGGCCGGCCTGTGGTCCTTATAACCGGTGCCAGCGGTTTCATCGGCCGCCATCTTAAACCGGTATTGGAAAGTAGTGGATGGATTGTCCGCCGCGCGTTGCGGACCGAAGCAGATGGACCCAACGACGTTATAATCGAATCGATCGGCCCAGCGGCTGACTGGCAAGACGCGCTCGTCGGCGTGGACGCAGTGGTTCATCTTGCGGCGCGTGTTCATCATCCAAATGAGGAGCATGCGGTTGAGCTTTATCGCAACATTAATATCGAGGGCACTTTGCACCTCGCGCGCTGCGGCGCGAGGATGGGCGTGCGTCATTTTGTCTTTGTCAGTACCATTCTCGTGAACGGCAGGGGCACGGAGGGCCGTGGCCCATTTAGCGAAGCCGACGTTCTAACGCCGCGCGGCATATATGGTATGTCGAACGCCGCTGCCGAAACCGGTCTTAGATTAGTGTCTGTCCGAAGAGTTCTTGAATCATATGAATCATATGTGATTCAAGGGTGGTGGCCTGATTCGAGGAGGGGTCACCGATGTGGACGAGCAAGAACCGCGCCCGATACGACCGCAGCAAGTTGCGATATCCGAGCGATTTGACCGACGCCGAATGGGGACTGGTTGAACCGCTGATCCCGCCCGGCAAGACTGGCGGTGGCAAGCGCACGGTGATCATGCGGGAGGTGGTGAACGGCCTCATGTACATTCTCTCGACCGGCTGTCAGTGGCGCGCGATCCCGAAAGACCTGCCGCCGAAAAGCTCGGTCTATGACTACTTCGATCTGTGGACATATGATGGCACATTGGAACGAATTCACCACGCGCTTTACGAGCAGTGTCGCGAACGAGAGCAGCGGCAACCCAGTCCGACCGCCGCCATCATCGACAGCCAAAGCGTGAAAAGCGCGGAAAAAGATGCTATGGGGCAAGCGGCGAGACAGCTGTAAAATCGTCGCTTCGATCAACTTGCAATTGACGGAGCTCCTAATGCAGAAACCCCACGACAACAGTAAAGCCAGTCCCGCCGCGTTCATGCAGGATAACACACTGATCGCGGTCATTGAACTCAGTTTATCAAACTGGCTGGTCGCCGGGCTGATACCTGGTGTTAGCCGGGAACCGCTGAAGAAATTGGAGCCGAACCCGGAAGACCTGCTGAAACTGCTGCATGGCTGGCGGGACGAAGCAATTAAGGCCGGAAGGCCGATCACCCGGATTGCCGTGGCGTACGAGACTGGGCGCGATAGCTTCTGGCTGGCTCGCTGGCTGCGGGAACGCGGCATAGATGCGCATGTCATCCACGCCACCAGCGTGACCGTATCCCGCGAACATCGGCGAGCTAAAACGGATCGGCTCGATACGGCGATGTTGAAGCGCGGCTTCCTTGGTTGGCTACGTGGTGAGCGTGGCCATTGCACCGTGGCGATTGTCCCGACCATGGAGGAAGAGGATGCCAAACGCCCGCATCGTGAGCGCGAGGGATTGGTCCATGAACAAACCCGTGCGGTCAATCGCATGAAATCAGCCTTGATCCAGTTTGGCGTCCGTAACTTCAATCCCAAGCTACGCAAGGCGAGCGTGAAGCTTGAGACTGTCCGCACACCAGAGGGCAAGTCCTTGCCGCCCAACACGATCGCCGCCCTTCGACGGGACATGGAGCGGTTGAAGATCATCAAGGAACAAATCAAGGCAATCGAGCAGGCCCGGCTGCAGCAATTTGAACAAAAGCCGGAGGCTCTTGCGAACAGGATGGTTTATCTGCTGGTACGGATTTACGGGCTTGGTTTGGAGACAGCCGATCTTTTGGCGCATGAGCTTCTGTCCCGAACATTACGCGATCGCAAAGCTGTAGCCCGTTATGCCGGATTGACCGGCTCACCGGATGAAAGCGGCTCAAAGCGACGAGAAAAGGGCCTTTCCCGCTCGGGCAACGCGCGGGTACGTAAAATCATGATCCAGCTGGCCTGGCGCATGGTGAAGTTCCAGCCCGACAGTGCTCTGGTACAATGGTTCAAACAACGCACCGAGAATGCAAAGGGATCACGCAAGCCGATGATTGTAGCGCTTGCCCGCAAGCTCATCATTGCCCTGTGGCGCTATGCGAATGACGGCGTCATACCGGAAGGCTTCAGGCTGCATTCAGCGGCGTAATCGGCAACAGGAAGGAAGAAGAAATACGAAGTTTTGGCACCTCGGCGCGCATAGCGACGAAACGGGCAAAAAACGATCCGAAGTAGCGGTAGCCCGCCGTCCCCCCATGGTTTCTGCACCGGGAAAAAGAATGGGCTGCTGCTGCTTCGGAGCCTCGCCTTCGATGCGCATAGTTGCATCATGGTTCGGATCCAACGGATCCACCGTATATAAGGATGTGGCGGCCGGTTTTTTACAACCACCGTCAACTTGAAAGCGGGCTCCACCTCGTGTCGCTGTGTTGTTCTAAGTCAAGTGATCGGCCGCCGCCGCCTGACTCGTGAGGGTCGATCGGCGTCGGCCGATCACCACCCAATCGCCAGTACGAGTGGTACGAAAAAAGGAAGCACCATGAATTAGCACTTGACTTCAAACGTCCCATATAAGGGGGGCGTGCGTTGCGCGTCATCGCTGGACGGTTCGATTTCGCCCATGCTCCTTTCCCGCAGTACGCACAGCTGGCAGCAGCGTTGGAGCTCACCGTAGACCAGTGGCGGCCGTACCACGGTAATACACATGCCATGATCTTGCGCCATTTCTCTCAGAGTCCGTCCGGAGACTTCAGGCCGGATTGCAGAGTTTTCTAAGCATGAGGCGGATTGAGGCGAGGCGCAAGAACGCGAGCGCCTTTCGGTTGAGATTCTCCCAATCCTTGGCGAGCCTTCGGCAGCGATTGAGCCACTCGGCGCAAAAGG